>Ga0209181_10001611_pt1 | contig 38923 bp, 33 predicted proteins | sample MAT05_FD_187208 | JGI IMG/M metagenome (GOLD analysis project Ga0209181, IMG submission 187208) | Freshwater microbial communities from Lake Fryxell liftoff mats and glacier meltwater in Antarctica - MAT-05 (SPAdes) (version 2) | ecosystem: Environmental > Aquatic > Freshwater > Ice > Liftoff... | reverse complement strand
GTCATTTCATGAAAAAGTTGCTGGTTAATGTTCGGCATCCTTGTACGACCGCGACCTACACATTAAATTCCGTGAGCCCCAGCAAAGCGCTCATCAGCGCGAAAATAATGCCGCCGACGACAACCGCAAGCGTCAGGATCAAAACCGGCTCCAGCAAGCCCAGCGCCCGTTTGAGCGTCGTGTTGACCTCAAGGTCGTACACCTCGGCCACCTTCAGCAACATGGAGTCCAGTTTGCCGGTTTCTTCGCCCACGGCGACCATGTGAACGGCCAGCTTCGGATAAAGCCCAGTTTCCATCAAAGGGCGAGCAAATCCTTGTCCGGCCTTCAAACGCACCAGGACGCCTTCCAGCGAATTGGCCAAAGCGCGATTGTCCACAGTGTCTTTGACGATAGTGAGTGCTGGCAGCAGGCTGACGCCGTTACCCAAAAGCGTGCCCAGCGTGCGCGCCAGACGCGCCACCTCAATCTTCGCGAACAGATCGCCCAGAATCGGTAAAGTAAGTTTGCGCCGATCCCAGTTAAGCCGTCCAACCGGGGTGCGCAAACGGCCCCGGATCAGAATAAACAGCGCTGCCGCCGCAATCAGAACCATCCAGCCGTCCTCGCGAAACCAGTGCGAAATCGCGAGTAGATTTTCGGTGGCCGGCGGCAGCGCCTTGCCGAACTGGCGAAACGTCGTTTCAAACTTCGGCACCACGAAAAAGATCATGGTCATGACCGCCACAATAGCCACCGCCACCAGAACGATGGGGTAGAGCAAGGCCGACTGCACACTGGAACGCAGTTCGGCGCTGCGCTCCTGAAACTCGGAAATGCGCTCCAGCACTGGCCCGAGCGTGCCGCTCGCCTCACCGGCACGCACCATGTTCACGAAGAGCCGATCAAAGTTTTTGGGATGCTCGCTGAGCGCCTGCGACAGCGCCTGCCCGCCGCGTACACGATCCCGCAACTGTTGCAACAGCGCGGCCTGTGGTCCGGAGTCTGCGAGCCCAACCAGCAACTCAAAGGCGCGATCCAGAGGCAAACCCGCCGAGATCAAATTGGCCAGATCGCGGGTGAACGCGACCACCTGATCACGAGTGACTTTGCGCGAGGCAAACAGCCGCGCGAAGGTGCCCATCTTTTTCTCGTGCGAAGCAATTGCTGCAGACGCCGCCGTCTGGATGCGCAGCAGGATAAGCCCCTGCTCACGGACCCGCTCCACGGCCTCCGCCTCGGAAGCCGCTTCAAGCTGGGCCGAGACCGGGTCGCCCGATTGTCGAACGGCGTCGAATGCGAAAAGAGCCATGAATGCTTCCGTTAGCCTTCGCGTGTGGCGCGAAGCACTTCTTCGAGCGTCGTCGTGCCCGCCAGCACTTTACGCAAACCATCGTCGTACATCGGCTGCATGCCCTCGGCGAGCGCTTCGCGACGCAGGTCACTGGCGTTCGCCTTTTGCATGATGAGACGACGAATCGGCTCCGACAACGGCATCATTTCGGCGATACATTGACGCCCGGTGAAGCCGGTGCCGCTGCATTCCTTGCAGCCCACAGCCTTGTAGATCGTCGGCCGCTCCGCGGCACCAACACGCGGCAGGCCGATCTCCCGCGCCACATCGGCCTCGAGCACATGCGGCTCGCGGCAATGCGTGCACAGCGTACGCACCAGACGTTGCGCCAACACGCCAACCAGCGTGCTGGTGAGCAGGTAGTCATCAACGCCCATGTCCATCAAGCGACTGACCGTGGCAGGCGCATCGTTCGTGTGTAGTGTGGACAGCACGAGATGGCCCGTCAGCGCGGCCTGCACGGCGATTTCGGCGGTTTCCAGATCGCGAATTTCCCCGATCATGATGATGTCCGGATCCTGCCGCACGATGGAGCGCAACGCGCTGGCGAAGGTCAAATCGATCTGCGGCTTGACCTGAATCTGGTTGATGCCCGCCATTTGATATTCGACTGGATCTTCCACCGTCAAAATCTTCACGTCGGGCTGATTGAGTTCGTCGAGCGCGGTGTAGAGGGTTGTGGTTTTACCGCTACCGGTCGGGCCGGTGACGAGCAGAATACCGTTCGGCTGCGCCAGCGCTTCCTTGAATTTAGCAAGAATGTCCGGCGCGAAACCAAGCTTCTCAAAGTTAAGCTGGACGCCACTCTTGTCCAGAATACGCATCACCACGCTCTCGCCGTGCATGGTCGGCACGGTGGAAACGCGAAGATCAATGTCTTTGCCCTGAATACGCAAGCGAATGCGACCGTCCTGCGGCAAACGGCGCTCAGCGATGTCGAGATTCGCCATGATTTTGATGCGCGAAATCACGGCGGCGGCGAGGCGCTTTGGCGGCGATTCGATTTCGTGCAATACGCCATCGATGCGGTTGCGAATGACCAGGCGATTTTCGAACGGCTCGATGTGAATATCCGAGGCACGGGCTTCGAGCGCGTTGGTAATCAGGAGGCTCACGAGCCGGATCACCGGGGCTTCAGAGGCCAGATCCTTGAGCTGTTGAACGTCGTCACCCAGTGCGTCGGCATCGATACGCGCCTCAAGATCAAGATCGCCGCCGGTCAACTGCGAAGAAGCGCTGCGCCCACCGCCGTACAGCCGCTCTATCGCACCGTCGATTTCGGTGCCAATGGCGATAACGCGATTGACCGTGCGATTGGTCACCAGCTCGAACGAATGGCGGACATATTCGTCATTCGGATCAGCCACCGCGAGCGTGAGAGTATCTTCATCCTCTTCAATCGGCAGCGCGCGAGCATCGCGTAGAAAGCGTGCGGAAATGCGCTCTTCGAGAATCGGAATATCGGGGAATGCCGAAGCTTCAACGTATGGCAAATTTGCCTGAAAGGCCAGCGCTTGCGCGACATCACGCGCCGAAACCACACCCAGTGTCGTAAGCAGATTACCCAACTTGTCAGGGCGCGCCGATGCTGCCTGCAATCGCAGCACGCGATCCAACTCGGTCGCTTCAATCTTGCCACGCGCGAGCAGGATTTGCCCGAGTTTTGACCTGGCGGCGAGCATCGCTTCTGGCATGGTTTGCGTCTTGTCCTCAGCGATTTCCACCAGGCTCACCCTATATCGTTATTGTCTTGGTCAATGTTGGATTCTAATGAGCGCAACTGGTTCACCTACAATCTCGCGGTCATAAAGCTTGAACCGCGACACGATTTATATGAAAAAGTACATGTGCCTGATTTGCGGCTGGATCTACGATGAGGAGACCGGCTGGCCAGAGGACAACATCAAGCCGGGCACCAGGTGGGACGACGTGCCGATGAACTGGACCTGCCCGGAGTGCGGTGCGCGCAAAGACGACTTTGAGATGGTCGAAATTTAGAACTTGTCCGTGAATGAGAGCGAATGCTTGACGCAGCAATTTTTGCCTCAATCGAAGCGCGTCTTTTACAGCAATAGCGAGCTATTGCAAAAAAGCGCAACGAAGAGTGAGGCAAAAAGGGCAAGTCAGGCATCGCGGTCCATTTACGGACAAGTTCTTAGCTGATCAGGTAATGATCAGCTAGCAGCGCGGCGAACAAGACCGTCAGGTACGTTAGCGAGAAGCGGAACACGGCACGCGACTTTTGATCGGTGTAGTTCTTTTTCAGTTGCCACACTAGCTGAATGAAGCGCCCGCCAAGCACGAGCGCCGCAGCGCCGTATAACCAGCCGTTCATGCGGATAGCTATAGGCAACAGCGACACCGCAAGCAACAAGAACGTGTAGAGCAGCATGTGCAGCAAGGTGAAGTCACGACCATGCGTGACCGGCAACATCGGTAGCCCTGATTTTTCATAGTCCTCTTGCCGGTACAGCGCCAACGCCCAGAAGTGCGGCGGCGTCCACGCGAAAATAATGAGGAACAGCAGGAGCGGTGCGGCCGATACGTCGTTTGCCACTGCGACCCAACCGAGCAGCGGCGGCATAGCGCCCGCAGCCCCGCCAATCACGATGTTTTGTGGCGTGTTCGGTTTTAAGTACAGCGTGTAGATGAACGCATAGCCAAAGAACGTGCTGAGCGTCAGCGCCCATGTGAGCACGTTGGTCGTAACCATCAAGACCGCGCTGCCCAACGCCCCAAGCACTAGCGCAAAAACGACGATTTGCGTGGTAGAGAGCTTGCCTTGCGCTGACGGTCGCCAGTTGGTGCGTTTCATGCGTGCATCGACCGCTGCTTCGAGCAGACAATTCATGGCGAAACTCGCGCCCGCGATTAGCCAGATGCCAATACAGCCGCCGACAACGACAATCCAGGGCGGCAGCGATCTATCGACCAGCAACATGCCGATGAACGCAGTGAAGACCGCGAGCAAGGTAACGCGCGGCTTGGTGAGAGCCCAGTAATCACGCCAGCGCTTTTGCGCGGGGCGGTGGAAGGGATCTGCGGCGTCCACTGCGCTCATCTAACCAATCCGCGACGCACGCAACAGGCGCGAGAGGTCTTGATTGAGTTTCTTTATGTCAGGGCTTTTGGGCCACACAATGACCTGATTGCCCAGCGGATCAACCAGAAAAACGCCAGATTTCAGCAATGCCTGCCATGTATCGGGAAGTGTCGTCGGTGTTGAAAACACGATCAAATCCGGATGCTGCGCTAGCAGCGCTGGATTCAGGCTTTTCGAAGCGATGACGACTCGAATCAGGCGCTCACGTTCGCGGCCCAGCATCGTTCGCGCTTGCCGCGTGGCGTGTAGGGCCTCGCGGCATTCAGTGGCGCATTCATCGTCGACAGCCATGACCAAACGCCACTTTCCGCCCCACTTTTCCGCATCAGCTGCTGACAAGACCAATGGCGCAAGAGGACGCGTTTCCAGCAATTGGCCATAGCTGCTGCCGCCTTGCGGTTTGATGAGGTAGTACGCTACCCATGCCGAAACAAACGGCGCAGCGCAGACCAGCGCTACCAGCAAAATCATCTTATTGGGGGACTTCAAGCGACTTCCTGTTTGCGAAAACTGAGTACGAAAAAAATAATCACAGCCATAGCCGCGAAGGCGTACCACTGTAACTGATAGCCACGGTTTCTCTCGAAATTGGCGCCGGGCGCAGGACGGACGACGCCGGTAAATCCCGGCCCCGTTGTCTGTTCGAGAATCATCGGCTCTAGCGTGTGGCCAATACGCTGTGAGAGTTCTTCGAGGTTCACATAGTTCAATCGTGTCTCAGGACCGTTGTCGAACGTGCCCGGATTGCGTGAAGGCGGCTGATTAATGCGTCCGGTGATCTTGACGATACCACTGGGTGTATCGAGCTTGGGCAACATCGAACGATCCGGCGATGCGACAACCCAACCTCGGTCAACGAGCACTCTACGGTCATTGACGCCTGATGCGGGATCAATGCGAAAACTCTGAAACACCCCGTAACCCGCCTTTCCCTCGACGATTCGGTTGTCTAGCAGGAAGCGTTCGCTTTCAACAAAAGAACCAGCCAGCTCTACGCTGCGATAGCGCAGTGCGGTTGCGACGTTCACGGTAGTTGCCACGTCACCGAATTTCAGCGGTGACGCAGACAGCGCCGCATCGAGTTGCAACTGCTGCGAAATTTTGTACTCGGCGCGGTCACTTTGCCAATGACCGAGTCGAATAGTGACGGCGGCAAATAGAACTGTCACGACAAATGCCCACAGCTTCGGCTGAAATTTTCTACCGCGCAGCGTCATACCGACGATGCCATTTGAATGTTTCGATGTGGCTGTCTCACTACAATTACCTGATGCGTTGGTTAGTTATTTTCTGTTTGATCGCTATTGTGGTGTCGATGGCATCCGCATTGGTTTTTCTTTATCGGGGCCAGGAGGGCGGCTCCAAACGCATGCTGCGCGCATTACAAATTCGCGTAGGGCTGTCGGTCGGGCTCTTCGTGTTTCTGATGATTAGCTACAAATTCGGTCTCATCGGGTCGCAGGGCGTAGGCGGTTAATCTGCCCGTAAAAAACTAAAGGCGGCTTAGAGCCGCCTTTTTATTTTTCGCTCGCCGCGCCGCTACAGCATGTAGACGATGACAAACAGGCCCAGCCAGACAACGTCGACGAAATGCCAGTACCACGCCGCAGCTTCAAACGCGAAATGATGCTTGTCGTCAAAATGGCCACGTATAGAGCGGTACAGAATCACCGCCAGCATGATTGCGCCGATGGTCACGTGAAAGCCGTGAAAGCCCGTCAGCAAATAAAATGTTGAGCCGAAGATGCCCGTCGTCAGCTTGAGGTTTAAATCGCTGTACGCGTGAACGTATTCGTACACCTGAAGCGACAAGAAGATCACGCCGAGAACGATCGTCGCGGCGAGCCACAGGATAAGTTTGCTGCGATGATTCGCGAGCATCGCGTGGTGAGCGATGGTCAGCGTAACGCCGGAGGTCAGCAACAACGCTGTGTTAATCGCGGGGATGCCCCACGCGCCCATCGGCGAGAACACTTCCTTCAGGTATGGGCCAGCGGTCGGCCACACGGCAGCATATTCAGGCCACAGAAGCTTGGCATCAATCGTGCCGAGGTCGGGCACCGAGTGCATGCGGGCATAACCCAACGCACCAAAAAAAGCGGCGAAGAACATCACCTCAGAAAAAATGAACCAGCTCATGCTCCAGCGGAATGAGGCGTCTACATTCTTGCCATAGAGACGAGCTTCACTCTCCTTTATCACCACGCCGAACCAGCCGAACAGCATGTAGAGCAGGATAGCGAAGCCGACATAAAGCACGGGAAGGCCCCAAGTCACAGAATTCAAGCTGGCCACGGCACCAACTGCGAGGACGAGCAACGCTACGCTGCCGACAATCGGCCAGTGTGACGGCTGGGGGACAAAATATTTGCCAGAATTGGCTGAGGTTGAGGCGCTCATGGGCTTAGTCTCGCTAGTTTTATGCTTGTTATGTTGGCAAATCTGTAGGCCGCGCTGATTGTGTTCAGCCAGGTAATTTAGCGGGCGGCGCGACGGGCAAGGGTGAATCAAGTTTGCCCGCAGGGGCTTGCGCAGCCGCCGGGCTCCCGCCGCCTGGCATTTCAAAGAATGTGTACGACAACGTGATGGTGTTGATGTCTTTCGGCAGGTTAGGATCAACCATAAAAACCACCGGCATTTTGCGCTTCTCGTTAGCAACGAATGTCTGCTTTGCAAAGCAAAAACACTCCAGTTTCTTGAAGTGCTCCGCCGCTTGCGTTGGCCCATAACTCGGTATCGCTTGTCCGATCATGTCGCGTGAGGTCGTGTTGGTGACTTCGTAGACCACCGTGGTCAATTCACCGGGATGCACGGTCAGCGTAGAAACTTCGGGCTTAAACGTCCAAGGCAAATTACGCGTGTTCGCATCGAACTCGACCTTCACGCTGCGCGAGGCGTCGACCTGCGTATTCTTGACCTGTTCCGGGCGCATGAAGTCATTCACCCCCGTGACCTCACAGATTTTTTTGTAGATCGGAACCAGTGCGAAGCCGAATGCAAACATGACCGCCACGAAGACGGCCAATTTGCGAAGCATCTGCTTGTTCTCTGCGGAAAACATAACTTGCACTTAGGCGACCCGCGAATACCAGATTGAGAGAGCCAGACAGAGCGCAACCCCGGCCAGGAACCATCCCGTGCGTAGATTGCGTCGACGCATGGCTTCGGCGGCGGTGCTGCGTTCGACGCTGTTTGCCATCATTTGAAAGCCGGTGGCGTCTCAAACGTGTGATACGGCGCTGGCGACGGAACGGTCCACTCAAGACCTTCCGCACCATCCCATGGCTTTGCCGCAGCACGGATACCGCTCTTGCCCTTGATCATGCGCAGCACAACAATGATGAAGAAAATCTGAGCCGTACCGAACGCGAATGCGCCAACCGACGACACCATATTCCATTCGGTGAACTGCATGTTGTAGTCAGGAATACGGCGCGGCATACCAGCGAGCCCAAGGAAATGCTGCGGGAAGAAGGTGATGTTGAACGCAATCAACGACCACCAGAAGTGAATTTTGCCGAGCTTTTCTTCATACATCCAGCCCGTCCATTTGGGTCCCCAATAGTAGACCGCCGCAAACGCTGAGAACAGCGCGCCAGCGACCATCACGTAGTGAAAGTGGGCGACGACGTAGTACGTGTCATGAAGCTGAATATCCACGGGAGTCAACGAAAGCACGAGGCCGGTGAAGCCACCCAGCGTGAACAGGAACAGGAAACCAAGGCAGAACAGCATCGGCGTTTCTAGCGTGATCGAACCACGCCACATCGTTGCCAGCCAGTTGAAAATTTTGGCGGCGGTCGGCACGGCGATCAGCATGGTGGCATACATGAAATACAGTTGACCCGCCATTGGCAAGCCCGTCGTGTACATGTGGTGGGCCCAAACGATAAACGACAGAATCGCGATAGATGCCGTGGCATAAACCATGGACGCGTAGCCGAAAAGCGGCTTGCGTGAGAACGCAGGAATGATCTGCGACACCACGCCAAACGCTGGCAGTGCAATGATGTAAACCTCAGGGTGACCGAAGAACCAGAAGATGTGCTGGAACATGACCGGGTCGCCACCACCTGCGGCGTTGAAGAAGGTGGTGCCGAAGTGACGATCCGTTAGCAGCATGGTGACTGCGCCAGCCAACACAGGCATCGTCGCAATTAGCAGGAAGGCGGTAATCAGCCACGTCCACGCGAACATCGGCATACGCATCATGGTCATACCGGGCGTGCGCAGGTTCAAAATTGTGGTGATGATGTTGATCGATCCCATGATCGACGACGCACCCATGATGTGGATCGCGAAGATCATCATATCCATGCCCATGCCAGCCTGAATCGACAACGGCGGGTACAGCGTCCAGCCACCAGCCGCCGCGCCGCCCGGTACAAAGAACGAACCAATCAGCAGAATTGCTGCGGGCGGCAATAGCCAGAACGACCAGTTATTCATGCGCGCAAAGGCCATGTCCGGTGCGCCTAGCTGTAGCGGCAGCATCCAGTTCGCAAAGCCCACAAAGGCTGGCATGATCGCACCAAAAATCATCACGATGCCATGCAGCGTGGTGAGTTGGTTAAAACGCTCGGGCTCAAGAATTTGCAAACCCGGCTGAAACAATTCAGCGCGAATCAACAGCGCCATGATGCCCCCGGAGATGAACATCACAAAGCTGAACCACATGTACATCGAACCGATGTCTTTGTGGTTGGTCGTTGTCACATAACGCATCAGCCCCGTAGGAACGTGATGGTGGTCATCATGTCCGTCGTGGGCGTGATCGCCGTGGACGGGGGTGGTGTGCGGTGCGCCGTGTGGAACGCTGGCCATGGTTACTGCTCCTGATCCTGAATATCTAGCTCGAACGGGTCGAGAACAACTGAACTACCTATTGCTACCTGTCGCTTAGGAAGCTGGCTTGTGTGCCGAAGCACCTGCACTAGCTTCAACGCGTCTTGCTTCTTTGTTTTCGCCACCGCGGGTGATTGCTGCAGGCGGCTTCATATTGATACGATCCTGTGCGAGGCCCGCAGCCACAGAAGCCTGTGTCGCCGCTTCTGGAGACACGGGCGCTGCAGCCGTTGTGCCAGCTGGCAAAACCCCTCCGTTGCGCGCTTTTGCGAAATCGATTGGCTGTACGAAATCAGCCGCTTTGTTAGACCAGCTCGAGCGCGTGTAAGCCATCACGCCCGCCAGATCTTTATCACTCAAATGCTTGAACGACGCCATCGACGTCCCTGCTTTGCCATTGAGCAATAGTGCGATTTGTCCGTCTTTCGGGCCGTTGACCACTTTCGATCCATCCAGCGCCGGGAACTGTCCTGCTATGCCTTTGCCGGTGGGTTGATGGCAACCTTGGCAGCCACCCAAGCCTTCGTAAACCGTTTTGCCATGAGCGACCAGTTCCTCACGCGTGTAGGTTTTCGTATCAATCGCGACAGCGGTATTGGCAGCTTTTCCGACGCCATACTTATCCTTTTGCGCGGCAAGCCACTTGTCATAGTCCGCTTGTGTTTTAACTTCTACGACGATGGGCATATAGCCGTGCTCTTTGCCGCAAAGTTCAGCGCAGTTACCGCGATAAATCCCAGGACGATCTGCGCGAAACCAGGCATCGCGAATAAACCCGGGGATTGCGTCCTGCTTGACACCTAGCGCAGGTACCCACCATGCGTGCAAAACATCATTCGCCGTAATCAGCACGCGAACTTTCTTACCAACCGGCACCACCAGCGGGTTATCAACTTCCAGCAGGTAATTGTCGTTTTTCTTCTCCAAATTCTTGATTTGCGCCAAAGGCGTAGACAAGTTCGAGAAGTATCCAAAGCCGTCGTGTATGTAGTCGTAGCCCCATTTCCACTGATGGCCAGTGACTTTGATGGTCATTTCAGGAGCAGAGCTGTCACGCATGTCTAACACCGCTTTGGTCGCCGGGAACGCCATCGCCAAAAGGATGAAGAATGGTATGACGGTCCATAGCACTTCGACCGTTGCACTCTCGTGGAACTGGGCCGCTTTGTGTCCCTTGCTCTTGCGATGCGCATAGAGTGAATAAAACATCACGCCGAACACGCCAACGAAAATCACCACACAGATCACGGTGATCAAAGTGTGGAGATCGAACATTTGCTGTGCCACCGACGAGTTCGCTGGCTGCAGATTCATTTTCCAGTCGGCGCTTACGGTGAACGGAGAAAGCGCGGCTAGCGCTCCGAACGCACGACCAACGAGTGACTTAAACGACGGCGCGATATTGCACGCAGGTTGCTTCGACATGTTCTTTTGCTCAATCCAGTTACGCACAACAACTTTCCCTGATCACCGAAATTTAGCGCAATGACAGCGCATGACGTAGTTCGCCTAGCGCCTGAACTTGCTCAGGCACCGATAAAAATTCAACCAACGCTACCGATCGCCCAGATTGCTGAAGCCATATCCCAGAGGCCCCGCCGCGACTATTTTTCGCTAGATCAGTTGACAACCAATTTCGCGTGAAGGTGAACCGAGCTAACCTTCTCCTGCGAACACGAACCACGTTGACACGGTCATCCGAAACTTCAACCCGGTCCCGGTCCTCAGCGGCCTGCTCAATCCACCAGAACGCCACCGCCACACAAATCAACTCTGCCCCGGTAAACGGCAGAATGACCCACACTCCTGCAAACAACAACCAGAACAATGCGAACGAAATCGAAAGTGCCGCAATCGCACCAAATGCCAGGATTCTGTGCCGACGCTCGGTCGCAAACTGCCTTCGCCATTCGAGTGTTAAAGCTTCCATGCTGTACTGCAACCTTAAAAACAACTTCGGTCCGTATGGAAAACCACGAAAGTTTAGCAAATTGGCGCGTTGAACTCGGTCTGGCCAAGGGAAATTCGCGCTAAAGCGCACGAAGCGACCCGGCTGAATAACGAATCGGCACGACTGGTGAGCACAATTGGTACTCGCGCCCCCTGAACTACCCCTGCACACTCACCGCCACCGATGTAGATAAAGCTTTTGTAAAGAATATTGCCGGAATTGAGATCGGGTACCAACAAAATGTCTGGGTCGCCAGCAACAGACGAAACTATGCCTTTAGTCGCAGCAGCTTGTGCAGAAATTGCGTTATCAAATCCAAATGGCCCTGCAATGATCGCCTGGCCGAAACGACCTGTCGCGCCCCACTCAGTCAAGGTGTGCGCGTCTTGAGTGGCAGGGATACTTGCCTGAACAGTTTCCACTGCGGCGAGGACGGCTACTTTTGGAGCTGCGATGCCTATGTGTCTCATCAGCTCAATCGCGTGAATCAGACTCTCCATTTTGGTCTGCAAATCCGGCGCGATGTTAACGACAGCATCGGTCACTGCGAGCAACTTATGGTAGCGCGGCAAATCGAAGACAAACGTATGAGTCAATCGGCCTGACCGGCGAAGGCCTGCGTCACGGGCCAATACTGCGCCCAGCAGTTCGTCCGTATGCAGGCTACCCTTCATCAACAACGCCACCCGACCTGCAGCGGCGTCAGAAACTGCCACGCGTGCGGCCTCGCGCGGCAAATCGCCAGTGTCGACCCACCGAAGCTGCGCGGACGACGCGCCCGCTGCAATCAACAAGGCCCGGGCACTGACAGGACCATAGAAAGCAGGCTCGATAATGCCGAGCTTAGCCGCGACCAGAGCCGCTTCGACGACCGTAGCGTCTGCCGGATAAACGATTGCTGTGACTGCGGGCGGTGCACCACGCGCAGACTCGATCAACGCCGTCAACCGCGGATGGGCGGCACTAATCGCCACTGCTTCTGCTGCCACGGCGCTACCAGTCGAGCGTCTGGCTAATCTGTTCCGCAGCCTCGCGCAGTGTTGGTAAAAATTCGATGGCTTGCGAGACGCTCATACGCGAAACAGGGCCATGTACTGCAACGGCAGCAACCACACGATCCTGGTCATTGGTTACGGGTACGGCAAGGCAACAAATTCCCGCCAGATACTCCTCGTTATCGACTGCGTAGCCGCTGCGGCGAATAGACGTGAATTCCAGCTCTAACTGGCGCAGCGTCGTCAACGTATTTTTCGTGTGTGCAATCAGTGGCGCGTTGGTCAACAAACGATCACGCATGCGCTTGGGCGAGTGCGCCAGGAAGAGTTTGCCGCTCGCACTTGCGTACAGCGGCACCTTGGAGCCCGCGTGCAGATTGATTCGCAGCGGCCACGCCGACTCAACGCGATCCAGATACATCACCAGATGCCCGTTCGGTATCGTCAAATTACAAGTTTCGCCAACGCGCTCAACCAGCTCCTCAAGAATGGCCCGGCGCGCCGAGCGATGAGGAGAATGCAACAAGACATTGCCCGCCAATATGGCCAGGCGCTCGCCTGGAACGTAGCGCTTGGCGTCTGGCTCCCGCAGCAGCATGCCCGCTTCTTCGAGAGTCGTAAGGATGCGGAAAACGGTCGGCTTTGGCAAATGCACCGCCAACATGATTTCCGTCAGGCTGACCGAACGCTCGCTATTTGCGACAAATTCCATAACCGCGAGCGAGCGCAGCGCCGCCGATCCCGCCTCCCGGCTGTCTCTGTGCGCTTCATCGTGTTCGGCCAACATCTTATGTTCCTAAGTTAATTGCCTGCGCATTATGCACAATTGTCATTTATCGATAAAAATGAAACGTGAAGATTCATTTTTTATGACGTTCGCGTTTCGCAAGGGTTGCCAACTTGCACACTGGTGGTTATCCGATGAACAAACGAAAAGGTTCGCCATGACGACCCGTCCAAGCAAAAAGTCTCCTCCCGCAAAGTCAGCAAAGCCCAGCAGAACCAAAGTTGACCGGCGGGTGACGCGTGGCCTAACGCGAATGACACCATCCGAGGCGTTCGTCGAGACGCTTGTTGCACAAGGCGTGACGGACGTATTCGGCATCGTCGGTTCGGCTTACATGGACGCGCTCGATTTGTTCGAGACTGCGGGCATCCGTTTCATCTCGGTCGCGCATGAACAGGGCGCCGGACATATGGCTGACGGGTATTCGCGAGTCTCCGGTCGTCACGGAGTTTGCATCGGCCAAAACGGCCCCGGCGTCACCAATTTTGTGACCCCGACCGCAGCGGCCTTCTGGGCACACTCGCCAGTAGTCGTGATCACCCCCGAGACGGGCACCATGACGTTGGGTTTGGGCGGCTTTCAGGAAACCGATCAGCTACCAATCTTTTCGAAGATCACCAAGTATCAGGCCCACGTTAACAACAAAGCGCGCATGGCGGAGCTCACAGCCCGCGCGTTTGATCGTGCCCACATCGAACTGGGGCCGACTCAGCTCAACATCCCACGCGACCTCTTCTATGGCGAAGCTGACTTTGAAATATCAGCGCCGATGACCATCGAGCGCGGCGCCGGTGGCGAGGCTGCGTTGGACGCGGCTGCCGAAATGCTGGCCAGCGCAAAATTCCCAGTAATTCTTGCAGGCGGCGGCGTCATCATGGCCAACGGCGGCGCCGAGGCGGTGAAACTTGCAGAGTTGCTTGATGCCCCGGTATGCAACAGCTACCTGCATAACGACAGTTTTCCCGCAAGTCACCGCTTGTGGTGCGGGCCACTCGGCTATCAGGGCTCGAAAGCGGCCATGAAGCTCATCAGCAAGGCCGACGTCGTGCTAGCCCTTGGTACACGGCTTGGTCCGTTCGGAACATTACCGCAACACGGCATCGATTACTGGCCGAAGAACGCAAAGATTATTCAAGTCGACGCCGATCCGAAAATGTTGGGCCTGGTGAAGAAAATCTCGGTTGGCATCTGCGGCGACGCCAAGGCAGCTGCGGCGGCGCTAGTCGCTCGACTGAAGGGCAAGACGCTGGCCTGTCACGGCAATCGCGATAGCCGCCTGGCGACCGTCGCCAAAGAGAAAAAGGCCTGGGAGAACGAGCTGGACGGCTGGACTCACGAGACCGACGCATACTCCGTCGAAATCGCCAAAACCTCCAGCTACATGCATCCGCGTCAAATGCTGCGTGAGTTGGAAAAAGCGATGCCCAAAAACGCGATGGTGTCCACCGACATTGGCAACATTTGTTCGGTATCCAACAGTTACCTGCGCTTTGACGCGCCACGCTCCATGTTCGCCGCGATGGCGTTTGGTAACTGCGGTTATGCCTTCCCGACCATCATCGGGGCCAAGCTCGCCGCACCAGATCGTCCTGCTGTGGCCTATGTTGGTGACGGTGCATGGGGCATCAGCTTCAACGAAATACAGACTTGCGTGCGCGAAGACATTCCCGTGACGGCGGTCGTCTTCAATAACGGCCAATGGGGCGCTGAGAAAAAGAATCACGTTGACTTCTACAACCGCCGCTATCTGGGCGTTGGACTGGACAATCAACCGCATTGGGCGAACGTCGCGCAAGCCATGGGTGCCGAGGGCCTGCGTATTGATCAACTGTCCGATGTTGGTCCCGCACTCGCTGATGCATGCGCGGCGCAGCAACGCGGCAAGACGACGATTCTCGAAGTGATGGTGACGAAAGAGTTGGGCGATCCATTCCGTCGTGATGCATTGGCGTTGCCAACCCGCTTTCTCAATAAGTACAAACACACCGAAATCAAGCGCTAAATTCGTTAGCATCGCACAGCGCTGCACGTTGTCTTTGACGTGTAGGCTACAGGCATACATCAGGAGGTATTCATGCAACCACTTTCCCGGATTTTCGCGATTGGATTTGCTGTCGCGAGTCTCGTCATGTCGTCGTCGGGCTATGCACAAGCATGGCCCACCAAACCCGTTCGATTGATCAACCCTTTTCCGGCCGGCGGCGGTACCGACACTTTTGCGCGACCTCTTTCGGCGCAACTGTCGAAGCAAACCGGGCAGCAATTCATCGTAGAGAACATCGGCGGCGCCGGTGGCACAGTGGGTGCCGCACAGGCGGCACGTGCTGCACCGGATGGCTACACGTTCCTGATCGGTGCGGTTCATCACACCATTGCGCCGTCGATTTACCCCAAGCTCTCGTACGACATCGAAAAGGATTTCGTCCCAGTGACGCTCCTGGCCATCATGCCGTTCGTGGTCGCGGCACAACCAAACAAGTTGCCGCAGGTGAAGAACCTGAAAGACCTGATCGATCACGCAAAAGCCAACCCGGGCAAGTTGAATTTCGGCTCGCCTGGCTCGGGCACGTCGCAGCATCTGACGGGCGAATTGTTCAAGCTTACGAATGGCATCGATATGGTTCACGTGCCGTACAAAGGCATGGGTCCAGCGATGCAGGATTTTCTGGGCGGCTCACTGGATGTGCTGATCGACGGCATGAGCGCGTCGGCAGCGCAGATTCGCGCCGGAAAGGCGCGTCCGCTCGGGCTGATGTCGGCGACTCGATCACCACAATACCCTGACATCCCCACCTTTGCCGAGCAAGGCTTTCCCAACAACGAAGTGTCGCAGTGGTATGCGCTTTGGGCAATCAAAGGGACGCCGCCCGACATCGTCGACAAGATGTATCGTGAGGTCGTGAAAGCGCTGGAGGATCCCAACATCAAGGCGAACTGGTCGGCAGCCGCAGCCGATGCGGGCGGCATGCCACCCGCCGAGTTTGCGAAATTTGCGCGCGCCGAAATGGAGCGCTGGGCCAAGGTAGCCAAAGCCTCCGGTGCCAAGCTTGATAACTGAGTTGACAACCGAGTCGATAAGTAGGCGCGTTGATTGATGGATGAAGTAGAGGTAGTCGCACGGCTCGTAGCGAGGGCACGTGTCGCGCAGTCGGTAGCCGACGCTTACGATCAGGAGCAGGTTGATCGCGTTTGTTCCGCCGCCGCGTGGGCCATCATGGAGCCTGCGCGAAATCGTTCACTGGCTGAACTAGCAGTTCGCGACACTGGGCTCGGCAACGTCGCTGACAAAATTCAGAAGAACCATCGCAAAACGCTGGGCCTGGTGCGCGATTTGCACGGTGCCAAGTCGGTCGGCGTGATTTCTGAGAACGCGGAGACGGGCATCACTGAAATTGCGCGATCTGTGGGTGTGGTCGGTGCGGTCACGCCATCGACAAATCCCGGGGCAACGCCAGCAAACATGATCATCAACGCGATGAAGGGACGCAATGCCATCATTCTTGCGCCCTCGCCTAAAGGTTATTCGACAGCAGCGCTTTTGCTGCAATACGTCTATGCCGAGTTTGATCGTATCGGAGCGCCGCATGATCTCGTGCAACTGCTGCCTTCACCAGTGAGCAAAGCATCCACTTACGAACTGCTGCGACAAGTTGATCTGGTCGTCGCAACAGGTTCGCAGGCCAATATCCATGCGGCCTACTCAAGCGGCACGCCGGCGTTTGGCGTGGGTGCCGGCAACGTCGCGGTGATCGTTGATGCGAGCGCCGATGCTGCCGCAGCGGCGGAGCGAATCGTACGCTCCAAAATTTTCGACAACGCGACTAGCTGCTCCAGCGAAAACAGCATGGTCGTCGTGGAGGCGGTCTATCCTGCGATCATCGCTGCGATGGAGGCGCAGGGCTGCGTGCTACTGAACGATGCAGAGAAAGCAAAGCTTCAGTCGATCATGTTTCCTGCCGGGAAACTGTCGCCTGTAGTCACTGCCAAATCTGCGTCGGAAATCGCCAGCCTCGCAAGCATTGATCGGGCCGCGAACGCGCAAGTGTTGATGGTTAACGAGACTGGCACCGGCAGCCATTACCCATTCTCGGGAGAGAAACTCTCGCCGGTACTGAGCGTCTATCGAGCACCCGATTTCGAGGCAGCGTGTCAACGCGTCCGCGACATTTATGCCTACCAAGGCGCAGGCCATTCCGTCGGGATTCACGCATCGCCAGACCGCGCCGATGTTTTGGCGCTTCGATTGGGCCTTACATTGCCCGTTGCGCGTGTCATCGTCAACCAGGCGCATTGCATCGCGACTGGTGGCAGTTTTGACAACGGCCTTCCGTTCTCGCTCTCGATGGGCTGTGGCACTTGGGGCGGCAACAGTTTCAGCGATAACCTGACCTACCGCAATTTCCTGAATATCACGCGAATCGCCAGGCCAATCAGCGAGCGCATGCCGAACGAAGCGGATCTCTTCGCGGACTATTTCGCTCACGTCGCGCAATGACCGTTGCTGCCACCCTGCGCGATGTCCTGCTTACGCATGAAGCAGCGCAGCCGAACGCGACGTTACTGCGTTCGCCTGAGACCGATCAAGAATTGTCCTACGGGGAGTTTGCGAAAGAAACTAGACAACTTGCTGCACGCCTCAATGCGCTGGGAATCAATGCGGGCGATCACGTTGGCTTCCTGCTGCACAACGGCTACCAGACGACGACGATCTTTCTTGGCGCCATGGCTGCGGGTTACGTGGTTACGCCGCTCAATTTGCTGTCACAAGGCGCAGCTCTGGCCTATGTGCTGGAGCACAGCGATGTGCGCGTTGTGTTTACCTCTGCGCACTACAAGCAGCAACTGCACAACGCGCTGTTACTGCTACCAGCGCAACGCGTAAACGGCATTCAAGTCATCGTCATTGATTCGGACGCTGCGGAAGCGCATGCTGGATTTGGTGAACGTGCGTTAGACGCCGACATCGAAGACTCGACGCCGGCTTTGCTTATGTACACGTCCGGCACCACGGGCAAACCAAAGGGCGCACTGCTTACGCACAAAAATTTGTTGCACGCAGGACGATCCGTGTGCGAATGGCACGGCTTGACCGCGAATGACAGCGTGCTGTCCTCGCTGCCGCTCTATCACATCAACGGTCAGTGCATCGCCACGGTTGCGCCCTTCGTTAGTGGCGGTAGCATCATTGCACCTCACAAATTTTCTGCGCGCGCATGGTGGTCGTGGGTGGAGCGCTATCAGCCGACCTGGCTCAACATGGTGCCGACGATCATCGCGTACCTGCTCAACGATGCAGCCGCAAATGCGGGCGATGTAAAGCTTTGGCCGAACATCCGCTTCGCGCGCTCCGCGTCTGCGCCGCTGCCGCCAGAACAGCATCGCGCTTTCGAGAAATTATTCGGCATCGGTGTCATCGAAGCGATGGGCATGACGGAATGCGCCTCGGTTGTGTTCTGCAATCCACAGAACCCAACGGAACGCAAATACGGAACACCAGGACTGCCCTGCGGCGTTGACGTGCGCGTGGTTTCCACCGAAATCGGGGAGCCGCTAAGCGACGGCGCAACAGGCGAACTGCAACTACGTGGTGACAACGTAATGCTGGGCTACTACAACGCGCCGGACAAAACGACCGAGGCCATGACCAATACCGGCTGGTTGCGCACCGGCGATCTAGGACATCGCGACACGGACGGCTTTTACTTCGTGACCGGGCGCATCAAGGAGCTCATCATCAAGGGAGGAGAGAACATCGCGCCACGCGAAATTGACGAAGCCCTGCTGTCACATCCTGCCGTGCTGGAAGCCGCGGCCGTAGGCATTCCTGACGCTAACTACGGGCAAGACATCCTCGCTGGCATCGTGCTCAAACCAGGTGTGGTGTGCGATGAGGAAACACTGCGCCAGCATTGCGTGCGCATACTGGGTCGCTACAAAACACCGAAAATCTTCCGCTTTGTTGACGACCTGCCCAAAGGCCCATCAGGTAAAGTTCAAAGGTTGAAACTGCTCGATTAGTTGCGCGCAAGTACCTGATTAAACACGATGTGTATCGCCGTATTCCAATGGAACCCAGACACTGAAACCCCGCTTCTACTCGCGGCTAATCGCGATGAGCATTTTGAACGACCGACACAGTTCATGCATTGGTGGCCGCAAGGCAACGTGCTGGCTGGGCGTGATCTCAAAGCCGATGGCGCGTGGCTGGGCGTCACTCGATGCGGGCGCTTTGCACTCGTCACCAACATCCGCAATACTGCGTTGCGGAAAGCCTATGCGCCATCGCGCGGACAAATCGTGCGACGATATCTTGAAGATACGCAACCAGCGGTTGAGTTTGTTGGCGAGCTTGCAGTGGTCGCTAATCAATACGAGGGTTTCAATCTGCTTTGCGGATCGTTCGGCGTTAATGAACGCGCATTGTGGTTCCTCAACTCGTCGGAAGCTGCGCCTCGATTGCTTGATGCGGGTCTCTATGCACTCTCAAACGCGTCGCTAGACACGCCGTGGCCAAAGACCACGCGCATCAAGGCGGGCTTCCGCCACGCGCTTGCCGAACGTGATCTGAACGCGCAAAACGAGCGTCTATTTCGCTTGTTGGGAAACGCGACCCAAGTCGCGGATCGCGACCTGCCGCAAACCGGCGTGCCGCTCGATTGGGAACGCAAATTAAGTTCTATTTCCGTTCGCCGCGAAGGCTACGGCACACGCGCATCGACCGTGCTGCGCATCGCCAATGGGCAGGCCGACGTCACCGAGTTAAATCACAACGAAGACACGACCCCATGCGCGCGTAACGACTTCGCGTTCGACCTTCAGTAAACGAGCGCCGCTGCGTTCAATAACCCGACCGCGATTGAAACCGCCGCCAGAAGAATTGCCTCGGCAATACTTCCTTTCTCAATAGCCGACGTGAGCCCCGGCATCAGCATTCGCGCGAAGACGAACACGATGAGTTGAACTACCGTAGCAAGCACCGCAAACAACACCAGATCAACCAGATTAACGGCATTGGCGACCGTGCTCGCCAGCGGCAGCGCAAACCCCAGCATGGCACCAGACAGAGAAACGGCGGCCGCTGGATTACCCTGACGGATCAGCGTAATCTCGTCGTATGGAGTCACCTTCTGATAAATGAACGTAAACACCACAAACAGCAGCAGCGCTACCGCAAAATAGATCAGGAAATCATCAAAGTAGCGGATCGATTCATTAAGCGTGTAAGACATGAGGTTCCTCTGTTCTGCGGCAATTAATCAAAATAGTGCGGCACGAACCGCGATGTGTTCATTGTGATTTCGGTGGCATCTTCACGCAGGCCAATTCCCGCAGGCGAATCACCGACGATCCAGCTTCCCACGGTTACAAAATTGCCTTCAAAGCTCGGAATCGGCGTGTACTGCTGGTAGACATAGCCCTCTTCGCCATACGTGCCTTCAGCGCGAATCACTTCGCCTCCCTTATAGATTTCGACGTTGGCTCCCTCACGCGAAAGCAGCGGCTTTTTCACGTAGTCGCCGAGCACTTTGTGACGATGAAACGAAGCCGGAAGCAACAGCGGATGATCGGGATATAGCTCCCACAAAATCACCAGCAAGCCCTTGTTGGCAAGCACCATCTTCCATGCGGGTTCAATTACGCGCATCGTCGTCTTGCGCAAGTTGTCGCCGAACTCATCGGCGATCAGCCATTCCCACGGATAGAGCTTGAACAGTGTCTCGATTCGTTCGTTGTCGGTATCGACGAAAGCGAGGTCGGCTTCGCTCCAGCCAATTTCCTCGACCGTAAGCCACGGTGCCTGTAAGCCCGCCTGCATCGCGGTGTCGCGCAGGTAATCGAGGTTACCGTCGTCCTCTTCGCTGCCGCCGGCACAAGTGAAGTGCACGTGCTCATAGCCGTGCTCTGATTTGAGCCACTTCCATTGTTCTATCAACGCTTCATGCAGGCTGTTGAACTGATCAACACCGGGCTTCGTATCCTCCACCCAATGCCACTGCGCCACGCTTGTTTCAACCAGCGAGGTCGGTGTGTCTGCGTTGAATTCGAGAAGTTTCGGCGGGCCGCTACCGTCGTACGCCAAGTCAAAGCGCCCGAACAGTGACGGATGGTCGTTATCCCAGCTCTCCCGGATCAGCGCCCATGCGGTCTCCGGGATCGCCAGTTCAGCAAATCGTTCCTTCTCGATGATGTGCTCTGCCGCCGCCATGCACATGTCGTAGAGCTCTTTGGTCGCATGCTCCAGATCGTCAATTTCTCGACGCGAGAAGTGATAGCAAATGCCCTCTTCCCAATACAGTCCGTCAATCGAATGAAAGCTGAAGCCCGCGTCTTCGCAGCGCTTCTGCCAGTTGTCGCGCTTGGGCACATGTTCACGGCGCATATCTAGCCGCCCGACGAATGCGAAGACGCACTGCTGCCGCCGCCATGACGGGACGCCGACGCGCCAAAGCCGCCGCGCGAAACCGGTGAAGATGACAGGGTGCCCGTTGCCCGCGAGCCGGGACGCGACGTCGTGCTGTAGCCGGAGCTGCCAGATCGCGAGGAGTAACGTGGCCCGTAGTAACCGCTCGTTCCCGTGGCAGATCGGCTGGGCTGAATTTCTTCGCAGTCGCCCGGATTGCCCCAGTCGGCCTTACACGCATCCATGTTGGCGTAGACATCGCGGCTGGTGCTGCCCCCGCTCTCAAGATTGCCACAGCCTGCCAGCCCACCTAAGGCAGCCGTCCCCATCAACACCAGCGTGAGGTTCAGACTACGCATGCGCTTGGGTGAAGTCGGTAGCGCCGGTACGGCCACAAGTTTTGGCTGCTGGATCACATGACTCTGCGCCACCTGCGTCCGCAGGCGCGCTCCATCACTTTGCGTCCCTGCAAGTATCGTCACTCTTGGTTTGTTCACTACGTCACCCTTTAAATGGGACTGAATTGACGGTTGTTTTACGCGGGGCCAGCGTCCATGTCAACGCGTTGGGGGAACCAGGTCGCTAGTGAACCGCAGCCGGCCTCAGAAAACGAATCAAAGTGCCATCACGAAGGCAGATTTCGCCCTCGCCTGAGAGCCTTGCGCCCTCAAAATCGCGCTGGATCAGCAACAACTCCTGATCTTCGCGTGTGCCCTCCACCAATACATCATCTGGCCGCGTAAACTCGTCTGGCGCGTGCAGGTAGTCGGCAGTAAATACATCATCTCCGACCTGAACGAAGGCGGCCTCGTTCATCGCCACGGTCAAGGTGTCGAACATCGGCTGCACAGTGGTGGAAAGGCTGGTGGTCATTGAATGCATCATGGTCTCCATGTTGGGGGCGGGACACAGACGTTTCAAGCAATTAACGCGCCGGGAACCCATTTGGTGCACTGAAGTGACAAATTCGCAACAACTGGCTACTTGAGCATCACAGGCCCATCGCTGGCTTCAATTGACTTGCGGCCGAACTTTTCCGACAAAAACTGCGAATGATCGACAAACGCCTGCACGTCGTGCGCAGCCAACGCATCGTTCAGCTGCGTCACTTTCTGCCCCAATTCGTCCACTGTTTGCGCGAGCGTGGTCTCCGCCGTCATACCGTTGGCAAGCGCTTTGGTCGTGGCGAACTGCGCGGGAATCGACCAGAACGACTTCAGAGCGTCTGGCAGGTAGCGCAGCGCAATGTAGCGAGCGTGAAACGTATCCTCAATCGACAACGTGACCTTCGAGCGCTCCCATTGGGCAAGCATCGCCTCAATGGAGTCGCATAGTTTGAGTAACTTGGTGCCAGTTGCAGCTGACAATCGGCGATCAGGATTAGTGTTCACCAGACGGCGAATTGCAGCCAACGCTCGGCGTGTTGCTTCGCGCGTGTCATCGTTGTCACCAAAGGTCAACTCCCCCCAGTCTGGCCCCGCGAGGCGTGGCCAGCCCAGCCAAAGGCCGCCGCAAACGAAGCCCGCTCCGTATGCCAGAAGCGCGAGGCCCGACAATCGCGGGCTCACCCATCCCAACCCGACCAGCGCTAGAACGGAAATCGCGAATCCAAGGCCAAGCCAGTTAGCTGGAGATAACAAAAAACGGGTGGCGGTTTCACTAAACGTGGATAGCCTCATAGTCTATTGATAGGCCCGGATTTCTTTGAACACCGCAGGCAGTGGCGTTTTACGGGCGTCAAAGCTGCGCCCGCCTGAGAGTTTGGAAATCTCCTTTAGCGCTGCGTCGCTCGCCTCGCCAAAGGCCACAGTGAACACCGGAATCGCCCGTGCGTCCTCCGGCAAGGCCGCATAGGCCTCCTTGAATTGCGTGAGGTTGCGGCCCTGCGTGTTTTCGCCATCGGTGAACGCAATCACTGAATATTGGTAGTTGCGATCTTTGGCCTGAGCCGCGCTCATTTGTGTCAACGCTTCAAGAATCGCGTCGTATAGCGCAGTGCCTCCTTTCATATTCAAGCCGGTGGCGTACTCGCGAACCTGCTCCAGCACCTCTGTCTTTTTCTGCGCATTCGCAGCCGTAGTCGCGGGCGGCAATTCGAAGTAAGTTGGCGTACCAGTTCGATCAGAAAACGGCAGCATCCAGATGCGTTCACGGCTTGATAGCCGGGCCAATCGACCAGTCAACGAAACGTCAGCGCCCGCGACGCTGTGCAATGCGCTGATCAAGTCGGAACGCCGTGTACCGCCGTTCATACTGCCACTCACGTCGAGCACGAAAGTCGAAGCAATCGGTTTGCGGAATTCGTTGAGATATGCATCGATCAAACCGTCGGCCAAACCACGATCTGGCGAGAACGGCAACTCGATCAAAGTGGCGGTCGGGAACGTGACCACTGAAGCTGCGTTGGCGTTGACCGGACGGCGCAACGTCGTGCGCGCGAGCCATGTTTGCGCCTCATCGCCTTTCAGATAGTCAACAACCTTCTGGTACTCCGCGCGCTTGGCGTCCGAGAGCAACATGAATGGGTAATCCGCCGTCGCAATCCCCTCGCGCGGATAAAAGAGCTTCAGCGGCTCTTTCAATTTTCCTGACTGATTCATCGACAACAGCCAACTCTCGTAGTTGATGAAGGCGTTGACATAAATGCCCTGCTGTTCGATGAATTTCTCCGCCAAATAAGTGGAGTTATCACCCACCAGTTTGTAACCGCGCAAAAAGTCAGCGACGGCTTTGCGGTCAATATCCGCAGCGGTTAGCGCTTCGGCTTTTTGGGTGGACGCGGCAACGACACCAACGAGTGCCATATAGCCCTGATTGGACGTAGCGGGATTCGAGAGCGCGTATTTGAGCTTGCCCGACTTCGCCGCGTCAGCCACCGTCTTCCACGTCACTTTGCTGGCGTCAGCCCACGCGGGTCCCAGCCGCGCGACCTCTGACTCGCTCACGCCGACCACAATCGGGGACAGCATGATTTTTTCCTGCAACTTGACGCGCGCCTGTCCTTGCGGGTCAGACAGCAAATATTTCGCATTGGCGAACCACGCGGCGTCAGCAGTGGTCTTGCCGGTCAGCACTTGCTCGGTGCTTTCCATCGTGCCGCCGAAGGTGAACTTGAGCGCTACGCCCGTCGCCTTCTTGACCATTTCCTCTAAAGGCTGCGCATCGCGCAAATCACTGGTCGCCAACACCGAAAGCGTGGCTTGTGTCGAGATCGATGCAGCATCAGCGACGGCCACTTTTGGCGCAGGAGGCTTCGGATCCTTGCCACAGCCGCCCAGCAACAGGGCTACCGCAAACAGCGAAGCGTATCCAACACCAAGGATGCTGCTAAAGATTCTTTTTTGGGGATGCAGTGTTAGGCGCGGGGCGCACAGCAACCGGAATATACGCTCTGGTACATGAGCGTTTTTGGCAAATGCGCGAGCACTCCGCAACGACACAATGCGCCCCACAAATGAATCTTTAGCGGCATCCTTTTTCACTGTGACATCTCCCTTGTGACCACATCAATCATGGTCGACATCGTCTCAAACGACGGTGGATCGATCAAATTGCCAAGTTTTTCATCCACGTTGAGTTTTGCGCGTTGCGCTTTTTGCAGGAAGGCGGCGCTGTCGGCAATTCGAAAACCGTACTCGACGCCGATCGCCTGCATTTCAGCGTTGGTCGACAGCAATTCACCCAGACGCTTCGAGCGCTCATTCATCGCGACGTAAACCACCTTGTTGGCGATGGTCGGCTGTGGATAGAGCAACGCCATCTCCTTTGGCAGCGGCTTGGTAAGCGCAAATGCGAGCATCTGGTTTTCGTAAATAAATGCGAGAGGCGTTTTGCCGATGCCGATGGCAATGTAGTCATCGAAATTGCCGTTGACGTAGTTTTCCTGATAACCCTGACGCTTAAAAAGATCGGTGGCAATCTTTGCCACCTTCTCAGCCGTGGCGCGATCGGTGGGCAATTCGTTGCCGTTGAGCGCGTACGTGGCCAGAGCGAGATACATCGCACCCGAATTGCTCTTGCGCACATCAGTCGTGGAAACCAGCACCGATTTGTTGACTTCGTAGGCCTGACTGCCTTTCATATCTTTCCACCGCGTCTTCGCCTGCATCAGCGCGACGAGCTTCGCCAGATCCACTGCATACACACCCGGTTGCAACGGCTTCGTAAGACCATTTGTCTGGAAAATTTCTGCAATCGGTTGCCAGGATGCAATCACCAACGGCGTGAAAAACACCGTGTACTGCGTCGCCGTCTGGTTGGCACGCTTCGCCGCGTCGAGAATCTGGTTCGCAGCAACGATGCCGGACGGAAACATGAAGTCAGGCCCGCCGCTCGCGGCGACGCGCTGCGCCATGTCCCGCGAGCCGATTCGCGTGACATTCAGCTTGAATCCGTTGTCGGCCAGCCATTTGGTGACGCGCACGTCTTTGAAGAAAGGCTCCACATCCAGTGCGATTACGCCAGTTAATTCAATAGTCTGTTTGGCGCGCAAGCCCGGCAAGCTTAGCGTGGGCGACTGGCCATTCGCCAATTGCTCGGTCTGCGTTGACTGGAGCGCCCAAAATACTGACCCGCCCAAAAGCGCGAGCAGAGCGATCGTAATAAGCGTCTTTACCGTACGATTCATTCTTGTGAGTCGGGTTGGGTGCCTGAAGATAACAACGGATTATGTCCCCAATTCGCGCCACTTCGTCACCCCGTGTAAACCCCGTCATCGTGGTTTACACGGCAGTTGAAAAAGCGACGGAGAACGCAACCTTCAGCGCATAATTTGCGGTACACCCAACCGATTTCAAGACCGGAAGAATCCATGTCTGATGCAGAACACTCCAAGCCAACTACTACGGTCGTCGCGAATGGCTTCCAGCTAACACCCCCAGAGGTCATCACGCCTGTTGTGCCCGAAGCCTCGAAATCTGCCGTGCCGCTGGCAGAAGCGACCAAAACCGCGGTCGATGAGCAAGTCGCAAAGTACGTCGATGCGCTGCTTCGGGAAGACGTGGAAAGCGCAGCGTTCAAAGGCAAGCTCGATAGCGCGTTTGCGTTGGGCCGGGAGGAAATCTCCATCGCCTCGTCGCTGATGCAAGGTCGTTTCATGCAACAGAATTTTGTAGGCGTCGAATCGAGCCCGGCGTACAAGGCCATCGGTGACATTCGCGCCCAGCTCGATGATTTGAATCCCGGCAAACAGGGCGATTTGTTCCAGCCCAACAAAATTTTCGGCGTGATTCCGTGGGGTAACAAGCTGCAAACGTATTTCCGCAAATATCAAAGCGCGGGTGCACAACTCAACACCAGCATGCAGCAGCTCTACGCTGCCAAGGACGAGATGCAGCTTGATGTCGTGGAGATTGAGAGTACGCGTGGCAAGCTCTGGGAGGCGATGCAAAAGCTCGCGGCGGGCATTCATTTTTCAGAAAAGCTCGATGGGCAACTGGCTGATCGCGTGACCGCGCTGAAGGCCACTGACCCTCGCCGCGCGCATGCGCTGGAGCAGGAAGTGCTGTTCTACGTCCGTCAGAATTTGCAGGACATGCTGACGCAGCAATCAGTCTGCATCAACGGTTATCTCGCGCTCGACGTGCTCAAAAAAACCGGTCGCGAAATGATCAACGGTTGCAGCCGCGTCGCCACCACCGGCATGAGCGCCCTCGCCGTCGCCCAGACGGTCGCGCGGGCCACGGGCAATCAACTGCAGGTGATGGAAATGCTGCAAGGCGTGAACAGCACCATTGAAGGCCTGATCGCTGAAACCGGCAAACAGCTCAATACGCATGTCGAAAAAACCACCGAGTTCGCGCAGAACCCCGGACTCGGCATGGACAAGCTGAAAGAAATGTTTGACCAGACCTTCAAGGCGATGGACGCGATGGACACGTTCCGCAGCAAAGCCATCGAAGTCATGGGTAAGAACAACACCATGTTGAAAGACCAGATCGCGCGCAGCGAAACCTACGTAGATCGCGTGCGGCAGCAACAGGCGCGGGAGGCGACGGGAGGTGTTGTGACTGGGCCTGTAAAGCTTTAGTAAAACTCTCGTAGGGCGGGCACTGCCCGCCTCGTAGAACCTCGGCGCAAGCCCAAATTTCGCGCTTCGCGAAGATCACAACGGCGGGCAGTGCCCGCCCTACGAATAGCTGTTCAAACCCAAGAAGTACCGCAATGATCGACCTCTACTACTGGACCACGCCGAACGGCCACAAGATCACCATGTTCCTCGAAGAAGCGAAGATGAGATATCGCCTCATTCCGGTGAACATCGGCAAAGGCGAGCAGTTCGATCCGACTTTTTTGCAGATCGCGCCGAACAACCGGATCCCGGCGATGGTCGATTACAAGCCGATGCAGCCGATGCCGAACGATGAGCCGATGACGCTCTTTGAGAGCGGCGCGATGCTGCTCTACCTCGCCGACAAATCGAAAAAGTTTCTGGATCGCAAAAATGCGTACTGGCGCAAAGAGGCCATTCAATGGCTGTTCTGGCAGATGGGCGGGCTCGGCCCAATGGCCGGCCAGAACCATCATTTCGGCACCTTCGCACCCGAGAAATTACCCTATGCGATCAACCGCTACGTCAACGAAACTGCGCGCCTTTATGGCGTGATGGACAAGCGTCTGGCAGATCGCGAATTCCTCGCGGGAAATTATTCCATTGCCGACATGGCCTGTTATCCGTGGGTCGTTCCGTACGAGCGCCAGCAGATGAATCTCGACAATTTCCCGAACCTGAAGCGCTGGTTCAACGCGATCAAGGAACGTCCGGCCACGATCCGTGCCTATCAAATCGCGAAGGACATGAACACGACTCCCGCCGCGCAAGCAACCGACGAAGCACGAAGGTTGCTGTTTGGTATCCAGAAGAAATAAGCTCGCGCGAGCAGGTCGCGCACCGCTCGCGAAGCGGACAGCTCAGAAATTGAGTGGTCCGCTACTTCCTCTTGACAGCAGCGCTACAGCGCAAAGGTCGTGCTGCAGTTCCCGTTGAGATAGCTGCGGATTGCGGGCCAGTTGCCTCGTGAAAGGGTGCCCGTACCCAGTGAGCCGGCGGTCACCGCATTACCTGTCAGCCCCAGCATTGAGCGCAATATCATTAGCCCATCCGACAACGGGTCGGTGACATTGTTGCCATCAATATCCAGCGACAACGCATGAATCGCGGGTTGAATCTCGGCCCATGTTGTTCGCTTGGCACCGCTACCGATTGCGCCATTGGTGACCGCCGCGCCGGTCAAACCAAACATTGCGCGCAGAATCATGATGCCATCGGTGCTCGCATCGTGCACACCATTGCCATCGACGTCGAGGATACAGGCGGCGGGAGGGATGACTTCCCACATCCCTCGTCCATGCGTTGCGATGCGCAGCACGCGACTGCCTGTCGTTCCCGCTGAAAACGCCATTTCAAAAACAGGCACGCGCGGCAGGCCTGCGGCTAACGGGTTCCAGGCCGCGCCGCCGTCAGCCGAGTAATAGACACCGATATCGGTACACGCATAAAGTGCGTTAGTGTCGTACGGGTCAACCAGCAAACAGTTAACGGGGATGTCGGGGATAGCCGTAGCACCCGACCCGGATCTCGCGGTCCAAGTGGTAGCCGCACCTGCCGCGAGGTTCGTTGTCTTGAATACGTGGCCCGTGGTGTTGCCCCAATAACCACCGAGTGACACATAGGCAACATTTCCGGTAGCGTCGCGGGGGTCAAGCACAACTCGTAACACTTGCTTAAGTGGCGTAGGTAAGTTGCCAGTGACCTCTAGCAACGTAGCGGCGCCGGTCGTCGTCGCAAACACTCGCCCATTATTGAGTCCGACGATGCGGAAATTGTCGTTTTGCGGCGAAACATGCAATGTACGGATGGGTACGCCGGTCACAATCGGTCCCTGGCTCACCGCCACCATGGTGTCACCACGATTAGTGGAGCGGTAGAGCCGATCGGTACCAAAATAAAGGGTATTCGGGCTGCCCGGACCAAGCTCCATTGGCGCGTAGAAATTGACGGCATCAGTCAGGCTAATGCCGTTGAAGGTATCCGTTGATCCATCGCAATACACAAAAGTGTCGACACTACCGCCATACCTGCCCTTGAACGCCCACTGGCCCTGAGTGGCGCAGGCGGTTGTCGTGTTCCGTCCAAACCCGATCAGGCCGTTAGTTTGGTTGAAGTACGTGTGGTACAGGATGGGCGTCGTTGTGGAAGTGACGCTCTGATCGATGCGTGCGTAGCCGCCGTCACCGAAGTCCACGCGGTTCCATGCCGCCGCCGTCGTGTACATCGACGTCCCATTGTCCTGGGTGCCGCCTATGGTGTAGTTGGCGTTAGCCGGATGCGTCGCAATGCTCTGGAATTGAATGGAGCTGAGCGGCGCGACATTCAGGCTGATCCATGTACTGCCACCATCGACGGATTTAAAGATACCGCCATCATTGCCGTGATAAACAATATTGGCATTGGTCGGATCAACCCTGATGAAGTGCGTGTCAGCGTGCAGTCCGGTTGCCGAGTTCGTAAAGGCGGCGCCACCATTACTCGACTTCGCATTCAATCGTTGGCATGTGTTGCTGCTGACGTTACCGCCGAGCCACAGGGAGTCATCTGCCACAACGGCCGTGGCACCGGGCCGAACGTCAATTCCAATGTTGTAGAAGCACTGTCCGCCACAGAACCCGCCGCCGCCCGCAAGCTTGGCCGACCAGGTCACACCGCCGTCAGTGGACACGCGCAATGCGCCGGATTGATTAGTGTCTGTGCAAGTCGTCCCCGAACTCGATTCTCCGGTCGCGGCGTACACCACATTGGTGGGTGCAGCGGCCTGTTTGTAGGCGGCGAACGATGCGCGAGCGCTACTGACAGTTGTCGCGAACGTCTGGGTAAATGTTGCCGTAGTCGTCGCATTGGTGGAGCGATAGACGCCCCCATCGCCTGCCGCAGTAGTGCCGTTCATCCACACCACGAGCGTGTCAGCGTTCGCCGGATCCGGAAACGTCATGTCGTTGACATTTCGGTTCCCCGTATTGGGGGTATCAAACACGCCACCTGCGGTCATCACCGCCAGCTTTACGGCGTTTATCGATGCCAGCGTGCCTGCCGCGTTAGTAAGCCGATAAAGGCCACGCAACGCCAGTGGTGGGATGGTGCCACCAAACGGCGCGTCCGCGCCAGCACCGATGATACCCCCGGCGACACCGACGAACAGAATGCCAGCGTTGGTGGGATGAACCAGAATCTTCGAGACTGAGCGTCCGGTAAACGCACCAGCGCTCACCGCCGTAACGCCGTCGCCCGCCGTGTAATTACGAATCGGATTGATCGGGCCGACCAGCGTCGCAGTCGTCGCAGGATTATCGATGCGATACAAACCCACGCCCGAAAAACTGTCGGCCGAGCCATTGGCCTCACCGGTACCGACATAGAGTATGTTCGGGTTCGACGGTGCCAGCGCTAACGCGCCGATGGCAAGCGACTGCGCAAAATCGAAAATGGGGATCCACGACGCGCCGCCATCCAGCGAGCGCCACACACCGCCCTGAGCGGTCCCAAGGTAGAGCCGACTCGTATTCGTCGGGTCAATTTCGAGCGCCGTCACACGACCGCTCACCGGATTGGACACTCCCTCAGTCTGCCCCAAGCCGAGCGGCATCGGTCCGATCTCGGTCCATGTCACGGCATTGGTTGCAGCAGGGTTGAGCAGGCTCGTACGCAGGGCACCGACATCACCCTTTCCGGTTCTTTGCAGCTGGGATTCGAGCGCCTCAAGCGCTGCCGCCCGCGGATTCGATTCCATCTTTCGGGCGTCTTCAAAACCACGCAGTTCGGAAATCGCCTGTTGCCGTAATTGCAGGTAGGTTCCACCCGCAATTCCGCTGCGTGCCTTAGGGCTGATCGCCTGCGCCGAGATCGTTGCGATCAACGCCAACGCGCCGCATGCCGCCAACACAGACCGCACGGACATTAAAGACACCAATCCGCCGGGGAAACGAAGTCGAAAACGACGCTCATGCGCAGGAGAACCGGTTGAATCAGCGCCATCATTAACGACCGCTAGTGAAACTTTCAAGGTAACCCCCTTCATGTCAAGCCAGTTGGGCACCAAAGGCACCGCAGATGCCGACCCGAGTATTCCCACCAATGCTACGACCAAGCGCCCAAAAAGCGAAGTATTCTTATGGGGGCTGTGCAACCAGAAACCGTGCGACAAATCCAGAGCAGGATCGCACTACACTTCGTCGAATGAAACTTGTACGCCTCATCTACGCCAGCCGCCTGATTGCCCCGCTCAACAAATGCGACGCCGAGCAAATCCTGAAAACCAGCCTGCGCCGCAACAACGCGCTCGGCGTCACCGGCTACCTCTGCGTGTCACCCACCCACGCCCTCCAATGCCTCGAAGGCCCCCGCGACGCCGTGAACAGCGTCTACAACCTGGTCGTCACCGATAAGCGCCACACCGCGGTCACGCTGCTGCGCTACGCCGAGCCCTGGCGGCGCTTGTTCCCCGTATGGGGCATGGGCTACACCGCCGACCTCGCCAGCGCCGCACCAGAGTCAGCCCGCTGGCACGACGCATCAGGTTTCAACCCGTTTCTGGTGGAAACCGATCTGGTTGAAAACGTGATTGAAGCGCTTTGTGAGCGGGCAGAGCAGGTGGAATTGCGGGCTTGAGCGGCGGCAGTCTAAAAGCACACCACAGCAAACTGAGCGTTACCCCAACAATCGATTGATCTGCTCAGTCAGGCTCTGACCACCGTCGCCTCTCCGGAACACAAAATCAAACGTACAGCGTCCGTCGCTCTTGCGTGCCCATAGCTGACCGACCGCACGTTTTTCGATCTCGTAGGGCTCAGAACGCAAGTGCTGTCCCTTGTACTCAACCACCGCCATCCGACCATCTTTGAGTTCTACGACGAAATCGGGATAAAACTTGCCGCGCGACGTTGGTAACCAAAAACCTGGAGCGAAATCGAGATTTCGAATCCAGCTTTTCACGTTCGGATGCGCATCAATTAACTGAGCGCACTCAAATTCCTCGCCCTCGTCGCGCAAATCAGCGATGTTCGGACCGTAGTAATGCCGTTGAAACTTGAAGCGTCCCGAATACCGACTACCGGCAGACGCCGGGTACCTGTTTGGATTGAATTCAAACGGCGCGTCCCAATCCACTGCCAATGTCCACGCCTCATCAAGCACCGCCTGCTTGAAACGCGTCTTGCACGCGTCGTTGCGCAGATCTTCGACCTTGTCCACGAGTCGGCGCGCCAGCACATACCGTGCGCCTGCCAGCTCACCAATCGCATGGTCATGCGTGTCGACCAGCCGCTGCACTACCGCCGCGAAATACGCGATGCGCTCCCTTTGCAATAGGTAGGGCAACTTCTGAAACAGCAATTGATCCAGCCAACGGGCGACGTCCCCGGCGGTCAGATTCGTTGCCCCGTAGTTCATCGGAATCTGTGACGGATCGGCCCGGTGATAACTGACGCGCCCGCTCTCGGCGTCAGTCGATATTTCAAACGTCTCTGGCTCGGAAACCACATCGAAGCGACCAATATCGATGGCGTTAGCCGTCAAAAGGTCCAGTTCTACATCTTCCAGAACAACCTCACGCTCCAGAAGCTGCAATTCACCTTGTGCGCCCTCTCGGAAAGCCAGTCGCGGCACCGACCCGAACGGTAATCCCAGATTAGCCGGACTCGATGCGGCGAGCGCCACCGCGTTGTGGCGCACGATGTCCTGTTGCGCTACCGCCTTGCCTTTGGCACCTTTTGCGGCGGCCACGATTTGCGCGGCTGCTTCTTCGGTTACGTAGCCACGCAGCACCACGACGCTTTCGCCTGCTGCGTCGGTGCGAACTTGCGCGCACTCCGGCAGCGCACTGTCCGCAGGCAGATCGACAGACAGCGGCGTCACCACTGCCTGCTCACGCGCCCGCGCCGTCACCTGCCAATCGTCATTCAGACGCAGTTGCGGCGAATCTTCATTCACCGGAACCAGCAAACCCGCCACGTCCAGCGGATCAAATCCCATCGAGTCCACCAGTCGATCCGCCAGCGCCTTCGCCGCGTAACCTGTGTTTGCCTCACACACATGCGCGTACGCCCGGTTGAGCGCCGCCTCGCCACGCGCGGTGGCGTATGGCATGCGCAGCACACGCCCGAGCAACTGCTCCACCGCCGTCGCGCTCGACAGGTTTTGCAGCGAACACAACACATAGGCAAACGGACAATCCCAGCCCTCGCGCAGCGCCTGTACCGTGATGATGTACGTGATGCGGCAACTGGGCGCGGCCAGATCAATGTCTTCCAGCTCGCGCGTGTTGCCTGTCGCCACCGCGATTTCTTCCGGTGCGATTTTCAGTTCGTCTTGCAGGTACGTGCGCAACTTCTCGGATGGCACATCGCCGCCAACGTTCATCGCCTGAAACAGCACAATGGGCCGGATGTAGCCTCGCCCGGCGACCTGCTCCTTCACCGCCGCGTCCGCCAGCGCGCCGTGTGTCTGGATCGCCGCGAGCACCGCCTTTTCCCAACCGTCTTTGTGTTCGGCCAGCATAATCGGCATCTTGATCATGTTCTCAGCCTGCAACTGCTGCGCGCTCACGTGATACAGCACGTTTGCTTTGCCCGCGACCGGAGTCGCGGTCAGCTCCAGAATCGCCGCTGGATTCAGCCGCGCAAGCGTAGTAAAGCTCTTGTCGGTTTTCGCGTTGTGCGCCTCATCAACAATCACAATCGGCGATTGCAGCGCCAGCCAGTTCGCCAGCGAGCGCTTCGGTTTGCCGCGATACGGTCGCAACATTCGCCCACGCTCGTCGTCGGTCAAATCCTTTTCCGTCACCAGCGCATCGGGCAAGTCGTTTAGCACCCGCAGGTCAAAATCTGTCTTCGTCCGAAAGTGGTTTTCGTACTGCTCGCTAAAAGAATACACACGGCGTTTGTCCGTCTCCTCAACCCGAAAACTCTGCAACGTCGCCACGATCACAATTGCGCGCTGACCCCAATCCTGCGGCGCAATATTCGGCACGTCGTTAAGCGCGCAGACCGTGAGTCGCGAGCCGTACTTCTGCGCCAATTGCTCGCGATAGGGATGTCCGTCCGTTTTCAGCGCCGACAACGTTTGCGTCAGGATCGCCTCGCTCGGCACCAGCCACAGAACCAGCGGTGCGTCCGCCCCGCCATAGAACTCCGCAATCACCGGTACTGCTCGCGCCGCAAGTACGGTTTTGCCGCCACCGGTTGGAATGCGCAGACACACACAGGGCACGTTTTCGCCAAACGGATCGGTCGAATACGGGCGTCCTGTTTCTTGTCGGAACGCCTTTGGCACGCCGATCTGACGTGACGTTTCGAGGAACTTCGACAGAGCGACCAGCGCCAGTTCCTGAAATTCCTTGCGTTGCAGTGGGCGGAAATGGTTCATTCTCGATTACCTGACAGTGACGCTAAGGCCTTCATTTTCTTGACTTTTCGGCTATCAAATTCGATAATATCGCTCTGGAAGGGGAAGAAATTCGGCTCCATGCCGTGTGAATGCGATGACTGGGGCAACTCATTCGCGCGCTCCTATACCCCGTCCACCCATTTTCACGAAGCCGCCTTGAAGGGCGGCTTTTTCTTGGTGTAATACACGCCGTACGGTGCCGCTGAAGTCTCATCGACGGCATGCACCAGACTCACCTTCGGCCACATCAGTTGCAAAAAGCGGTCTTCGCCCCGCTCATAAAAACGCTGCAACGACCACAGCACATAGTCAACCGCCTGCAAACACACCGTGTGTTGCGGTGTGGCCGCAGAAACTCGAAGCGTTGACTCCACTTTACGATCCCATTTGTCCTCAAATCGCGTTTTGCCCAGTTCCAGCATTGCACCAAACGCGCGGGTGCGGTCCGAATTCCCGCGACGCGCAAAGACGATATCGCACTCATCGGCCACGTGCAGCCGATCCCTGAATAACCGCGCCACCGTCTTGTCATACAGCTCATTCGGGCGATAACGATAACCGTCGTCCCGCTGATTGCGTTGCTGCACGTAGGTCAACACTGCATCCATGCGACGCACCACCGCGAAAAACTTCATTTCATGCGCCAGCAGCAGCTTGAATACTTCGCGTCGCACTTCGGCCACGTCATCCTTCGCATGAAAGGCAAATGCGGTCTTCCTCCGCTCGGGCCGCATCGATTCCACGCCCTTGAAATACGGATCAGCAAGCAATGTGGCTCGGAGCGCATCAAGGTCAGCGGCCAAAGCTTCTGGCGACTCGACTTGCAACGCACCGATGATGAAGTGCCGCGAGCAGCCTTCGCTACCGATGATGATCTGGCCGCGTGAGTTAAACAGCACGCCGTCACCCGCTTCGTCGACAAAGTAATGCGCCGTGCCGCCCACCGACGCAACCTTGGGCGCGAGCCCAGCGACTTGGTCCGAAGCTCCTGCCTCCTTGCTTGTCGCGCCCACCTAACGCGCCTCCACTTCATGCGGAATGGACTTGAACAGCACATTCGCAGCGGTTAAAGAGTCAGCGCCCACGCGCACGGATTCGCCGTAAATCACGCGCGGTCCGTTGTGCGGAAAATTCACCGTGAGCCAGGACAACACATCGCGCGTCAACACGTTGCCACCACGTGGGCGACGGTCGCCGAGGATGCCGTTGAACAGCAGGTAATACGCGACGCCGTCGTGGGTGCCGAGGAAGGGAGTTGAGCCCTTCTTTTTGTGCCACGGTGTGCGCGTTTCCTGCATCCAGATGAATGCGGCGAGCGTGGCGAATCGGACTTCGGGATGAATCGCGCCGCTGTCGTCGAAGATCGGGGCACCGAGGCGCATGAAACGGAAACTGCCGCCGCCCTGCCAGTTCACGGCACGGCTGATGCCGCCCTGTTCGCCGTCGAGCACTTTTTGCAGGCGCGGTAGGCAGTGCGTCTGCGCATGCTCGCCCATCTCAATGCCGATCCAGCGGCGACCCATTTTCTGCGCGACGGCGGCGGTGGTGCCGGAGCCGAGGAAGCTGTCGAGGATGAGGTCGTTCGTGTGGGTGGCGATATGCAGAATTCGTTGAAGGAGTCGTTCTGGTTTCGGCGTGCCAAATACATCGGTATCAAAGAGGGAAACCGTCTCTTTTTTCGCTTCTTGTGTGTGACCAACCTCCTCGTAGGGCCACAAAGTTCGAGGAACAATTCCCTGTTGCACCTCATGCAAAAAACGCTTTAGACGAGGGACGCCATTGCCATCTTTGCCCCACCAAATTCGGTTATCCTCGTCCAACTCCTCAAGCTTCGCTTTTGATACTCGCCAGAACGTGCCAGGTGGTGGGCCTGAAATGGTTCGACCCGCTGGATTCGTCACCGGATAAATCCCTAGGCTGTAGGAGTTTCGCGCGGTCAGATTGTCGGACGTCCATATGCCGCGCGGGTCGTTGTCGTGGTTCTTGTAAATCGAATCTTGTTTTGCCGTGCGTGGCATTAAATTCGGCACCCAACCCTCTGCGCGTTTCCCGTAAACAAATATGTGGTCGTGATCGACCGAAAGATACTGTGAAGAATTTTTGGTTGCGAACACTTTCTCCCAAACCACATTCGCAACAAAATTCCCCCGCCCAAATACCTCATCCATCAACACCTTGAGATAGTGGCCTTCGTTGTCGTCGATAGTGACCCAGATGCTGCCGTCTTCTCGGAGGAGTTCGCGCAGCAGTTGCAGGCGCGGCAGCATCATCGTGAGCCACTGTGCATGCTCCAGGTTGTCGTCGTAATGCTCGAACGCGCTTTTGGTGTTGTACGGCGGATCGATGAAGATGCATTTGACCTGCCCGCGATAGAACGGCAGCAGGGATTTCAACGCTTCGAGGTTGTCGCCCTGAATCAGCAGATTGTCCTCAGTCGGCGCGAGCGCGGGCGCGGCTTTGGCAGCTTCTGGGGCATTGGCTTGATCGCCAAACGCCTTATTTGATGTGGGCTCAAGGCATGAAATGATCGATTGTCGACTTTCAGTATTTTTGTGCTCTGAGCCCTTGTGCAGCGGCGCTTTCGGCGGTTGTGTTGTAGAGGCGTGTTCGGACACCTGCTCCAGCAGCCGGTACGGTACCCGTCGGGCGATTTCAAAGGCGGCGTCGCGGTTGAGCCAGTCGAGGGTGGGCATGCGGGGATGGGGCTTTGCTTGTGATGCGCGAGGAGAGCGACAAGCATAACGGGCGCGCAGTCTCCCGCGCGATCTGGTATTGCCGCTATGATCGGTCGGTCATTTTTGAGCTAGTTTCCATGAGTCGACGCAAGACATCGCTGTTTGAGGACCTGATCGACGTTGCCTCACGTCTGCCGTGGTGGGTGGGGCTAACGCTTGCGGCGATAAGCTACTTTGGGTTGCACCGGTATGCGAACTCGCCGCTACCGCCCGCTCCAACCGATCCAGGCAAGCTGTTTGAGGTGGTTGGGCCTACTATGTGGAGAACGTTTGCGATGTTTGGGCAGTACCTACTGCCCTTCGTGCTCACCGTCGGCGCTGGTGTTTCTGCCTGGAAGGCACGTAAACGCTCGCGCCTGGCGGACGAAGTGCGCGACGACCCGACGGCGGCGACGCTCAACCAGATGCATTGGCAGGAATTTGAACTGGTAGCTGGCGAAGCCTACCGGCGACGCGGCTATGCCGTGACGGAACGCGGCGGCGCGGGACCGGATGGCGGCGTTGATCTGGTCATTCGCAAGGGCTCGGAATCGACGGTCGTTCAGTGCAAGCAATATCGCGCGACCCAGGTGGGCGTCGCCATAGTTCGCGAGTTATTTGGCGCGATGACCGCAGAGGGAGCGAGCGCGGGCGTGGTGGTGAGCCTCGGGCCGTTCACGCGGGATGCGCAGGCGTTTGCCGGTGGCCGAAACATCAAACTCGTCACCGGCAACGATCTGCAAGCCTTGCTGCGTGAGGGTGCGCAAGCGCCGCGGCCAGATCGCGAAGTGACGAGTCGGGCAAATGCTGTTTCTATCGAATATGTTCGAGCGACCGTGCCGTCAGCAGCGGCGATTGCCGTCAGCGATACGGCTTGCCCCCGCTGCAAATCACCGATGACCAAGCGCGTTGCCAAAGCTGGCGCGAACGCTGGGAAGGCATTTTGGGGATGTAGCCGCTTTCCGGAATGTCGCGGGACGCGAGAACTCGGTGCCTGAGGGCTCGGCTATTTCGCTTTGCTTTAATAAGAACGCTTCCCGTCGTTCTTATTAAAGCAAATAGCCGAAAAATAAAATAAGAATTGACCCATGCGCCGGAATCCAGTTGAGTCATCAGGGGCACTTTTGTTGCGACGTGCGAGCGTTAAGCTTTTCGGCAGAAGCGCCGCCGTATTAGGGCTAGACGCATAAAATGCCATTTATCGACAATGGCACTTAATGGCCTTCAGCCCCATATCAGCCGTCATTACAGCGAAAAGCTGCTACTTTCCAACCGATGCAATCCGCGCAATTTGCTCCGCCGCATTCGCCAGCAATTCCGGCGCGCGAATGACCGCTTGATCCAGCGCCATCGGGGCGG
>Ga0209181_10001610_pt1 | contig 38930 bp, 26 predicted proteins | sample MAT05_FD_187208 | JGI IMG/M metagenome (GOLD analysis project Ga0209181, IMG submission 187208) | Freshwater microbial communities from Lake Fryxell liftoff mats and glacier meltwater in Antarctica - MAT-05 (SPAdes) (version 2) | ecosystem: Environmental > Aquatic > Freshwater > Ice > Liftoff... | reverse complement strand
TGCTTCGTTACCTCGTGCAACACCAGGTGCGGGTGCGCGGCTTCAACGAGATACTGCCTACTTTTAATGAAATTTTTATTAAACGGGTGGGGGAGACGGCTGAGTAGTTTGAAGTTTGAGGTTTGAAGTTTGAAGTTTGAGGTTTGAAGTTTGAAGTTTGAGGTTTGAAGTTTGAAGTTTGAGGTTTGAAGTTTGAGGTTTGAGGTTCGAAGTTCGAAGTTGGCTTCGGGTTTGGGTTTGTAAGAAGGGTAGAAGGAAGGTCAGGTAAAGTGTGACAATGATAAGAAGGAGTGTTCGAAATTTATATCCTTTCAGTACAGAATTATGAATACTTTCAATGAGGCCGTGTAGCATTTTGCTGATTTCGATAGTACTGGAATGGATTTCTTCAAACTCAACTTGGGGTAACTATCCAGCCGCCTTGAAATGCTTTTTGCCATACGACCTCGGAGCGGTCAGAGGTTTGTAGAAATGTAGCATTTCAATGTTTTCCTGACCTCGGAGAGGTAGAAGGTTTGCAGAAAATAGCGTTAAAACAAACGTTCGACCTCTCCGAGGTCGGGAATTAATGTCAACCCGATGCATTTCTACAAACCTTTGACCTCTCCGAGGTCCGAAATCATAAGTATTTAGGGGCGGCTTTATAGTTACCCATGTGCTAATACTCTTATCATAAAGCCCCAAACTTCGACCCACCCAATCCCAAACTTCGAAATTTAAACTTCAAACTTTTATAATTAACCCCATGCCCGAAGCCAACTTCGAACTTCGAACTTCAAACTTCAAACTTCAAACTTCAAACCTCCAACTTCAAACCTCCAACTTCAAACTTTAAAAATATGAACAAACTTTGGCTCATCATACAGCGCGAATACCTGACACGGGTGCGCTCCCGGGCATTTTTGCTAGGTACCTTGCTTACTCCGCTGGCCTTTGGCCTTTTTGTGGCGCTGCAATATAAATTTACGACCTACCGCGGCAATGAAAAAAAGCACATCGCCGTATTCGACGAAGGCGGGTTCATCAAAACGGGCATACCCGACCAGCGCGGTGTACAGTTTACAGTAGCACCTCCAGGCACGACCCTGGATGCATTGAAGGACGATGTGCGCAACAAAAAATACGATGGCGTGCTGCGCCTGCCACCGTTGACCAACCTGTCGGTCAAAAAGCAGACGATTTTTTACTACTCCGATGACCGGATCAGTCCGGAGGTAGAGGGTATTATGAATCGCCAGGTGGAGGAGAAAATCCGGGATTACAAAATCGGATCGTTGGGCTTGAAAAAAGAAACCATTGATGAATTAGACATAGATGTGTCGCTCGATCCGGAGCCGATTGACAAAGAAGACGACAACGCCAGTTCGCTCACGAGCGGCGTGGCGGTCGGGATTTCTTTTTTCATCGGTATCCTGATGTATATGATTGTACTGATCTACGGCTCGATGGTGATGCGATCGGTGATGGAGGAAAAGACCAATCGCATTGTGGAGGTGATGATGTCGAGCGTGAAACCATTCCAATTGATGTTGGGGAAAATCATCGGATCTGCCGGGGTTGGTACGACGCAGTTGGTGATGTGGGCCATCCTCAATACCTTGATTTTTATCGGCATACAAGCATTCCTGGGTATTGATACCGCAGCCGCACAAGCCAATATGTCGGGTGGTGCACCGGGGATGGACCCTGCGCAGGCGCAGGAAATATTGCCGCGTATCATGGCCGAACTCTCCAAGCAGAACTGGTGGTACCTGGTTGGCACGAGCATTTTGTTCTTCATCGGCGGATATTTTCTCTATGCCTCGATGTTCGCTGCACTGGGCAGTGCTGTAGGCGATGATATGGGCGAAAGCCAGTCACTGACTTTCCCGGTCATGCTGCCGATCATCCTGGCTTTTCTGATCATGACCTCGGTGGTCATGCGCGCACCGAATAGCCCGCTGGCGGTGTTCGCCTCGCTGTTCCCGCTGTTTTCACCCATCGTGATGCCCGGGCGGCTGGCCTTCCATCCGCCGTTCTGGCAAGTGGCGCTGTCACTCCTGATTCTGATCGGGACCGCCGTCTTTTTTGTGTGGATCGCCGGACGGATTTACCGGGTAGGGATTTTGATGTACGGCAAAAAAGTGACGGCGAAGGAGATTTGGAAGTGGATGTTTTATTGATTGATCCATTCATTGCAGCTCTGCCCTGGTGAAAATCGAGTTTGGCAAAGAAATGGATAGAGAGAGTCGAGCGTGTTAAAGTTTGACCAATCGCCACCAGGCCCGATAAATATTTGGCGGATTTTGTAGATTTGCCTCTCTTTTTTTGCCTGGTCACGGACGTAACCGCACGTGGTCAGGCTTTTTTGTACCGCCAATTTTCCTATGGCAAGCGTTGCAAGCCCCTCGAAAAGCCAGCATCGCCTTTAATCCGGTGTCAAAATAGCATTTCATGATGAGAAGATTACTCCCGGTGCTGCTGCTCCTAACCTTCGCTTTTAACCCAAAAACAAACGCCCAAATCACGCCCACCTGTGGAGTACCGCCGCCGCCCGGCGCGGAATCGTGCCAGACCAGTTGTGTATATTGTGAATTTGACGGCTATATGGGCATCAACAACGGCACCCCTTCCGGTGGAAATCAGGTCTGCGGATTGATTACGCTGCACAACGACCAGTGGTTTGGGTTTGTAGCGGCCAGTACTTGTATCACGATCAATATTGCCACGAGCAATTGCGAGGACGGCAACGGGATGCAGGCCGCTTTTTTCAGTGCCTGCTCCGGAGAAGCCATTGTCTGCAACGATGGGAATGGCGGGGGCGAGGGACTCCCGCTGGAACTCTCCTACTGCGGCTTTGAGCCGGGGCTAACCTACTACCTCATGGTGGACGGCTGGGTGGGCGACGTGTGCAACTATACCATCGAAGTGCTCAGCGGCTCTATCACGCCACCCGTACCAGGTTTCCCTCAAACCATCAGCGGTCCGACGAACGTTTGCCCCGGTGCCACGGCGGTGTACTCCATCCCGCAAGTAGACAATGCCAGTTTTTATCACTGGACTGCGCCACCAGGTTCCTCCATCAACGGCGCTTCGAACAACATCAATATACCCGCTCCCGGGGGCCAGCAAGTGACCATCACCTACGGTACACAGGGCGGTCAACTGTGTGTCGGTGCGGCCAATGCCTGTTTCCCGGAGCACAAAACCTGTCTTCCTATCACGAATATACCCATTCCGCCGACGGTGAAGCCTACCAAAATCGTTTGTTTTGAAGACAGGCCGTTTCAATGGGATGAAGCGCCTTTTACCGTCCTGGGCACAACGGGTACCTACAACCTGACTTCGATGCCCTACGATTCTTATCTGGGCTGTGATAGTTTTGTGAAACAAACCGTCATCATCAAACAACAGGTGAAGACCAATATCGGGTTGCAGAATATCTGTGAAGGCACGTGTTTCAAAATGAATGAAAACACGTATTGCCAGTCCGGCGGGCCCTTTTATGAGTTTTTTCTTTCCTATCAGGACTGCGACAGTATTGTAGAATTTTCCGTCAACGTCGTTCCTGCCGTAGCGGTCATCGCACCAGTCGTGCAAATTGACTGCGCCAACCCAACCCTGACGCTCAACGCCAACGGCTCGACCTCCAATCCCAATACTTCCTATCAGTGGCTCAATAGTACCGGCACGCAACTCGGCACTGCGCTCACACAAGTCGTCCATGCAGGGGGGATCTATCGGTTCATTGTGTCGAATGCATCCGGCATCGTTACCTGCCGGGACACTGCCACTATGAATGTTCCTCAAAATACCACGCCGCCCGGTGCATCTGCCACAGGCGGTACCTTGACCTGTGTCGCACCTGCTGTTGCTTTGGAAGCCAACTCCGGAACCAGTGGCGTGAACTACGCCTGGAATGGTCCCGGCATCAGTGCTGCCAATAAAAACCAGCAAAACCCGATTGTCAATCAACCTGGCAATTATACGGTCGTCGTCACCAACCCCCAGAACAGTTGTACTTCATCGGCCATTGCCAGCGTGGTAGCCGATACCCTCCGACCAGCCGCGACCGCAATAGGTGGCATGTTGACGTGTGTACAAACTTCTATTGTTGTAGATGGCGGAACAAATATTTCCAACGTTGTCTGGGCCTGGTTCGGCCCGGGCATTCATACTGCCAACCAAAGCCTTGAAAATCCGTCGGTCGTGCAGCCGGGCGCTTATACCGTCACCGTGACCAATATCAACAACGGGTGCTCCCACACTGCCAGCACAACCGTCACGCAAGACATTGCGGTGCCCTATGTGAGTGCGGGACCGAATAAAATCATCACCTGCCTGAGCACCACGGTCGTGCTGGAAGGCAGCAGCTCAGGAACCAATGGCGCCATCGTGCAATATCTCTGGATGGGTTCCGGGATCACCACCAGCAATCAAACCTTGCCCAATCCGGTGGTCAATCAGCCCGGCTCCTATATCCTCGTTGCCAACAACCTGGACAATGGCTGCGCTGCCCGCGATACGGTGCTGGTAGACGCTGACGTGACCCCGCCGGTTGCCGATGCAGGAGCAGATACGCTCATCAACTGCTCCCATCCGACTGTTACATTGGGCGGTACCAACTCTTCCCAAGGGGCGAACTTCATCGTGACGTGGAGTGGTGCAGGCATTTTTTCGGGAAATGAAAATCAGTTGCATCCTGTCGTCAATCAGCCCGATCAACAGTACGCTCTGACTGTTACCAATACTGTAAACGGTTGCAAATCAGTGGATTTTGTAGGAGTAGATTTGAATGTAGATCCTCCGGCCGCCACTGCCGGACAAGATCAAATCCTGACCTGTAGCCAGCCCAACGGCCTTGTATTAGCGGGCGCAGGCAGTCCGGTGGGCGTACAGTTTTTGTGGAACGGACCCGGTATCGGAGCCAACAACGCCACCGAACAAACACCGACGATTACCCAGCCCGGCAACTATACGCTCCTCGTCACCAACCCCGTGAATGGCTGCACCGCTGCGGATGCGGTGTTCATTGTACAGGATGCCGCACTACCAAATGCCAACGCAGGGCAAGATCAATCGTTGAACTGCACCACGAAAATGGTGAACCTGGACGGATCGGGCAGCAGCATAGGCCCGGGCATCAGTTACCTGTGGAGTGGCCCGGATATGAACCCGACCAACCAAACCGATCTGAACCCGGCTGGGATTGTCACTGCTGGTACCTACTATCTGACGGTCACCAATTCGGCCAACAACTGTGTCAACACGGACGTGGTGGTGGTGTTGCTCGACACCCTCGCGCCCCAAGCCGATGCTGGCCCGACGCGGGTACTCAATTGCTACAACAGCCAACAAAGCACGCTCAACGCTTCAGCCTCTTCCGCTGGCGCAAAATTTACTTATGGCTGGAACGGCCCTGCTATTACGACCGCTAACCAAAGCCAGCAAAACCCGGGGATCAACCTTCCCGGACTTTATGTCCTCACGGTCACGAATACCGATAACACGTGCACGGCAACGTCGCAAGTGGTTGTAAGCGAAAATATTGCGGTGCCGATCGCCGACGCTGGCGCCGACCCTACTATTGACTGCGTGGTAACTTCCGCCCCGATCGGCGGTAATTCTTCATCAGGAGCAATATTTGCTTACGCATGGTCTGGACCTGGCCTGGATTCTTTGCAAAAAATACAGCCGCACCCGACCGTAATGGCTCCCGGCAATTACACCCTCCTCGTTACCAACACAGAGAATGGGTGCACGGCCACCGACGATGTGACCGTGTTGAGCACGGCTATTTTCCCGACGGCCAGTGCGGGGCCAGATGGCTTGCTGACCTGCGCCAACCCCAATGCAACGCTCGACGGCTCAGCATCCTCCTCGGGCAACAACTTTCAGGTGCTGTGGAGCGGTCCCGGCATTTCAGCGCCTTCAGAGGCACAGGAGTCGCCTTCGATTTCTTTTGCCGGTTTGTATTTTTTGAAAATAACCGACACCACGAACCGCTGCGTTGCTTACGACACTGTGGAGGTTTTGGAAAATAAAGTCGCGCCTGTAGCGGCCGCACCCGCTTCCCTGCACCTTGATTGCCAAAAGACCAGTGTATTGCTCGACGGCAGCCCATCCTCTACCGGCCCGATCTTTACTTACCTGTGGCAGGGTCCTGGTATCACGCCCGTCAATGAAACGAATCTCAGCCCGTCTGTAACGCAGCCAGGCAATTACAACCTGCTGGTTTCCAACACTGAAAACGGCTGCTCGACCATCGCATTGACTCCAGTGACGCAGGATACCATCGCTCCAGTCGCCAATGCCGGGGCAGATAAAACCATCACCTGTGTCAATACCACTCAAACATTGAACGGTACAGGCAGCAGTGCCGGAGCGATATTCAACTTTGTGTGGCAAGGTCCAGGCATCAATACGTCCAATTATAAATTAAAGAGCCCTGTGGTGGCAGATTCTGGCGCCTATCTGCTGACCGTAACGAATGGCCAGAACCACTGCACCGCCACCGACGAAGTGCTGGTTGGCCAAAACACCGAACTGCCAGTAACCAACGCCGGCCCCGATCGCACCCTGACCTGTGCAGTAACGAGCGTACAACTTGACGGCGCTCAATCAGCCACCGGCGCCGACATTTCTTACACGTGGTCAGGCACAGGTTTGGCTGCCGGGGAGGAGACAAAAGTGAACCCAAGCGCCATACAACCGGGCATTTACAAGCTTACCGTTACCAACTCCCTCAACGGGTGCACCCAATCGGATGCCGTGGAAGTGGCAAAAGATATAGCGCCGCCTACAGCCAATGCAGGTCCCGACCTCCCGCTCACTTGTGCCAACAGCACGACAGGAGTGGCACTTTCCTCGGCAGGCAGCAGTACCGGGGCGAATTTTACGTTGTTGTGGGAAGGACCCGGCATCACACCCGCCAATCAAAACCAACCCGGCACCATTGTCACCGCCATCGGCACCTACGTCCTGATAATCACCAATATCCAGAACGGCTGCATACACACAGACTCTACCAGCGTAGTGCAGGACCAGAATGTGCCAACGGCCAATGCCGGCCCCAATCAAACGCTCAATTGCTCTGTTTTGCAGATTTCACTGGATGGCAGTGCCTCGACCGACCTCGGTGGCGGCATTAATTATCTATGGAGCGGCCCCGACATTACACCTGCGAATCAGGCAGACGAGCGGCCAACGATCACCAAATCAGGTACCTATATCATCACCGTCCAAAACTCGCTGACTGGCTGCATGGCTGTAGATGATGTAATCGTAGCGCTGGACAACCAGCCGCCAGTCGTCGCAATCAACACCGACATCATTACCTGTGCCGAGCCATCCGGCGATCTGAGTGTGGCCACCACGCCTGCCCTGGGTTGCACTTATGACTGGGCAGGACCGGATATCAGCTCCTCCAACATCCACAGCGCGGCGTTCAAAGTGAGCGAACCGGGCATCTATTCTGTGACGGTGACTGCTCCGAACGGCTGCACCAATACCGCGACCGCCACTATGGATGTAGATGCCAATTTCCCCAGTGGCAGCGCGGAAGGCACCACGCTCAATTGTGCCAATAACAGCCAGAGCGTCCTAAGCGGCTTGGTGAACACACCGGGAGCAATGTTCGAGTGGCTGGGTCCCAACGGCTTCACGGCCGGTACCCTGACAGTGGCTGTCACTCAGCCGGGTCTTTACACCTTGCTGATCACCTCGCCCAATGGCTGTAAACGCGCCATCAAGGTGAATGTATTGACTGACTACCAAGCCCCTGTAGTGCAATTGTCTGTTGACAAAAAACTGACCTGCAATGTCCCGGCGCTTACCATCGGCACTGCCGGCACTTCGGCTGACTCCCATTTCATTTATCAGTGGACCAGCCCCAACGGGCGCATCGTGTCGGGCGCCAACAGCCTCTCGCCAGTGGTGAACAAAGCCGGGGACTATACCCTGATTGTCACTGATTTGCTCAACGGCTGCACCAACTCGGCTACAATCGCGGTGGAATACGATCCTTCGGTCCCATCAGCATTCCGCTTGGATGTGCGCGATGTGCGTTGTTTTGGAGAAAACAACGGCTCGCTCACCATACTTGATGTGAATGGAGGGACCCAGCCCTTCGTGTACACGCTGGGCGGTAGTGCAGGTACTTTGAACAACAAGTTCACAAAACTTTCGCCCGGCACCTATGTGCTTTCGCTGGAAGATGCGAACGGATGTGTGCTCGATTCGACCCTCATCATTCTGGAACCGGAGCCGCTTGTGCTGGAACTCGGCAGCGACATGGAAGTACAACTTGGCGACAGCGTGACGGTCGCTGCCAACCTCACCTATTCGACTCCGCTTGCTTCGGTAGAGTGGAATTACGCACCAAACTGCGATACAGCAAGTTTCTGCACCGAATTCACTTACCTGCCAGTCCAATCTTACCGCCATAAACTCACTGTGCGCGACTTCAATGGTTGTTCGGCTACTGATGTGGTAGCAGTGAATGTACAGAAAGACCGGCTGATTTATGTTCCCAATATCTTCACACCCAACAGCACTGACCCGGACAATTTCCAATTGATGGTCTACGGCGGCAAGGGTGTGGTGAAAGTGCGCCAATGGCAGATTTTCGACCGCTGGGGCGAGGCGGTGTTTGTCGTCCGGAACTTCTTGCCCAGCGACCCGAATGCCGCCTGGAATGGCAAGGTGCGCGGTGAGATGGGCGCGGCAGCGGTCTATGTGTGGATGGCGGAAGTGGAGTTTGCCGACGGGGAAGTGGAGACGTTCAAGGGGGATGTGACGCTGGTGCGGTAGGAGGGGAAGGGCAAAGGGCAATTTCCTTCGACTATCCTACTCTTCCTTCGGCTCTTCCGGCTTCTCCTTCTCCGGATTCAGCACCTTCCGAAACCGGCTGGGCAGCAGTTTAAACCGGTCGCCCAACCACTTTTCCAGGGTAGTCGCTACCAGGGCGTAGCCGGAGGTAACACCCGGAAAGGGCACAACGACGACCACAAAAAACGGCAGAAAGCGGGGAATATCTTTTAACTGCTCTACAGCCTCCCGCAATTCTTCGTTTGTAGGCTTGCGATGGGTCGGGATGAGGCGCAGTTTGCCACTGCCATGCCGGGCGAACACATTCAGCATCCGGGTGGTGTCAACACCTTCCATCACCAGCGCCCAGAGCATCTGGCGCGGCAACCGTGTGATTTCGCGAAATTTCATAATGGATGCAATGTACCGGAAAACTATCCTTCGAATTGATTTATTGCCGCATAACAACGGCCTTGCTATGGCCATAAGGAACGCGGCACCAATAACTTAGTCATTTGATGCCACCCTTTGTTCCATCATACGGCCGCTATTTTTCTTTAAATAGCCCCACTATTCGCAGAAAAATAGTGTTGTCTGATGAAAAAATGGTTGACCTAAAATGACTAAGTTATTGGTGCCGCGTTCCTAACAAAAAAATCGCCGGAGCGATTGGACTCGACTCCGGCGATGCAAAAATTGGACCGGGAAAAAAAGAAAAGGAAGCAGGGAGATCAGGATGGCTGGGTACTGCTGTTTTCGACAGCCAGTCGAATCCGTTCTCGCAGGGCTTGAGAAGCCTTTAATTGGGGTAGCCTGCTTTTGAGTAAGTTGCGGAAGGAATTTTCTTCGGGGCTTGGTAAAATTCTGGAGGCAGGAAATTCGGGGTCGTAGTATTCGGCAAATACCGGAATTTCTGATTCAAGGAAACTGTCTTTGACTGGGGCGTTAGCGCCGGTGCCGGTATTGCCGAAGCCAACGGGCGCTTTTTGATTGCGTGAATTTTTCATTGCAGATGTGCTTTGTGCCAACATCCCATCACCGGGTGTGCTGCCGACTGCGCTCCTTCCCGTACAGTCCGGTGCACCACGCCAGTATGTCGGGTTGCCTGCCAGGACATTGCTGCGAGTGGATAGCCGAAAAAACGAATTTGCGTACTGCATCGTGGAGTGAGTTTGGTGCGGGAGCGGATCAAAAACGACCTGCTTTCCCTGCGGTGAAACGTTGACTGTGAGTGAATATGAGTGTTTGATTGATCATCATTGGTCCAAGGCCGGGCAAACTTGGGGGCAACAAAAAGGGGTTTAACCGGGGCCGAAACAGGCCGGGTCAAACCCCTTTGATATTTCAAGCGGCTGCCGGAATGGGCTGCGCATCCATAGCATCAGCATCCTCTGATTTTTTGCCTTCTTCGTTATCAGATACACCGTAACCGAAACCTTCCGCATAGTCGCGGAGTTTTTCAGCCAGGACGTTTCTGGCGCGGTGGAGGCGGGAACGCACTGTACCGATCGGGATGTCGAGGATAGCGGCGATTTCTTCGTACGTGAAATCTTCGAGATCGAGCAACACCACCGTCCGGAAGTCGGGCTTCAACTTGCTCAGCGCACGGGTCATCTCGTCGCCCATCAGGCTGTGGTTCATCTCTTCGTGCAAGCCGAAGTAACGCGGCGACACCGGGTCGTCCTCGTTGTGGTAGACCACGATGTCTTCAAAGTCCTGCTTGTACGGCCGACTTTTTTTGATGCGGTACTCATTGATGAAAGCATTGCGGCAAATGCGGAACAGCCATGCTTTGGCGAAGGTATCCTCCGTGTAGCGGTGCATGAAGTGCCACACTTTCAGGTAGGTTTCCTGTACGAGGTCATCCGCCTGCTCGCGGTCAGTTGTCAAACGGTAGGCGTATGACCATACTGCATCCATGAGCGGGTAGAACTCCCGTTGGAAAATCCGGTCTTTGCGGGTTTGTTCCGATTCCTCGAACGTGTTGAATAAGTTAGCCATGTTGGGTCGGGTTAGATGTAAAGCGGTGCAAAGTTCACCGATAGGAGGACGCAACGCAAGGGGGCGGACGGAAGTTCCGAGAGAAAAAACTTTTTTTCCAAGTGGTTCAATTGGGGTGGGGTTTGCACTGTACCGTTTTGCGTACACAAAACGGTACAGTGCAAACCCCACCCCAATTGAACCACTATATTCAACCGACCATTCTTTTTTCCAATTCTTCCAGGGAAGCGCCTTTTGTCTCGGGCATCATTTTCCAGACAAACAGCAGTTGCAACACCATCATGGCGGCGAAGGTGGCGAAAATGGGGCCTTCGCCGAATCGCCCGGCAAACCAAGGGAAAATATTAGCGATCAATGCAGCAAATACCCAATGGGTGGCGCTGCCCAGCGAATTGCCGTAAGAGCGCACAGCATTGGGGAAAATTTCGGAAATGAATACCCAGATGACCGCACCCTGTCCAATGGCATGTGCCGCAATGAACACAAAAAGCAGTGCCGGAACGAGCATACTATTGGAAGCCGCGCCAGAAAAAAATGCGTAAGCTACCAGCGACAGCGAAAAAATATAGCCGAAAGATCCGATGAACAGGAGGAAGCGGCGACCCATGCGGTCAATCAATGCCACACCGATCAGGGTAAACAGGAGGTTGGTCAGGCCAATACCGGTGGAGGAAAGCAAGGCAGCACTTTTTCCCATGCCTGTTTCGGCGAAAATGCGCGGTGCATAATAAATGACTGCATTGATCCCGGAAACCTGGTTGAAAAGGGCTATTAAAAATGCCAGCAGGATGGGGCGTTTGTATTTCCCGGAAAAGAAGGAGGCTGCCTTTGTTTGATCGGTCGGCTGTCGCATACCCGCCCGGATTTCATTGATCTGGTTTTGCGCTGTAGCAGGGTTGATCTGATTGAGTACAGCCAACGCGCCTGCGTCGTCGCCTTTTTTTACCAGGAGCCAGCGCGGGCTTTCGGGAATGAACAGTACAGAAATGCAGAACAACAGCGACGGCAGCGCCACCCAGCCCAGCATCCAGCGCCAGGCTTCTTCGCCACCTGCATTGCGCAGCAGGTAGTTGGCAATATAGGCCATCAGAATGCCGAACACGATATTGAACTGAAACAAGGCTACCAAGCGGCCGCGCGATTCAGCCGGGGCAATTTCGCTGATGTAGAGCGGTGCCGTTACTGAAGAGGAGCCAATAGCCAAACCACCCAGAAAACGGAATACCATGAACGTGACCACGTCTGGTGCGATGGCTGAACCAAGCGATGAGAACAGAAACAGAATCCCGATGACAAACAAGGTCTTTTTTCGTCCCAGGCGGTCAGATGGAATGCCGCCGAGCAGAGCACCCAGTACCGTGCCCCACAGTGCCATAGCGACGGCCAGTCCATGCGTGAAGTTGTCCAGGTTCCACAGTTTTTGAATGGCTTGCTCAGCACCGGAGATGACTGCAGTATCGAGCCCAAAGAGGAATCCGACCAGTGCAACGGAGATAGACCAGATGAAAATTTTAGATAGGTTCATGTTTGCGAAATTTTTGAGCAAAACTATCTAAATTGTGTATATTTAAGATTGGTTTCATTAGGGTGGGATACCGAACCTCACTGCACCACCAACCGTCCCGCTGACCGCCGCCCATCGGCGCGGAGCAATTCCCACCAGTACAAGCCCGGCTGCCAGCCGCGCAGGTCAAGCCGATCCTCGGCGGCACCGGCTGCCAGCACGGCACTTCGAACCACACTGCCCGGGCTGGAAAATATCCGCCATATCCGCTCCTGCGCGATGCCTTCTGGTGAGCGGTCGTGTAGTGTAACTTCATCCTGTGCCGGATTGGGTGCAATCGTGACCTCGAACTGGGCAATGGGGCCGGGCTCAACGGTCGGGCTGATGCCGAGGGTGTCGCAAGGGGACTGGGCGAGGTCACCGAGGCGAAAATTGGGGGTATTGGGGAGGGTGCGGACGCTGGTGACGGGAATTTTCAATAGCCGAGGCACAAATCCAATGGCTGAACCTATTGCATCAGGTATTGCGATGACATGGTAAAACGGACTGCGGCTCAGGCTGTTCATGTAAATTTTGCCGTCAGGCCCGTATTGCATCAGGTGCAAGTTGTTCCCTGCAATGGTAAGCCAGTCTACAACTGTGTCTAACTTTGGGTTGCTTTGGGTCAAATCAGCATCTAAAACAGACAGCTGTGTGGTTGCAAAAATACGCGAGCCATCAGGTGAAAAAGCAACACCACCACCGCCAAAAGCATTAGACGGCATTGCAAGCGTCTTGGGGTTAGAAAACTGTCCGGTGCATCGGTCAAAGTCCAACACCATTACGGAGCAATTTTGCTGACGGGCGTAGCGCGTCCCGTTCAAAGCAAACGCAGAGGAGCCTATAGTTGGACAGGAGAGTGGGTCTCCAGCGGTCTGTGTGTCCGATTGCTCGATGCCTGTTTTGGAGAATAAAAAACGTCGGTACTGGTTGGGCCCGTACTCTGGCGCGATAATCCACCAATCGCGATGTTGTCAACCGCGTTGACCCTGATGCCACTCAATGGCCTATAGCCCAGATAGGGAGATCCCAAAGTTTCAGTACCGTCAAACGTATTCTCGCTGATGCTGCCGTTTGGCGCGAGGAACAAAGAAAATTGTGAAACCGCAACCTCTTCCCCCAGTTGAAGAGACACGAGGTTGCGACCAAAGCTGTTTCCCACGATTGATGTAGTTGCATTGAGCTGTATGGTGATTGCACTGCGTCCGTCTTTGATCTTGCACCCATCTGTCACGATAAGAGTGGAGCCTGCTTCGGCGAGTATCTCTTTGTACATATTAAGGTAGGCGATTTTTCAGAACCCCAGCATCGTCAGGGTCGGAGCATACGGGAGCCGTATGCTCGTGGGGCAATGTTTCCTTTGTCATGGTTGGAAAGAAAAAATTTGGTGAGAAGAAGTGCGCCAAAGCCGGGGAGACATGGGCGCGAGAAAGTTGTTTTGCAAAACTGATGCAAGGATACTCCAACAGACCCAGATTGTCAAACCTTCAAAAGGTAGTGCACGGAACGCTACACCACGGCTTTTGCTGTTTTTTATCATTTCAAAGACAAAAAAACCTGTCTTTGAGATTTTAGGAACGCTGCACCAATAACTTAGTCATTTGATGCCACCCTTTGTTCCATCATACGCTCAAAAAGATAGCCCATCTGAGCAAAAACCAATCTATCTGAAACTTACAAGTTATTATTTGCCCGTTCCTAACCGGAATTTTAGACTCTGGGCAAGGCGTATTAAATTTCATCATTTGACTAAAAGTAGCAAAAACTCCCCGCACACGTTCGCGGGAGCTTCCCGCTCGCTCCTCTTTTTCCGTAGAAATGTGCATTCGTCATGGTACGAATCCACAAATAACAGCATTTGTTTGGCTACTTTTGCCACCATTTTCAAAGATTTTCCATGCGTTTTTGTGTTTTGCTTTTCTTGCTGGCCGCTGCCCGCCACCTTCCCGGTCAGAATGCCATGCTGCTTTCCGACAGCCTGACCTTTCCTGCTGCATGGGCCGGCAACTGGTCAGGCACTTTGCATATCTACAATGCGAAAGGCCTGGCACAGACCATTCCCATGTTTCTGGAAATCAATAAGATAGACACTTCGACCACAGGCCGATATACCTGGGGGATGGTGTACGTATCGAAAGAAAAAGACTGGCGGCCTTACCAACTCGTGCCTGTGGCCGCAGAGCGCGGCATCTGGAAAGTAGATGAAAAAAACTCGATTGCCATGGAGAGTTATCTCTTTGGCTCGAAGTTCCTCTGCTGGTTTGTGGTGCAAGGCAATCGCATTCTTTGCACCTATGAAAAAACGGATGCTGATACGATGGTATTCGAAGTGATGGCCGGAAAAGAAGAGGCTGTCAGTACCACCGGAAACACGAAACAGGGCGGAGAAGATATTCCGGAAGTGAAGGCATACCCGTTTCAAGGTTTTCAGCGCGGTATTCTGAAACGCCAAAAGTGAAATCCTTTTAAAAGCGCTCTTTCGAAAATGCCAAGAGTTTAACCAACTTCAAACTTCGAACCTCAAACTTCAAACTACCTTGGATTCCTTAACTCAAATTGTACTCGGAGCCGCCTGCGGCGAAGTCGTGGCAGGAAAAAAAATCGGCAATCGCGCCATGCTCTGGGGAGCAGTGGGCGGCACGATCCCGGATTTGGACGTATTCGCTAACTTTTTCACCGACGAGATCACGGCCACCTCCTTTCACCGGGGATTTATGCACTCTTTTTTATTTGCCGTGCTGGCTCCCTGGGTATTGGCTGGATTGGTCGGATGGTTTTATGGAAACGATGTCTACCGACGACAGGGGTATAAAATCGGAGCGATGGCCATCTGGCTGTTGTTTTACCTGGGTGCAGCCATTGGTATCAACCTGATCCCCAAAACCTTGAACGGGCACCTGAGCATCGGAACGCTGGCGGTTACGCTGACACTTGGCGCCTGGTTTGCCTGGCGGCTTTGGCGCGACTACTGGCAGCGTGAACAGGCAGAAGTGGCTGTTTCGTACAAGACCTGGGTATGGTTGTTTTTCTGGGCCATTTTTACACACCCGATTCTGGACTGCTTCACGAGCTGGGGAACGCAGATCTGGCAGCCGTTCAGCGACCTGCGGGTGCAGTGGTGCACCGTGTCAGTCGTGGACCCTTTGGCGACGGTTCCGTTCGGGATTTGCCTGCTTGTGGCCGCTCGTTTTCGCAAACAAAACCGGTGGCGGTCGGTGTGGAACTGGCTGGGACTGGCGTGGTTTTGCGGCTACCTGTGCATCTATACTGTGTGGCATAAGGTGACAGTCAACCGCCTTTTCGAAGCGTCTTTGCAAGCAAAAAACATTCATTATCAGCGCTATTACACCAACCCTACCATTTTCAACAACATCGTATGGGCCGGAGTAGCGGAAGGCGACACGGCGTATTATTTTTCACAGTATGGCTTTAACGACCGTAAACAGGCGTTTGGCAGGATTTCCACCTTGCCTAAAAATCACCACCTGCTCGATCCCGTGCCGCCCGATTCGCGGGCCGGGCATTTTTTGCGGTGGTTCAGCGATGGCTATTACAATGTAGTACCTTATAAAGGCGATACCCTACAAGTGAACGACCTGCGCTTTGGACTCCTGGGCGACACGTTGCGCAACGGTAATTATGTCTTTCCATTTCTGGTGTTCAAAAATGAGCGGGGCGAGTGGGACGTGCAGCAAAACAACCGCAATCAGCAAAATTTACAAGACAGCAAACGTTCTTTCGGCGAGTTGTGGGAGCGTGTGATAAAGGGGCAACAGGAATAATTGTTGGGTGCTGTTTCTTCTCCATTAAGCTCAATTAATCACTCATACATCAACGAACTGTCTGTCCATGCGACAACGCGCTATCACTGCCATTTTTTTTGCCATAGCCATGTTAAGTGGAGTGTACGGCAGCAAATATTCATTTTTCATTCTGTTTCTTCTGGTCGCCGCAGGCTCGTTATGGGAATTGACTGGAATGCTTTTCGTCCAAGACGAAGGGCATTACCTGCTTCGCCGCATAATCGGGATTATCGTGGGCATTTTACCGTTTATGCTGTATGCAGGTGCGATTCTAACCGATTGGCAAACAGTGATTCTGCCCAACGAATATCCATTTCCATCTCCGGGCGGGGACATTACGATCACTGAAGCACCCTATTGGCTCATTACGTTTGTCATCACGGTGGTTGAAGTCATGTTGTTGTTTTCGTTGTTCACCCTCGAACTTTTTCTTGTGTCGGAACGACCTTTCCAGAATATTGGAAACTACCTGCTGGGGTTGCTGTATATCGGTATCCCATTGGTTCTACTCATCGAAACGGCATTTTGGACAGGTGAATATGGGCCGCATCGCGTGTTTGGACTCATGTGGCTGGTATGGACCAATGACACAGTAGCGTATCTTGTCGGCTCGAAAGTAGGGCGCACAAAACTCTACGAACGCATTTCCCCTAAAAAAACCTGGGAAGGAACGGTCAGTGGCACGTTGGGGACGGTATTGATGGCTGCGGGACTTTCATTGATCATCCAAGAATATACGCTGGCACAATGGCTGGCAATGGCCGCCGTGGTGGCGATTTTTGGCACCATCGGCGACTTGGTGGAGAGTATGCTCAAACGCAGCGTGGCGGTCAAGGACTCTGGAGATTTGTTCCCCGGCCATGGCGGTTTTCTCGATCGTTTCGACGGTTTTTTGTTTGTACAGCCCTTCGCCTGGGCGACTCTGATGGTGCTGGAAGGGTTCAGTAGATGAATTTCCTGCGGGTAATTTTTTTTTGAAAGGTAATTTTTTGAAAGGTAATTTTTTGAAAGGTAATTTTTTGAAAGGTAATTTTTTGAAAGGTAATTTTTTGAAAGGTAATTTTTTGAAAGGTAATTTTTATTCATCCAAATCAATAAAACTATGGTTCGCTTACTCACTTCGATTTTGCTGACCGTCCTGTTGGTCGGCACGGCTTCAGCGCAACAAGACCGGATGCCTTCGCTGGCCGAAATACAGCGTCAAATGATGGAAATGCAGCGTCAGATGATGCAGCAATTTCAAAATCTGGATCGGCCGAACGGGCTGAGACGCGACACATCCTCTTCATCTTATTTCTTCCGGTTCGATACCACGTTCAGCAGCGACGGTACCAACGGAGGCTTCCAATTTCATTTTTCGCCATTTGGCAGCGACAGTGCGGCCACGGGTTTAGGCGACTTCTGGGGATTTGACCAGTTGTTCCAGGACTTCTTTGATTTTGCCGAACCTCACAGAAACGGTCCAAATGACATGGAGAATCAATTGCCCCGCGACGACGGCAACTCCCGTCGCAGCGACGACGAGCTGCTCCCGGAAGAGCGGCTGCGCCAAAAAGAGCAATCCCTGGACAGTAAACCCGCTGACCCAGCCGTCAAGGGGAAGGAGACAAAGCCGAAGATCAAAACGATCAGGATTTGAAGTTTGAAGTTTGTAGTTTGAAGTTTGAAGTTTGAGATTCAAACTATTTACCTGCTTTCTGAAACCGCAGCAGCACTGGCGCTTGCTGGCCTGTCATGAATCGCAACAGGTATTGTCCTTGCGGCAAATCATTGACATTCAACTGATATTGATTCGGGTCTTCCCAAACACCGGATTGCAGCAACTTTCCGCTGTAGTCGAAAACCTGCCAAATCATGGAGGGCTCTTCCGCAACATCCTCTATGTGCACGTGCACCACATCCGTTGCTATGGAGGGGAAAAGGGACGCCCTGTTGGTCGCTATGAGGGCTGTCACGACGGGGCTGTAAGTGAAATGCCCGTCCATGTCCACTTGCCGGAGGCGGTAGTAATTGTTGCCTTTTGAGGGGGTGAAGTCTGTGAATCGGTAGTCATGCGGGACAACGGAGGTGCCTGCTCCGGGCTTTTGACCGATTTCTGTAAAGCGGATGCCATCTGTACTGCGCTCAACAGCGAAGAAGGCGTTGTCACGCTCTGTTTTTGTTTCCCAAGTGAGCAATACCTCCTGTTTTTGAGCGACCGCGCTTAAGCCCGCCAGTTCGATCGGCAGCAGGCCGTTGCTGGCAACAGCGAAGGCTGACGGGCTCCCAATGCTGGTAATCCCTGAACGGAAGCGAATATAGGGATTAGTGCCGGATGCCAGGCCACCGGCAGTGCTATTCCACCCTGTGTTCAGGTAGTGCGATACATAGCAATTGGTGCGATCAAAGCCGGATAGTTCATCACCCGCGTCCCACTGGACCGATATGTTGAGGTTACCGCCATCCTGCACGCCTTCTGCTATTAGCCAGGTGCGATTGACCACATCGGAGGTGAATGCAGCACCGGCAGTACCATTGGCCAGGACCTCATCAAAAACGCGAATATCATAGAGGTCGCTGGTACCTGCATTGCTCATCGTCAAAGGGTTATATGTAGAATTTCCCACAGGAAAGGCAATGTTGGCGGAAGCGACTGTCCGGCGTAACACACCGCTCCCGTCCGTCTGCACGAATGTAGTGGCGGATCCGCCGGTAATTGTTCCTGAAGGCGGTATCGTGAGCGTATAGTTGCCGAGCACGACGTTGCCGGCTGTCAGAGTCAGGTTGTTGGGGCTTAGGTCGCGCTGGAGATAGGCATGGTTGGACGCTTTGTTCAGCACCATTTCACGGATTTGGATGGTGCCCGTGCCGCTGATGCTTTGCACATTGCTGCCAGCAAAGCGCAGCAGACCTACGCCTGCCGCTCCGTTGTCGTTATCAAGCGTACCGTCTATATTTACTTCGCCATGTACTTCAAAGCCGCGTCCGCCTCCATTGTTGGTCAAAGTATGCGAAGCGCGCACGATCAAGCTGCCTTCCACCACGACCGGAGAAGCATTGGTATTGCCGGTCGTAAATGTGATAGCAGTCGTGCTGCTGGAACCGCCGATGTCAAAGTCGCCCTTGATCGTCGCAAACCCGCTCGAGCCTTGAAAGTTATTGCCACCATTGGTGGACCATGCACCGCCAGAGGTGTTTTCAAGAATTAAATTGCCGTAGAAAGCATTGATGGAAGTGATGGAGGGGGTTGCCCCACCTGTTTTTCGGCATATCCAGGTAGAGGTGGGCGGTATGTTGGAGTTGCCTGCTTCGTAGGCATTCTGCCAGTTGTTCGAAGACGTGTTTTGAGTGCGAATGATTGTGGCAGCCGTGCCAAGGCTCCAGGTAGCGCCGCTCGAAAATGCAATGCTGGTGGTGGATGCATCCGTCAGCGTACCATTCACGACGAAGTCAATGCCTGTGCCGTTGCCAATGATCAACGCACCGGAAGTCCAGGTGAGGCCAGTGCCCGCTTCCAACACAGTTTGATCAATCGTCAGTGCGCCTGCGATGGTCATATGGCCACTCAGGATGGTGATCACCCCATCGGCGCTGGTCGGTGATGCGGAGGCGGGCATCCAGTTGGCGCCGTCATAAATCTCCCAATTGGATGCAGTCGTCCAGGTGCCGCCGGGCGACACCGAGCGGTAGTCGCCTGCGGATTGTGAGACCGAAAGAAATGGAACAAAAAGGGTCAGTCCCGCAGCGAGCAAAGTGATTCGGAATCTCATAAGAATGTAGTCGGTTGTTGAGTAAAAAAAAGCAGCCCTTCAGTCAAGTCTCTTGGCTGAAGGGCTGGTGCAAAGGTAAGGGAATGGTGGCTTATCGCTTGATAACCAATTTGGTGTATATTGCAGTACCAACCTGCATCGAAAGGGTGTATGCTCCCTGCGCGAGGGAAGAAACATCGAACGAAAATGCTGTAATATCAGCCGATTCTGTTCCCGATAACACTGTACGTCCGGTGTAGTCGAATACCTTCCATTGGATGCCCTCTTCCGAAGCATCTTCTAATTGTACTTGCAAATGATCAGAAGCGGGGGTGGGCGTGACACGTACATTCCCCGTTTCGTTCAGCACCGCTGTCACGACTGAACTGTATGAGTAGCGTCCATCCACGTCTACTTGCCGAAGGCGGTAGTAATTGGTACCCTTGGCCGGTGCGGGGTCCGTGAATTGGTAATCATGTGTTTCAAAAGAGGTACCTGCGCCTTCGATTCGACCGATTTCCGTAAAGCCGTTGCCGGCTGTGCTGTGCTCGACGGCGAACAGGGCGTTGTCGCGCTCGGTGGCGGTGCGCCAGGAAAGGAGGATTTGGCGGATTTGGGGGGTGGCTTTCAAATCAAGGAGTTCAATGGGCAGCAAGCCGTTGCTGCCGACGGCAAAGGGGGAAAAAGCGGTCACGCCGCTGCGGGTGCGGGTGTAAGGGCCAGACCCGCCAGCGGCAGCGGTTGCATCATCATCCCACCCCACACCGTCATGACGGGAGAGATAACACAGCGATCGGTTGAAACCGGATAGCTCGTCCGTGCCATTCCACTGCACTTCCACGTCCACATTGCTTCCTCCCGCTGATTGCTCGGTGATGAGCCAGGTGCGGTTTACGATATCAGAGGTAATCGCCGTGCCGGTAATGCCATTGGTAAGCACTGCATCACTGACGCGGATCGAGAAGTTGTCGGAAACCCCGGAATTGACCAATGTTGCGGGGTTATAAGAGCCGTTGCCAATGGGATAACTGGTGCTGGAAGCTACCACAGGCCGGGTCAGTGTGCCTGTACTATTGGTTTTAAGATAATTAAATAGGGTAGCACCCGTGATGTCGCCGGAAGAACCCATGGTAAGGTTGTTCGCATCAAACGTAATCGTGGAGTTCTCCAGAGTCAGCGTACCGTTGACCGTCGTACTGCCATTCAAAGTCTTGTTGCTGTTGGAAACCTTCATGTGGTGATAAAGGAATTTACTTTCAACGGCTTGTGCGCCGGAACCCAGATAATGAACGTTGGAGCCGGTTTGAAAGGTAAAGTTGTCCCGGGTACCGCTGATACTGGAAGTAGGCGGATTGCCCTTGATTTCCAAGGTGCCTCCATCATTGATGGTCAGTCTTGAAATCGCAGCGTTGTTGGAGCCGTTATTGCCAACCACGGAGCCGCCTACTTTCACGATACCAGAAGAACCGATGACATAGGCAACATCGTTGGTGGGCGTGGCCGTGTTATCCGTTCTGACATACAAATCGCCCGTACTGCCTTGAATGTCGAGTGTGCCATTGATCGTGAAAGTGCCCATTTGATTGACGCCGTTCGGGCCCCCATTGGTACCATCAACAGCCACATCGCCATTAACATCGGTCAGCGTAACCGTAGAACCGCTTTCGATGGTCACGTTGAAAGTGCGGGTCGGGGAATTGTTATACAAGCAGGTGCCTGCAAAGATCAGCGTGATATTGGCTTGGATAGTCAGGTCGGTGGTGGCTGACTGACCGGGGTCATTGTCCTTTCTCAGACGCGCCAGTTGGATGCTGCCCGAACCGCTGATGGTGCAGCTTGGCCCATCAACATCCACACTGATAGCATCTGCACCACCGCCAATAGTTCCGTCAAAAACAGCCGAAGTCCCAAATATCTGGAGGTAACGGTTGGCGCTGGTATTCGCTTTTAAAGATGCGCCTCCCTCCACGGTAATGTTTTGAACGTCGCGCGGCCCATCGTTCAGGATCACATTATGGTTGCTCTGGATGACCACATTGGTAGTGGAACTGTTCGGGTCTGTTATATTCGACCCGCTCCCATCGGCCATTGTGTTCCAGGTGAGGGTGGTCCAGTTGCCGCTGCTTTGCGAATAAACGGTTGTCTGCGACCACAACGGATTGAAGCACACGCTAAAGAGCAAAAAAGCAAGTAAGGTGTTTTTCATAGTCACCAGTTTATTTGTATTTTTATTTGAAATGAAGTGGTTTAACGCTTTGGTTATTTCTTCTGAAATTGTTGCACCCAGGAGTTTTCACCCGACACGATTCGAAGGATGTACGCGCCAGCCGCCAGGCCAGACACATTGAAGCTAAATGCCTTAATATCTTCTCCAGTGGTGCCCGATAAGAGCAATTTCCCGACGCAGTCATATACTTGCCAATCCAGCGGCTGCCTGGTTAACTCATCCAATCCGACATTTACCTGGTCCAGCGCAGGCATAGGAGAAAGAAAGACATTACCAACCCTTTCAAATGTTACAGTTACTACAGGACTGTATTCAAATTTTCCATCCAGATCCACCTGACGGAGGCGGTAGTAATTCATCCCTCTGATCGGTTGTTGATCGCTGAAATCGTAGTGCCGTGCTTCGTGCGAGGTGCCCGCACCCAACTTGCTGCCTATTTCTACAAAGCGACTTCCATCGCTGCTGCGTTCGACGGCAAAGTAGGCGTTGTCAATCTCATTTGCCGTTACCCAGGAAAGGATAATTGACCTGTTTTTATCCTTTGCGGCATTGATGGAAAGCAATCCAACCGGTGCTGTACTGCTGCCGGTAATGATAATTTGATCCAGTCCGGAAGTACCTCCTGCAGCTACTGTACCACCCGTCACAGCCACATTCCCGACCTTCAGCCATCGAATCTGCACGGCTGCCTGTTCATCTACTGATGCAGGCAGGGTAAAGGTCTGCGTGTTAAAAGCATTGATGTTTGAATAAGTGCCGCTGGGCACATCCGTAAAAGCCCCAGCGCCTACCTTATACTGAAGTTGAAAATCAGCAGGCCCAGTATTGGAAGACCTGGACTGGAAGGAGATTGTGTGGTTCTGATAGCCAGTCGTGGTAAATGCTGCTGTCTGATAGTAGGGTTGTGGCGACGTACTTTGCCAAGCGTTACTGCTGATATAGGGAGGATTGGGCACTGTGCAGTCCGTGCCGCAACTAGCCGTGAAAAAAACACTGCCTGCAGTGCCACTGATGAGGTTGCCAATATTGGCTGCCAGCCCTCCGTCGGCTGCTGCGGTAGAAGAGGTAAAACTCCAGGAGACGATCGTTGTCTGCCCCAAGAGCATTAACCAATAAGTTGATAGAAACAGTAAAAGGGAAAACTTTTTCATCGCGCAAAAACTTCTGTGGTGGGTGGTATAATGCAGGTTCTATTCAGGTACCAGATTTTTATTGTTTACCGGTATTTTCCTTCACTCCTCCTCCTCACCCTCCCAACGCTCCAAATCATCCACTGGTTGGGGCAATCTCCCTTCCAACCATTTTTGCAGCGTATTCGGGCTGAAATCACTCGTTTTTGACTCAATCACCCCAAGACAGAAATTCATCCGGGCCTCCATTGAGATCGGGGTGCATACTACCCGACCACCTGCCCCGTCACTTCTCCAAAACCGACCCGCACGCCGTCCTGACTTCCCCAACCCCGCATCGTCACCGTATCACCGGCTTCCAAAAAAGTTCGGGTGCCGCCATCGGCCATTGCTACGGGCTGTTTACCGCCCCAGGACAGCTCCAGCATGGAGCCATAACTGCCCGCTTCCGGCCCGCTGATGGTGCCGGAAGCCAGCAAATCACCTACCTGTACATTGCAGCCGTTCACGGTGTGGTGGGCCAGTTGCTGCGCCATAGACCAGTAAAGATATTTGAAGTTGGAGCGGCTGACCACCGTTTCCGTATTACTTTTTGGTGAAGAAATCGCTACTTCCAGCGACAGGTCGTAGTTCTGAGCACCGCGTTGCTGAAGATATTCGAGCGGAGGAGGAGACTGTTTGGGACCTTTTAGCCGAAACGGCTTCAGGGCTTCGAGGGGCACGATCCAGGGAGACGCGGAGGAACCGAAGTTTTTGCCCAAAAACGGCCCCAACGGCACGTATTCCCAGCGCTGGATGTCGCGCGCGCTCCAGTCGTTGAACAACAGAAGCCCAAAAATATACTCATCGGCTTTACCCACCGGGATCGGTTCGCCAAGCACGTTTTCTTTCCCGATCACGAACGCTATTTCCAGTTCAAAATCCATTTGCCGCGAAGCGGCGAACACAGGCGTGTCGGGCGCACCGCCGGGCGGTAAAATCTGCCCGTGCGGGCGGCGGATCGGCGTTCCGCTCACCACCACCGACGAAGCCCGACCGTGATAACCCACTGGCAGCCAGCGCCAGTTGGGCAGCAGTGGATTGTCGGGGCGAAACATTTTGCCTACGTTGGTGGCATGTTCGATGCTGCTGTAAAAATCGGTGTAATTGCCGACGCGTACCGGCAGCAGCATCCGGGCTGAACGGCGGTCGGAAAGAATTTTACCGGCATTTTCCGGTGTAGCGGGTTGATTCAGCCATTCCTGTACCTTGCGCCGCACCCGACTGGTGACCGGTTTGCCAAGCGCGATGAACGCATTGAGGGTATTCTGCTCAAATATTTTTTTGAAAAAGCGCCGCTTGCCAAACAGTCCTGCTTCGGCGGCAGCCGCCAAATCTACAATGTGATCGCCGATCGCGATGCCCGCACGGGGCTCGCCCACTGCGTTGGGGCAAAAAATGCCGAATGGCAGGTTGTGGATGGAAAAATCAGAATTCGGGGAAATGGGAAGCCACATAATCTTGATGTCGTTCGTTAAGGTCAGTCTGGAAAGACCGGTTTGTTTTTATTGCGGTGCAAATAACCGCTTTTCACCACATTTGCGGAGCCTATTTCCACCAAAGGGATGTGCGAATGTTGCGCATTGATACTTTGACCACCACCACGTACATCTATTCCCATGAAAATCCTGCTTGTCCACAATGCGCTTGTTACGACGACCACTTACGACGACGCGATGAGCGCTTTGTGTGGGCTTGCCAAAGCCCTGTTGAAATTAGGCCATGAAGTAAGCATATTGGCCAAATCAGGTTCCCTCTGCGGCAAAATTCCTGTCCTGGTACTCGATGAGAAAATTCCCGTCGAGGCACAAGTTCCGCCCGAAACGGACGTGGTGCACTTCCACTTCGAGCCAAAAGAGACCGTATCGAAGCCCTACCTCATCACATTTCACGGCAGGGCCTCCGAGCCCCGTATCTTCGACCGCAACACGGTGTTCGTGTCGGCGCACCAGGCCCGGGAGCACGGTGGTGAGGTGTTTGTCCATTATGGCCTCGACTTCGACGCCTATGGTCCCCCGCTGCTCGATCATCGGCGGATGTGGTTTCACTTCACCAGCAGTGCCCAGTGGAGCAACCGCAATTTGCGCGGTGCGGTGGACCTGGTATCCCGCATCGGCTCGCGGCTCCATGTCCTGGGCGGTACCCGCTTCAATCTTCGGGAAGGATTGCGTACAGCGCTGAGCCCCAGCGTCCGGTTTCACGGCCACCTCAGCCCAGGGGGGCGCGACGCTTTGCTCAACAGCTCGAAGGGACTGGTGTTTCCTGTATTATGGCCGGAGCCGTTCGGACTGGCAGTGATCGAAAGCCTCTACTTTGGATGCCCTGTCTTTGGCACTCCGTATGGCGCCTTGCCCGAACTGCTGGGGCGCAACATGACTGGCCGAAAGGCACACAACGGAAACGGCACAATCGAGGCATTCTACTCCGATTTTGGATGCCTCTCGGTCAAAAAATCCGAATTGCTGGAAGCGCTTAAAAATGCCGATTCTTATGACCGAGCGCGGTGTCAGGCATGGGTAATAGAAAATTTTTCCGCCCGGCACATGGCCGAAAACTATGTGCGATTGTATGAGCAGGTGCTGAATAAACACTCCATCCATGCGGAATCACCGGTCCTGTCTGAATCGGTCGGCGATAAGCCGCTGGCTTTTAATGGGTAATTTTCTGAAGAGGTAATTTTCTGAAGAGGTAATTTTTTAACCAGTTAAGGTTTAGAAATTACCCAACTCCACGCCTTCAAAATAGCCGGTCGCCCACAACACCAGGATGATCAGTCCGACGGCGATGCGGTAATAACCGAACACTTTAAAACCGTGTTTGGTCAGGAAACCAATGAAGGAGCGGATGGCGATCATCGCCACAAAAAAGGCGATGATATTGCCTACCGCCAGCAGCATCAGGTCGTCAGAAGTGAAGACGCCACCTTCTTCCACATAGTCCCACAGCGATTTGCAGGTAGCGGCAAACATAGTAGGGACTGCCAGAAAGAATGAAAATTCTGCTGCAGTTTTGGGCGACAGCCCTTGTGTGAGCCCTCCGATGATCGTGGCTGCCGAGCGACTCACCCCCGGGATCATCGAAATGACCTGAAACAAGCCGATGTTCAGCGCTTTGGGCAGTGACACGTCATCCACGGTCGTATTGTAGCGGGCGCGTTTGGTGAAGTATCCGTCGAGGAATAAGAACACGATGCCTCCGGCGATGAGTGCTACCGCTACTACCACAATATTCTCCAGCAGGGCATCAATGTACTTTTTTAAAAATAATCCGAAGAAAACGGCCGGCAAAAACGCCACGAATAGCCGGATATAAAAATTGAAGTCCTGAAAAAAACGCCGCCAGTAGAGCACCAGGACGGACAAAATTGCCCCAAATTGGATCGCTACGGTGAATACTTTGACAAACGGGTGCGAGGCGATGCCCATCATCGTAGAACCGATGATCATGTGGCCGGTGGACGATACCGGCAAAAACTCCGTCAGTCCTTCGATAATCGCCAAGATGATGGCGTGGATGATGTTCATACTTGAAGAGGTTCTTAAAAAAGGCGGCAATTTCAGGCTTTTTTCTACATTGCAATGTCGGATGGAAGTCTCGGATTGTTTTTCTGCCAAAAAATTAGACTTGTTGCTCCCACCGCAACAAGTATAATGTGTTCGCCCGGTAGGTGTCATGCAGTAAAAAGTTTTTGTAAATTTGAAAGGAAAGACGTTTTGATTTTTAATATTCGTTTATCTTTGTCGAAACCAGTTCAATCTGCGAGTATATTCTTTACTTCAACACATTTTCCAATGAAAGTACACCTCCTTTTCCCATCTTCCCGTTTTTTCAACTTTACGATCAAGTTGTTTTTTACGTTGGCGATGATTATTATTGCCCCCCCCCTGTGCGTATTAGCACAATCGCTTGAAGAAGCGTATGATCCGTGTGCGACTGAACCGGATTCGCTTCCTGAAAACACTGACTTTCTGCTTTGCCCTGAACCATGTTCTGAGGGTTACTGCTTCGAGGACCCAGAAGACAATGAAGGCATTCCGACCAATGGATTAGTAGAAGACAAATGGATAGAGATTTCTGGCGTTTATCGAATTACGCGAAATGCAGAGTTTCGTAACTGTTACTTTAAAATGTTGCCAGGTGCACAAATTTTGATTGAGCCTGCCCACGAGGCTAATCCAGAGATCGCATTTAAAAATTGCGAGTTTTGGGGTTGTATCGAAATGTGGTATGGAATTCATATTGATGCCTCTGCAGTAACTAAATTGAACTTCACATTCAATAGCTGCAAAATTCGCGACGCTTATATTGCTTCGAATATTTATGAAGGAAAGAAATACTATTATGATTTACAGGAAAACTATTTCAGCAATAATTGGGTAGGTATATCTAACCGCAGGCAAAACGGTACCGCAACAAATGCATTATTTGTGCATAATGTATTCACTAACCCTGCTCAACTTAAAGGACGAACGGGATATATGACTGGGTTACCCATGATTGGTTACCCGAGAGCTTGGGCGGGAATGAGATTTATTGAAACAACTGTAACTGTAGGAACAGCACCAACTTTGACAACGCCAAACACCACCAACAGTTTTCTCTATCTTGCAAATGGAATCATCGCTGATAAAACCTGGCTTTGGTCCATTTATAATCATTTTCAGGGCATAGAACCTACTAATGGCTTTGGTATCTGGGTAATTGATAATGGGGCGGAGGTGCTGCATAATTCGTTTATATTCGGCGGAAAATATAATATATTTACCCAAGGAGCAAATTTAAAAGTAACTGACTTTTGTTGGTTTCAAAAAATAACACAATATTATATTTGGTGTGAAAAGAATACAAATGCTGAGCAAATAATAATTAAAGACAACATATTCGACGTGTCTTCATGTAAAGGAAACAGTGCTATCTATGTACAGCGCCCCTAGGCCAATCAATCACTCAAAGGGGTTTCATGCCAAATTTTGAATAATAATTTTCATATTTTTGATGATGATGCAAGTTTAAGTTCATTTATATCTATCGTAGATTTTTACATATCCACCGATCAGATGCACATTAAAGAGAACCAGATGCTCAGTGACGTGCCTGCTGCAAATGGAAATGGAGTTGATATTATTTTCAATAATTCAGGTAGAATGCGCATTCTAGATAATGAATATAGATGTAACTCATCTTTAGGAGGTGGGTGGGGTTATTCAATCCTTCCTGGTAGTACGAGTGGGGGATTTGCTACCTATGATAATATAGTACAAGGGAATAGGGCATTAGGGGATACAGATAAAGCCATATTTTGTGGATTCCATGTTTCTAGCACTGCGGGCACAACTTTTTGCGATAACACAGTATCTCATTCCGAGCGCGGTTTCCATTTTCTATATTCTAATGACATTTCCCTGAGTCTCAACCACATCAATTATCACACAAATGGTATCTTGATAGAAGACGGTGATGCGCGAATCGGATCACAAATTGGAAAAGGTAACGAATGGAATCTGGATCCAGATGCTTGTACCAGTGTAGCGGCAAGATGTTCGCAGATGGGAATGATTAACCCGCTTAACTCACGTTTTATAATTCCGGAAGATAATGATCTACCATTCTTTCCACCTAATGATAAAATATCCCCCGATCCTACAGCAGGAATTGAATGGTTTAAAAATGAAGACGTAAATTTAGATTATTGTATTTCAAATGATTCAATAATAAAATTTACTGATATTTATCTAACTCCTTATGAAGATGAAGTAATTGCAGACACATCTGTCTTAACTGGCGCAGCGCTCTGGGATTTACAGCGTCGGACTTATGCCAAATTGCTACTTTTTCCATCACTAAGACCAACCAGTTCACCCGCTGATATCTATTTTAGCAGCTATTCCGGTACTCAAATAGATTCTTTTGGACAGGTAGAGCAAGGGTTCTCATCTGCTTTACAATTGATTGGTACTTATCAGCCAACTTTAGACAGCCTCCGTGAGAGAATCCAGCAGACAAGTCATGGTCTTCAATCTTTGGATAGTATTACGGATTTAAGTGACACATTGCTCGTGACCGGTACTTATTTCCTTTCCCGTGATAGTTTATTGGATATTATCAGCATCAGCAGTTCTATAGAACGAGCATTAGAAGAAGATCGACTACATATACTTGACTCTCTTTTAGAGAATACTTTAGACTTGAATGCAAGCATCCACACCACCCAAACATGGGAAGCAGCTCGCAAGTTACTTTATGAGATCCACCTGCGCTTTTTATTGCGCGAACCGATGACATTGACGCGTTATGAAGATATACTCAGTTTGACACAACGTCCTGATTCAGTTGCTGGCGATGCCGCTAAAGGAGCAATTGCTTACTTAGCACCTTGCGATCAAGCATTAAATGCTTATGAAAATCGGCCTGAACCTGAAGAAAGACTTGTTTCTGCGCAACCTCAAAAACACAAAAACATATCCGAGGCTATTCGTATTATTCCAAATCCTACCCATGGATATGCTGAAGTATCACTGCCCGGAGCGGATGGCTTTTTAACTATGGTTGATGCTCTTGGCAAAAGGGTGCTTGTTATGCAAATAGAGGAAGGAATTCGCCGGATTAGCGTCAACCTACAAGATCATGATTCGGGTTTATTCCATGCCTTTTTTTTCAATAAATTCGGTCGTGTCATATCTTCAACTTCAGTAGTACTTCAACGCTGATCTTCGCCACTTTTAACTAGCCACCTGATAGTATTCACTATCAGGTGGCTTTACTATTTTTCGTCATGAAAAGAAAAGGCACTATATTAGTTATATTAATTTATTTATGTTGCTATTATTCTCACGGGCAACAACGTTATGATTATACCTGGACAATAGGGTATAGTCATGTAAAATTGCTTTCTTCTGGCTATATGCAAGGTGGAATCTTAATGGATTTCAATCAAGGTTCTGAACCGACCTTTTCATTACAATCTTTTTTGACCTCTATCCCACAGGCTGCTATTTGCAACACTCAGGGGATGTTAGTTGCTTACACAGATGGATGTAATATTTACAATCGGGACCATCAAATCATGTCAGGGGGGGCTTCACTTAATCCTGGTAGTGCATTCCTGGACTTTTGCAATAATTCATTGGGTTATGCCCTTTGGCAGGGGGATGTATTTTTGCCTTCACCCGCTCATCCAAATCAGTATTATCTTTTTCACCTCAGAAAAGATAACAAACTTTGGAACCCGGTGAATATTTTATATTCTGTCGTAGATGCAACCGGCGCTAATGGGAAAGGAAAAGTATTGGAGAAGAACAAGGTCGTGTTGAGCGATTCTATTTGGCTTAGTGACTATATAACGGCAACTCGCCACGCCAACGGGCGCGACTGGTGGATCGTGGCCCCGCAGCGTTTTAAGACTGGATACCATGTTTGCTTACTCACATCACAAGGCGTGGAATATAAGGGGCTACAAAATATTGGGTATACTACTGAACAAGTTTACGGCGCCCAAATTGCTTTTTCACCCGACGGGAGCAAGTTCTTCAAGCACTGGCCGGAAGGAGTGCAAATCCTTGATTTTGACCGCTGTAGCGGACAGTTTTCAAACCCTTACTACCTTTACCTACCTATTAATGGTTCTGGTGGTGTGGCAGTATCGCCCAGCGGACAGTACCTCTACCTCTCCAAGCCGAGCCTTGTCTATCAATACGATCTCTGGGCCAACGACCTGTCAGGTAGTCGCCAGACCATAGCGACTTATGACGGATTTGAATCGCCTTTCCCCGCTACTTTTTTTCAAATGCAACTGGCGCCCAACGGGAAAATTTATATGAACTGCACGAATGGCAACAATGTGCTGCATGTGATCAATCATCCTGACCTGCCCGGTCTTGCTTGTGATCTCATACCACACGGAGTCACACTTCCAGCCATGACCGACTATATTTTCATCAACATTCCCCATTACCGCCTCGGCGCATTGGCAGGCAGCCCGTGCGACTCCACCACCAGTGCAGTACATCACCCCACTCTGGCGCCCGATGGCATTGACTTTTATCCCAATCCCGCCAGCGACGAGGTCGTATTTGAAAAACTCACCGAACAAACGGCGAGCGCTGCGCGGGTGCGGCTTTTTTCCCTGACGGGCGCTTTTTTATACGAACAGGATTTTCCAGCGGGAGCCATGACAACGCGATTGCGGGTCCGCCACCTGCCTGCGGGGACCTACTTTTGGGAAATCCGCTGGGAGGATGGGCGGCGAACCGCCGGGCGGTTACAAAAAGGGTAAACACTTTTCCCGTTGGTAGAAACATCCAATATTTGTGGTTTCTAGCGCTATGCTCGGAACTTTCGTCCTTGAACTTTGGAAAGCCCTCGAACCCTCGGAACACCGGGCGGTACTGAAATTTCTGGACAGCCCGTTTCATAATCAACGCGCGGATGTTCGGTCGCTGGCCGCCCTGTTGGCGGATACACCGATTGCGGAGTTGAATCACCTGCACAAAGAGACGGTGTATGAAGTCGTATTTCCGGGGGAGGCGTACGACAACCTGCGATTCAACTACACCTGCTCTTTTCTGGCCCAGCGGATAGAGGCCTATTTTACCTGGCAGGAAATGGACAGCAACGGGCAGTGGCGTGATTGGTTGTTGTGTCGCGCTTTGCGCCGACGCGGGGTAAACGAGCATTTTGTCCGCCGGAAGATGTTGTTGCGCAGTTATTTTGAGTTGGTGGGTTAGAACTGAAAATAAATAAAAGCATTCGCACCAAAACTCCCGAAAAACGCAATCAACCAGATCAGCACAGCAAATTCCGCCATACGCAGCCCCGGCCGGCCCACTTGCAACACATTCCAGCGGGCGCGGACATTGGTGATTTCTATGGCCAGCAGTATGCCAATCAGCAGCATGCCTTTGACAACCTGCAACTTGTTGATCACAGCCCCGAAGTTGAATCCTTCCAGGCTGAAAATACCGCCGATCACTTTGTTCGCCGTCTCAAAACTGTCGCCCCCCGCCAACCCGACGCTCCCGCTTCGGAAGTAGATCCAGGCCAGCAGCGTCAGCGCATATACGGTCAGGATCGCAATGCCATCGTCGGCAAATTTGGGCAGGCGCAGCAAGCGCACCACCGCCCGCCATACCGGCGTGACCAACCGTTGCGCGATCAGGTAGACCCCGTGCAGAAAGCCCCAAAACACAAACGCCAGGTTGGCGCCGTGCCAAAGGCCGCCGAGCAGCATGGTCAGCATGTTGTTTTTATAAGTGGCAAATTTTCCGCCCCGGTTGCCGCCGAGTGGAATGTATAAATAGTCGCGCAGCCACGACGACAGCGAAATGTGCCAGCGCGTCCAGAATTCAGAGAAACTTTTCGAAAAATAAGGCGTTCGGAAATTTTCCGGAAAATCGTAACCCATCATCCGCGCCAGTCCGATGGCGATATCCGAATAGCCCGAAAAATCGCAATAAATCTGGAACGAGTAGAATACCACACCAATCAGCAAATGCAGCGAACCGAACGAATCCGGCGCAGCAAAACATTGATCCACAAAGGGCGCAATGCTGTCAGCAATGGCAATTTTTTTGAAAAATCCCCATAAAATGCGCCCCAGCCCGGAGTTCCAGCGATTCCAGTCGAACGGCTTGTCGTCCTGCATTTGCGGCAGCAGATCGCGGGCGCGCACAATGGGTCCGGCCACCAGTTGCGGGAAAAGCGAGATGAACGCAGCGAAGCGGAGCAGCGCTACGGACGAGAAAATAGCCGGGAACCAGCCGAAAAAGATCAATTTCATGGCGCGGCCGCTCCCACCGCAACAAGTCTAATGTGTTCGCCCGGTAGGTGTCATGCAGTAAAAAGTTTTTGTAAATTTGAAAGGAAAGACGTTTTGATTTTTAATATTCGTTTATCTTTGTCGAAACCAGTTCAATCTGCGAGTATATTCTTCACTTCAACACATTTTCCAATGAAAGTACACCTCCTTTTCCCATCTTCCCGTTTTTTCAACTTTACGATCAAGTTGTTTTTTACGTTGGCGATGATTATTATTGCCCCCCCCCCTGTGCGTATTAGCACAATCGCTTGAAGAAGCGTATGATCCGTGTGCGACTGAACCGGATTCATTGCCAGAGAACACTAATTTCCTTATGTGTGAAGAAACTTGCTCTGACGGGTACTGCTTTGAAGACCCTGCAAATAATGCAGGCATTCCCCTCAATGGGTTTGTCGTGAACAAAACAATTGAGATTTCTGGAGTTTACCGAATCACCCGAAGTGCTAACTTCCGCAATTGTCACTTCAAAATGTTGCCTGGTGCCCAAATATTAATTGAGCCTGTAACCGAGATTAGTCCAGTGGTTGTATTCAACAACTGTGAGTTTTTAGGGTGTGAGGAAATGTGGTTTGGCATTCACATTAATGCATCCGCAGTATCCAAGTTGAATTTTGTGTTTGAAGGCTGCAATATTCAGGATGCTTTTATCGCGCTGAACCTCTATGAAGGGAAGAACTACAATTACCTGATACAGGATTCGGAGTTCATCAATAACTGCATAGGTGTCAGTAATCGCAGGCAAAACAACAGCATTACTAATGCAGTATTTCTTCGCAATAATTTCTCTACTGATTTTCAACTTAAACCCCGGTCAGGCTACATGAGCACTTTGGCCATGTTTAGCTATCCGTTTGCTTGGGCTGGAATGAGATTCGTGTCAACCACCGTTAGTGTAGGTGCAGCGCCAACCCTGACAGTGCCTGCCACAACTAATACTTTTTCTCAATTTCGATTTAATGGTATTATCACCCACAACACCTGGCTATCGTCTATACATAACAGATTTAATCTGTTTGATTTTAATACTGATAGTAGAGGGATTTCAGTAACAGATAAGGGGGCCGAAATTCTCAACAATAGCTTTGATTCGGCAGGATATTATGCGATCTTCACCAATCACGCAAATCTACGGACCGAACAAAATTTATTTGAAGGCCTTTCCCATAATTATATAGAATGCAGGGGAAATTCCAACGCGGAGCAAATTAAAATCGTCGGCAATAATTTTCAGATTGACAGTTGTAATGTTACTACTGGAATCAATGTACAGCGCCCATCTACAGCCACCGGAGTTTCGTGCCAAATTCTTGAAAATAGTTTTTATATTGATACAAGTGCTAGTTTAAGCACATGTATATATGTGACAGATTTTTATGGTTCATCTACAGATGAGATGCACATCAATGGCAACGGGATGATTTTTGACTTCCCCTCCAGAAGTGGTACTGGAGTTCATATAAGCTATGCGAGTTCGGGAGGAATGCGCATCCTTGATAATGGGTATTTTTTTCATTCTTCTACTGCCTTTGATGGATTCGGCTATTCTATGAGACCTACATTTGGTTCCTTTGAAAACTCCGATAACCTAATTCAAGGAAATACATCATATGGTGACTTAGATGAGTCTGTGTCCTGTGGCTTCCATATAATTAAATTGCAAGGGACAAATTTTTGCGATAATATAGTATCGCATTCTATTCGCGGATTCCATTTCAATGGAAACAATGATATTTCACTAACTCAGAATAGTATAAATTATCATACATATGGTTTGTTAATAGAAGATCAAGATGGGCGAATAGGTGATCAAAGTGGCAAAGGAAATCAATGGAACCTTGATGAAGATGCTTGCACAAATGCAGCAGCAAGATTTATAAGTTCTATGGGGTCCGACCCAATGAACTCTCAATTCACCATACCAGAGGATACCGATCTACCTTTTTTTCCTCCTACAGGTAAGATATTTCCTTCTGGGCCATGGTTCACCTATGATGACCTCGCACTCTTAGATTACTGCATAACAGACAATCCATTGCCCAAATATCAAGATGCTTATATAACCCCTTATGAAGAAGAAGTCATTGCAGATACATCTGTCTTGACTGATGCTGCACTTTGGGATTTACAGCGCCAAACCTATACCAAATTGCTGCTTAATGCCTCCTTACGGCCAACCAGTTCACCCGCTGAGACCTATTTTAATAGCTATTCCGGAACTCAAATAGATTCTTTTGGACGAGTGCAACAGCAGATCACCAATGCTTTGCAACTGATTAGTATTTATCAGCCAACTTTAGATAGTCTTCGCGGGAGGATTCAACTGACAAGCAATAATCTTCAATCTTTGGATAGCATTACAGATTTTAGTGATACACTTCTTGTCACTGGAACTTATTTTCCTGACCGTGACAGTTTGCTGGATATTATCAGCATGTGCGGTGAAGTAGAGTTCTCTCTGGAAGAGTCCAGAATACAACTTCTCGATTCTCTTCTGGCAAATGCTCTGGACCTGAACACCAATATCCACACTACGCAGACATGGGAAACATCCCATAAGTTGGCGAACGATATCCACTTACGTTTTTTACTAGGTCAGCCGATGACGGAAATCCGTTATGAACAACTGCTTAGTTTAGCGCAACGCGATCGTGCTGTTGCCGGAGAGGCTGCGCAAGGAGTAATCTCCTACCTGGCTCCCTGTGACCAGTTAATTTATGGTGTGCAAGTACATGAAGAAGAGCCCGAAGAGGAGGGAAGGCCTGCATCTATTCTTGCTGAAAAATACAAGAATATTCCTGCTATTAAGATCGCTCCAAACCCAACCAATGGGAGAGCCCAGATCTCCCTATCTGGCGAGGGTGGCTTTTTTACCGTCTTAGATGTTCTTGGCAAAAGACTCGTCTTCATGCCAGTAGAAAAAGGGGCTCAACAGATTGATCTGGATTTAAAAAGCCAGGCAGCAGGATTGTTCTATGCTATCCTTTCAGACCAATCTGGCCGTGTTATAGATTCATCTTCCATACTGCTCCAACGTTGATGTAAGCCTTCACCTTATCAGCCAACCGATAAATAGAAACATTTATCGGTTGGCTCTTGTCCCGGCGATTCTCGACTTGGACGCCTGTATTCTGATTCTTGCTTAAAAGCCAGTATTTTCTTTGGAATTAGTTTCATAACTGATTGATAAGCACCCCAAAATCAGTAATCGCACATCGCCTCAACCAAAGAAAAATTGCAAACCTAGAATCGCTGCTCTTGTCCATTTCCCATGAAAAAAAGCTCCTTTTATACTATTCTATTCAGTGCTTTGTGCACAATCGTCAATGCACAAAGCCGCCATGATTATATCTGGCCGATAGGTTATGGCGCTACAAAACTGCTCTCATCAGGCTACATGCGCAGTGGCATTTTGATGGATTTCAATCAAGATACAGAACCAGTATTTTCATTAGATTCCTTCGTAACTTCAGGTCCACAGGCTGCTATCTGTGATACTTCGGGGTTGCTGGTGGCTTACACGGATGGGTGTCATGTATACAATCGAGACCATCAGATTATGTTAGGAGGAGACTCCCTCAATCCAGGTGACGTATTCCGAGAGTTTTGTACTATCCGATTAAGCTATGCAGTTTGGCAAGGAAACCTCTTTTTGCCATCACCTGCCCATTCAGACCAATATTACCTTTTTCATCTAAGAAAAGATGATTACCTCTGGAATGCAATGGATATTTTGTACTCTGTTGTGGATGCTACCGGCGATAATGGGAAGGGAGAGGTCATTGACAAAAACAAAGCAGCATTGAGCGACTCTATCTGGCTCGGCAGTTATATCACGGCCACTCGCCATGCCAACGGCCGCGATTGGTGGATCGTGGCCCCACAGCGTTTTAAGAACGGGTACCATGTCTGTTTACTTTCACCGGAAGGAGTGCAGTACAAGGGTTTGCAAAATATTGGCGATACCAGTATCGAAGTCTATGGAGGACAAATAGCATTCTCTCCGGACGGGAGCAAATTCTTCAAACACTGGCCCGAAGGGGTACAAATCTTGGATTTCGACCGCTGCACCGGGCAGTTTTCCAAACCTTACTACCTTTATCTACCCGTTGTTGACTATGGTGGCGTGGCCGTATCGCCCAGCGGGCAGTATCTCTACCTTTCCACGCAGATTTATGTCTATCAATATGATCTCTGGGCCAGCGACCTATCTGGTAGTCGGCAGACTGTAGCAACTTATGATGGGTTTCGATCCCCCTTTGATGCGACTTTTTTCCAGATGCAACTGGCTCCCAATGGCAAGATTTACATGAGCAGCAACAGCAGTAACAACCTGCTGCATGTCATCAATCAGCCCGACCTGCCGGGGCTGGCATGTGATATGGTACAGCATGGAATCATCCTACCGGCTTTAACCAACTATGTGTTCATCAACGTCCCCCATTACCGCCTCGGCGCATTGGCAGGCAGCCCCTGCGACTCCACCACCAGTGCAGTACATCACCCCACTCTGGCGCCCGATGGCATTGACTTTTATCCCAATCCCGCCAGCGACGAGGTGGTATTTGAAAAACTCACCGAACAAACGGCGAGCGCTGCGCGGGTGCGGCTTTTTTCCCTGACAGGCGCTTTTTTATGCGAACAGGATTTTCCAGCGGGAGCCATGACAACGCGATTGCGGGTCCGCCACCTGCCTGCGGGGACCTACTTTTGGGAAATCCGCTGGGAGGATGGGCGGCGAACCGCCGGGCGGTTACAAAAAGGGTAAACACTTTTCCCGTTGGTAGAAACATCCAATATTTGTGGTTTCTAGCGCTATGCTCGGAACTTTCGTCCTTGAACTTTGGAAAGCCCTCGAACCCTCGGAACACCGGGCGGTACTGAAATTTCTGGACAGCCCGTTTCATAATCAACGCGCGGATGTTCGGTCGCTGGCCGCCCTGTTGGCGGATACACCGATTGCGGAGTTGAATCACCTGCACAAAGAGACGGTGTATGAAGTCGTATTTCCGGGGGAGGCGTACGACAACCTGCGATTCAACTACACCTGCTCTTTTCTGGCCCAGCGGATAGAGGCCTATTTTACCTGGCAGGAAATGGACAGCAACGGGCAGTGGCGTGATTGGTTGTTGGAGAAAGTCGGGGTGTGAATCGTCAGGCTTCGGCTAAATTCTCTAAATTCCTTAATTTTTCTGCTTCAATCATTAGCACCTGTAATCCATTCTCTTTCAGTATTTTATTTAGTCTTTACTCCTCAGATGCTGGTACTGGCGGACAATGAGGTCGTATCCCATTTCATGCGCTTCTTTGATGGTGCGTTCTGACGCAGCAATCAAACTCAGCAAATGTATGATTGCATTTGAGTGAATAAAGGATTCGGGTTGGGCTGTCATTATGTAGCGGAGCGGGGAATGGTTGCTGGAGAAGGTGAGGGTGTAATCTCACACATCCTCAATTACTTTAAGGCCTAACATATTTGCCTTGAGCATTTCATTGAGTTGCTGGATAAACTCGTTTTTCAGTTTTTGGTATTGCCGAACTAAAAGATCACTTCCCATCTCGCGTGCTTCCTGGATGGAGCGCTCAGCAATACTGATTTGCATGAACTGATGGGCGATTGCTTCAGAATAAGTGATAATATTAGTGTCAGTAGTCATTTATAGAAGTTTCGCTGACAAAAATACGAAACTCCGTCCTGTTTTTTCAGAACTGAAAATATATAAATGCGTTGGCGCCAAAACTCCCGAAAAACGCAATCAACCAGATCAGCACAGCAAATTCCGCCATACGCAGCCCCGGCCGGCCCACTTGCAACACATTCCAGCGGGCGCGGACATTGGTGATTTCTATGGCCAGCAGTA
>Ga0209181_10001608_pt1 | contig 38952 bp, 32 predicted proteins | sample MAT05_FD_187208 | JGI IMG/M metagenome (GOLD analysis project Ga0209181, IMG submission 187208) | Freshwater microbial communities from Lake Fryxell liftoff mats and glacier meltwater in Antarctica - MAT-05 (SPAdes) (version 2) | ecosystem: Environmental > Aquatic > Freshwater > Ice > Liftoff... | reverse complement strand
CGAGCTCATCAAAAGCCGGCCGCCGCCCGCGCCGACCTTGGACTTTCGGGCGTGGTCGCCGAAGATGCCCAGAACCGCGGCGACTTCGGCCTTGTCACCCAGCGGCGTTGATGTGCCGTGCGCGTTCACGTACTCAATATCTGTCGCGTTGAGGTGTGCATCGCGCAAGGCCCAGCGCATTGATCGCCCCGCGCCCGCGCCTGCGGCGTCGGGGGCTGTGATGTGCGTCGCGTCGCAGCTGTTCCCGGTGCCGACCAGCTCGGCGTAGATCGTGGCCCCGCGCTTCTTGGCGTGCTCCTCGGTCTCCAGCACGAACATCGCTGCGCCCTCGGCCAGCACGAACCCGTCGCGGTGCTGGTCGAACGGCCTGCTCGCGTGCGAGGGATCGGAGTTCCGCGTGCTCAGCGCCTTCATGGACGAGAACGCGCCGATGCACAGCGGCGTGACGGCGGCCTCGGCCCCGCCGACGATCATCACGTCAGCCTCGCCGCGACGCATGATGTGCATCGCGTCGCCGATCGCGTGACCGGAGCTGGCGCACGCCGTGGCGTGCGCCGAGGCTGGACCCTGCAGGCCGTACTTGATCGAGATGTTGCCAGCCGCCGCGTTGACCATGAGCCGCGGGACCGTGAACGGCGAGATGCGATCGGGCCCGCGATCGATGAGCATCCACATGCCTTCTTCGATCGTGCGGATCCCGCCCACGCCCGAGCCGATCACCACGCCGCAGCGTTCGCCGTCTTCTTTTGAAAAATCGATGCCCGAGTGCTTCACGGCCTCGGCCGTCGCGCCCATGCCCAGAATCGCAAACCGGTCGATCCGCTTGGCGTCGCGTGAGTCCATCAGCCCTGTCGCCACGGGGTCCCAGTCTTTGACCTGGCCCGCGATCAGCACCGTCCAATGCCCGGTGTGACGCTTGAACTCCTCGCCCTCGAGCAGCCCGATGCCGTTTCGGCCTTCGCGCATTCCCTCCCAAGTATCCCTGGCGGTGTGCCCGAGATTGGTAATTGCGCCGAAACCGGTGATAACGACCTTGGGAAGGCCTGATGGAGTTGGCATGCGGGAAATCGCCGCCGGCAGGGCTATCGGGGAACTCGCTCAAACCACGGGCTGCTGACCCATGGGCTGCCGGTTGGCCCACGGATCGGCCCCGCGAGTGTCAGCCCAGAAACTTTCGGACGTTCCCCACACGGCGGAACACCCGTCAGAACCGACTCCTCGCTGAGATTTACTCTACGCCGTGCGCCTGCTTGATGAAGTCGATGGCTTCGCCAACCGTCTTGATTTTCTCGGCCTGCTCGTCGGGGATGGAAGTCTCGAACTCGTCTTCGAACTCCATGACCAATTCAACAGTATCCAGACTGTCCGCGTTCAGATCGTCTACGAAGCTCGTGGCCCGGCTGATCTTGGCCTTGTCGGCTCCCATCTGCTCGGCCACAATCTCAATCACTTTCGCTTCGATCTCTTGCTCGGTCACTGGTCGGTCTCCCGTCGCTGCGGTCTAAGAAATTTCGGCGAGGCCTCGCGCCCCAACCGCTCTGCTTGCCCACGAAACCCGCGAGCGGATTTCAGGGGCGATTATACACCACCGACCGCCCTAGCCAAGCCGCTCCCGTCAAGGAACCGTACCTCCGCGGTTCAATAATTCGCGTCTGCCCACGTTCTCCGCCCGGAAATTGCGTCGGGCACAGCGGTTGGCCGGAATATCCACCCTAGGCCGTCGCGCCCTGTGCGAATGAACACAATCGCGATCCACCGCCCTTGCACTCCCGACGATGAACCCCTCGGCATCGGTTTCCATCCGGTGCCACAGTCGCGACGCCGAGGACTTTTGCGGGTCCGTTTCTGCCCGCCCGGCGTCGAATCAGATCTGAGGAGTTCACGCCATGGCCGGCATCCCGATCGACCCCCAAGAGTTCACCGACATGGTCGCCAAGGTGCTGCGGAAGATGCAGCCCGACTACGCCATCGATCAGGGTGGGGTCCGTGAACTCATCGTCAACGGCCGCCGCCTCGACCTCGAAAACCTTTTCCGAATGGTCCGCCACGAGCCCAACCGAGGGCACGAGATCGTCCAGCACTACCTCGATCAGCTCTTCAGCGGCGACGCGGCCCAACTGCTCACGATGACGCTCGATTTCGCCCGCCCGCGCATCATGCCGCGAATCCAGCCTGAATCCATCTTCGAGCACCTCACCCGCGAGATGGTCGCCCACGTCCCCTTCGTCAACGGCACCGTCGTTGTCTTCGTCACCGACCTGCCGCACATGACCATCAGCGTCACCACCGAGCAGGTCGTCCGCTGGGGGCTCACCGTGGATGATCTCGATGAGATCTCTCGCGCCAACTTGGATGAATATGCGCCCGAGCTCGAAATCCAGCTCGTCGAGAGCAAGGAAGGTGGCAAGGCCGCGATCCTCTCCGAGCACGACGGCTACGACGCCGCACGACTTCTACTTTCGGGCTTGTTTGATCGCCTCGCCCCGCAGATGGGCGGCGATTTCTATGTCGCTACTCCGGCCCGCGACATGTTTGTCGCCCTCTCCCCCGGCCCCGACCCGTTCATCAAGCGTCTCCAGCACCGCGTTACTCAGGACTACCGTCGCCTGCCCTACCCGATCACCAACGATTTCTTCTACGTCACTCGCGACGGCGTGGCCGGAACCGCCGCCGAAGTCCAGTCACGCGATGAAGCGGCCTGAGCACCGCCCTATTCTCTGGCGTGATTCTGCTCATCGACAACTACGACAGCTTTACCTGGAACCTCGTCCAGCGCTTCGGCGAGCTTGACCCACGCCTTGAGCCCGGCATCGGCATGCTCGTCGTGCGCAACGACGAGATCACGCCGGAGCAGGCTTCCAAGCTGGACAACGGCCGCGGGCCGACTCACCTCGTGATCTCTCCCGGCCCCTGCTCACCCAACGAGGCCGGGGTCTCCTCAGCCATGCTCAACCACTTTGCGGGCCGAATCCCGGTCTTGGGCGTCTGCCTCGGGCACCAGTGCCTGGCCGCTTCGAACGGAATGATCGTCGAACGCCACGTTGTACAGATGCACGGCAAAACCAGTCTCATCCATCACGACAACACCAGCCTCTTCGCCGGGCTGCCCAATCCGTTCACCGCCACCCGCTACCACTCGCTCGTCGTCCGCTCGTCAACTATTCCCTCGCCCCCCAAGCCCGGCCAAGATGGCTGGCTCACCTCCGCGTGGACCGACGAATCTGATCATCTCGGCTCGCGCCGCGTTGTCATGGGCCTCCGCCGAGTCTTCGCTGATCCAGAGAAGCACGCCGTCGAAGGCGTGCAATTTCACCCCGAGAGCTTCCTCACCACCGAAGGCCCCAAGCTGCTTAAGAACTTCCTGAACCTCGCGCCGATCTGACCTGATCCTCTTCTGATTCGCTGTCTTGAAGCCCAGAACTCTTGATATCGTCCTCCTCCCTATCTTCTTGCCATGATTACCCCCGCCCCAACCTCCAAGCTCGCCTCGCACCTCGCCCGCGGAATCCTCGATTCTGTCATCGCTGAGAGCGCCACCAAGCCCGCGTACCTCGTCCTCGATATTCCAGACACCAGCTACAAGCTCTACCTTCGGCCAACGATCGCGCCGCAGACGCTCGTTGGCAAGCGCATTGTCGGCACCATCCACGCCAAAGCTCGCCGCGTGGACACGGTCGGCTCTGGCGGTCGCTACGTGGAGCCGGTCGAAGGCCGCCCGCGCCGCGTCCAAGGCAGTGTCATCGCCACCGACGAATCAACCAACACCATTACCGTGAACGCTGGCGTGCCGATCATCTGCACCGTGACCGACGAACGCCAGAAAGCCAAGCAATTCCAGAGGGGGCAGTTTGTAAGCTTTGACGTTCTGGACGGCGCGACGTTCACGGCCGAGCCTCTCTAAGAAAACTGCTGTCGCGGGTGAGCGTGCGATCGGGTGAGGTTCGTTTCGTTGCACGCGGCGATGAGCACGAATCCGCCGAGCGCAGGACCGTCTAGTGCAGGACTCGGTAGATCTCGACCTCGTCGGTGAGGCCTTCAGCGGCCTTGGCTTTGGCGTCTTCGCGCATGGGCTTGAAGCCGCTGTCGCAGGCGGCTTCGAAGAGCGTGACCGAGTCGGCGCCCTGCGCGGTGAGCTTGCGCAGCGGGTCGTTCATGGTCATGATCTCGTACACCGCGAGCCGGCCTTTGTAGCCCGTGCCGTAGCAGGGGTCGCAGCGCCCGTTGGTGGAGTTGGGTCCGTGCGAGTTTCCCGAGCCGTTGCAGACTTTGCAGGTGCGGCGGAGCAATCGCTGCGCGAGAACGGCCATGAGCGAGCTGGTGATGAGGTACGGCGCGACGCCGATGTCGATGAGACGGGTGATGGCGCCGGGCGCGTCGTTGGTGTGCAGCGTGGCCAGCACGAGGTGCCCGGTGAGCGAGGCCTGGATCGCCAGCTGCGCGGTCTCATTGTCGCGGATCTCGCCGACGAGGATGACGTCGGGGTCTTGACGTAGGAGGGCGCGCAGCCCGGTGGCGAAGGTGACGCCGCGTTTGGCGTTGACCTGCATCTGGCTGATGCCCTCAAGATGGTACTCGACGGGGTCCTCGATGGTCATAACGTTGCGGCTGGCGCGGTCGATCGAGCCGAGGGCGGCGTAGAGCGTGGTAGTTTTACCGCTGCCGGTGGGGCCGGTGACCAGGATGATTCCGGTGGGGCGATCGACCAGTTCCATCAGTGCGGCCTGCATCGGCTTCTTCATGCCGATCTCGTCGAGCGAGAGCTGGGTTGAAGTTTGATCCAGCAGACGCAGCACGAGGCGCTCGCCGTAGACGGTGGGGATGCAGGAGAATCGGATATCGACCTTGCGGCTGCCGACGCGGACGGAGGTGTGGCCGTCCTGCGGGCTGTGGCGGTTGGCGATGTCCAGCTCGGTCATGACTTTCAGGCGTGAGCTGATCGCGGGGGCGAGCGAGAGCGGCGGGCTGAAGGCGTCGATGAGCATGCCGTCTACGCGGAAACGGATGATGAGCTTGGTCTCCATGGGGTGGACGTGAATATCGCTGGCGCGGCGGCGGAGGGCCTCGAAGAGGATCATGTTCACGAGGCGGATGACGGGCGTCTGGCGGGCCAGTTGCAGAAGGTCGGTGGCCTGGCCGACGGCACCAGCCAGGCTCTGCATCGAGCGGTCGTCGAGCGGGATGTCCTCGACGATCTCGGTGACCAGGTCCTGGCGTTGCTCGAAGCCGCGGTTGATAAGGTTGGCGACGCCAGCACGAGGCGCGAGGGCGATCTGCAGCGGCATCCCGAGCATGTCTTCGAGCAGCGTGAAGACGGCGGGGGACATGGGCTGGGCGGTGACGACGGTCATCGAGACGCCGTCGGATTCGAGCCCGGCGATGTGGTGCTGGCGCGAGACATCGGGCGAGACAACCTCGTAGAACTTTCCGGCGGACTCGTGAAGCCGCGGCTCGGGGACGTAGCGGAGCCCGGTGCGCTCGGAGAGAAGTTCGAGGGCTTGGTGCTCGTCAACGGCCAGCATCCCGAGAAGCGTGTCCCAAGGCTCGGCGTCGGAGCCCTCGATGGCGGGGAACTGGCGGACTTGTTCGGCGGTGATCTTCAGCGGGCCGAAGATGGAAGCGATGCGTGAGGCGTCGGCGGGGGAGAGGCCCGGTGCGCGCGCGAGACCGTTGCCGTTGGAACTTGGGAGCAGGCGAGGTTGGTCGGGCGTGGCGCGAGGCATGGTGATGCGGGCCGGAAGTTAGCCGCCGGTGGCGAGAGTTGGGGCAGTTTCGGCTTTTGGATCTGATTTAGACTCGAGTTTGGATTCGAGTTTGGGGTCGGACTTGGGTTCGATGATCTCGATGAAAGTTGGTTTGATGATGGGGACGCCGTCGTCGATGTTGACGGCCTTCATGGGGCCTTTGGTGAGGAGCGTGAGGTCGTCGAAGTTGGGATCGCGGATGATCTTTGGCGTGAGAAAGATGTAGAGGGTGGTTTTGCGTTCGTTGGTGTTGGTGTCGCTGAAGAGCAGCCCGATGATGGGGATGTCGCCGATGAAGGGGACTTTGACGACGGTTTTGCCCTTGGTATCCAAAACGAGTCCGCCGACGACGACGGTAGTGTCTGACGGGACGGTCACGGAGTCGGAGCTCACCTCATTGGTATTTTTCGCGGGCGGGATTCCGTTGGAGCTGACGCCGGTGAAGCTGGAGAGGCTGACGGAGTACTTGAGACGGAGGTATCCGCCCGAGGAGATTTGCGGTTTGACGACGAACGTTGTTCCCGCCTTTTCGTACCCCTGGAAGCTGGTGGTGCTGGGGTTTCCGACGCTGGTCTGGGTGGTGGTGGTGGGTTGCTCGTCGACGCTGGCGATTTTGGCTTCTTCGTTGTCGTCAACCAGGAGTTGAGGTGTAGAGAGGATGCGGGTGTCGGAGTCTCTTTGGAGTGCGGTGATGGCGATGGGAACCTGATCGGACTTGATGAGCGCGGCCGTGAAGCCCGTCAGGCCCGTGCTGATGTTTTTGCGAGTGGTGAGCGTGCCGGGTGTGGGGAAGGTGGAGAGCCCGAAGTTGGTGTTGAGGACTCCGCCGGTGCCGTTGGCGTTGATGAGCTGGGTTTCGAAGGCGAGGCGGAACTCGTCGGTGGCCGTGACGGTCACGATCTTGGCTTCGATATAGACCTGAGGGCGGCGCTGGTCGAGCTTGCTGATGAGCTTTTCGAAGTCGGCCTGGTCTTTGACGGGGGCCTTAACGAGGATCTGGTTGTTGGACTTGTCGGCGACGACGAAGATGCGTTCGTCCTCGGAGATGCTCAGCCCGGGCTGGTTGGCGCTGGTGCCCTGAGCACGGAACGCGCTGCGGTTGTTGTTCCGGCGTGCGCCGCCCGAGGTGATGCCGCCGGTCGCGGGCTGCTGCCCGTCAGAGCCGGGGAGAAGGCTTGAACTGCCCGTAGGGGTTGTGTTCTGAATCAGCCCGAGCACCAGCTCGGCGACCTTGGTGGCGTCGGAGTGGCGGAGTTTGTAGGGGACGATGGTGACGAACTCGTCCTCGACCTTGAACTGGTCGATGAGTTTTTGAAGCTCGGTTTGCTGTTCTTTCGTGCCGTAGTAGATGATCGTGCCGCGTGTCTCGTCCACGACCATGACGGGCCCGCCGCCGTTGAGGTTCTGCTTATTCTGCTGCAGCCCCTGCTGGCCATCACCACCGTTGAAATTGAAACCGCGGAAGGGGTTGTTGGGGTCTTGCTGTTCCTTCGCGGCGATGAGCGTGACTTGCCCGAGACCGCGGTCGCGGGCGATGTCGGCGACCTGCTTGGCCGCGGACCCGGCGTTGTAGGACTTGGGGCTGAGCGTGCTCTGGGCGTCGATAATTTTAAGAAACTTTCCGAGCATGTCGGCCTCGCCCGGGTGCCCTCGGAAGATCAGGGCGTTGCCCAGCGGATCAACGGTGAGCCGTTCGCCGAGGTTGTCGAGTCCCTTGCTGCCTTGGCCGAACGCCCCGCCCTGCCCGGGCTGGATCATCGCGCCCGTGTTCGGGTCGATCGTGGGCTGATTAGAGCCCGCCGAGCCCTGCCCGACGAGTTCAAGAGCGCGAGCCCTGGCGACCGGCGCGGCGATGTACTGCAGCTCGATTCGCGTGAACTCGGCCTTGCTGTACTCCTCGATGATCCGGTTCACCAGCGACTCCACGGCCGCGAGCCGCCGCGGGGTGTCGGTGACCACGATGATGCCCAGCTCGTCGATATACGCGAAGCCCTTGCTGGCCGTGACGGGAGCGCCCGGCTGCCCTTGGCCTGCGGACCCCATGCCGCCGGAAATCTGTGAGTCGATCGCGACTTTCAGGGCCGAGGGACGAATGTTGGGCGTGGGGATGATCTTCGTCGTGGGCAGGTCGCCGTCCAAATTGAACGAGACCTTGTCGAGCGCGTGAACGATGTAAAAACCTTCGGGATCGAGCGTGATGGTGTAATTCTGCTGTTCGAGCATCGCATCGAGCAGCTTGAGCAGGTCGCGGCGTTTCACCGTCAGCGGCGCGTTGAACACAACGGACCCGCTCAGCGTGCCGCTGACCGTGACGTTGATACCCACGGCCTTGGCGACGTACTCGACCAGCGCTGACAGCTCGACCGCGTCCGTGAACGCCGAGAGCGTGATGTCGTCGTCGGGCGACGGAGCCTGGCCTTCGGCCAATGGCGGGGGCTCGGGGACAACCGCATGGGTCGCTCCGGCGGCGGGGACCGCCGGAGCGGGCTTCGCGGCGTTGTTCGCGGGCTGCCCGGCGTTGACGAACTTGGATCGTCCGGTGGTTACGGTCGTGCTGGGCGCGGTGCCGGGCGGGTTGCGAACGCCCGGATTGTTCACGTCCTGACGCGGCGGGATAGTCGGCGGAATAGTGGGCTGAACGTTGGGCTGGCTCGGACGTGCCCCGCCGGGCGGCGGCCTGTCCTGAGCGAGCACGCTTGTACTGGGGATCGAGACCACGAGCCCCATGGCGGCTATGAGCATTGCGGCACGAGGTTCCCAGCGAACTGGCTGCGCGGTGCGGGTCGGGCGGGATGAGCTGTTCACGAGTGTGCTCCGTGCCGTGCGTGGGTCGGTCTGAAGGTTTCCGGGGGGCGGTGCATTATGGATCGGATTTGAGTACCTGATTCAGACCGGAACTTCGGGCGCGATTCTCTCCCTAGAGAATACCGTTCCCAGCCGCCGCGATCCTGCCCGCGGGCCTAACGGAGCAACGAATGAGTGGATTGCCTTCCCAAACCCGAAACAGAGTTTCGAACACCGCCTCGCGTGGTTCTGTGAACGATCCCCAAACGCCGCGCGAGCTGCGCGTCGTCTGCCTGCTGCCCTCCGCAACCGAGATCGTCTGCCTGCTGGGAGCCGAAGGGTTGCTGGTGGGAAGGAGCCACGAGTGCGACTGGCCAGCGAGCGTGAGGCATGTGCCGGTGCTGACCTCGCAGACGACTGAGCACTCCTCCGCACCGGTGGACCCGGCCGCCATTGATCGCCAGGTTCGCGAGCAGCTCGCGGCCGGGTTGCCGCTGTACCGCGTCGATGAGGAACTGCTGCGTTCGCTGAAGCCCGACGTGATCATCACGCAGGACCTCTGCGCCGTGTGCTCGATCGACCTCGCGGCCGTGCAGCGCATCGCCGCGTCGATGGCGCCGCCGCCGACGATCGTGAGCCTGAATCCGACAACGATCGAGGGCGTGATTGATGACGTGCTCACGGTGGGCCGGGCGCTGAGGCTGGAGTCGCGTGCGATGACCGAGGCCGTGAAGCTGCGCGAGCGCTTCGCCGCCGCGGGCGAGTTCGTGAACGCCTACGAAGAAGGCCCGAACGTCGCGTTTCTGGAATGGACCGACCCCGTCTTCATCGGCGGGCACTGGACCGTCCAGATGATCGAGCGGGCTGGCGGCCGGCACGTTCTCAATCCCAGCGTCCCGACCGAGAACGCGGGCGCGGCCGTGGGCCCGCAGCACGCGCAGCGGCGAGCGAGGAAATCAATCGCGGTGCCGGTGGAGATCCTGGTCGCAAGCCGCCCCGACGTGCTCATCGTCTGCCCCTGCGGCCTGGACCTCGCGGCGACGCGGCACGCAGTGGGCGAGATGGCGAAGAAGAGTTGGTGGGAAGAGCTGCCAGCCGTGCGGAATGGGCGGGTGGCGCTGGTGGATGGGAACCAGTATTTCAATCGCCCCGGGCCACGACTGGCGGAAGCGTTCGAGTGGATGGTGGGGTGGCTGCAGGGCAGGCCCGGGCTGGTTGGGGAAGGGTTTGCGTGGGAGGAGTGGGGGCGTAAGGCTGCTGGGTCGGTGTCAACTTGAACTGGAGTTGGGCAACCACGGCGTGCTGATGAGTCCGCGACTCCCAAAGAACACCGACGACTGCGAGCGTTCTCGAGAGCCACGGCCGCGTTCCGCATGTGTGTGTGCATGACCGTTGCCGGTGGCTCTGGAACAGCGGAGAAAGATGTCGGTTCTGCTTAGCCTCGAACGAATAAGGGCTCCCGCGCGATGCAGGAGCCCATCTTTGGGTGTGAGGGAATGAAGCGAGGTTCACGCCGATCGTGCATGCACTCGTTTCACCGTCCTGTTGCTCACCGGCGGCGCCGCGTCGCGACGAGGCCAGCAATCCCGCCCAGGCCTAGAGCGCCCGGAGCGGGTATAACCTCGAAGGTGATGCGGTACACCTCAGTGTTGGCCGTGAGATTGCTGTTTAGCACGTAACCGGCCGCGGTCGTGAGCCCGTTGAACGCGGCGAGGCCAGCGAAGTCGAACTCGACGACTCCGTTCTCAGGGGTCCGCAGATCGTTGTTCCCGCCGACCAAGAACGCCGCGTTGAGCGGGTCGGTCGTTTCCGAGCCGTTATCCCAGATATCTCTACCGAACTGCGAGATGGAAGAGATGTTGAGCTGCCCGAGCGCGTTGAACAGCATGTAGCGCGTGGGCGAGTCGTTACCGATGAAATAGTCATTGCTGGGAATGACCATGGAGCCGAACGTGAAGAAGCGGTTCACCGACGGATCGACCGTGAACGTGTTCGATGCCGACGCGCCGGGAAGCAACGCACCGCCAACCGATCCGAGCGTGGCGCTCGGGTCGGCCGTGGCGAAGGCCGGGAACCAATCGACGCCGCTTCCGCCCTCGGCGATGGAAATGATCGGCGCTGTGGCCGTCTCCCCAACGTTGAACGAATCGAACGTTCCGTTGTTGAACCCCACGAGCAGTGGGGCGAACGAGATATCGTTCGCCGGGGCCAGGTTCTGCACCGTCACGCGCAGTTGAACAGGCTGTGCGATCGCAAGCCCAGAACTGGCCAAGAGACCGAGTATCACAATCTTTGAAAGCTTCATAAACACTCCAGGAAAGGGAAATAGAGAGCGCGGCGTGAACACTCGCGCCGCGCGGTGGACCTCGATGCCCCACGAAACGACGGACTGCTTTGGATGGGCGGCTTGGGGAGCGCACGAACAGCGCTCTCCGCATCACCCGTCTGCAAAGTTCGTCGAGGACACCTGCCGCATCTGACACTTCTGGCGTTTTTTTCTTCACGCCTTTGAGACTCGCGCGGACGAAGTGCTCGGCCGCGATCTCGGCCCACCTTCGTCGGCTCTGGTACGAGAACCTGACAGTCACGCTCGAAATAAGTTCAAAGAGGTGGAAACAGTTGCGTGCTGGAGAGAACTTGTGACGGAAACAGCGAGCGCCACGCGCTAGCGTGGGACGAGGTTCACCCGACCGGTAGAAACCAAGGGATCATGCCCTCAACTGGCGTTCGATAAACCACGCTGGATGTCAGTAGCAAATTTAGCGCGCTGCGCTCCCGCGTGTGCGCGCGAGGTTCGCGAGATCGGACAGCGAGTGCTTGCGATTGTCCTCAACGCCGTGCGTCCCGGTGCTTACCGGCCGCGCAGAGTTGCGCGCAAGCGATCGCGGACCTCAACGGGCATCGCTTCGTTGCGCAGGATCCGGTCCTGCGCTTCGCGGCTGAGTTTCTTCGCCGCATCATGCAGCAGCGTGAACTGCGCGAAAAGTCTCCGGCACGGAACGCACAGCACTGTGTGAATCGACAGCCCGACACGCGTGGCACGCGCCAGGCGTCCGTCGAGCGACGCGGACATCATCACCGAGTGCGATCGGCACGGCACGTTTATCACACGCACGATCTCGCGAACAAAGGCGATCATCGCGTCCCCTCAAGGTTCGGACCCCGAATCGCTGAAACACGACCCGACTTCGATCCCTTTCCGTGGCTCGCCCGCAAGTTTCCCGCGTGGTCGGCTTCGGCCTGGTGAACCATCCTCTTGCTCGGGCTTCCTGCCAACTTCCCGCTCAGGCACTTCCGCAGCATCTCGCGGGCTCGGTGCATCCGCACCCACAGGTTCTCCGGCGTGATGCGCAGCTCCGCGCACGCGATCGGGGCGTCGATGCCGCGCACCTCGCGCAGGATAAACGCCTCGGCCACGCCCGCTGGCAGCAAGCCCAGGCAGGCCTCGAACTCGCGCCAGAAATCGTCGCTCTCCAACGACCGCGTCAGGCTGCGCGACCACGCCGCGGGGAGGTTGAGCCAGCCACCGTGTTCGTTGTATCGATCATCACGGGCAAGGCTCGCCGCGGCCGCACTGGCCGGTTCGCGCAGGGTGCGCTCGCGTTGCCGGGCGCGTCCGTGGTCGGCGATTTTGTGGCGAAGGATGCTCATGAGCCAGGTCCGTTCGGTGCTCTCGCCGCGGAAGCCAGCGTGAGATTCAAGGGCCGCTACCAGCGCGGCTTGGATCAATTCCTCGGCGACGTGCGTGTCTCGTACGCGCGCGATCGCGTAGCGCCACAGCATGTCGCCGTGGTCGATCAACCATCGCTCGGGATCGGTGAGTGGTGGCACGGGTTGAGGTTCGGCGAGAGGTAAAGAGGAGTGATTGGAAGAAAAAAGTGATTGGTCGGGCGTCGATCCGCGGCCGTCCGCGTCTGTTCTTCATAGGTCGCGACCGCCAGTGTTTCCTTACACCTCAACACACCTCAACTCAACAAAGCCAAGGCCGAGAACCCTTCGCGGCCGCGGCGACTCGCCAACAATCGGACATGTCGAGCTTTGTTGCACCAGCGTTCGCCGCCGTCCGAATCCCAACCGTCGCGGAAATCCGGGCCGCATTCCCAGCTCTTTCCGCGCCGACGGTCTTTCTCGACAACGCGGGCGGCTCGCAGGTGCCGTCCGTTGTTATCGAACGGATCCGCGAGTACTTTTTGAACTCCTACGTGCAGCTCGGCGCGGATTACGCCGTGTCGCGTGACGCTACGGCGACCGTGGCGAGCGCCCACGAGTTTGTGAAATGCCTGATGAACGCGGGCGGCACGGACGGCAGCTCTACCGGCCGAGCGGGCGCGGACTACCGACCGGGCCAAGGCCCCGGCGAGTGCGTGCTCGGGCCTTCGACCACGGCGCTCTGCAACCTCCTCGCGAACGCGTACACGCAGTCGCCCAGAGCGGGGCGTGACGAGGTCATCGTCTCGACCGCCGGGCACGAATCGAACGTCGGGCCGTGGATGAGGCTCGCTTCGCGTGGGTACTCCGTGAAGCCGTGGCCGGCGACGCGGGCGGCCGACGGAACGTGGGAGATCTCGATCGACACGCTGCGACCGCTGCTCTCGTCGCGCACCGCTCTCGTCGCCTTCCCGCACGTCTCGAACATCCTCGGCGAGATCGTCGACGTGAAGGCGATCACGAACCTCGTACACCAGCACGGCGGGCGCGTCGTGGCCGACGGGGTGGCGCTCGCGCCGCACCGCGCGATCGACGTTGCCGACTGGGGTGTCGATTGGTACGTGTATTCGACGTACAAAGTTTTCGGCCCGCACATGGCCGCGCTCTTTGGCCGCCGCGAGGCGTTCGCGGAGATCACCGGGCCCAATCACTATTTCATCGACAAGGCGAACCTGGCTTATAGCTTCGAGCTGGGCGGGGTCAGCCACGAGGGCGCGGCCGGGCTGGTCGCGCTGTACGAGTACCTCTCGTTTCTCGCCGGTGATCTCGCTGTTTCAAGCTCGCGGGTCGTTCCGACAAACTCAAGCTTGATGACAACCTCGCCGGTGTTCGACCGTCGCGTCGTCGAGCGCGCGCTCGGCGTGATGACCGACCTGGAGCTCCCGCTCCAAGCGCGGTTGATGGAATACCTGCGCGACCGGCGCGACATCACCGTGATCGGCCCGGCGCACGCGGCCGCGTCGCGCGTGTCGACGATCAGCTTCGTCCATCGCAGCAAAAAATCTGCCGAGATCGCCAAGGCCGCGAACGCGCGCGGGATCGGTTTCCGTTACGGGAGCTTCTATTCGGTGCGCCTGTGCGAGACGATGGGCCTCGACCCGGCGGACGGGGTGGTGCGGGTCAGCCTGGTTCATTACAACACGATGGAGGAAGTGGAGCGGTTGATGTTCACGTTGGATGAAATTCTCGGTGGCTGAAAGCCTAGTTACTCCCGGGAAGCGGTGGGAATGCTTATTGTCACGATGTAGACCAAAAGGACAGCGGAAGTCGCGGTCGGCCAGGAACGCGATGACGGCCGCGTCTCTTTGAGAAAGCTCATCCGCGGCGCGATTGTCCGAGCTGGCGGTCTCGGGCGTCGGGCGAAGTTCGTTGCCGGTTTCGGGCATGAGAGACGCTACGCGGCATCACGTGCGAGGTTCCGAAGTTCGCGCGGGCTCGTGTCTCGCGCGGGTTTCTCTCTTACAAGAGGCGATCAGAATTCTTCACCAGAATTGGCCGCGGTCCGGCCCGGTGGGTCTGGTACACTCTGGTTATGGCCAGTTCTGAGCCTTCGTTCTCGTCGCGGGTTCTCCGCGCCGGTTTCACTCTGATCGAGCTGCTCGTGGTGATCGCCATCATCGCGATCCTGACCGGCATCCTGCTCCCCGCGCTGGGTAAGGCTCGCGCGGCGGGACGTGCGACGGTCTGTCTGTCGAACCAGCGTCAGATCGGCGCGGCCGTCGGTTTCTACGCCAATCAGTACAAAGAGTGGATCCCGCGCGAGGGCTACGACAGCCGCGAGCGCGAGCGGATCCCGTGGCCGATTGCGTTCAGGCCCTTTATCGACGAACGGGTGCCGGCGTTGAAGGACTGGAAGTCGCTAGCAAAGAATACTTCGTACAACCCCGACAAGGACGACGTGGGCGACCAGTTCGTGAACGCGCCGTACTACCGCGACCCGGGCCGACCGAAAGACCTGCACAACATCCACTATGTGATCAACGGGTTCAAGTTCACCGCGCCCGGCAAGATCGACTCCGCAAACCGCAAAGGCCCGACGCCGCTGACTCGTTGCTGGAACCCCGGCGACACCCTGTACATTACCTGTTACGCGGACGATCCGGGCGACGTGGACGGGAAGAACTACTACCGAAAGAACGCGACGGACATTTCGATCGCGCAGTATTACGACGTTTGGGCGACCGGGCAGATTAACGGGAAAGACGCGGACCTTCGCACCGCTCCCAAGCGGCACGCGGCCGGTGTCAACGCCATGTTCCTGGACGGTCACGTTGCCCGAGTGACCGACACCGCCATTCGTGATCTGAACCGCTGGGACGATCGCGACTATCAGAAGTAGCGAACCTCGATGTCGCGCGTGACGGCTCAACACCGCCCGTACTGTTGCGGCCGTGACTGACGACGCACCAACCTTCTATAGCCTCCCCGAGGTCTACGACATCCTGCACGCCGCGGGCACGGCGCAGGAAGTCAGCGGGCTCGAACGCATCGCGCGACGATTCGTGCAAAGTGTGCCGCTCGCGGAGCAGACATGGCTCGAACCGGCCTGCGGGTCGGGGCGGTACCTTCGCGTAGCGGCCGGTCGCGGGCGCAAGGTCATCGGGTTCGACATAAGCCCGGGCATGGTCGAGTACGCGAACCGATCCATCGAGGCCCGGCTTGCTCGGCGATCATCCACCGCGCGCCGAAGCAACAACGCGGCCACGCTGGCGAGCACACCGTCAAGCCCGGTAGCGCACGTCGCGGACCTGACCACGTTCGCTCGAACGATGGGCCGCGTGATACGCCCCGGCTCGGTCGACTTCGCGTTCAACCTCATCAACACCATCCGTCATCTGCCCAGCGACCGGGCCATGCTCGATCACTTCGAGCAGATGGCCAAGATCCTCAAGCCCGGCGGGGTCTATGCGCTGGGGCTCAGCTTGTCGTCCTATGGGTTCGAGATCTCGAGCGAGGACATCTGGATCGGGCAGCGAGGTCGATGCGAGGTCCGGCAGGTTGTGCAGTATCTGCCCGGGACGGGGGAAGGAAGAGGCGGGCGGATGGAGCGTGTGATCAGCCATCTGACCGTCACGCGCGAGCGAAGCGTGGACGAGATCGACTTTACCTACGACCTGCGTGGCTATGACCATGCGCAATGGACCCGCCTGATCGCTCGGTCGCCGCTGAAGGTGCTTGGAACGGTCCGCGAGGACGGTTCGTCGTTCAAAGTTTCAGAACCCGGGTACGCGATCTTCATGCTCAGGACGCGGTGAAGAGTGCATCCGAGCATTGTCCGATATCTCATAAGCTTCGCGGCTATTTTATCCAAATTGACATTTTTGATAGTGTCAATCTGGGAGTTTGATAAAAACTAAAGAAAAACCCCAACTTTGTTTGCGAATTATGAATCTTGTGTCAGTATGATGTCCCGAGAGAAGTTGGGGAGAGAGACGAGGACTCCAGCTTCAGTCAGTACCGAGCATGTTGCAAGCGTGGCCTTGCAGTGCGTTTCAGTCGGTGCTGGCTCCGCGGGCTTCCCGGTCGCAATCGTCAGAGACAGGACTTGAGATGAAGGTTTCCACCTCCGCGTTTGTTTTGGGTCTGGTGGCGCTCGCGGGCGCGAGCCAGGCAGCCGTTCTGAAGTTCGCTGGCTTCGAGGCCTCCGAGGGCTATGTCCTCGGCGACCTGTTCGGCCAGAACGGGTGGACGGACACGGGCGACGTCGCCAACGTCACCGCCGCCCAGGCCGCTTCGGGTACTCGTTCGATCTCGATCGATTCGAGCCCGGTTGCTTCCGCCGCTTGGTGGTGGCCCGCGGTGAACTACAACACGGCCACGAACACCGACAAGATCGTCGTCGCCTCGGTCGACATGTTCCTCAAGACGGGCGGCTCTAAGAGCTCTAACTGGGGCCTCGATTGCTACGACGGCAACTCGCCCTTCGGCCGCGTGAGCGCCCTGTGGGTTAACAGCGGCGGCCTGGCGAACTATTGGAACGGCACCACGTCCGTCGTCTCGACCACCGCCGTCTCGTACGACGCGTGGAACAACCTAAAGATCACGATGGACTACACCACCCTCAAGTCCAGCTACGCGATCAACGGCGTGACCATCGCCAGCGGTATCTCGTTCGGCGCGGGCGTCGGCAGCGTTTTCGGTGACGCGGACATCAACCTCCAAGGCGCTGGTTTCGATACGACCTTCTTCGACAACTACAAGGTCGAGGCGGTCCCGGCCCCGGCGTCGATCGCGCTGCTCGGCTTGACTGGCCTGGTCGCCACCCGTCGTCGTCGTGCGTGAGCGATCAATCGAGGTTGTCGCTGACCTCGGATGATCCTGCTTCGTTCAGAACAGAAAAAGCCCTCGGCGTCTCGCCGAGGGCTTTTCTTTGGTGCGAAGCGAATTTCCTCGATCGGCCGATTAACCCGCGGCTTTGATCTGCGGCGGATTGGTGACGTTACTGACCACCACGCGGTTGCGGCCGTCCTTCTTGCCCGTGTACAGGTTCCGGTCCGCCGCTTCGAGCCATGACTCGGACGAGGTCTGCGTTGCGCCGCTACAGCCCGCGACGCCCACGCACATCGTGACCTTGCGATCAGGGTGGCGTGGCCAGGCGATGCCTTCGGTGGCGACGCGGATGCGTTCGGCGACGGCGTGGGCATCGCCGGGCCCGGTGTCGGGCATGATGACGACGAACTCTTCACCGCCGTAGCGGCACGCGACGTCCGCGGCTCGCACCTCGCGCTGGATCAGCCTGGAAACACCTTGGATGACCGCGTCCCCGGCCGGGTGCCCGAAACCGTCGTTGATGGACTTGAAGTGATCGATATCGATGATGGCAACCGACAGCGGGTGCCCGTGCCGAGCGCAGCGCGAGACTTCTTCCTTCCAGCGCTGGTCAAAGAACGCGCGATTCCAAAGCCCGGTGAGCCCGTCGATCTGGGCCCGCTGCGACAGCAACTGCAACAGTTGCTGGATGTGGAGCACCGAGCGGATGCGGACCTTGAGTTCTGTAAAATCGAACGGCTTGGTGACGTAGTCGACCGCTCCAAGGTCAAAGGCGGTGACCTTGTCGTGAGCGTTCTGATTGCCAGAGAGCATGATAATGGGGACGTGCTGGAGGACCTTGTCGTCCTTAAAAGCGCGCAGGACCTCGTAGCCGTCCATTCCCGGCATGTCGATGTCGAGCAACACGATGGAGGGCGGGCTCTTCCTCGCGATCTCCAGGGCTTCGACGCCCCCGCCCGCGGAGCGAACGTCCAGGTCCTCGTTGCGGAGTCTCGCCCTGATCAGCCGGTAAATGTCCGGCGAATCATCGACGACCAGCAACATGGACTTGGGTGACTCGGTTGTCTTTAAATCTTCTGCCATCGTTCCACTGCCCCACGGACCAAAGTGCGAATCAGGAGTAAGTGTGCGGATCGTTCAATCCGAGGCCGCGCAGCGCGGCGAATCGGTGGACGGTTATCTGGCGGCCCGAGCCCGGGCGCAGAGTTCGGTCAGTTGGTCAACCTGTGCGCGGAGGGTCTGAAGCTTGTCTTCGGGTGTGGGTTGCGAACTCTGCTGGATCAGGGCTTCCACCTTGCCCGCGGCCTCACCGATCGTCGGAAAGCCGTACCCGCCCGCCGCGCCCTTGAGCTGGTGGGCCGCACGCTTGAGCGCGTCGAGGCTGCCCGAACTCAAGGCCGCCCGCAACGCTTCGATCCGGCCCGGCATCTCGCCGACGAACAACTCGACCAGTGAGGTCATGCTGGCGTCCGAGGCGAACTCGCTCAGAAGAGGGACTGACGACTTGGCTGGGGTGGTCATCGCTGAATCTCCTTGTGCGTTGGCATCGGCGATCTCTCGGTCCAAGTTCACAAGGAACGAGGAGAACACCCCGGTGCGCCCCGAAAGAGAGGGCGAAGAAAGCTCTCATTGCCCTGCCCCGGAGTTCCTCTGGTGTGGGGGACGCTGGTTAATCGGTGGTCATCCGCGCGATCGAAGGTCGAACCGGCGCAACGAAAAACCCCCGGCCGTCCGAGGCCGAGGGTTCGGTTTGTGCTGAATGACTGAGGCTTCGTCGATGCCCGACGAGTGTTCGTCGGGTTGACGAAAACTTACCCGCCGACGACCACGATCTCGACCCGACGGCTGTCCTTCTTGGACCCCTTGGGCTGCGAGCTGCCCATGCCCACCGACGAGACGCGGCCCGAGCTCACGCCCTTGGAGACCAAGTAGCTGCGGACAGCCTGTGCCCGCGCTTCGCTCAGGGCCTCGTTGGTCGGGTACTTGGCCTTGGCTTTCTTGATGGGGTCGCTGTCGGTGTGGCCTTCGACGCGGACGGTTTTGCCGGAATGCTTGCCGTTGAGTGTCTTGGCGGCGCGGTCAAGTTCCTTCTTCGCACCAGACTTGATTACAGCCTGACCGGAGTCGAAGAGAACCTCGCCAGCGATTTCGAGCGCGAGCTGGCCGCGCTCGTTTCGACGGAAGGGACCGTCGTCGCCGCCGCCCGAGCCAGAGTTGAAGTTCCCTGTAAGCGGCTGCTGAATGAGTGCCTGAGGCTGCTGGTTGGCGCGAGCTTCGAGTTCCGCCATCCGCGTGTCCTTCTCGCGGTTGGTGGACTCGCACGAGGCGATTCGCCCGCGGAGGTCCTCATTCTCAGTCTTGAGCGCGTCGTACTCGGTCTGAGCCACGCCGCAACCGCCCAGTGCGATGGTGACGCTGGCGACCAAACCTAATCCCAACACGCGTCGCGCGGCGGTCCAGAACCGACTCGTCATCCCGATGTTCGTCTCAGTGCTCGTCTTGATCCCGAATCCCATGGTTGCGTTCCCTGTCTAGCTGTCTGTCTGAAAGTTCCCGCGTGAACTGTCGCGCGTGGTGCGGCTGGCTTCCCGTCGCGCCCAACCCGCGGAACACCCCGCAGGTGCCAACCATATCGGCGTATTCCCCGGTTTGTCGTCAAAGTACGACTTCTCGAAATTATTTCTCAAGATTGCCCGGCCAGCAACCGCCCGGAACCGTGTTCCTCACGGCAACCGGATCGGCATCTGCGGCTTCAGAAGCAGCGTCAGCCCGGCTTCGAGCGCGGGGCGCAGCAGCAGGACCAGCAATGTGGCAATTGCCAGGTAAGGCCCGTAAGGCAGAACGCGCTGGAGCTTGCCTGAAAATACCCTGCTGATCCCCGTCCACGCCAGCGCGACAAAGGCCGCGCCCAGGAACGCGAGGATCGCGTCGATCCAACCCAGGCACGCGCCGACGGCCGCCAGCAGGTGAACATCGCCCAGCCCCATCGCTTCTTTGCCGACCGCCAGCGATCCCACGATCCGGAAGAGCCACACGATCCCGCCGCCGATCAGATAGCCCATCAGCACGCCCGCCAGCACGACCAGCCAGAGCGGGGCCGCGTGGGCGGGGCGATCGGTGAAAGAGGCCTGATCGAACGTCCAAGGCCCGGCGAGGCGGTGGGCCAGGAGCGAACCGGCGTAAGCTAGGAGAATGCATGGCGCGAGGAAGATGATCTCTTTCCAGCTCTCACGCCGGGCGTGCGGGTACTGCACCCAGAGATCAACTGGGGCGGCCTGGGCGTCACGCGGGGGCGGCGGGGAAGCTGTGTCTGCCGATTGAGGCTGCACGGTTCCGGCTTGAGCCACCGTGGTCTGGGCTGAGATGGTCTGGTCCGGGATGGCCTGAGCCGCGGCGGCGTGCGCCTGCCGGGTCTTCTCTTCCTCGGCCAGCACTCCCGCTTCCCATTCGGAGTAGTCCGCGAAGCTGCGACGGATCAGCCCGAAGTGAAGAAGCAGGTTTGAGATGACGAGCCCGAGCGTGCCGCCGAGAGAAGCGCCGATCCATCCCCACCCCCAAGTCGTGGGCGTCGGGATGGTCCAGATCCATTCTGGTGCCCCGAACTTGAGCGAACCTGTCGTGTGCTGGATGTAGAGCGCGTGCAAAGGGTGCGCGATCAGGGCCACGACGGTGGGCACCCAGGCTAGCACCAGCGGGATCGTGAAGGTCTTGGCGTCCACCAGCGTCATCGCGACCAGCGAGGCGATCAGGATCAGCAGCACCACCAGCGCCGGCCAGGTCATGCCGAGGCCGTTGAGCGTCCAGTCCGGCGCGATGCTGGTCCAATCGAGCCCTCGTAGGGCACCGTCAAGAATGATGCTGCGGCGCGGGAGCATGAACCACAGCCCATAGAACAGCGCGAACAGCCCGCCGACCACGGCCTCGACGATCGGGTACTCGGGCGAGATCTTCATCCCGCAGAACCGGCAGCGCCCGCGCAGAAAGATCCAACCCAACACCGGCACGTTCTCACGCCAAGTTAGCTGGGTGCCGCAACCGGGGCAGGCCGAGGGGGGTGTGACGACGCCGATGCCACGCGGGAGGCGGTAGACCAGAACATTGATCAGCGATCCCAGGCACGCCCCAAACGCGAACGCGAAGACAAGCTGCATGAGGCTGGAAACGATGGCGTACCACTCGTACGCCTCCATCCTGGCCAAGACCGTTGTGGCCGCCATCGCGGTTGGCAACTTCGCAAAGAGTTCGGTCAATCCTCGTGCTCCGGGCCTTCGTGGCGAGAGGATGAATCAGGGGTTGCACCGGACGGGAGTTGTTCGCCGCCGGCCGCCTCGCGGTTGAGTTCTTCGACCCGCTGCTCGGCCCGCTTGAGAATGTCGCGGCAACGCCGGAGTAAACCGACGCCTTTCTCGTACTCGGCGATCGCGGCCTCGAGCCCCACCTGCCCGGTCTCGATCCGCTCGATGATCAACTCCAGCTGCTCCAAGGACTGTTCGAACCCGGGGCCAGAGTCGGGTGCGGCGTCGAGCCTTGCGGCCGAATTGAGAGTTGGGCGTTTGCTCACGGTGCGAGAGTCTACCCGGTTGAGGTTCGCGGGGCGTAGAGCTGGCGCCTGCTGGAGCGAGCGCGAGCCTCAGGGCGCGTCAAAGAGACTCTGCTGGTCGTTGCTTGCTCGCCGCGCAGCGGGCGTTCTTGTTGTTTCGCGTGCAACTGGCTCCGGTTTGAGCTTGCTTGCTTTGGAGATCGTGGGCGTTGCCGCGTCTGGGCCGTCCACCACCGACTCGACCGAACCATCTGCGAGCGTGGTCTTGAGTCGGTCCCCAGAACGAGCGTCGCGTGTCGAGCGGAGCAGGCGTCCGTCCTCGCGAGTCGTCACGGAGAAGCCTCGTTCGAGCACGCTCATCGGCCCGACGGCCTTGAGCTGCCTTTCGAGCGCGTTCATCCGCGCGCGAGCCGAGTCCGCGAAAACTTTCAGGGCTCGCTGCAAGCGTGAGTCATCGGAATCAAGATCGATCAATTCGAGCCGTGCTCGCAAGGCCGCGTTCATGCGTGTCTCGGCCGCGTGAAGCCGCGCGAGAGAACGAGCCTGCACCGCGCGAGGCTGGTTGCGTTCAAGCCGGGCCCCGCGCCGCTCCATCCGCACCGCCTCGTTGCCAAGCCTCAGTTGCAGCACCGAGCCAAGCCGCGTCCACATGCTCGTCAGTTCCTGATCCGCGCGCCGCACCAGCGCCGCCGGATCACGCATCGCTGGCCTGGCCGCGGCCCGCTCAACGCGCTCTTGATCCGCCCGCAGTTGCCGCCCGACCACGAATCGCAGCCGCTGGGCGAAGGCGTCGGTCTGACGCAGCAGGGCCTCGGAATCTGGCGTGAGTCTCATGGCCGCCTGCGTGGGTGTGGCGCAGCGTTCGTCGGCGACCAGCTCGGCGATGGTGGTGTCGGTTTCGTGCCCGATGGCGGCGACAACGGGGATCGCGCAGTTCACGATCGCTTCGGCGACGCCGCGATCGTTGAACGCCCAGAGATCTTCCATTGACCCGCCGCCGCGGGTGACGAGCACGGCGTCTACGCCTAGCCGCGCGTGGTGTTGGCTGAGGTATCGCACGGCGTCCGCGACCTCGCCAGCCGCGCCCTCGCCCTGCACACGAACATCGACCAGCAGCACTGACACCGCAGGGCAGCGCTGCCGCATGGTGACGAGCACGTCCTGCAAGGCCGCGGCTGATCGGCTCGTGACTACGGCGATCTTGCGCGGGAACGTTGGTAGCGAGCGCTTGCGGGCGGGGTCAAACCAGCTCATCGCCCGCAGTTCTTCGCACAGCTTGCGGTACGCCAACTCAAGCGCACCGGCCCCGACGGGTTCGAGCTTCTCAACCAGCAGCGAGACCTTCCCGTGCTTGGCGTAAAACTCAACGCGGCCCGTCGCGACGACCTCCTGCCCGTTCTGGGGCGCGAACCCGGCGCGCCGGGCCCCGCCCTGGAACATCACCGCGTTCACCACCGCGTTCGCGTCCTTGAGATCGAAGTACCAGTGCGTGCGGTTGCGGAAGCCAGAGATTTCGCCCACGACGCGGACCTTGCCGGGGACGCCGGTTCGGAGCGCGGTGTCGATGACGCTGGCGAGCGCGGAGACCGTGAGAACGCCCGGCGCGGGCGGCGGAGGCGCAGCGACAGGGGCGGCGACGAGCGCGGTTACCTGCGCGGGCTTTTCGCGAGCTACCGCCATTTTCTTCGGATCAAAGAGTGGACGCTGGCTCATGGGCGATTCTTTGAACGCGATGGATCGAACGCGATAGATCGAACGTATGGAACGGGGGATCGGTCAGCTCAGGGCCGCGAGCACGTCGTCGAACTTCATCGCGTTGCCAGGCTGGCGCGACTGGCTCCACTTGACCTTGCCCTGCCCGCTGGCGTTCTTGCCGACTACCACCGTCCCGCGGCTCGACACGTTCAGGTCCGCCCAGTAGAGCCCGTAGGCCTTGCACACGTGGCGGTGCATGTCGGCCAGCAGGGTCTGCTTGAGCCCCATTGAATCGGCCCAGGCTTTCTGGACAGCTGTGCTGTCGCAGGAGATGCCGATGACCGTGGCGCCCTTCTTGGTCCAGCTCGCCATCTCGTCGTTGACGCACTTCATCTCGGTACCGCAGACGCCCGTGAATGCTAACGGATAAAAGCACAGCGCCACGTCGCCGAGTTTGACCGCTTCGGAGAGCTTCCATTCCTTGCGGTCTTGGTCTTGGAGCGTGAAGACTGGCGCGATTTCGCCGACGGCAAGGGAGGTTTCGCGCGGCTTGAGATGGTCGTTCTTCATGAGTTCACGGGCTCCGGCAGAGAGGGTTGGCTTCGAAAAAAGACGAGGAGCAGCGGGCGGCGTCTGGACCACCGTCGTCGCACCATCGCGGCTATCGTACCTTGGACGTTCCATCCGGGGATGGAGCCAGACCAAGACGACGTGATCGCTCGGGAGCGTTGATGGCCACGGGCACCACAGAGCAATCCGCGACCATGCCCGACTCGATCCCCGAGCGGTACGCGCTGGTGCGTGATCGGATCGCGCGGGCGGCCCAGCTCTCCGGGCAGCGGGCGGACGAGATTTTGCTGGTTGCCGTCAGCAAGACGGCCGAGCCCGAGCAGTTGCGGGCCCTGATTGACCTTGGCCACCGAGACTTCGGCGAGAACCGCGTTCAGACGCTGGTGCAGCACGCCGCGATCGTCGAGGAATATCTCGACCGGCTTCGCGTCCATCCCACGTCGCGCCGGGTCGCGCCGGGCGCGAGCGGTGAGTTCCTTACTCTCGCGCGAGGCGGCAAGCCCGCGTCGAAACCTGAATTGAGATCCGGGACTTCTCAGCCCGCCTCTTCCGCCGACTCGGCCCCGGCGGTCGTGCCGGTTCGCTGGCACATGATCGGGCACCTCCAGCGCAACAAGGCTCGCAAGGTGGCGGAGTTCGTCCGCCTCGTGCATTCGGTCGATTCGCTGCGGTTGGCGGAAGAACTTCAGGTCATAGCCACCCGCCGCGACCAGGTGATTGACGTGCTGGTGCAGGTGAATTGCTCGGGCGAGGCCAGTAAGTTCGGCTGCCCGGTCCCCGCCGCGTTGCCGCTGGCCGAACAGATCGACACGATGGTCAACGTGCGTGTGCGTGGGCTGATGACCATGGCGGCCTTGGGTGAAACGCCCGACCAGTCCCGGGCCACGTTCTCGCGCTGCCGCGATCTCTACGAAGAGCTCCGCAAGTCGGGGATCAGCCAGGGCAACATTAATCTTCTGTCGATGGGCATGTCAGGCGATTTCGAGGCCGCGATCCAGGAAGGCGCGAACATCGTGCGCGTCGGGTCGGCGATCTTCGGCGAGAGCAAATCGACGGACGATTCTTCCGACGCCCCGGTCGAGCCATCTGACGACGAGTGATTCCCCGGGCTGTATGCCAGCACTCCGCCCTGCTCAGGCGTCTCCTGCGGTGCTGGTTTTGCGACGGCTTTGCGAGACTTCGAAGAAACAAATCGAGACGCGGAAGAATTTTAGATCTCGGAAAACGGCCTCTGGGGGTCGTGCGTCGCTATTCCGGGGATTCCGCAACCCCGGCATTTTCCTCACCGGCGGGAACCCGAACGGTGGGACGAAGGTCCGAGTGGTCGCGGGTCGACCACCGGCCATACAGTTCAGGGATCTTGGTACGTACCCGCACCACAGTTGGGCGGGATCTTGGATCGCCGACGCTTCCTCTGCCCGAGTTCAAGCACCGGTTTATGACTTTGCAAGGGCAGGATGGAAGCATCAGTATGAAGCTCTATGTCGGTAATTTGTCGTTCAACACCTCCGAGGCTCAGCTCCGCGACCTGTTCGCGGCTCACGGCGAAGTAGCCTCGGCGTCCCTGGTGATGGATCGCGAGACCGGCCGCCCTCGCGGCTTCGGTTTCGTCGAGTTCAACAACGATGAGCACGCCAAGGCCGCGATGGCTGCCCTCAACGGAAAGAACGTGGACGGCCGCGATCTGACCGTCAACGAGGCCAAGCCTCGTGAAGGCGGCGGCGGTGGTCGCGGCGGCTTCGGTGGCGGCGGCGGCGGTGGCAGTCGCGGCGGCAGCCGTGGCGGCTTCGGCGGCGGTGGTGGCGGCGGTGGTAGCGGCGGCGGCGGTGGTGGCCGCGGCGGCGACCGCGGCGGCTGGTAATCTCGCTGGCAGACTCTTGGGCGTGCAAACGACCAAGTGACCTGCCTGCCTCGATACTCAAAGAAGAACAGGGCCGAGACTTTCGAGTCCCGGCCCTGTTTGTTTTTGATCTGGCTTTGAAGAGCAGGATCGCCAGCCGCCGCGTGGTCCGGGCGCCCGCGTGGACGCATGACCTGAGGATTTGCGAAGGTCCGGGTTTGACCAAACCGACGCACCTTCCTTCGCGTGTGCCGCGATGTCCTCGACCACGGTTCGGTAGTGACCCTGATCGTGGATTCTGACGACATGACACGTCTGTGCCCAGAGTGCTCCGAGAAGAACATCGGTCACGCGATATAATGCGGACTGTTTGGCACGACCCACGATGGGCTTGGCGTCCTCATCGACGACGCGCAGTAGGAAGTGCGCGTGCTGCCCTCTCACGCCGATGATGCGCGGTAAGTGGTCGATGTTCAGAGGTTTTCCGGCGAGTGCTTCGGCGATTTCCTCGCGATGAACCGCTGGTATCGTGATCGTCGTAGGACAGGCTTGGAGAGCGATTTGCAGAGGTCCGGCGTGCTCGCGGGTCGAGGGACTTTGACGATAGTCGCCCGATGAATGCTCTCTGTGGTCGTGATCGCGAAAGCCACGCGGGTCTTCCGGCAACCACGAACCGCGTGTTCCGATGATCGCATGAACCCAGCCGCTCGATTGCACGATCGGAAGAGTACCAGAGACTCATTGTTCAAGCGGTGTAAGCGTGCGCGAGGAGTGGAAAAGAATCTGGACCTTCGCAAAGCCTCAGGTCCGGCGTCCCGGAGCGTACCATGCGAATGGTCGCCGATCGGTTGCCGCCTGTCGATGTCGGCGGCGGAAACGTTGCCCGAGTTCGCATGAGTGTTCTCCTGTTTGTTGTCCATTGAACATACATTCCCAAGCACGCCGAGAGTGTCAAGGGTCGGTAACAAGACGCGGCGAGGCGTCCGCGTGTGTTGGGCGTGCAACGAGCGTGTGGTGCGCACGCCACGTGTAATATCTGGCCACGCGGTGCCGGGTGCGGCGCGAGGGACGGATGTTTAGTGATTCGTCCTGCGCGCGACCAGCAGCGGTGCTCTTATCGGGCGCAGACTTTGGCGAGCGATCTGGTTACTCTGGGCGCGGCGATTGCATGGAGCACGCACGATGCTTAGCCGACTCCAAACACGCGAAACGCGAAAGCTTCCGCACGACTCTGCGTCGGGCTCGGCTCGAGGCTCGATGCTGCAGCACACGAGCCTGATCGCGCTTCTGCTGGTGGCGACGGCCGGGCTCGGCGGGTGCGCGACGGAGGTTCGGCGGCGCGAGAAGGGGCCGATCGTGGGCAGCGGTGGGGCGGCGTCGGAGCTTGTGTTCCCGGGCGGCGAAGTGGCGGCGCGGGTGGCGCTCGCGGACTCGTCGGGCGCGAGTTACGCCTGGCCGGAGAACTCACGGCGGAACGGTTCGCTCAACGCGCGCGGCGACGACGCGGGTTACCCGATAGATTCTTGGCCCGCCCCGGCGCGGGCGTCGCTGGACCGTGCGCGCCGTATTTCGATCTCGACATCGAGAAACGCGTCGTCGTTCATCTACTTCCAGCAGGGAGCGCCCAGCGCCGTGTATTCACCCGGCGATGGTTGGAGTGACTGGCGCGGGTGGTGAGGTCGGAACAGGATTCTCAAGAGGATTACAACTCAGCAGCCAGTCTCGAACGCGGCGACGTAACCGTCGAAATCGTCGCCAGTGACGAAGCCGTCGCGGTTGAAGTCGGCGGCGAGAGTTCCCATTTCGAACTGCGTGACGTAACTGTCAAAGTCGTCGCCGGTGGTAAAGCCGTCGCAGTTGAAATCGGAGGGGCAGCAGGGGAGCGGCCCGGTCCAAAGCAACGCCTCGGTGCGGCCGGTCGTGAGGTTGAATCCGAACCCGGTGACATAGGTTTTAGTACCGTCGGTCGTGATCCCGTAAGCTTGGCTGTTGGCGAACTCGGCGGGCGCGAACTGGTGCAGGTCGAAAGCCGAGGCGGCGCTGCCGGTCCAGAGGATGGCGCGGCCCTGGCCGCTTGAAATGGTGACGAACCCGGCCTGTTGCGGGCCGCTCATGGCCCGGACCACAGAGCCGGTGGTGCTGGCGGGGGACAGGTCGATCCACGAGGCGGCGGTCCCGCTCCAGAGGCTGGCCTGCTGCGAGCTTCCGAAAATCGTGACACCGCCTTGCTTGCCGTCGCTGACGGCGAGAGCAATCGATTGGCTGGACCCTGCGGGGCTAAGGTTGATCCATGACGCCGCGCTGCCGGTCCAGAGGCTCGCACTTTGCGAGTTTGAAGCGGTCGCGACGAACCCGACCTGTTGGCCGCCGCCGACGGCGCGGATTTCAGATGAAGCCCAGCCCGCCGGGTGGAGGTCGATCCACGACGCGGCGCTGCCGGTCCAGAGGCTCGCATGGGGGTTGAAACCGATGAATGCGTAACCTCCTTGCTGGCCGTCGCCGATGGCGTAGGCGATCGACCCGTTGGGCGCCGCGGCCGGATTGAGATCGATCCACGACGCCGGGGTGCTGTTCCAAAGACTGGCGCGGTTGATGCTGCCCACGAGGGCGCGACCGACCTGCTGACCGTTGCTGACACCAAAGAGTTCGCCTTGAATGGCTCCCACCGGGTTGAGACTGATCCAGGACGCGGAGGTTTTATTCCACAAACTGGCACGCTGCCCGCCGACAAAGCTAAAGCCCGCTTGCTGCCCGCCGCCAGCGGCATAGCCGAGCGATTGCGTGGAGCCAGCGGGGTTCAGCTTTGTTACGGTCCACTGGGCTTGGGCGGTTGCGAATGTCGTGAGCCCGATCGCGAGCCCGAGCGCGGGCTGAAGGATTTGAGAGCGCCAAATGGCGGGTGTGTTCGGCGTTGTGGAAATCGTCGTGTTGGGCATGAGCTCTCCTTGATTAAACCTGTTCATGTTTTACTCTTGACCCTGAGTTCTTGAGTTACGTCATAAAGCGGTTCTGTATTATCTCAAGGCTTCTTGTCCGTTTCAACTCAAAGATGTCACTAATCTCTGTGATCAGACCTTGGATTAGGCAGATTGTAGGTTCGCGGGATGAGAGCTCGAGACTGTGAAACTGGGTTAGATAAAGCGTTGAGACCACGATGTTTGGAGGACTCGTTCTTTGAAGGTGTTCGAGTTGGTCATTGTTTATCGTGGTCCAACGCTTGCACATGAGGTTCGTTTGACTGCTGTTGCACGCTTGGTTCGGTGAAGGAATGAAAAACGCCCGGGAGCGCGAGGCGAGTTTGTGGCTCGGCCCCGGGCTCCCGGGCGATGGCGGCTTTTGCGAGGCCGCGGTGGTGGTCGGCGCTGTCGAGATCAATCGAACAGCGCGGTGGTGGCGGGGGGCTCGACGGCCTTGAGCTTGAGCGTGGTCTCGATGCGGAAGTTCGAGGCGTTGGTGTGGCGCTCGGCGTGGAAAACCTTGAGCGAATAGGTGTTGCCGTCGGCCAGCCAGCTTAGACGGCTGAGGTCGAGGTACTGCTCCTTCTTAGGGTGCAGCCCGCCGACGTCGATGACGAGCTTGTTGTCGATGAAGACCCAGACGTCGTCGTCGCCGGTGAACTTGAAGACCGGATTGCTGGCGGCTTCGTAGACGAACTCGGTCTCGATCTCGGTGGAGAAAGCGAAGTTGTGGCCCGACGAGCCCTGATCGCCAAAGAGATCCTTGTCGATCGGGAAGAACCCGCCTCGAGAGGCATAGGGGGTGTCCGCTCCCGAGTCGAAAACGTACTTGTTGGTGTTGGCGATTCGGTTGAGGGTCATGGTGACCTGCTTGGAGGCGTTGAGGCCGGGGACGTCGCGGTACCACTGCTTGAAGGACTCGGCGGAGGTGATCTGGTTGTCGGTCTTGGCGGTAAGCTTGCCCGCCACGTCGCCCTTGGCCTGGTCGTAGTGCGCTGGGTTGATCAGGCGGCCCGACTTGTCCTTGAACTCGGTGGAGATGTCCGAGCCCTTGAGAGATTTGATGATGGGCTTGCCGTCGGCGTCGAGGGTGTCCGCGACCAAACCGTAGCGGATGTAGGAGTTGCCGTAGCGCTCGAAGTCGACGTGCCCGGAGCCGTTGCTCCAAGGCTTGAAGTCGCGGACGACGGCGATGACATTGACGGCGCTGGGCTGGCTTGCGTAGGGGTCGGTGCTGCTGGCGGACTGGGCCAGGACCGGGCTGGCCGAGACGCCCGCGAGCAACGTCAGCGCGATTGGGTTGGCCCAACGAAACTGGACTTTGGTGCGCATGCGAGTTCTCCTTCGTGACGGTTGGGCCGGGCGAGATTTTCAATCCGCGGCGGCGTACGGGCCTCGGCCCGGTACAACAAACATTCAAAGTAATTGCTCCGATTGCAACCAATCTGCGCGTTGTATCACTTGAAGGGGTTCGGCGGCGCGGCGCGGGCAAGGTTGTGAAGCTGTGCGGAGGGTGAGGGTGGCAAGTCGAGGGGGGTGAAAGAGAGAAAGCAGAGGGAGTGAAAGAAGGAGTCGGTTTGGAGAACCGATTCACCAAAAACGCACACGGCCCGCCTAGTCAGGCGGGCCGCGGCGCTCTCCGCGAGTCTCTCTCTCCGGGCGGAATCGTGAATCAGTCGAAGAGGGCGGTAGTGGCTGGCGGCTCCACGCTCTTGAGGACGATGCTGGTGTCGATGCGGAAGTTGGACTGGGTGCGGTGGCGTTCGGCCTGGAAGACTTTCAATTGGTAGGACTTGCCGTCCTGGAGCCAGCTCAGGCGGTCCAGGTTGATCGACTGGTCGAGCGCGCCGTGGACGCCGCCTAGATCAACGACGAGCTTGCCGTCGATGAAGACCCACACGTCGTCGTCACCGGTGAAGGTGAAGACCTGGCCCTTGTTCTTCTCGTAGATGAACTCGGTAGCGACCTCGTAGGTGAAGTGAAAGTTCTGGTTGGGGCTGGAGCCGCCGGAGTTGCCGAAGAGGTCGGCGTTGATGGGGAAGAAGCCGTTGCGGGTCTTGTAGGTGCTGTCAACCTTGTCGCTGAAGCTGTAGACGTTGGTGTTGGGCTGACGAACCAGGGTGATCTCGATGTTCTTCGAGACGTTCACGCCCGGGACGTCGCGATACCACTGAGAGAACCTCTCGGCCGAGGTGCTGGCGCCGCCCTGGCTGGAGGAGAGGGCACCTTGGACGTCACCCGCTTGAGAGGTGATGTATTCCTTGCGCGAGATGATCTTGCGGCCGCTGGCGTCCTTGAAGTCTCTGCTCAGCTTGAAACCCGTGCTCTTGAACACGGGATTTCCATCACTATCGAGATCATCCTGGCACATGCCCATGAAGAGCCCAAAGCCAGCCGAGGGGGCGAGCTCGAAGTCGGGGTGGCCGCCGGTCTTGCTCTTCTCGATGAAGTCGCGGACCACGCCCTTGAGGACGAGGCTGGGGGGTAGATTGGTGTAGCGGTCGGTCGAGGCGGAGCCACCGCTGACCGAGCTGCCGCTCGCGTTGTTGTTGCTGGAGCCTGACGACGAGGTTTGTGCCAGGGCACCCGCGTTCAAGGCCGCGGCCATGCCGCCGGCCATGAACGCCACCCCCATGCGCCGTTTCGTCGCGCTGTTCCGATTGGTGTTCATGCTGATCCTCCACCGGCCCGTTGTTCGGGCGGACTTGGTTCGAGGCGAGTCCGGTTGAGGCCCCCGCCCTGTCGTCCCCGAGCACACTGCCCGGCCGACTGATTCACCCCAAACTGTGCGAAACACCCGTCCTTCACGCCAGCCGTTCGTGTGGAATTTCAAGGGCGGGGGGTGAAGCAGTACGGGTGATGCTGGGTGGGCAAACGTTTGCGTCAGTTTCCAAGTTCGGAGGCGGCCCGGACCGATGTATGATCGGACGATCCGCGAAAGACCGGGCGCGGCAGGATGCGGCGCGAGAGGCTCGGGCATGTCGCGGGCAGGGCTCGCGGGTGGCGGTTGAACTCACGGAGGATCGAGATGGACACGTTTGTGATTCAGGGCGGGCGTCGGTTGGCGGGGCGGACTCGAGTGAACGGGTCTAAGAACGCGGCCTTGCCGCTGCTGGCGGCGGCGCTGCTGACCGACGAGCCGGTCACACTGCGTGACGTGCCCGACCTGGCGGACATTAAGAACATGCACCGGCTGCTCGCTGAGCTTGGGTGCCACCGCGTGAACGAGCAGGCGGGCCCGAGCGGCGTGCAGACTTTTCAGGTGGCGGATTCGTCGAACTGTCACGCGCGGTACGAGGTGGTGCGGACCATGCGGGCGAGCGTGTGCGTGCTGGGGCCATTGCTTGCGAAGCGTGGGAGCGCGCGAGTTTCGATGCCGGGCGGGTGCGCGATCGGCGATCGGCCGGTCGATATTCATCTGCGCGGGCTGACCGCGCTGGGGGCGCAGTTCACGCTGACGAGCGGGGACATCATCGCGACCACGCCGCGCGGTGGGCTCAAGGGCGCGACGATTTTCCTGGGCGGGCCCAACGGGTCCACCGTCCTCGGCACGGCCAACGTCATGTCGGCCGCGTGCCTAGCCAAGGGAACGACGGTGATCGAGTCGGCGGCGTGCGAGCCGGAGATCGTGGACCTGGCCCGGCTGTTGATGTCGATGGGGGCGAAGATCTCGGGGGCTGGATCGCCGCGTGTCACGATCGAGGGCGTGGATCGGCTGCACGAGGCGGACCACCGCGTGATCGCGGACCGCATCGAGGCCGGGACGTTCCTGATGGCGGCCGCGATCACCAACGGCGATATCACGATCGAGAACTGCCCGATGGACGCGCTGCTGTCGCTCAACGATCGGCTCGCGGCCATCGGGGTTGACGTGCAGACGCTGCCCGGCAAAGCGGGAGCGGAGGTGGACCCGATGCGCGCGACCGTGCGCGTGACGTGCGGGCGAGTGTTGAAGCCTGTCGAGGTGACGACGCAGCCGCACCCGGGGTTCCCGACGGACCTCCAGGCGCAACTGATGGCCCTGCTGTGCCTGGCGGACGGGAACTCGGTGATAACTGAGCGGATTTTCCCGGAGCGGTTCTTGCACGTTGCGGAGCTGTCGCGGATGGGGGCAAAGTTGTTCAGGCAGGGGCCGACGGTGATCGTTTCGGGGGTGAGGAATCTGGTCGGCGCGCCGGTCATGGCCAGCGACCTGCGTGCGTCGGCGTGCCTGGTGATGGCCGGGCTGGCGGCCGAGGGGACGACGATCATCAATCGTGTGTATCACCTAGACCGCGGGTACGAGCGGATGGAAGATCGGTTGCGGATGCTGGGGGCGTCGATCGAGCGGGTGGACGACAAGGACTTGCCGGGCGCCAGTGGTGGGGGTGAGTAAGCGTCCTCTGAGCAGCTGTGCCGTGCCTTGGTATCGCTTGCAACTCTGTGTGGACCGACGAGTATCTCCTGTCATGACCAAAGACCAACGAACTGGCGCGCGGTTTCGCTGGACGAGGCTGGTACGCGTGCTCATGGTGATGGCGTGCGTCGTCGGTGGCTTCGCAGTGGTGCCCGCGTGCGAGGACAAGAACACGCTGCTCGAAAGCTATGCCGCCCAGGCCAAGACGAGCCGAGCGACGGTGACGGCTGGGCTGGTCGCTTCGTTCAAGGCCGGGCAGGTGACCGCCGACGAGGCGATCACGTTGGCGGCCAACAAGCTCGAGGCTGGCGAGGACTCGGTGGACTTTGCGTGGGCGGTCTTAGATATGTTGAAGGCGGTGGAGACGCAGCTTCCCAATGCCGGGGAGTTTGAGATCTTCTGGCGGCGGGCGGGAAGGCTTTCGTTCTGGGCGGCCCAGACCGCGTACACGAAGGGGCGGCTGAGCGACTCGGCGAGTGTGATGGAGGCGGGGCCTGATCGTTGGAAGAACGAGGCGTACTGGTTGCGCTATCCGGACCACGACGCATTGGTGGCGATCATTCTGGATGCCAGCGGGCAGAGGAGCCAGGCGATTCAAAGGCTGGGGTCGAGGCCAGAGTTGTTCGGGGCGGCGGAAGAGGTTTATAAGAAGATGACGCAGAGTCGGTGAGAGGAGTGTTGGGGTTGAAGAAAAGGCTCCGCTCGGAGAGCCGACCTACCTCGGACCGACCTATTTCGGACCGACCTACTTCGGAGGGAACTCAGAGGCGGCGTTGGAGATGCGGATGGAATATGCTTGGTTTGTGAAAGTCCAGCCGCTCCGGTAGCTCAGCTGGATAGAGCATCGGTTTCCTTCGCGTAAGAGGGACCCGGCCCGGGAACGGGCTGGTGACAACCGGGTGAACTCGGGGAAACCCAAACGTGGCATGAGCCGCGCGGGCAATCCCGAGCCGAGCCGTCGGCGGGGTTGGGGGCGAAAGCTCTCAAGCTGACGGAAGGTGTAGAGACCAGCGGGTGAGCCGCCCCGGCGATACTCCCGCACCGCGCCGTGATCGTCACGGCGAGGAAGCGCCCGGCACCCGATCCCCGGCGTCGTCAGCCTTGATGAGGGCGGCGTCAGGAAGGGTGATGAGATGGTCCGGCCCGACGAGGAATCGTTGGACGGCTGAAACCGAAGGTCGTGCGTTCGAATCGCACCCGGAGCGTTCGCAGGAAGATCGGGTCGCCGCTGGGCGGCCTGATCTTGTTTTTGAGGATCGTGAAATCGAGGGTGGGTTTGGGAGCAAAGACAGGGCAAGCGCTTTACGAGTCTGGTTCGGACGATCTCAAGTCTGCGCGGGTGGCTCGTTGGCCCCGCGAAATGCGTTGATCGACGCTATTCTACGCCTCAAGCGCGCTCACCCTACCTCGCTTCATCCGTGAAAGGACCGACTTATGAACAACGGGCAGACTCCGACCCCCGACGCCAATTGCCCCATGCTGACAACTTCCAGCGGCGCCCCGATCGGCGTGCAGCACGCGCTGACGGCCGGGCCGCGCGGGCCGCTGCTGATGCAGGACGTGGCGTTGCTCGAACAGATGCAGGCCTTCAACCGCGAGCGGATCCCCGAGCGTGTGGTCCACGCCAAGGGCAGCGGCGCGTACGGCACGCTGACGATGACCGGCGACATCACGCGGTTCACCAGGGCCAAGCTGTTTGAGAAGGTCGGCAAGACGACGGAGATGTTCCTGCGGTTCTCGACGGTGGCAGGCGAGCGCGGGGCGGCCGACGCCGAGCGCGACGTCCGCGGGTTCGCGATGAAGTTCTACACCGAAGAGGGGAATTGGGACCTCGTCGGCAACAACACACCGGTGTTCTTCGTGCGCGATCCGTACAAGTTCCAGAACTTCATCCACACGCAGAAGCGGCACCCTCAGACCAACGTCCGCAACATGGACATGCAGTGGGACTTCTGGTCGCAGTGCCCCGAATCGCTGCACCAAGTCACGATCCTGTTCTCGGATCGCGGGATCCCGGCCTCGTACCGGCACCTGCACGGGTTCGGCAGCCACACCTACTCGCTCATGAACGCCACGGGCGAGCGCGTCTGGTGCAAGTTCCACTTTAAGACCATGCAGGGGATCAAGAACCTGACCGACGAGGAGTCGGCCGCTTTGATCTCGGGCGATCGCGAGACGCACCAGCGCGACCTGTTCGACGCGATCGCGCGGAAAGAGTTCCCGCGCTGGCGGGTGTGCATCCAGGTCATGACGCAGGCTCAGGCGGACGTGTTCCGATGGAACCCTTTTGACTTGACGAAGGTTTGGCCGCACGGCGCGTTCCCGCTGATCGAGGTGGGGACGATGGAGCTGAATCGGAATCCCGAGAACTACTTCGCGGAGGTCGAGCAGGCGGCGTTCAAGCCCAGCGCGCTGGTGCCGGGGATCGGCTCGAGCCCCGACAAGATGCTGCAGGCGCGGCTGATGTCGTACGCGGACACGCACCTTCACCGGCTGGGCGTGAACCACCAGCAGATCCCGGTCAACAAGCCGCGCTGCCCGGTGATGAACTACACGCGCGACGGCGCGCAGGCGGATGCGGCGAACTATGGAGCGGCGGCGAACTATTGGCCCAACACGATCGCCACGGCCCCCAAGCCCGACCCGGCGTTTGCCGACCCCGCCTGGTTGCTCGGACAGACGATCGTTGATCGGTACGACTCAACCCTCGATCACGACGACTTCACGCAGGTCGGCAATCTTTACAAACTCTTTGACGAGGGGCACCGCGATCGGCTCACGCGACGCATCGCGGGCGTGCTCGGGCAGGCGAGGCCCGAGGTGCAGATGCTGCAACTGTGCCACTTCTTCCGGGCCGACGAGGACTATGGGCGACGCGCGGCCCAGCATCTGAAGATCGACGTGACCAAGGTGCTCGCGGAAGTGAAGATGGGTGCGCACGCGACGGCGGCGCGGTAGTGCTTGAAACCTTTCCCGCCACCGTTTGTATAAGCTGGCCCAAGTCTCTTGAGCGTGGATGTTCGTCAAGATCACCAGTGGAGTCTGATTCATGGCTATTCAACTTCATCGCGCGGCTGTTCTTTCCAAGGCGGTCGCGCTGCTCTCGATCTGCGGGCTGGCGATGACCGGTGTCGCCAACGACGAGGGCATGTGGCTGCTGGAAAAGCCGCCCACGGCGCAGATGAAGGCCAAGTACGGGTTCGAGCCGAGCGCGGCGTGGATGGAGCACGCGCAGAAGTCGGCGGTCCGGTTTATGACTGGCGGCTCGGGCTCGGTCGTGTCGCCGGACGGGCTCGTGCTCACCAACCACCACGTCGGCGCGGACATGCTCGCCAAACTGAGCACCAAGGAGCGCGACCTGCTGGTCACGGGGTTCCTCGCCGGGAAGCGCGACGAAGAGCTTAAGTGCCCTGATCTGGAATTGAACATCCTGTGGACGATCGCGGACGTGACGGTGAATGTGAACGCGGGCGTGACCGATACCACGCCCGCGGCCGACGCGGCGGGGATACGGCGCAAGACCATCAGCGCGATCGAGGCCGAGTCTGAGAAGGCGACGGGCCTTAAGAGCGAGGTTGTTACGCTCTACCGGGGCGGGAAGTACCACCTGTATTGCTACAAGCGGTTCACCGACGTGCGTCTGGTCTTCGCGCCCGAGCAGGAGGCCGCGTTCTTCGGCGGCGACACCGACAACTTCGAGTTCCCGCGCTTCAACCTTGACATGTGCCTCTTCCGCATTTACGAAAACGACAAGCCGCTCAAGAGCGAGCACTACCTGAAGTGGAGCGAGGGGTCGAAAGAGAACGACCTGGCGATCGTGATCGGTCACCCGGGCACAACGCGGCGGCTCTACAGCGTGGACCACCTGAAGTTCTTGCGCGATGTCGAAACTCCTATGCAACTGCAAGGGATGTGGCGGACCGAGGTCAAACTGCAGAACTTCGGCGGGCGCTCGGCGGAGAACGCACGCATCGCCAAGGACGACGTGAGCGGCGTGGCGAACGGCCGAAAGTTCATCACGGGGCAGCTCGCGGGCTTGCAGGACCCGGTGCTGTTCGGGCGGAAGATCGCGGCTGAAAAAGCGCTGCGCGACGCGGTGAACGCCAAGCCGGAATACAAGGCCAAGTGGGGTGACGCGTGGGACAAGCTCGCGGCCGCGCAAAGAGCCCGGCGCGAGTGGAACACACGCTATCAGGCGGTGGCACGCGGGATCCGTTCCGATCTGTTCACGGACGCGCGGCGGATCGTGCAGCTCGGCGACGAGCTGACCAAGCCCAGCGGCGAGCGGTTGAAGGAGTACCGAGACTCGGCCCTCGAATCACTGTACCTGGGGCTGTACTCGCCCGCGCCGGTGTACGACAAGCTAGAAGTTTTCAAGCTGGACTCGGGTTTGGCGGCCATGGGCGAGATGCTTGGCGCGGACGACCCGGTGGTCGTGACAGCGCTCGCGGGCAAATCGCCAGCGCAGCGTGCCGCAGAGCTGGTCGCTGGAACGACGCTCAAGGACATCGTCGCTCGCAAGAAGCTGGTGGAGGGCGGCAAGGCGGCAGTGGACGCGTCCAAGGACCCGATGATCCTGCTCGCCAAATCGATCGATTACGAGTACCGCGAACTGCGCAAACGTTACGAGGATCAGGTCGAGGCGGTGGAGCGCGAGTCGTACGCCAAGATCGCGGCCGCCAAGTTCGCGATCGAGGGCGAGAGCACGTATCCCGACGCGACGTTCACGCTGCGGATGTCGTACGGGCCGATCAAAGGTTATTCAACCAAGGTTTCGGGGGCGGGCGAGACCGTGCCAGCATACACAACGCTGGGCGGGATGTTCGAGCGTTACGAGGAACGCAAGGGGCAGGAGGGGTTCTCGCTCCCCGAGCGTTGGCTCAAGGGCAAGGAAAAACTTGACCTTAAGACGCCTTTCAACTTTGTGTGCTCGGCCGACATCATCGGCGGGAACTCGGGGAGCCCGGTGGTGAACGCCAAGGGCGAACTGATCGGGCTGATCTTCGACGGCAACCTGCACAGCCTCGCGTCGGCGGTCGCGTTCGACTCCGAGCTCGCGCGCGCGGTCGCGGTGGACTCGCGGGCGATCGTTGAGGCGATGACGAAGCTGTACGGAGCGGACAGGCTCGTGAAGGAAATCACGGGGCGGTGAGGTGATCGAGTAGGCCAAGAGATGCACAAGGCTCGGCTCGGAGAGACGACCTACCAAGCCTTACCCATGAGGACGCACCAAAGACGAAGGCCCCGGGTTGTTGCAACCCGGGGCCTTTTCAGTTCAAGAGGATGAGAACGAGCGGATCAGCAGCCAGCTTCGAAGGCGGTGACGTAGAGGTCGAAGTCATCGCCGGTGACGAAGCCGTCGCCGTCGTAATCGGACGTGGGTAGGCCGGCTTCGAAGGCGGCGACGTAGAGGTCAAAGTCGTCGCCCGTAAGGAAGCCGTCGCCATCGAAGTCGGCCGCACAGCCGGGCTTGACGGTCATGTTGATGGCCAACCCGCCCTTGATGACAACTTCCTGCCCGGGTGCGAGGCTTAGAGTCCACTGGAAACCGACCGCGCCGTCGCCAGCGTAGGGACCGGCGACGTTGGCCATGTTGAACGCGCCGCCGTTGAGCTTCCCGCGGAGGTTGGAGCCGGAGTTGACCTCGTAGCGGGTCGCGCCCTCGCCCTGCGCCTCGGCGTAGTTCGACGAGCTGCTCTCAGTAAATCGAGCGATCCCGTCGGGGATCGACGTGAGCTGGGTGACGTCGTTGGTGGCGGTGCTCGAGAGATCGAAGTCGACGATGTTGAAGAGCTGGTAGGTGACGGTGACGAGGTTGATGTTCTTGAAGCGGACCTCGTGGTTGATGCGGACCATGTTGGAGGCGGGCCCGTCGGTGAGCTTGACGGTAATCGTGGCGTTGAAGCGCTCGACGCCCGACGGGCCAGGCCCTGCAATGGTGTAGACGATGT
>Ga0209181_10001605_pt1 | contig 38962 bp, 39 predicted proteins | sample MAT05_FD_187208 | JGI IMG/M metagenome (GOLD analysis project Ga0209181, IMG submission 187208) | Freshwater microbial communities from Lake Fryxell liftoff mats and glacier meltwater in Antarctica - MAT-05 (SPAdes) (version 2) | ecosystem: Environmental > Aquatic > Freshwater > Ice > Liftoff... | reverse complement strand
GGAATGCAGCAGAAAACTTAGCTGCACTTAAGAGGTTATCTAGCACTTTGATAAGAATAGATCTTGGAGGTGTTCTAGGAACAGCTCAAAGAAGACGACAAGCGGCTTTTGATGATTCTTGGACACTTGAGGCTTTTGTCAAGAATTTTCGACATAGAACTGTAAAGTATTTTTAATCAAAAGACCCTGCCGGTTAAAAACGTTGAGCTATTAATTTGATTTACTGTTGCTGAAAAAATAACTGTTTTCTTATGATTTTCAGGGTTTTTAGTAGAAGAAAGTGTCATAACAGTTGAAGCACTCGCTTGTTTCACAACCCCTAGATTCGCACCTATTTCACTGTTTAAAGCATAACCTACATAACCATTCGTATTTTCGTAAATATAGTTCATCCCGGAAAGCACATGCCTGCTTGTATTAAGAAATACATTAGAATTTGTCACTAGATGAATGCCTTTCGGCTGCATCGTATTACCGCTCTAACCCACAATAAAACTATAAGAGGCAACAGGGCTTTTGTCATCTGGCAGATAGATGTTAATAGCATTTCCATTAGACATACATTCAATTTTAGAGCCTCTTTTGCAAGCAATCAGTTGCCCAAAATTTGGACCTTTTGGCGGGGAGAAATAGGCAGTACCAACGCCCGTGTCGACGAGAATGTTACCGTTACCCCTTGTGGAATTAGAAACACTTTCATTTTGGCCGGCATCCGGCCGTTTAGTTTTTGAGTGGAATGTTTCAACCATGGCATTAGCTTAACAAAACCTGCATTTGCAGTGTTTGAGGATGTAAGACCTAAAAAAATTCTTGTTCTTGTTACAACATACCCATTACACCAATCTAAAGGTAATTCCGTGATTACACCATTTTGAAGAATGAATCTGAGGTTAAGAAACGGGTTGTAATCTGGTGTGCCTGGTTGCTGATTTGAGCTCTCACGACCAAAACCAATCCCCATCATAGCAATCCCTTTTGGGTGTTTACGGAGTGAGCAAAATCTTGCATTTCCTTTACATTTAACGCTTGTAATTTGCAATACAGGTATGTTTGTTGTCGCTTGTAACTGGCCATTACCACCGTAAATTTCCTGAGTTGCAGACCACCATGTGCCTTCTTCTATAATTCCGCTACTCGTTTAAAGTTTACGCCCTTGTCCTAAATTTTTAGCGCCGGGGCCTGAAGTAAAATGATCTGACGATGCAATGATTCCAACAGAACCAGTATCCATGACGAAAGGCACGTACTGAGGGTTACCATTAAACCCGATGTTAATTGTAGGAGATTCGTTAAGATTCCAATTTTTTTTCCATTGGCAGAGGGGACATAAACGGTAGAAGTCCCAGGTTAGGGGTTTTCGCCCTTGCCAATCAGATGTTAAGCAATAAAATGATAGAAAAAAACGAAATAATTATTTTTGTTTTATAGTATAACATGTAGAGAGCTCTCTTTTTTTTAATTTAATTCTAATAAAATAAATTAAAAATTAAATTCAATGTCGATAAACGAATAGATTATAAAAAAATCTTGGTTTTTTCTATTCACCTTGAAGAAAATGGTAAAAAAAAGTTATAATTAATTTTTTCTTAAAAAGAGAGTAAATACCATGTCAAAGAAATTACTATTATCCAAGCCACGTGGGTTTTGCGCGGGTGTTGAGCGTGCCATTGATACAGTTGAAAAAGCTCTTAAGCTTTGGGGCGCTCCAATTTATGTAAAACATGAGATAGTACATAATCGATATGTTGTTGATGGGTTAAAAGCAAAAGGCGCAATTTTTATCGAAGAAATTGATGAGGTTCCTGTAGGGCAACGCTTAATTTATTCAGCCCATGGTGTCTCTCCACAAGTAAGAGAAGAGGCTAAAAAACGTGAACTTATCGAAATTGATGCAACGTGCGGTCTTGTTACTCGCGTTCACTCTGCAGTTAAGCGCTTTGCAGCAATGGGCTGTAAAATTATTTTAATTGGCCATAAAAATCATGTTGAAGTGATTGGGACTGCAGGTGAGGCGCCTGATGTGACGACGATTGTTGAATCAGTTGAAGATGTAATGGCTTTAAAATATTCTGATGATGAAAAACTTTTTTATATTACACAAACCACTTTAAGTATTGATGACGTTAAAGAAATTACTGAAGAGCTAATCAAAAAATATCCGAAAATTCAAACATTACCAAGCTCATCTATTTGCTACGCTACAACAAATAGACAACTTGCTTTAAGAGAAATTACCGATTTGACCGACCTTGTATTAGTTGTCGGTGATCCTCAAAGCTCAAATTCCAACCGCTTGAAAGAGGTAGCTTCTAAGCGTGGAATTCCGGCTTATTTAATCAATAACCAAGATGAAATAGATCCTCTTTGGCTTGAAGGGGTGAATACAATCGGATTAACAGCCGGCGCATCAACTCCTGAAGGAATTGTCCAAAAATGCATCGAAAAATTGATTAATCTTGGCTGTACTGATGTTGAAGATGTTGTTTATACTGTTGAAGATGTCGTCTTTGGCCTACCAAAACAAGTCCTTTAATGAGATAAGCCCTAAAATCTGTAACTCTAAAGCCTAAGATACAAATTTAAAACTTATTTCGTAAAAAAAATCCACCGTGTGTCTGTTTTTGCATAAAATCTTAGGTCATTATAATATAAGCGCTTATTTTTTATGGACAGAATACAAGTGTTGATGCCTAACTTGTTCTGATGTTGTTAGAAACCCCTTATCACTAAATTTTTGGAGGATTTTTAAAGATGCAGCATTCGTTGATTTGATATGTCCTCTAAAGATCTGTATTTCATGTTCAGGCTCAAAAATTTGCAGCTTTAAAAACTCTGCTAACCCATTTCCCTTATACTCCTCATCTATTCCTGTCCAAGAACAATAAGCTTCATTTTCATTTTTAAGGAACTTGTTTGCATAATCAATGTTATCTTGTTTTGTATAAAACGCAACATAGCCGATAGGTCTTGTCTTATCAAATGCAATAAATAGGGTGTTTTTAGCATTTATACAATTAGATAATCTTTGACAAAGTTGACTTGTATAACCACATTCTTCCCAGTTTTTTTTCCCATCCGTACTGATTTTCTTATTAATTTCAGCAATGGTTTTTAATGCTACTTGTTGAGTGCGTTCATCCAAGGCGCTATATTTTATAATTGTGACTACGATTTCATTTTTTAAGGTTATTTCAGTTCTTTTAATTAAATTCCCTGAATCTGTAATATTATTAGGTTCCATATAAATCCTTATTGTTTAATATAGTCATATTATAGTTTTTTTTTAGTTTTTTTGCAATTCATATGTTTTAACATTAATTATTCATATTAGATTTTATTGATTTCAGCAATAGTTTTAAAAGCTATTTCTTAAGTGTGTTCATCCAAAGAGCGCTTTCGACTAAAATTGAGGATGTACCGCATCAATAAAATAAATGTCTTCGTCTTCGGCAAGATTGGACTTTATGCACTCGTAAGCTTTAATAAAAGCCTCTTGTTTTTTGGGATCTAATCTAACAGGTACTTTGATTGGTTCATTCCAGATAAACCCTTACTCTTTAAACCAAAAAACTATCCCGGATGCTGTGTAGTTAATCTTATATCTATCTTTGAAATATTTACAAATTTCTTTTGCATGAAGATAGGTCATTTTTTTTAGGTGATCGTGTAATTCATTAGTTTGCAACTTATCTAATTTGCTTTCGCTCCCTTTTCTTCCCTCTGCTTTATTTTTGCCTCTACTTCATATTCCGATAAATATCGGTAGATACTTTGTACACTGATACGATGAGCTTGAGCAATAGACTAAGGAGACATCCCTTCACTTCTTGACACAAGCACACATAACTAGAGAAGTTCGTGGACATCTGATGTTTGTCATTTCGGGTTTAATATTCATTAGTAATTTTTGTAAAAATGTTGAGAAACCCTATTAAACGTTTTTAAGATGGTTTTAGGACATATTTTTTTCTAATTACTTTTAGATTGGGCTAAGGGGACTCTATTAATGAGATTGTCAAAAAAATATGCAATTGTAGGAAGGGTAGTCAATTTTTTAATATATTATTGCTTTATTAAAGTAATTGTAGTATAAAACACCTACTTATTCAACTTAAGTTAAAAATCTCACAAATACAAAGTAGTATCTATGCTACAATACAAGAACGTTTCAAAAGTTCTTTTCTTATTATTTGCTATCATATCATTATCAAATTTAGAAGCTTTAGAGTGTTTTAAAACTGACCGTATCTCACATCAAAATCATATGACAAAAAAGTATGTTTCTTACGATTCTATCTTCTTTTGAAGAGGGACAGATGTTTATTGCGGATGGTAATACGCTATTACGTTTTAAAAGCATTCATCAAGATGACAATGGCATTTTCATAACTGTTGCAGGACCTTTTAATAATTAAAAAAGGTGATGGAAAAAAAACTGAATAATCATTACGGGAATGTAAAAATTAATTATGTAATCAAAAAATTTAATCATGAATTTCCAGAAGCTAGTGCAGAACAGAAAACTTGCAATTTGTCTTAAATGATTCCAGGTTCTATCTACGGAATGGCTTCAATGCAAGCGGGTGAAATTCGTAAAATGTATATTCATCCATCTTTAGCATATGGATTTTCAAATACCTTTGAGGAAATATTGCACTGGAAGTAACTGTTGAGCTTTTAAACATTCATTACAGTGAGAGTGAAATTCCTCCGTTAAAAGAAATAATCCCCTTGCCTAAAGTTGAGGCTACTCAAATGCAAGTTGATGAACTTTTGCTTAAAAATTCTTATGTCATTGGATGGAAGCTTTGGAATCGCCTTAAATTTGGTCATTCTTTTTTTACTAAGGAACAATTAATCGATTATTTGACGGAGGATATTGAGCCATCCTTATCTAACTTAGAGTTTGATAAGGAAATAAATAGTCTTCATTGGTTGATTTATCGTCAACGCATAAAAGATGAATACAATGACTCAAATAGTTACTTCGACAAATTAGCTCATCAAGTAGATATGAAATGCATTGTTGAAGGTCTTCTTTATTGTCAATGCAAGGCATCACTTAATCAAAATCGAATTGAAAAAAAGATGTTCAAAATAAAATCAACAGTCAAAGATAAATCTGGTGAAATTCTTAAACGAGAACGCACTGAAATACTTGATATTGACTCATCCGTAAAAGGACTTAAAGAGGGGTTGCCTTATTTGCCCGTAGGAGAGCTTGTAACTTTGTATATTCACCCAACATTTGGTTTTAAAGATAGCGATTTTCCAGTTGGCGATAAGCTACTGATTATGGATATAGTTGTTGAATCTTCCTTTTAAACAGTAGCTTTTTTTTGAATCTCAAATTTATAAAATTGTTAAAGAGAGATTACCGCTGGTTTCAGCCTTTAAGCAAAAGGGGTAGTGGTTTTGCTCATTCTGCAAGAATCGCAGTATTGAACCGTGGTGGTATTAGTGTTGCAGGGTCTTATGAGTTCGGAGGCTGATCATCGTTTTATTTCTTGAGTCTTTAGAATAGGAATAAATTATAGTTTTTAATTTTTTTCTTGAAAAAAGTTCTTAAATTTTGGTATACAGTCTTTTTTACATTTATAACCTGAACTTGATCTTTTATCTTCTAGAATTTCAAGAAGAAATTAAAGTTTTTTTAGTTCAAGCTCATACAGGATGGAATGAATATGATGACTAGCTGTCAAATAAATGGTATCAAAAATATTTCCGAGGAAAAAAGAAAAGAAAAGGTAGAGGGGCTTAGAGCAAAGGTCCAAAAGCTTATTTTCTTTCTGAATCAAATGATTATTGGCCAAGAAGATTTGGTCAATAGTCTTATTATAGCACTCCTTGCAGATGGCCATCTTTTAGTGGAAGGCGCCCCAGGTCTTGCTAAAACACGCGCAATTAAAGTGTTATGCTCAGGTATTGAAAGTAGTTTTCATCGCCTGCAATTCACCCCTGATTTGCTCCCTGCAGATTTAACAGGTACAGAAATTTATCGTATGGAAACCGGCTGTTTTGAATTTCAAAAAGGGCCGCTATTTCATAATTTAATATTGGCAGATGAAATTAATAGAGCGCCAGCTAAGGTGCAGTCTGCACTTTTAGAGGCTATGGCTGAAAAACAGATAACAGTAGGTAAAAAAACCTACCCGTTATCAAATTTGTTTTTGGTTATGGCAACACAAAACCCCATTGAACAAGAAGGGACATATCCACTTCCTGAAGCTCAACTTGATAGATTTCTTCTAAAAGTGAATGTCAGTTATCCTGATCCGAAAAGAGAGATTGAGATCTTAAATTTAGTTTTGAATGAAGCAAATTCCAAGTCAGAACACCCAACACTTGAAAGAAAAATGAGTGAAGAGGATATTTTGTCGGCAAGAGAATCTGTTTTAGATATTTATATGGCAAAAAATATTCAAGAATATATTGTGCAGCTTGTGATAGCAACAAGAAACCCTCAGCTTTATGGAAGTGATCTTACAGACTTGATCCAGTTCGGGGCAAGCCCAAGAGCTGGCATTTCTTTAGCCAGATGCGCTAAGGCATTAGCATTTCTGCAAGGTGATGAATTTGTCGGGCCAGGTCATGTGCAATCAATGGCGCATGATGTTTTACGCCATCGCTTGATTTTATCTTATAAAGCAGAGGCTGAAGGTATAACGCCTGATCTTTTCATTGACGAATTAATCAAACGTGTACCGGTACCTTGATGATGATATGTAATCCTTTAGATAGATTAGGTAAGTCTGCTATTCAGGTAAGCTTGCAGGAATTATTAAGTTTAAAAATGTTTGCAAAGCAATTTTCTTTACGCTCTTTAAAATCTAAAAATGCAAATTCCGGGCAAAAAATTTGCCCGTTACTTGCAAGAGGGATGGAATTTGCTGAAAGTAGACGATATCTTCCAACTGATGATGTCCGAAGTATCGACTGGAGAGTGACTGCAAGAACTGGAAAAGCTCACACCAAATTATTTTCTGAAGAAAAAATGCGTCAAATGATTCTTGTAGCAGATATGCGAACCCCCATGTTTTTTGCGACAAAAGGCGTTTTTAAATCGGTACAAGCTGCATTATTGATGGGGTGTGTCGGATGGCACGCAGCAGAAAATGGCGACAAAGTCGGGGGATTAATATTTGAAGATACAAGTTTTTTTGAATGCAAGCCAGCGGTTGGAAAAAGAGGATTACTCCCATTTTTACAGGCAATCGCGCAAACAAGTAAAAACGAAGATCATAAAAAAACAGCTCACGCTACCTCAAAATCTGATGCAATGGATCAGGCAGTCAGAAACCTTAAGAAACTTAGCACCCCTGGCAGTTTAATATTTATGGTGAGTGATTTCCGTCACTTCTCAAAGGTTGCAAAAGATCTGCTTGTTCAAATTTCCAACCACTGCGATCTTTGCTTATGTTTTATTAACGATCCCTTAGAGGCTGATTTTCCGAAAAATGGCAATTATCCGGTTACAGACGGAAATAAAAATTTGCAGCTTGCAGGGCAAAGTTTTAAAAGTTTAGAAAAATATAGAGAACAATTTGTGATACGAAAAAATCAAGTGGCTAATCTTGAAGTTCATCGCCGTATTCATTTTATGGAATGCACAACAGAAGATGATTGTTTAGCTCAATTGAAGAAATTTTTTAAGTGAAATTATGAATACTAATATGACGGCATTACCTTTAAAAGATATACATCTGCCAGACCCAATTTCGTTTTGGCCTTTAGCTTTTGGATGGTGGATAGTAGCAGGGATTGTGATTTTCCTTATATTTTTAAGCCTATTATTGTTCAGAAAACTATCTGAAACAACCCTAAAATCTGAAGCTAAAAATAAATTGCAAGTTATTGAGAAAAACTTTTTAGAAACAGATGATGCTTTAGTTTGTTTGACAGAAATTTCGGCATTATTACGCCGCATTACGTTAAGCCAAAAAGCTACTGATAATGTAGCAGGACTTACAGGTGAAGCATGGTTACAATTTTTAGATCAGCCTCTAAAAACTGCAGAATTTAGTCAGGGGGCAGGCCAAATATTGTTAACAGGACCTTATAGTTTAGAGGTAGATAAAACGCAAGTGATGAAGTTAATTCAACTTTCAGCTAAATGGGTGAACGTTTTATGATAGAGTTTGCTTGGCCAGAATTATTTGTATTAATACCTTTACCATTATTCGTGTATTGGTTGCTCCCAAAAAGTGAATGGAGAGCAAATAGTCCGTTAAAGGTTGCGGCATTAGAAGATTTTGAATGTTTTAAAAATCAAAACCCTTTGTCGTCGTCGAAGAGCACTTTAATCTTAAAAAGTCTTATCTTTCTATCCCTAATTGTCTCAAGCGCTCGTCCGCAGATTATTTCAGATGTTATCGAAATCCCTGAAAGCGGTCGTGATCTGATGCTTGCTGTTGACCTATCAGGGAGCATGCAAACTAAAGATTTTGAAATTAATGGTAGAATCACCGACAGGCTAACAGCCTTAAAAATTATTGCTGCTGATTTTATTGATAGGCGAAAGGGGGATCGGATCGGCTTGATATTATTTGGGAGTGAAAGCTACTTACAAGCCCCACTAACTTTTGATACGACAACAGTTAAACAGTTATTGATGGAAGCTGAAGTTGGGTTGGCAGGCACAGAAACTGCGATGGGGGATGCTATAGGACTTGCAGTTAAACAATTAAAACTAAGTGCTAGCAATTCGCGTGTTTTGGTATTGCTAACAGATGGTAACAATAATTCAGGCTTTCTAAATCCGGAAAAAGCAGCTGATATTGCAGCTCACGCTAAATTAAAAATTCATACAGTTGCAATTGGTTCTAAAAAAGCTGCAAATTCTTTACCTTGGGCGCCTATTCAATCCGCAGAAATTGACGAGAAAACTTTAAAATCGGTAGCTCAAAAAACAGGCGGAAAATATTTTAGAGCCTATAATACTCAAGAATTAGTCCATATCTATAAGGAAATTGACAAAATCGAGAGTATCGAAAAGAAATCACAGCATTACAGGCCAATCGTTGAAGTCTATTACCTACCCTTAGCATTCAGTCTTATCTGCATAGCTCTATTACTTATGTATAAATCAGTAGTGAGGTGCTAGCCATGAATGATTTTCATTTTTTAAGGCCCGTTTTTCTTCTTTTTATCATTCCGCTTGTTCTCTTGTTGTTTGTTTTCTTCCGTCGTCAAAAAAATGCAAACGGATGGCACAGGATATGTAAAAAGGATTTACTACCTCATATTTTAGTTTCTCAAACTAAAGGGTTTAGTTATATAAGGTTTTTAAGTTTTTTTACCATACTATTACTTATCATGGGTCTTGCAGGCCCGTCATGGCACCAGGTATTAGAGCCTGTTTTTAAGAGACAGTCAAGCCTTGTGATTGTTTTAGATTTATCAGATGCTATGAATGCAGATGACATAAAACCCTCGAGATTAAAAAGGGCAGTTTATAAAATTAACGATCTTTTAGGGCTGCGTAAAGATGGCCAAACAGCGCTTCTTGTATTTTCTGCAAATCCTTTTGTCGTAACACCGCTAACAGATGATATTGCTACAATTCAGGCACAGCTTCCAGCTTTAGAAACTAACATCATGCCAGCAAAAGGGCATCGAGTTGATCTTGCTATCGTAAAAGCTTTAGATTTGTTAAAGCAGACAGGGGTGTCAGATGGCTCTATTCTTCTTGTAACATCGGCTTTAAGTCCGGTCGATATGGCAAAAACAATAGAGCTTCTGAAGGAAACTAAAGTAAAACTCGCAGTCCTTGGTGTAGGTGGTGAAAGCACAACGCCCATTTCAAGTAGTGAGGGTGGTTTTCTTAAAAATAAAGATGGATCTTTGATGATGACAACACTACCAGTAGAGGATTTAAAAAAACTTAGCTCAACTACACATAGCATCTACCGTACTATTGCTTTAGATGATAGCGATATTCAACAATTAGCAAATGAATTTTCTGCAGGATTTTCAGACCAACATTTAACTGAAACGGCTCTTGGTTTAAAAAAATGGCAAGATCAAGGCTATTTATTAGTTTTACTTGCAATTCCCTTGGTTTCTTTAATTTTTCGGAAAGGAATTTTGATCATCTTATTGTTTATAATGCCATACAGTATTGAAGCTAGCCTCTGGAGTGATTATTTTCAGACTTCGGATTCACGAGGGGAGGAACTCTATAAACTTCAAGATTATGAACAAGCTAAAGAGACATTTGAAAATACAGACTGGAAGGCAACTTCCCATTATCAACTAAAAGAATACAAACAAGCAGCTGAACTTTTTCAGCTAAAGCAAACAGCTGATGGGTTATATAATTATGGGACAGCAAGGGCAAAGCAAGGGGATCTTGAACAAGCTCTTGACGCTTATAGCAAAGTACTGGAAATCAAGCCTGATCATGAAGATGCTCTCTACAACAAAAACATCATCGAAGAGTACCAAAAGCAGCAAAAGTCAGATCAAGAGCAAAAAAAAGATAACAAAGACGAAAAAAACGATAAAAATTCCAAAGATAAAGACGATGATAAAGAGGGGGGCGATGAAAAAAGTGGCCCCCAAGACAAAGATCAAGAGGGAAGTGAATCCGAAGATGAAAGCCAACCTGATAAAGAAAACAACAAAGATCAAGAAAGTAAAGACAATGAAGAAATAGATGATCAATCAAAAGATGATTATCGCGATCAACTAGAAAAAGAGCTATCAGAAAATGAAGATAAAAATAAAGATGAAGAGAAGCCAAAAAATAATGTGGAAGATAATAATAGTCCAACAGATGAGGATTTGCAAAATGAGATTGATGAGAGATGGCTACAGCATGTAAAAGATGATCCGGGTGGTCTCTTAAGACGTAAATTCATGCAGCAATATAAGCGAACTAATGGATCTAAAAGATAAAATAGAAATGATTTTTGCTACAGGTGGTGGTTTAGTTATGAATAAATTGATGGTGATAGTTGTTTTAGTGGCAGGTCTATTTTCAAATGGCTTTGCACAAGAAATTTCTGTTCGATTAAGCGATAACAAAGTTGGAATCAACGAATCATTTACAGCCGTTTTCTCAATTGGCCAAAAAATTTATGATCAACCCGATTTTTCGCCCCTATTAAACGATTTTGATATTTTATCTTCAAGCGGATCTACAAGCACTACAATTATTAATGGTAAAGTTACCGAGGAAATACGTTGGACGTTGAGATTGATTGCTAAACATGAGGGGAAATTAAAATTTCCGTCAATCTTTGTCGGTTCTATCAAATCTTTGCCAAAGGAAATTGAAGTTATTGCAGGTACAGCTTTAAAAGAAGACGATGCTATTTTTATTGAGATCGAAAAGAAACCAATAACCTCGATCTATAAACAAACACCTCTCATTTGTACGGTTCGTCTTTACTGCTCCCTACATATGACACAAGGTAAATTATCAGAGCTTGAAACAAATGATAGTAATGCTTTGATAGAACGCATCGGGACTGATGCCCAATTTGAAAAATTTCATAACGGTAAAAGATACATGGTTATTGAGCGTCAATACATGATAATGCCTGAGCAAATAGGTGAATTGATCATTAAGCCTATTGTTTTTGAAGGACATGTTATGGGAAAATCCTACTCAATGTTTGATGCGCAGACAAACTTTAAAAGAGTTTATTCACTCCCAGAAAAAGTAGATGTTAAGGCGCTCCCTGAAGGGTTTAATAAAAATAAACTTGTCGCCGCTAATGATTTAAAATTAACTGAAAGCTTCTCTAAAGAGCCAAGCAATTTAAGCCTTGGCGAGCCTGTGACATGGACTATAACAATTAAAGCTGAGGGTACAATTGCCGATTCCATCCCGGATTTTGCTTTAAAATTCCCAAAAGATATGAAGTCATACATAGATAAACCAGAGCTTTCAGACCAGATTACAGCAAGTGGAATGATAGCTACAAAGGAGATCAAAGTAGCTTTAATTCCTACAAAACCAGGGGTGTATCTCTTACCTGATCTTACGATTGAATGGTGGGATTTAAATATCGATCAAAAGCGTGAAACCAAACTTTTAGGAAGAACTATTCAAGTAACAAGTGAAGAGATAGCACTTGCAGATCCTGTGACTCCTGTTACCACAGAAATAATAAATCCAGTAATTGTAGAAGTGCCTGATAATGAAGCCTTTACTGAACCGTTAGATCAAGATGAAGCATCTAATTTATTTGTTGGTCTTATCGGCTTAACAGCTTTACTATTGCTCCTTGGTTTTTATATAAAGACAAAACCAAGAAATTCTAGGGGCCACGCCTTTAAACAAATAAAAAAGGGGTTAAAGCATGCATGCCGCATAAATGACTCTAAAAAAGCTGAAAAATATCTTTTAGCATTAGCTGGTTTGATGTTCCCTGAAATTAAACCTCTCAATTTGATGACAATCAAGCCTTATCTTACAGATTGTTTACAACACGAAATAGATGAACTATCTAAAGATTTATATGGTCGAAATAAAAATTGGGACGGTTCTACTTTATGGAATGCTTGGGTTACATTTAAACCAAAGAAACATTCTAAATTTAGAGCCAAACAGAACAATGATGAATTAAAAGAGTTATATCCAAAATGAAAGTTTTTATTGATCATCGATTGATTCAAAAAGTATTAGCATCTGAAATTAGCGAAGAAATGCTTTTAGATGCCTGTATAAAGTCTGGTTTTTTTTCAAAAGAGCATAAATTACAAATGAGTTTAACTTGGGGCTCATTGTTTGAGTATCTTGAGTTACATGTATTATTTGAAAACTACCCTCAATTTAATCAGGATCCATTTTTTATTATTATGATTGCTGCTATCAATGAAAATGTGAGCGCAGAAATATTGATGGATTTATATGACCAGCTCTTTGCCAACTGTTTAACTGAAGTTAAAGGGATGAGCCAAGTTAACGCTGCATTTTTACTTGATAAATTCAAGAATCAAACAACAAATCCGTTATTTTCCTTATCTTCAAGTATGTTTAAAAACTTAATTATAAACGATCCATACCCAGTCATTCATGAGTTAACTCTATATTTAGGTTTTGATCGCATGTGCGTTTCTCTTTCTGCTATTTTTGAGGAGCCTAAATTAAAGAATACTGAAGGTCTTAAAGTTTTGATGGATTGCCTGATTGAGTCCTTTCAGCATATTACAGCGCAAGGGACAGCTCCTGTAAGCATGTTCCGGCTTATTGAGACATTTTATGCTTATCAAATGAGGGATGAAAATCTTGATAATCACTCGGAGGCAGATTGGCTTACGCTTTGTAAAGGTTCTGAATGCTTAAGGCCAAGAGATCAAATGATAGATGTGGAATATATAGATCAGGCTTTAAAAAATGAGCCTATTATTGTTTTAACATCAGACTCAGAAGATAAATTTAAGGCAAGTCGCGCTTTAGCAGATTATATGATTCGTGCAAACAAATTAGAATGCACCCTAACCCAAGTCAACATTGTACGTGTATAAATATGTAACTTACTTTCCTAGCAAGTTGTAATGTTGATCAGACCATCGGGGCCCTGACTTGACAGCATTGACAGTTTCTTTTAAAATGCCTCGATATAACTGTAGAAACTGTCAATGCTGTCAAGCCAGGGCCCCGATAGTCTGGCCGATATTAGAAGTGGCTAATTTTTAAAAAAATAAATGCGCGAATTTAGAGCTTCGCTACTTGAACAATTAGTTCGTAGTTTGAAATAATCTACATGAATCATTTTTTTAGTAGCGAAGCTACGAAAGCACGTAGCCAGCAGCGTTCAGCGTGTGGTCCAATTAACTAAAAAAATAGAGCCTTAGAAACGACGACAGAAAATCCGTGGTAAAGAAAAATAATGACATTCTTAGGTATCAATGAAGGGATTATAGCTTTTTTAAAACTCTTTAGTCTCCTCCCTCTTTTCACCTCTACGTTTAAAAAAGGCGTTTTTACACTTAAATCAATGGGAGTTATCCCCTTATTGCTCTCTATCTTTCTTCAAAACCCTTGTACGGAATTTGGGGCTAATATCAATGCAATAAGCCCTACAATTTTATCTATGATTTCATTAGGGATTTGCATCTTGGAAAACCAATTAGGATAATTCTTAGCACACATCAATAATTTTATTGCCGGTACTTGCTTTATTATTTGCTTAGCCTCTATTGCTAACCACATCAATGGATTCGAAAATTTTAAAACATCAGCGCCTTTACCAGGATAAGAAAAATTATTTGAATTTTTTTTTTGATCTTGTCAGATAGTCTGTAACATTCAAGAAGGTTGTAAACCGCTATCTCAGGGTAGTTGTATTTTTTAGCCTCTTCACATGAGTTGTGGATTATGAAAATATCACCTTCGTTTTCTGTTATATTCCAATTTGTCGTCAAGCAATTGACAAAACAGACTTTAATTTTAGTTAAACTTTCTATGAATTCAGGGTTTACTTTTTCTCGAATACTATTGTCTTCATTTTTTTTAATATAAGCCCTTTCATTGTGTTGCAGCCTTTGTTGTAAGAAAAAACATACTGAAAATTGCTTTGATCTGCTAAAAAAAATGCAGCAATCGGATTTAATTCTATGTGAATTTCATTGACGACAAACAGTGCAAGGCTAAAGGCATCTATTCGTTTTTGGATGTCGTTAAAATACATTTTCAATGTAAAACAAAAATATTGTAGAGCTCGCTTAAAATGACAATCAATCCAAACAGAACTGAAAAAGCAATGAGCCACTGATGTTTTAATTCAGGGTAGGCAAGTGTTTTTGTTTTAATCAATGAAAATAAATAGACAGGGAGTAAGATAGCAATAATAGCCAAAATCATCCCGGCAAATCCAAGGACTGCAATAAAGGCATTTGGTACGTAGATGACTACCAAATAGGCTGGTAAGACAGTCAAAATTGAGGCTGCTAAATTTCTAATTTTAGCATTTGGAACAGACAGTTTAAGCATGTCTTTAAGAGCACTTGTAAGGCTAACTCCAACACCCAACACTGAGGTTGCAATGGCAAGCGATGAAACCAACCAAATTAAAAGTTGTACAGAGTGCCAATCAGCAATACTGCTAAGCACTTGGATGAGTTCTCCAACTTCTGCATTTCCGGTTGTCAACTGTCGATAAAAATCTGGATTGTTCTGAAACACAGTACTTAATACACTGCAAGTCCATAAGATATAGACAATAGCCGGGATCAAACTTCCCCAAAAAAATGCTTGTTTTAGAAGTTTAGCATCCCTTTCACAATAGTTCGTGAGGGTCTGAAAAATAACTTGAAATCCAAACGATGTAAAGACAACAGGGATGACAGCTGTCCAACTTGAAAACTCCATGTTTTGATCTGAAAATAATGGCAAATGAAGCCATTCAATTGAAAGAGCTAAACCAATTATTAATAAAGCAACAACTACGATTAATCCAATAAAAAGTAGGCGATTGATATAATCGATAAGTTTGATGGGTGATAAGAGTAACAAAATTACAGCTAAAGCATAAAAGCTTGCGAGAATGTTAAATTGTAAATCAATTTCTCTATAGAAAAGAAATGACTCTTTTAATATTGAAGCCCCGCCGTAGATAAAAACAGCAAGAAGAGAATAGGATAATAATTTTAAGGAAATAATCCCGATCCATTCGGCGTATTTTCCTGAAAATAGTCTCCCAAGTGACCCTAAGGTAAGCCCATGACCTGCACTTAAGTTGAGTTGCAAATTGATAAGGGAAGTATAATACATGACAAACCAAACAACTAGCATCAGGGCAACGCTTAAAATAATCCCAAGTTTAGCTAAAACCAAAGGAAGCGCTATCATACCGCTACCAATGCAAGTCCCAGCTATGAGTAGCATAGCGCCAGTTTTTCTTTTCATGATTTCCTAAAAATGACTATAGATGTGGCGGATTTTTGAAGTGAACGGAGCTTAAAATTTTAGTTACGGTACCATCATCATCTTCATCGTAGATATCGCCTACAATTTCTTCAAAAATGTCTTCCATCGTAACAATCCCTGTCCTTTCAGATTCTTCATAGATTATAGCCATATGGGATCTATGATCTTGCATGATGCGTAAAGCAGATAAAAGAGTCGTGCTGTCAGGTGTCTCAAGTACAGCCCTCATAAGTGATAGCCAATCTTCACGTTTAGTGAGCAAGAAAGCTAAAAATTCTTTTGCATTAATCATACCGATGACAGTGTTATCTCTCATGATAGGAAGACGCGTGTGGCCAGACGTTGCAAATATTTGTTCTACTTCTCTTAATGATTGATCATATTTCAGATAAATCACCTCATTCCACGGAACTAGAATTTCCTTAACAGTCGCATTTTCAATTTTAACAAGATTTAAGACATATTCTTTACTTGATTCTGTTAATGTCTCAAAACCTGCAAGTGTTTCATCATGCGTATGTGACTCATTAAAAACATGTTTTTTAGGAAATGAACTAACAATTTTTTTTGTAGACCATTCAAAAAGTGTTACTATCGGCCCTATCAAACGGCTGATTCTATGGAGCCATGGAGCTGATTGCGAAGCTATAAACATAGGTCTTCGAAGAGCTAAAGTTTTAGGTACTAATTCTCCAATCACAACGTTGATATAAGTAAGAGGGACAACGATGATGAAAAGCGAAAGAATTTCTGCCATTTTCTGTTTAATCCCGAGATTTGCAACAAGCCAGGGCGACATGACTTCTTCAGCTCCTGCACCACCGACAGCTGCTGCAAAGGCACCCAGAAAAGTAATACCGATTTGGGTAATGGCAAGTGTGCGTTCGGGGTTTTCGCGGAGAGAAAAAAGTAGTTTTGCGTTCTCGTTGCCCTGTCTGATAAGTTCGCGAAGAGCGGGTTTACTTACAGCAATAAATGCTGTTTCAGAGGCAGATAAAAATGCATTTATCAAAAGACAACTTACAATAATGATCAACTCAAACATTATTTATATCCATTTCTGACCTTTTTTCAAACTAAAGTTTTTAATATCAATTTTTGAGTTTACCGCTCTATACCAGCTATCAAGTTGCGGTATCTAATTTAGCCATATTATAATGGTTTTAAATTTGATTTTAAAGTGATTTTTTTAGTTCGGGGACATATTTTAATATAGCAGGGTCATTCTCTGCATTTAAATTATTTAATCTTTCCAAAACAGCTCCATCGAGCCATTTTTGACGTCTTGGTAGCTTGCACCTCCTAAAAAAATCCTCGTCCCGAGTCCAATAATGGTTGATTCGGATTTTATCAATACGGACGGGCGAGGAATAGGGAGTCTTAACAATATTGCGATTTGAATTAACTCCATAGTGACCATATTTAAAATTTGCATGATGCGGATCTGAAAAGTTTTTTACGTATTGTGGGCGAACAATCGATTTGACATGAATATTTTCATTATAATCGAATGGTGCCTTCAATACTAAATCTTCTATCATAAGATGACCAGGCATTATAGTTTCAACGTTTGATGTGCCATACATTTGCCAATTAACAGAAATTCCTACCTCATTTTTATAATCTAATAAAAATTCAGAAAGAGTATTTACCTCTACAGGAAAAAGAAACTCATCAACATCTAAAACAGCAAGCCACTTGACTTTGCCTTTAGCTAGTTTAAGGGCATAATTATAAGCGTCACATTGAATTGTATTCCAGCTATTGACTTCGCTTGGCTCATACGGCCAATCGATTAATTGAACAACTCCCGATCGAATGTAGGACTTAAGGATTGCCTCATAATGGTCATTACTTAAATGATTAAATAGATAAAAATGTTTAACGCCAACCAAACGATGAAATTCAATCCATTCTTTTAGATAAGGAGCCTCATTTTGAAATATTGCGCAAATTGCAACATCATGTTTTTTAATAGTTTTTGCAAAAGCAAAGGATGTGAAAAAGCATTGAAAAATGAGTAGAAAAATAAATTTATTTTTAACTTTTGTGAGCAAGGTCAAAAAATCCATCTATTCTCCATAAAAAAGTTTTATGCTGGTTATTCTATTTTTTAAATTTTATATAATTTGAGAGGGGGTCATATATGTCGTTCAATTCTTTTTCCTCGCTGATTACTTTATCGCAAGAGAAACCCCACTTTGTTTGTCTTGCACATTTAACTTCATCAAAAAATTGTTTATCTCGAGACCAATAATGATTTATCCGGATGTGGTTCATAGAAATAGTAGGGGAAAATGGACCATCAAATCTTATTTTATTTTCTGTAACAGTAAAAGCTTTATCATCAAACCAAAAGAAGTGTGGATTAAAGCAGCGTTTTACAAGTTTAGGTTGTACAATGCTTTTAACATGAAAATGTCTCTTATGTGAATCTTTAGCCCGTAAAACAAGAAAATCTATCATTTTTTTGCCATTTGGAATAATGAGAACATTTGATGTTCCGTAGAGCATCCAATTAGCACCAACCGCTCCAAATTTTATAAAATTTTTTAGAAAAATGGGCAGTTTAGAGCCATTTGGACAAAATAAAAATTCATCAGTATCAATAAAAGCACACCATGTAACATTGTCACTTATTCTCTGAATACAATCCATATAGGCATTACATTGAATACCATTCCAATCAACCAGATCTTTTTGGGGATAAGGCCAGTCAATCAATGTGACCAGCCCCCTTTTAATATAGGGGTTTAAAATGGTTTCAAAATCATCAGAACTTAAATTATTATAAAGATAAAAATGTTGGACGCCTTGGTCATCATGAAAGTCAATCCATTCAGGAAGATACTTCGCATCGTCCTGAAAAATTGCACAAACAGCAAGATCAAATTTTTGATCGGCAAATCCAACATTCGTGATATTCAATAATAGGCATAATAACAGTAAATTCAAATATTGATTCATCTATTAATTAAGTCTCCAGAAATTTTCAGAAGAAGTTACTTGCAAGTTTAATTTTTTTGCTGCACGAGTAACACCTTTTTGAACTGTTGCCCACTGCCAGTCATCGCCGCAAATAACGCCATCTTTATTTAAATGAGGCATCCAAGCTAAAATATCTTGATACACAGCTAAAGTTTCATGGGATGCGTCGATGTATATAAGATCTGCTTTAACTGATAAGGCATTAGCGGCCTCAAGAGATTCCATTCTTATCGGCACAATCTGATTTGTCATGCTAGCATGTATAACATTTGATAAAAATATTTGATACAGATATGGGAGCCTTGGATCTTGCATATGAATAGCTTCTGTAGTAGAGCCCTTCCATGTGTCTACAGCATATACTTTACCTTTCGGATCGATTGATGATGCTAAAAATCTTGTAGATGATCCAAGCCAGGATCCAACTTCTATCACTGTTGAAATATTATTTGAATCTAATATTTCTGTAAGTTGTCTTGCATTGCCAAACCAGCCTTGTCCATCAAATGGAAGTACATTAAGAGACTTATAGGGTTCAGGCATTTCTTCTGTACTTTGTATAGATGAAAAAATGGAAGAAAAAGTCAAAGTTGCGATAAGTAAAAATTTATTCATGAAATAAACTCCAAATTTATTTTATTTAAGATATCTTTTTTGCTAAAATATTTTGGACATGTTATACTTTTAAAAAACTTATACGTCAACTATGAAAGAAATTAAAATTTTATTACCCGAAATTGCAGATGGAGAGGATAAAAGCTCCCCATTTGTGAACAGCATACGCAAAAATTACAAGCATATTAAAAAATTTGCTAAAAGAACCAACACAAATTGTTTCAGAATTTACGACAAAGAAGTGGCTAATTACCCTCTTGCAATCGATTTTTATGCCGGAAGATTTTGTGTTCATTATTTTTCTCCATACAGGGATAGTGATGAATTGCGACAAGAGCTTGTAGATGAGACAGAAAAAGCTCTTCTTCAGCTATTTAAAGCAACAAGCGATCAAATTTTTTGGCGCACAAGACTAAAAGCAAAACTTACAAGACAATATGAAAAAACAGGTGAGCGTGGAGAGTTTTTTACAAGCTTAGAGTATGGTGTTAAGTTTAAAATCAACCTAGAAGATTATTTGGATACGGGTCTTTTTTTAGATCATCGGGAAGCAAGACGCCTTGTAGCAAATCTTTCAAATGGTAAAAGAGTTCTAAATCTTTTTGCTTATACTTGTTCCTTTAGTGTTCATGCAGCAAAATCTGGGGCAATCTATACAAAAAGTGTCGATATGTCTAATACTTATACTGAATGGGGCAGGGATAATTTTCTTCTTAATGATCTACCTTTAGAGCATCATGAAATTGTTAGGGCTGATTGTCTAAAATTTTTAGATCAGGAAATAAGATCCGGCACCAAATACGATCTTATCGTCATAGACCCACCGACGATATCAAGATCCAAAAAAATGGACCAGCTATTTGATATTCAGGTAGATTACATTAGCTTGTTATCAAAGGCTTTAAAGCTTTTGCTTCAAGGTGGGATCATCTTTTTTAGTACAAATTCCAGGAAATTTGTAATGGATGAATCTCTTTTTCAAGGGTGTACATTCATCGAAGTTTCAGATAAAACATTACCTATCGATTTTCATGACAAGAGAATACATCGAGCTTGGAAAATTACTCAAGTATTGTCGGATTAAATTGAGAAATCGGCAAGAAATGTCGTCGGATTAAGTTCGACATTTTTTTAAACACGAAAGACTTTAAAGACGTTTTGATAACTTTTTTGTCTTTGTATCTTTCGTGTCTTTGTGTTTAAAAAAGGCGCATAGTTGTTACAGTACAAATCATCTGGGTTCAACAAAATCCCTCAACGAATCTCTTTAAAATAAATATTGAATTCCTGATGAGCTGAATGTATGGTGGGCGATATTGTATAACGGGAGGTTTTTGATGGTTGATATTGAAAAATCAGGTTCTTTTTATCTTGGTAAAATCTTCAGTCCGGCTACAGGAAAAGTAACGGATGATCTCCTATTTTATGATTCAAAAAATTTAACGACCCATGCAGTCTGTGTCGGGATGACAGGAAGCGGTAAAACTGGACTTGGTATTACCGTCTTGGAAGAGGCTGGCCTAAATAAAATACCAGCTATCATTATTGATCCAAAAGGTGATTTAACAAATCTACTTTTAACATTTCCAAATCTTTCAGCTGAAGAATTTCTTCCATGGATAGATGCCTCAGAAGCTGAAAAAAAAGGATTATCCAAGGAAGAATATTCAGCGTCTATTGCAGAATTTTGGAAAAATGGTCTGAAAAGCTCTTTTGAAGATCCGTCAAGAATAAAAAAACTGAAAGACTCTACGGAAATGGTAATTTATACTCCTGCAAGCAATTCAGGTATCCCTTTATCTATCTTAAGCTCATTTAAAGCACCAACAGAAGCTTTAAGAAAAGATCCTGATTTTATGAGAGATAGAATTTTATCTTTGACTTCTGGGCTACTTGGGTTACTTGGCGTTGACGCTGACCCAATTAAAAGTCGTGAGCAGATCATGATTTCAACAATTATTGATCAAGCATGGCAAAAAGGGGACGATCTTGATATTGCAGGTTTAATCGAGCAGATTCAAACCCCAAATTTTGATAGGCTTGGTGCTTTGGATATTGAAACATTTTTCCCTCAAAAAGATCGCCTTGCTTTAAGTGTTCGCTTAAACGGTCTTTTGGCATCAAAAAGTTTTCAGGCTTGGACGGAAGGGGAGCCACTCGACATCGAAAAACTTTTATACACGCAAGACAATAAACCGAAATTATCCATTCTTTCAATTGCTCATTTATCTGATAAAGAAAGAATGTTTTTTGTTACGCTGTTACTTGGTGAATTTTTGTCCTGGATGCGAAGACAACCAGGTAGCTCCACTTTAAAAGCTATCCTTTTTATGGATGAAATTTTTGGCTTTTTCCCACCTGTTGCTGCGCCCCCATCAAAACTGCCGATGTTGTCACTATTAAAAACAGCAAGAGCTTTTGGGATTGGTATTGTGTTGACAACGCAAAACCCGGTCGATCTTGATTATAAAGGCCTTGCTAACTGCGGGACATGGTTTATCGGTAAGTTGCAAACAGAAAGAGATAAACAGCGCGTTCTTGAGGGATTAAAAATAGCCTCTAACGGTGAGATTAATACTGAAACTCTCGATCAGATGATCTCCTCGATTAAAAAAAGAACATTTATTATGCGATCGATTCATGAAAAAGATCCTATCATTTTCGAAACACGCTGGACAATGTCTTACCTTAAAGGCCCTTTAACTCTTTCAGAGATAGAGAGTTTATCTAAAAAAAATAAAAATAAGTTAAAAATAAATGTTGAGAGTGTTGAAAAGCAAACAAAACCCTTTTTACCAAAAGGGATTCCTGAATATTTCATCAAGCAATCCAATTTTTTAACAGATTCCCACTATCTGCCTTATGTGCTAGGAAGTGCTAAACTACATTTTGTAGAAGCTAAAATAAATGTCGATGTCTGGAAAAATATTTTCATTCTTTGCCCCATAGATCAAACCGGTAAAAACATCTCCTTAAATGATGCCGAAGAAATGCCGGATATTAAAGCAAAACTTGAAGCTAATCCCGTAGCTAATAGCACGTTTGATGAGCTTCCCTCAAATGTAATGCAGGAAAAAAACTTGAGCTTATTTCAAAAAGCTTTTGCAGCGACACTTTATCAGAATCAGACCTTAAAAATGTTTCAATTATCAGACCTTAAGATGAGATCAAAACCAGATGAAACTGAAAGTGATTTTCGTAAAAGAGTAACAGATGCTCTGCAACTCTCTCAAGAAGATACTATAAAAAAATTAAAAGCTAAATACTCAGAAAAAATTGCACTGATTCAAAATAAGCTAAAACGAGCAGACGTTAAAGTGGCCGTACAAAAACAACAATCCTTTTATCAGAAAATAGAGGCTTTCACTTCATTTATTAGTACTATCATAGCGGCGTTTCTTGGGAAGCGTTTAACAAAAGGGACGATTAACCAAGTGGGGACTACTATGCGAAGAGCAGGTCGTGCTACAAAAGAATCAGAGGATGTTGTTCGTGCAGAAGATAGTAGCAAATCGTTTCAAGATCAAATAGATGATTTAAATCAGCAGCAAGATGATGAAATTAAAAATCTGTTAGCTTCTGTTAATCCTGTTTTAAATAAAATTGAAGAAATTACAATTAAGCCAAGAAAGAGCGATATTAGCGTTGATGAAATAGCTCTTGTCTGGAAACCGAACTAAAGTAAAAATAATATCTGAGCAGAGCATCGGGGTCTTGCTTAGCGTGTTGATTTATCCGAAAATGTGTGTCTTCTTGTAATGTCAAATTTTGTCTTTTAATTCCTTAAATTTGAGATAAATTTTTTATAGCCCGGAGCTTGCGCAATCGTCAAATCTACCCATCTTTAAATCCTTACTTTCCTAACTATTTGTAGTGCTGGGTAGACTATAGGGCCTGGGCTGGCACGAATTGGCTTTGTTGTTTTCTTGAAAATAAACCGGTAATTACTTACATCATATTTAAATTTTGAAAAATATTTAACTAATTCCACGAAATGGTTCGAAAAGTAAAATTCAGTAGGCATGCGTTCTAGCTTCAGATAAAAATAGTATAAATTAAATTCTAAGCTATATCTTGGGCCCTAGCTTGACATTATTGACAGTTTCTATAGGTATCTTGAGTTATCTTAAGAGAAACTATCAATCTGTCAAGCTAGGGCCCCGATATTAATCTAAAGCTTTTAAGGTTAATCAAATAGAAAAAGAGCTCAAAGGTTGCCATGAAGAAATGAAAAAAAATTAAAAAAGGAGCTTTTCAAAATTAAAGCTTCACTTTTAAACTTAGGAAAAATTAACGCTTTTCTGTTGCGTTTTTGATTAGGCCAATAACAGCCATTAAGATTGCTCCTCCAGCACCACTGCTACCGATGTTAGCAATGATAGAACCTATATCAAATCCTGTTCCGCCTGTTGCTTGTGCAGTAGCTAAAACTCCAAGTGCTTGTAAAATATATCCGCCAATACCACCACCAAGAATTCCTGAAAGTGTGTTTCCTATTACCCCAAGATTTTTATCCGGCATAGTAGCACCAGCTACGTTGCCACCAACGGCACCGCTTATTAAACTGATTAACAAATTGATAATTTCCATAAAAAACTCCCTTGTTTAAAGTTTCATAACCTATAAATTAAAAAATATTTTATTACAAATTAATATTTTAAGTTATCACAAGTCAGATCTGATTTTTTCTCTTCCGTTTTGTAATTAGATATAAGCTCAAGCTTTTCAGAACGTTTAAGCTTTTTAATTTCACTTTCTCTTTTTGATGCCTCGGATCTGTTTTGATGCTTTTCTCGATAAACAATTTCTTGAGCTTCAGAAAAATGGAAGAATCTGGCTCCCTTCATGTGAGTGGTATGTTGTTTAAAACGCCTTTCCATATCATTTGTGATACCAGTATAAAGTTTGTCAGAAGCAGATCTGATGATGTAAACTTCCCAGGGTGAATTCATTTTGTTAGTGACCTAAAGTTTTGTTTTAGACAATATGCGATTCATGATTCCAATCCAATAATTTGAGGAAAAAAATATGATCAAAAAATATAAACTTTTAATCTTAATCTGTTTTCTTAGCGTTAGCAGTTCAGTTTTTGCCAAAGACATAATGGGGTTTTGGAAAACAATCAGCGATGAGACAAAAAAACCACAAAGCCTTGTTGCTATCTATCCTTATCAAAATAAGTATTATGGAAGATTAATTGCAACCTTTGATGACAATGGTAAAATTTTTGATTCAACTGAAAATCCCATAACAAAAGCACCGGGAGTAAAAGGGCAACCCTATTATTCAGGTTTAGACTTTATCTGGGATTTGGAAAAAGAAGGTGATAAATATGTAAACGGTGTAATTCTAGATCCAGAAAAAGGCGATGAATATTCTGCAGAGGCTTGGATTGAAAATGGTGATTTAATCGTTCGAGGTCAGCTATTTTTTATCGGAAAAAATCAGATTTGGCCAAAAGCTCTTGATTCAGATTTCCCTCAAGGTTTTAAAAAACCAGATCTTCTCAAGCTTGTTCCTAAAATCCCGGAAGTTATAGAAACGGAATAGCCTGTATTTTTTTTGAACCATTTATATTAAAAAATCGGAAGTTAAATAATATATTGACTACTATTTGTTATTAGCCTATTATTCTGATAAGTTTAAAATATTTATTGGAGATTTTATAATATGAGCTTTAATATGAATAATACAAATAAATTTATTCCCGTAACTTTTTCTGAGGAGAGTAGTAATTATGATCGAGGGTCAGGTGAGGAAATCGGGTTGAATTCTTATCTTACAGATCCAGGAAAAGTTCTCATATCTTTATTTATTCAATCAGCTACATACAAAAAAATTAATGAAATTGAATTAACTAAGCAAGCACATGAACAGCTAATGGACAATTTAAGTGCTGCAATTTCTAAAAAAAATAAAGTAGTTATTAATTATCTAATTGATCAAATCAAGGAATCTGAAGATTGTCGTTTAAGATTCAGCTCTTCAATTAAAACAGATTATAAGTTTTTATTACATGATGCAATTGATCAAGGAATGTTTGAGTTAGCAGCATTACTATTAAATATTGCGCTAGAAACTCCAAAAGATGATCGCAATATGAATATTGTTTACGGGTATTCTGAAAGCATTGAATCTCAAGATAAAGAAGTTAAGGTTAATTCAAATCGCCGTTCTCAAGAGGCTACTAGTAAAGTATCTAAATCAATCAAACCTACAAATGGTTTTTCGGTTAATGCTAACACTCAAATTACAAATAATGTCAAAAAAATCGAGAAAAAGAATAAGAGTAAGGATAAAATAAGGCTTTAAAAAAAAATTGAATCTTTTTTAAAAAAAATAACCGAATATTTTGATGCTTTTAAACAAAATATTCGTTTTTTTTTGTGCCTCTCCCCACATTTATAAATCCTTATTAAACTTAGAAGCTCTAGCGCTTTTGTCTGTTTTCAAAAAAATTAGATATTTAGATAAATTTCCAAGTTAGTTGACCTATCGTTTTTTTTAACAAAATTTTAAAGCTTACTAATTTGTTGCGAGTGTGGCTTAGTTTGAGCTTTTTACTCAAGTGACATTTTTCTTCCAAAGAACCTCCTTTATTTGTTACAATTTCCTTATTAAATAAATCTAATATATAGAAAAGGATATAAATGAATAAATTTATTTACTTAATCATAATTTCTTGTTTTTTTCTAACGGGTTGCTGCACTATTAAGCGTCAATCTTATCAGTTAGTAAACATTTCGTCTAACCCATCGGGAGCTAATATTATTTTGGATGGACATTTTGAGGGTGTTACTCCGCAGACTTTAAATATGGAAGTTAAAAAGTCACATCATGTCACTTTGGAAAAAGAAGGTTATCAAACTCAGGAGTTTTATCTTAAGTCTAAAGTTAGTCTGTTAAAATTAAGTTCGAACTTTATCTTTCCTTTAACAGGCTTTGTTGCAGGTACAGGAACAGGTCTTATTATAACCAGAGGGAATGCTAGTGGTTTATTCATTCTTCCTGTAGGGTATTGTGCGGCTATAGGACTTGGGTGTGGAGTTGGGGTTGGACTAATAGGAGCCGGAATAGATTTATACACAGGCAATGCAAAGCAACTTTATCACTCAGAGATTAAAGCTAAATTACAGCTTCAAGAGAGTTGTGCGCATTAGATTTTTATAATCTGATCGATTGCAAAATCGAAAAATAAAATGAAAACTAACTTTGACGGTTTTAAAATATATTTCTAAAAAAAGCTTCTTAAGCTACACTCATTTTTCTTAAATTAAAGAATTGCGGAGCAAAAGCTAATGAATCAAACTTTGGAATTAGAAAAATTTAAGCTCAAGCTTTCAAAAGAGCTTGGACTGCCGTTTAAAAGTATTTCCGCAGTTACCAAATTAGTTGAAGAGGGCAATACCATTCCCTTTATTGCTAGATATCGAAAGGAAGCTACAGGGGATTTAGATGAAGTTCAAATCCGTACTATTCAAGAGCGCTTAAGCTATTTAAAAGATCTTGAAAGTAGAAAAACTACAATTATTACCTCTATCGAAAGTCAAAACAAACTAACGCCAGAACTTCTTTTAAAAATTCAAAATTGTGATATTAAGACAGAGCTTGAAGATCTTTATCTTCCCTTTAAGCCAAAACGTAGAACAAGAGGTTTGATTGCTCGTGAAAAAGGACTTCTTCCGCTTGCCCTCATCATTATTAATCAGCAATTAACAGGCAGTGTTAAAGACGAAGCGTTAGCGTTTATCAAACCTGAATTGGAAGTTACAACAACTGATGAGGCGATAGCAGGAGCCCGTGATATTGTAGCTGAAATGGTCTCAGAAAATGCAATGGTTCGAAAAATTGTGCGTCAAGCATTTGCTGATAACGGGATTATTATTTCAAAAGTGATAGAAGGCAAGAATTTAGCAGCTACAAAGTTTGAGCAATATTATGATTACAAAGAATCTGTAAGAACAATCCCATCGCACCGCTATTTGGCAATTAGAAGAGGTGAAAAAGAAGATATCTTAAATTTAAATATAGAAATTGAAGCAGACTCTGTAATATTTGAAATGTGCAAAATTTACAATCTAAACGCAGCATCTCCCTTTAAAGAACAGCTTGAAAAAGCTATTTTTGATTCATACAAACGCCTGATTCTTCCAAGTGTTGAAACAGATGTTCGGGTCGATTTGAAAATTAATTCGGATAGATCAGCAGTTGATGTGTTTGCTGATAATTTAAGAAATTTATTGTTAACATCACCGCTTGGGGATAAATCTGTTATTGGCATAGATCCAGGTTTAAGAACAGGTTGTAAATGTGTGGCAGTTGATAAAACAGGAAAATATCTAGATACTTTAACTATTTATTTATGCCAAGGGGATGCAGCCATTAAAAATGCTGAAAAGCAGCTTAGCGCATTTATAGCTAAATATCAGCCCTTTGCAATCGGGATTGGTAACGGGACAGGTGGTCGTGAAACAGAAAAAATGGTGAAAGCACTCCTTTCTGAAACTAAAACAACTGATATTATTGTTCTTTCTGTAAGTGAATCAGGTGCTAGCGTCTATAGTGCATCAGACATTGCAAGGGAAGAATTTCCTGATCTTGACTTAACCATTCGCGGTGCAATATCCATTGCAAGACGTTTGCAAGACCCTCTTGCAGAGCTTGTTAAGGTAGATCCAAAAGCAATTGGTGTGGGTCAATATCAGCATGATGTGCATCAATCTTTACTTCATGATAAATTAACAGAAGTTGTAGAAAGCTGCGTTAACCATGTAGGTGTAGAATTAAACACTGCGAGCGCATCATTACTATCTCATGTTGCAGGAATAAACGCCTCTACTGCTAAAAAAATTGTGAAATATAGAGAAGTAAATGGAGCCTTTACTAACAGATTTGAGTTAATGAATATATCAGGGCTTGGAGCAAAAGCCTTTGAGCAAGCTGCAGGGTTTCTTCGTGTTCGAGGTGGTGTTAACCCTCTTGATGCATCGGCAGTGCACCCGGAACGTTATAAACTTGTTGAGGAAATGGCAGAGGACTTAAATGTGAGCCTTGCAGAACTCGTTGCAAATGATGAATTAATAAACCAAATTGATCTTAAAAAATATTGTAGCGAGAAAATAGGTGAATTAACAATTAAGGATATCATTGGCGAATTGAAAAAACCTGGTAGAGACCCTCGTAAATCATTTGAGCCACCTGCCTTTCGAGATGATATTTTAGAAATGAAAGATTTAAAAGAAGGGATGAGACTTGAGGGGATTGTAACAAACGTGACAGCTTTTGGGGCGTTTGTTGATATTGGTGTTCATCAAGATGGGCTCATACATTTGTCTGAACTTGCAGATCGTTTTATTAAGGAAGCAAGTGAGGTTGTCCGTGTTGGCGATAAAATACAGGTAAAAGTTTTACAGGTGGATGTGGAACGAAAGCGTATTTCTTTGACAGCGAAAACTAAAGAAACGATTCGTATACCACAATCAGCAGCTCCTAACAATCGAAATCAAAAAGCGCAACCCGTGAAAAAACCAAATTTTTCAAGCAACCCATTTGCAGGTTTATAAGTTGTCGATTTATAAAATAACGGATTTCATTGAGGTCCTAGTTTGACATTCTGACATTTGCTAGTTCTTGAAAACAATAAACTTTTGCGGGGTGCAAATGATCACTATTTCACTTAAGACCCCAATTTATCTCTGTTTAAAAGGTATTAAAAGAGGGGGGTAAAGATTTTAGCATCACCTTTTGGGGTCTGAAATGACATTGTGATCATTTGCTCCCCATACCTTTATAACGTCAGGGATCAGCAAATGTCAGAATGTCAAACTAAGGCCTTAATATTATAACTTCGTCATAAAATCAAAAATGTTATTTTTCCATGCGACCTTCAAATGTGGAAGCAATAAGTGGATTTTTTGGTATTTTATGAACTTTCCTGATGACGCCTGCAACTTTTACTATCATACCATGTTTTTTACTTGTTTCAACTTTCAGAGTCCTGCCATCAATAAAATCCATGAGAATAACATGCTCATTTTTAGCTATAAAATGAATTTTAGAAGCAATATACAAACTTGCAGCATGCTTCATTGCATAAATTTCGGCTTTTATTTTAATGAGGAATTCTGATTCTTTAATGAGACGTGTGACATAACTTTTTTCTTCAATACTAAGGACAAAACTGGAAGCCGAATAACCGCCTGTAAGCGGTTTAATTAAGTACTTATTTTCTTCATGTATATCAAAACAATCAGATATTGTGGCTTTTACTTGTAGCATTAGCCATGAAGGCAATTCATTGTTGATTGGTTCTGATCTAATTAAAGGAAAATGCATCACATTGAATATGAAGGTATAAAAAAATATTTGTTTTAAATAAACCATGAAAATCACCCTTCATTTGGTTCGTCTTACAAATGTTTATTGATCTCATCTAATGTAATAATAGGGGCATCTTTATTTATGCCTTCGCACTCAAGTGCTAGGAGGGCAAAGCTTTCTTCCGAATTTAGATTTTGGGGCCACCAAGGATAGGTGCGGCATTGAGTGGGTCATGTCCCGTATACATCACATTTTTTATCTTTTAAAAAGATACAGTCGTAGTCACCAGAATTGTTAAGAGAATTTGATTTCTGATTTGGCTCCATAACTAACCCCATTATTAACAAACATCTTACTGTAATAATTATTTTTTGAACAGAAAGATATCTTTATGAATTCTTTAATTTTAATTAATTAATTAATGAATAATAATAGTAATATATAATTAAATTAATTAAACATAAATGTTACATAATAAAATAAAAAATGGTTTTATGAAAATAATTAATAATTTATCAAATATGACAATCAACGCTCTTCATAAAGGGAAATGTATATTATCAGACGTATACGAAAATATTTCAAATCGCATAAAAGCCATCTATGAAAGACATAAGTTTGATCCTGCTTCATGGAGCTCTAAACCCCGGATTCAAAATACAAAAATTCTGTATCGCGTTAAGCCTGAATTTTCTGAAGCTGAAAAACTTTTTATGTCTAAAACACAAGAAAAGGTAGCTATTACCCAAGAAATAAGAGCTTTTAATGAAATTATCACAACAGAGCAGAGTTTTTCAGCTTCCCTACAAAAGGCGGTTACACTTCTAGGGGTTTTATCTGACCCTGAAGCTTGCTGTTTAACATATACTGAAAAGCAAGAGTTAGAGGGAATTAGAGATGATTATTATCAGACTCTAATTTTATCGAAACAGCTATGTAGACAATTTAATCACTTAGCAGGAGAAAAATCGCTAACATTTGATCAAAAAGAGGTTCAGCTAGCAGATCTTTACAAATCAGAAGATTTCAAAAATTATGCAGAAGCGTTAGAAAAATGCATATCAGATCTTGAGACTGGTAAGATTTATAAAGCTCAATTGGCCTATACAAAAAACCTTAAAAATGGCGAAGATAAAATTTCAGACCTCAGAATTAATTTAAATCCTGCGATAATTACACCGGTTCAACGTTTCCCAAGGCATGAAATGTTATTGCAAAATTTAAAAGGCTCCATTAGTTCAAGCTCTCAAGGGTATGCAAATATCTTAAATGCCTTAAGTGAAATAGATCAATTAAAAGAGATATTTAAAAAAAAATGAACCTTTAAACTCTAATTCTAATCTTTTAGATAAAGGATGTGGTTTAAATCTTTAACTAAAAATCTCCAGAGAACCCCATAAAATAATGGCGTTACTATAAGAGGTAAATAGCGAGCAATACCGGTAAGCCCTAGAAGTTGCGGTAAATCTAGCCAAAAAATTCCATAAACTGCGACTAAAAAGCCTAAAATAGCGCCCGTTATCCATAGCCTCGTATTTTGATTATCAGGCAAAACTTTTTTTAAAACAGCAAAATAAAAAATATTCCAAAGACCCCACATTACGGGAACAAAATGTAAAAATGGAGTGTCGAGGATTTGCGTTTTGTCAAGGTATAGAGCAAGAAGTAAAACAATTGGTAGAATGATCGTCGGAACAACAATTCCTGCAATAAAAGCTTTAACCCATTTCATATAAAACTCCTGTCTTTAATTTTCATATAGCATTAAAAGTTTATTTTAGCAAATTTACGTGGTTAATTTTTAATGTAACAAAAAAATATATAGGTTTTATTTCTTGAAATTTAATCCAAATTGTATTAACATTTTTTTTTTGAAACTAAATATAACAAGAGAGTGTAAAATTAATGAATCATAATAATGAATCTCTTTATCAGATAAAAGACCTTTCTTTTTCCTATAAGATAGGATCAACCACTGTCCATGCACTAAAACAAGTTTCTATTGATATCCCCAAAAATTCACTTGTTTGTTTTTCTGGTCCTTCAGGATCCGGGAAATCGACAATGCTTAATGTGCTTGGATTAATAGAGCCCATTCAACAAGGGTCTGTTATTTTTAACAATCAATGTTTTGTCTCCTTAAATGAAAAAGAAAAAAACAAAATCCGTCGTTTTTCTATCGGGTTTATTTTTCAAAAATTTCATTTGCTACCGGTATTAACAGCAGAAGAAAATGTCGAATACTTTTTAACAAGGCAGGGCATTCCAAAACTAAAAAGAAAGGAGCTTGTGACAAACGCTCTTAATGCTGTTGGTTTATATGAGTACAGGAAGAAAAAACCAATGGAAATGAGTGGCGGTCAACAACAAAGAATAGCAATAGCAAGAGCCCTTGCAAAAAAACCAAGCGTCATTATTGCAGACGAACCAACAGCAAGCTTAGATCAACAGACTGCAAAAGATGTGATGAATTTACTTCATGAACTATGCCAAAAAGAAGCAGTAACAGTTATTTTAGCAAGTCATGATCCAATGGTGCATGAATATAGCGATCAACATTATCAAGTAGTAAACGGCGAGGTAAAATGCTTTTAATTTTAATATCATTCAGAAATTTATTTAGAAATCTAAGACGAACAATTTCAATTATTTTAACAGTTGCTTTAGGTGTTGGTGCATTATTTTGCTTTGATGCTTTTATTGTAGGAGTCTTAAGTCAGTACCGCGAAAGTACAATACATTCTCATTATGGGCATGGTCAATTAAATGAAAGTGGCTACAGAGAAACCTATTATGAAAAGCCCTCAGACCACTGGATTACAGATTCAGACAAGCTTGAAACATTTTTAAAAAATCAACCAGGCGTTGAATATACTTTTCCACGGATTGCATTTTCCAGTTTTTTAAGTAAGGGTAAAACGAATGTTAGTGCTATGGGGCAAGGTGTTGATGGTCCTAGTGAATCCAAATTTTTCCATGGATTGAACATTGAAAATGGCGAAACATTAAATGATCAACCAAATGGCATTTTACTTGGGGTAGGTCTTGCAAAAGCTTTAAATGTAAGCCCGGGAGAGATAATTAAAGTGACTTCCAAAGCTATTAACGAAGAAATGAACAGCATAGAATTAAAAGTAACAGGCATTTTTCATACAGGATCTAAAGATTTTGATGATAAGTTTTTCCGTATTCCACTCAAACAAGCGCAAAAACTTCTAAAAACCAATTTGGTAGAATCCATTTCTTTGGGGCTTAAGTCTGTTGACGATTGGGATGCAGTCACGAAAAGTACATTAAAAGAGTTTCCACGTTTAGAGGCGACATCGTTTGCTGTTTTAGATGCTATCTATTATCAGCATTCTGTTAATTGGCTAACAAGTCAATTTAGAACAGTCCAAATGATTATCATTACCATTGTTTTACTTGGGATATTCAACACAATTTCAACAATAGTCCTAGAGCGAAGACAAGAAATTGGAAATCTACGTGCAAATGGTGAATCCGCTTTTGATATTATGAAGCTCTTACTCTCAGAGGGTTTAATCTTAGGGTTTTTCGGCTCACTTGCAGGTATTTTAATTTCTTTATCATTAAACTTGACCATTTTAAGTAATGGAATTAGGATGCCACCAGGCCCCGGATTAACTAGAGATTTTGTCGCCTACCTTGAAATGCAGCCAGAAATGGCACTTTCAACAATACTAATGGGGGTGACAGCAGCTGTTATTGCAACATTTTTTTCGGGGTTAAAAGTGGCAAAAATGCCGATAGGTGAGGCTCTTCGTTCAATTTGATTTTAAATAAGGCGGTGTAATGGATAAGTATCATAAGCTTTCAAAAGAAGAAGAACATGTAATTCTTAATAAAGGGACAGAGCGTCCAGGAGTTGGAGAGTATAATGAAACCCAAGATCCAGGCGTTTATCTCTGTAAACGCTGTGATGCACCGCTTTATGTTTCATCTAATAAATTTTTATCAGATTGCGGATGGCCAAGTTTTGATGATGAAATTAAAACAGCAGTCGATAGAATACCAGATATTGATGGAAGAAGAACAGAAATTATTTGCCATCGCTGTAAAGCACACCTTGGGCATGTCTTTGAGGGTGAGGCTCTCACAGCTAAAAACACAAGGCATTGCGTAAATTCAATTTCATTATTATTTATCCCAGCTTTTACTCAAGAGGGATATGAGCGTGCAATTTTTGCAGCCGGCTGTTTTTGGGGTGTGGACTATGCTTTCAAAAAATTAAATGGGGTTATTTCTGTATCTTCAGGGTATACTGGAGGTTCTATCGTCAACCCTACCTACCATGATGTTTGCACGGGCACAACAATTCATGCTGAGGCTGTAGAAGTGATTTTTGATAAGAACATTACAAGTTATGAAACTCTCGTAAATAATTTCTTTGAAATTCATGATTCAACGCAGTTCATGAGGCAGGGTCCAGACATTGGTAGCCAATACCGTTCGGCTATTTTTTATTTAACAGAAACACAAAAAGAGATAGCTATTTCAATTATTGACAAATTGAAGAAAACGGGCTTAAATGTTGTGACTTCTGTTCAGCCAGCATCTCTATTTTATCAAGCGGAAGAATATCATCAAGATTATTTTAAAAAAACAGGGCGTTCACCCTCTTGTCATTTAGGAGATTAAAAATGGATCACGATAATTTCGAGCCTATTAATAAAACTGCAAGGATTCAGTACGAGGGTTCATACTTTTGGCTGATTTTTTGGATCATTCTGTTTTTTCCGATTGCCTTAATACTCCTTTTTATCGGAAGCACATTCGAATTGCATAACACAGCGTACCGCTTTAGGTATGACGGAAATTCTTTTTGGCTCTATTTTTGGACGCTTGTTTGCTTCCCGATTACATTCTTGCTACTTTTTCTAAATGGTTGTGCTGTTAGTAAAACTGAATAAGAATTCGTAACATAATGGGTTTTTGATCATGTCACTTAAATTGTCCGAAACTACATTTGCCTTTTAACTCTTAAGCTAGTACACCGTAAATATTAAATTGATCTAAATTCAACTCTTGAATATTCTCTGAAAAATAAAAAGGAGAGTATATGGGCAGACCACAAAAATACGTAGTAAGGCTTACATCTGATGAACGATGCTTTTTGAATTAATCGCAAAGGGAAAAGCAAATAAAGAGAAATTAAATCGAGCTCGTATTTTGCCTAAAGCGGATTGTGGAGAAGAAGGAGAAAACTGGGAAGATCAAAAGATAGCAGAAGCCTTTTATGTGACATATTAACTGTTCAAAGAACTAGACAAACTTTAGTAGAGGAGGATTTGGAGAACACTTTAAATAGACAACCCAAAAAAGCCAGTAAAAGGCGCATTATGCATGGAGAAGAAGAAGCTCATCTTATCGCTATGGCTTGTAGTGAACCTCCAGAAGGATATTGTAGATGGACTGTACGTTTGTTAGCAGACAAGATGGTGGAGCTTGAGTATTTACCTTCAGTTTCGCATACGACCGTTCACAATACTTTAAAAAAAACGAAATTAAGCCTTGGCAAAAAAAAGAATAGTGCATCCCTCCAAAATCCAATGCAGAATTCGTCTGTCAAATGGAAGAAGTCTTAGATATTTATAAACTCCCATATGACCCTAAACGCCCTATAGTGTGCGTAGATGAATCAAGCAAGCAATTAACAAAAGAAGTTAGAGAGCCTATACCAGCATCTCCAGGGCAAATTCTGAAATATGATACAGAATATGAGCGTAATGGAACAGCTAGTATTTTTATGGTATTTGAACCCTTGCAAGGCCTCCGTTATACTAAAATAACAGAGCAACGAACCCAAATATATTGGGCAATGTATACCAAGGACGTAGTAGATAATCATTATAGCGAAGCTGACAAAATTATATTTGTAATGGACAGCCTCAATACTTATTATAAATCATCTTTATACGAAGCCTTTGAACCTGCTGAAGCAAAAAGGCTTGCTGATAGATTTGAAATTCACTATACCCCGAAACATGGAAGTTGGTTAAACATGGCGTAAATAGAACTTAGCCACCTAAATCGGGAATGTTTAGATAGAAGAATCGGTGAAAAATCTATGATGACTACTGAAGTGGAAGCTTGGAATAAGGCAAGGAATGATAAAAAAATAATTGCAGACTGGCAATTTTCAAAAGCAGATTCAAGAATAAAATTGCGTAGATTATATCCATCAATTTAATATTTACGGTGTAATAGTACAGTAAATCGTATATAAGTACTTATAAAAAATTATTTTAAATTCGAATATTGCTATTCTCTTATTTCGTGACATGCACAGACTCCATTTTAGGCTATTTTAATTCCTGTCGCCCTTTCACGGCTCTATCTTTAATTAAATCTACCGCACGCTTGACGCTGCCGGCTACATGCTTTCGTAGCTTCGCTACTAAAAAAAACAATTACTACAAAAGATTAAAAGCGCGATTACAAAAAATAAAAATTTCATTATTAATACGGAAAATCTACAAACTAAAATTTTAATGTTTATTGGTAAATCAAAATATTTATATATTTCGACCTTCATTAATTATTTGCATTTAAATGAGCTCGTATTTAAAATGATTTTATGAGTTTTAAGGATTATAATGAAAAATCAAACAAAAGAATATGCAAAACTTATTAGATCATTTTGGTTATCTAAAGATAGTTTATCGTCTTGGGTCTACTTGTCGTTACTTATAATTATTAGTGGATTTCTTGTTTTTACTTTGGTTTATATAAATAAATTACAAGGTGAATTGTTTAATTATGTCGAATTAAAAGATAAATCATCAATTATTCAAAATATAATGGAATTATCATTAATTATTGTTTTCTCTATGATATTTTTTTCATTAAAAAGTTTGTTTACATCTTTGGTTCATTTTAAATGGCGTAAAGCAATGACCAAGCAGCTGATATCAAAGTGGTTAAATTCAAAGTGTTATTTCTATCAAAAAGCCTTAATTGACAACCCTGACCAAAGAATAAGCGACGATGTGAATTACTTCTGTGAAAATTGCATTACAGTTTCTTTAGATATTTTTATCCAGATTCTAACTGCGGCTTCATTTTTTATAATTCTATGGAACTTTTCAGCTCCTTTTCATTTTAATTTTTACGGGAATGAATATACCATTTCACATTATTTGGCATGGTTATGTTTGATCTATGCTCTCGCTGTCAATTTATTTATGTATTGGGTTGGCAAACCAATTGTTCAGTTAGATTTTCAACAGAAAAAAGTTGAGGCCGACTTCCGTTACTCTCTTATTCGATTTAAGGATCATGCAGAAGAAATAGCTTTTAAAAAAGGAGAGTCTTTCGAGCAAACAATTTTTGATTATAAATTTTCATTTATTAAAACAAATTATTATAAATTGCTTAAATTTAAATTTTTCATGACACTAACGCAACATGGATATTTATCGACTTTATCTTTTTTCCCTATTATTGCATCTCTCCCACTTTATCTTTCTGATTTGATTGGATTTGGCGATCTTATGCAAATTAATGGAGCTTGTATACAAGTACTTGCTTCATTAGGGGTTTTAGTAACTTCCTATCAATCACTTGCACTCCTGCATGCCACTAAAAATCGTCTTTATCAATTTTTAAATCAACAAAGCCTCGATGATCTTTCAGGAAATTCTAACTATCAAATCAGTGAAAAAAATGAGTTTACTTTAGAAAATGTCACCATTTTTAATCAAAACAAAGAATCTATTATTAAAAATTTAAGTTTTAATGTTTTAGATGGTGAAAAAGTACTTTTGATGGGAAAAAGTGGATTAGGAAAAACATCTATTCTAAGATCGCTTAGCAAAATATGGTATAACAACCAAGGTAGCATTAAATTACCCAATGGCGAAATATTCTTCATTCCACAAAAACCTTATTTTCCTTTATCAACGCTTAAAAGTTGCCTCTTGTACCCTTTCACTAACCAAGTAGATGAAATAAAACTTGCAGAAGCACTAAGAGATGTCCATCTATCAGATTTGATCCCTTTGCTAAATGAAGAAAAAGATTGGTGTCGCTATCTTTCCCCAGGGCAACAGCAAAGAATAAATTTTGCAAAAATATTGATTAGAAAACCTACAATTTTGGTCATGGATGAGCCGACCTCTTCCTTAGATGAATTCCATGAAAATGAAATGTTTAGGTTGTTACGTGAGAAAATATTTAAAGATGCTACTATTCTAACCATAAGTCATTCTTCTGTTTTAAAGAATTACCATGACCGTTGCGTAGAGATTTCTTAAGATTAACTTATTTTTTATTGTATGGGTGCAGAGGCAATGTATTGAATTGCATATCGCAATATCAAAATCTCTTAAATCTTGTAGCGATTAAGACATAAACCGATCATATTAATTCTAGAGGTTGGATGGTATTAAAGCCTATGAAAGAAAAGATAAACAACCCCTAATCACTTTGATTAATTTAAATAACCTTTCATAATTTAAACTTGTATTAAAATCAAAAGTATCATAAAATGTTTATTTAATTAACTTAATAAAGGGCTTTTTTATGAATCAAATAAATCTGATGGCGTCAGGCTCTCAAATAATTGTCGAAAGCACGGCAAATTCAACCATTACAATCTGGCTCGGAAGAGTGGTCACTTATGCTGTAGCGCATCCTATTATTACGATTGTAATTACAGCTATTGCCTTTGTTATTTTGATCTATTGTATTTATAAATACCAACTTAAAAGTGCAAAAACTGGTCAATCAAATACAAGTAATCCAAATGGTGCTGAAAAAGCCGGTCCATCAAATACAAGTAATCCACATCCTACTAAAAAAGCTGGTCAATCAAATACAAGTAATCCACATCCTGCTGAAAAAGTTGGTCAGTCAAATACAAGTAATCCAGTTGATCAGAAAAATCAAACCGAGTACTTGGAATTTTGCTCAAAAGATCTTAATGCCGACAACGTTTTCAATTATCTAAAAAATGCAAAGATAGCAAAAGCTGAAGCTGATGTCATAAAATGCCTTGATTATATAAGTAATGAAATAAATACGATCGCGATCAGTAAACATATATTCGGCAGAAGCTTTGATAGCTACAGCCAATTGCCATATCATAGTGACATATGGAAAGTTATATTTTCAAATTTCAATTTCTCTGACCTT
>Ga0209181_10001604_pt1 | contig 38976 bp, 36 predicted proteins | sample MAT05_FD_187208 | JGI IMG/M metagenome (GOLD analysis project Ga0209181, IMG submission 187208) | Freshwater microbial communities from Lake Fryxell liftoff mats and glacier meltwater in Antarctica - MAT-05 (SPAdes) (version 2) | ecosystem: Environmental > Aquatic > Freshwater > Ice > Liftoff... | reverse complement strand
TGCGCTGCAGCGCGTCGTGCACCAGCGTCTGGAGCTGGCTGCGCGGGTTGCTGGCGGCCAGCGGCCCGGCGGCCAACGCCGCGCCGGCAGCCGGCTCGGGCCGTACCTCGTCGATGCAGGCGGCCCGGACGGCGCCGTGCAGGCTGGTCAGCAAACCCAGGAAGACAGCGGCATGCAGGGCACGGCTGCATCGGCCTGGGGTCGGGCATGCAGGGGTTGGGGCAGGAGGAATCGGCTTCATGGTGGCGGACACAGCGGCGCTGGGTATAACGGGGGCATCACCGGCGCAGCAGGCGCAAGGGCTGCAAGCAGTAGACGCCGGCCGCGGTGCGGGCAATCGTTGAACTGCGGCCCGTTTTGCACCCTAATTCCGGTCCCGTCACCGCCACCAAATTCGCAGCGGGCGCGCGGGCCTAGCGTTCGGTGAACGCCTCTTGTGCCTTCATCATCGGCCGCACCAGGAAGCTCAGCACCGATCGCCGCCCGGTGCTGATCTCGGCCGTGCCGACCATGCCGGGCAGCACCGTCAGCGGCTTGCCGCCGGCCTTGAGGGTGGTGGGGTCGGCCCGCACCAGCGCACGGTACCAGGTGCCCTCGGCGCCGGCGTTGCGCTCGCTGTCGCCCAGCGCGTCGGGGCTCATCGTCATGACCTTGCCACGCAGGCTGCCGTAGACCGCGTAGTCGTAAGCGGTGAGCTTGATCTCGACCCGCTGCGCCAGCTTGATGAAGCCGATGTCGGCCGGCTTGATGCGCAGCTCCACCAGCACCAGGTCGCCCAGCGGCACGATCTCCATCACCGGTGCGCCGCCGGCCACCACGCCGCCCAGGGTGTTCATGCGGATGTTCTTGACCATGCCGCGCACTGGCGACGTGAGGATGGTGCGCTTGATCATGTCGTCGCGCACCACCTGCTGCTCGCCCATCATCGTCAGCTCGGTCTGCACCCGCACCAGCTCGGCACTGGCGTCCTGGCGGAAACGGTTGATGCGCTCCTGGGTCTGCATGTTCATGTCGTTGACCTGTCGGCGCAGCCGCATCACCTCGACATCGCTCATCAGGCCCTTGGCCGACATCGATTCGGCCATGCCCAGCTCACGCTCGAGCAGGCGCTGGTTGCGTGAGTTGATGCCCACCGCGTCGTTGAGCGCACGCTGGCGCGCGCTGTACGAGTCGGTTTCGCCCTGCACCACCAGCGGCACGGCCGCCAGCTCGGGCGTGAACTTCAGCGGCCTGCCGGTGGCCTCGGCCTGCAGCCGTGCCACGGCGGCCAGCAACGACAGGCGTTTAGCCCGGCTCTCGCCCTGCTGGGCCTCGACCCGGGTCGGGTCCATCAGCGCCAGCGGCTGGCCGGCCACCACCGATTCACCCTCGCGCACCTTCAGCTCGCGCAGGATGCCGCCCTCCAGGCTGGCGATCACTTGCTCGCGGCCTTCGGGGATCACCCGCGCGTCGCTGCGGGTGATCATGTCGACCTGGGCAAACGCGGCCCAGATCAGCCCCGCCGCCAGCGCGGCCAGCATCAGGTAGATCGACCAGATCGCACCACGGGCCGGCTCCAGCTCATACGCAGCCTGGGACGGGCTGAGGTATTGCGCGTCACCGCGCCGCAAGGCGGGTCCGGCGGGATTCAGGTCGGATCGGGACATGGGGGGTATTGGCGGCAGTCAGACCGCCGCGCGGCTGTCCGACGGCTGCGTGCTGGGGTGACGGTGCACGTTGGTGGGCGCGGCGGCCTCACCCGTGGCCGTAGGCGGCGCCGCCTGCGCGGCGGGCTTGGCGCCCGACAGCACCGCCAGAACCTGCGCCTTGGGGCCGTCCATCACCACCTTGCCGGCATCGATCACGATGATGCGCTGCACCAGCTCCAGCACGGCCGGGCGGTGCGTGACCATGATCAGCGTGCAGTCGCTGGCGGCCTCCTTGAGCTGGCGCAGAAAAGCCATCTCGCTCTGTGCATCCATCGAACTGGTGGGCTCGTCCATCAGCAACAGCTTGGGCGCGGTGATCAGGCTGCGGGTCAGCGCCACCAGCTGGCGTTGGCCACCCGACAGCAGCCCGCCGGACTCACCCACCGGCAAATCCCAGCCCAGCGGGTGGCCTTCCACCAGCCGGGTCAGGCCGGTCAGCTTGGCCACCTCGGCCAGGCGGGCGGGGTCGGCCCCGGCGCGGCCCAGCAGCACGTTGTCGCGCAGCGTGCCGTGGAACAGCCTTGAGTCTTGCGGCACATAGCCGACACGCATCCGGAAGTCGCCCGGGTCGAGCTGGCGCAGGTCGATGCCGTCCACCTCGACCGTGCCGTCGGTGGGCCGGTACAGGCCGGCGATCAAGCGCAGGATGGTGGATTTGCCGCTGCCGATGCGGCCCAGGATCGCTACCCGCTCACCCGCCTGGAAGCGCAGGTTCACACCCTTGAGCACCTGCGGCGCCTGCTGGCCGGCAGGCGCCGGGTAGGCAAAGCCGGCATCGTGCAGGCCGATGGCCCCGGTCATGCTGCGCAGCGGGATGTAGTTGCGGCCGGCTTCACGCTCGGTCGGTTGCGCCATCACCCGGTCCAGCCCGCGCATCGCGGCACGCGCGCCCTGGTAGCGGGTGGCCAGCATCACGACGGAGTTGAGCGGCGCGATCGCCCGCATCGCAAACATCACGCCGCCCATCAGCGCGCCGCCGGTGATCACCTTGGCATCGATCAAATACACGCCCCACACCAGCATCACCAACGTGACCGCCTGTTGCGACATCATCGACAGGTTCATCGTCAGGCTGCTGACGCGGCGGGCCGAGAGCTGGCTGTGCACCGAGGCCGCGGTGGTCTGCTCGTAGTGGTGCAAAAAGCGGCCTTGCGAGCCAGTGGCCTTGACGTCCTCGATGCCCTCGACCGACTCCACCAGCAGGCCGTGCAGATCGGCCTGCTGCACCATGTTGGCCGACATCGAGCGCCGCAACGATCCCTGCACCAGCCAGGACGCGCCCAGGATCAGGGGCACCGCTGCCACCGTCACCCAGCCCAGCGGGCCGCCGATGACAAAGGTCATCGCGATGTAGATAAAGACAAACGGCAGGTCACTGACCGCCGACAAGGTGGCCGAGCCAAAAAATTCGCGCACTTGCTCGATCTGGCCCACCAGGTGGGCATAGGCGCCGGCCGACTCGGGCCGGTGCTCCATGCGCACGCCCAGGCTCTGGCGGAACAGCGTGGTGCCGACCAGCAGGTCCACCTTCTTGCCGGCCAGCTCGATCAGGTGGGCGCGCAACTGGCGCGCCGCCAGGTCGAACACCAGCGCCAGACCGCCGGCAATGGCCAGCGCCCACAGCGTGACAAACGCCTGATGCGGGATCACCTTGTCGTAGATCACCGAGGTGACGGTGCCGGTCACCAGCATCAGCGTGTTGCTCAGCAGCGCGGCCAGCAGCGCCGATCGGTAGTACGGCGAAAAGCGCCGCATCGTGCCCCACAACCAGTGCGACGCCGGGTCGCGCAGTGCTGCGGCTTGCTCGGCACTGGCGTTGACTGAGGCCGCTGCGGCCTGCGGCTGTGGCGTGGCCACCAGGGCCATGCCGGTGTATTCGACGTTGAGCTCGGTCTCGGTGGCCGCCACCTCCCGGGGCACGGCACCGGGCAGCAGCACGGTGCAGATCGCCGGGCCGGCCGATTGCTGGCGGCGCGCCAACAGCACGCAGGCATCGCCGTTCTTGAGCAGCAGCACCACCGGCATCAGCAGGTCGGGCATGTCGGCAATCGTGCGCTGGACTAAGCCGGCCTTGAAACCGGCCTCGCGCAGCGCGCGCAGCGCCTGGTCGGGGCCGACCAGGCCTTCTACCTGCTGGCCTTCGAACAACGAGGCGACCGAGCGCTCGTTGCCGTGGTAGCGCGTCAGCCAAACCAGCGCCTGTGCCAGTGCGTCGTCGGTCAAGGCAACGGCCTCCGGCTCGACAGGGGCCGGCGCCGGGTGCAGTGAGGGATCGTCGCGGGCAGGCACGGATCGGGGATCGGGGATCAGGCGTCTGAGGTCAGCAGTCAGGCGTCAGGCGCGGTGCTTGAGCGCCAGGCGCTCGAAGTGGCTCTCGATGCTGCGCACGACGCTGGGCAGGTCGAACAGCGGCGAGCTGCGGCCCTGCTCGGCCAAATAGCGCTTGTAGCTGGCCACCCGGGCCGGGTGCTGGCCCAGCAACACGGCCAGGCGTTCGTAGTCCGCCAGGCTGGCGGTGGCCAGCTCGGGCAGGCCGACGGCGGTCAGCAGGCTGCCGGCCATGCGCGAGATATAGCTGCGGCCCGACAGGGTGACGATGGGCGTGCCCATCCACAGCGCATCGCTGGCGGTGGTGCCGGCGTTGTACGGAAAGGTGTCGAGCATCAGGTCGGCACACTGAAAGCGTGCCAGGTACTCGGGCGGCGCCACCCGCGGCGCAAAGACCAGCCGGTCGGCCGCCACACCCTGCGCCAGTGCGGCGCGCTGCAGGTTGTCGCGGGCGGTGTCGTTGTCGGCCAGCAGCCACAGCACGCTGCCGGGCACCTGGCCCAGGATGCGCATCCAGGCGCCGAACACCTCCGGCGTGAACTTGAAGGTGTTGTTGAACGAGCAGTAGACAAAGCGGTCTTCGGGCAGGCCGTAGCTGCTGCGCTGCGGGCGCGGCGCCACGTCACGCTTTCGGTCGCTGACCTGGTAGCAGTGCGGCAGGCGGATCGGCTGCTCGGTGCAATAGGGCTCCAGTTCGGGCGGCATCACGTAGTGGTCGGCCACGATCCAGTCCACCCCCGGCAAGGCCGAGGTACCGGGCAAGCCCAGGTAGCTGACCTGCACCGGCGCGGCACGGTAGCCCAGGATGGCGGGCCGGGCGCCGCTGGTCAGGCCTTGCAGGTCGACCAGCACATCGATACCGGCCTGGGCGATCAGCCGCGCGGCGGTAGCGTCGTCCACCCCGTCCAGCCGCACCAGGTGGTCCATCGCGGCCAGGATGCGCTTGCGCTGGGGCTGGGCACTCTCGGGCGTCCAGCAAAAGGCATAGATCTCGAACTTGCTGCGGTCGTGCAGCTCGAACAGCTCGGGCGTCAGCAGGCCCACCGCGTGCATGTGCAGGTCACCCGACAGGTAACCGATCTTGATCTTGCCGCTGCGCGCCGGCATGCCGCTGTGCAGCGCCACCGGGGCCAGCTTGGGCACCCGGTCGGTGGCAAAGCGGGTGGCGGCGATCAGTTGCAGCGCCGGGTCGTCGCTGGCGCTCATCATCGCCAGCAAGGACGTGCCGGTCAGCAGCATGTTGGGCGTGACATCGCCCAGCGTCTGGTAGACCGGCCAGGCGCACTGCTTCTGGCGCAGGTGCAGGTAGTGCTGGATCACACTGGGCTGGTGGGCGTCGAGCTGCAGGCTGTCGCGCAGGCAGGCCTCGGCCTCCGGAAAGCGCCGCAGCGACTCCAGCAGCCGGCCCAGGTTGTTCCAGGCATGCACCCGCAGGTCGGCGGCGGCGCCGCTGGCCAGCACCGCGCGCCACTGTGCCAGCGCCTGGTCGGGCTGGCCGGCACGCTCCAGCAAATGACCCAGGTTGAGCCTGGCATGCGGAAAGTTGGGCTGCAGCGCCACCGCCTGGCGGTAGGCCGCCTCGGCGTCGGCATTGCGGTTCAACCCCCCCAGCAGCGTGCCCATGTTGAAGCAGGCGACATGGCGCATGGCCAGCGGCCCATCAACGATCCAGGCCTGGTACAGCGCCACGGCGGCGTCCGACTGGCCGGCTTGCTGCAGGCGATGGGCCTGGCTGACCAGTTCGGCCAGGGTCAGGACGGCAGGGGGGCTGAGCAGGGCTTCGGGCATGGTCTCTCTCGGGCACGGCAAAGTGGGCAAGCCATGGTAGGAGCGGGGCACCAGCGGCAAGCGCGGCAAAAGGTCAGGCTATCGGGCGCTAATCACCCGGGTGCCGGGCTTCAGAAACGCAAACAGCGGCCGAGGGCCGCTGTTTGCAGTGAGGACGGCCAGAGGCTGAACTGCGTCAGAACCCCAGGCTGGCCAGCAGGTCATCGACCTCGCCCTGGTTGGCCACCACGTCGGTGCGGCCCTCGGGGTTGACCACCGGCCCGTGCAGCACGCTCAGGTCCACTTTCTCGCGGTGCTCGGCCGGCACCACCTGCACCAGCAGCTTGACCAGGCTGTCCTCCAGGTCATTGGCCAGCGCCACCACCTTGGCCACCACCTGGCCGGTCAGGTCGTGAAAATCCTGCGCCATCATGATGTCGGTGAGATGCGCGTCGATGACCTTGGTGCGCGCCTCGACATCGTTGACAAAATTGAACACCGCGCCCGAGGCCACCGCCTTGACCGGGTCGGCCAGCAGCGCGGCGGCCAGCCGGCGGGTGTCTTCGGCGATGGCGTTGTGCTCGGCCTTGGCCTGGTCTACCGAGTTGAGCACCTTGTCGGCCGCCTCCGCCGTCTTGGTGGCGATGTAGCTGAGCCGGCTGCGCGCGTCGGGCAGGCCGTCGGTGGCGATCTGCAACTTGGGCATCACGCCCAACTGCTGCATGGTGTCGTGCAGCAGCCGGGTGATGGTGCCAATCTGCTGGAACACCTCCGGCGAGGTGGTCACGGCCTGATCGGGCATCAGGGCGGCAATATCGTCCATCTTCATGGTGGGCTCCTTCAGTCCGGTCAAGCGGTGGCCGCAGCCAGTTTCTGCATGATCTTGGTCACCTTCTCTTCCAGCGTGGCCTTGGTGAAGGGCTTGACCACATAACCTGCGGCGCCGCTCTGGGCGGCCAGCAGGATGTCCTCCTTGCGCGCTTCTGCAGTGACCATCAGCACGGGGATGTGTTTCAGGCTGCTATCGGCCTTGACCGCCTTGAGCAGGTCGAAGCCGTTCATGTTGGGCATGTTGATGTCGCTGACGACAAAATCGTAGCGGTTGCTCTTGAGCATCTGCAACGCGACGGCGCCGTCTTCGGCCTCCTCCACGTTGTTGCAGCCCATTTCCTTGAGCAGGCCACGCACGATGCGGCGCATGGTGGAGAAGTCGTCGACGACCAGGAACTTGAGGTCGGAGGGATGGCTCATGTCAGTCCTCGGGGCTGGGTGCAGGAAGGGAGAAACGTGTGGCGACGGGGGTCGATGTGGGCTTATCGGCCGGCGCGCGGCGGACTTGATACGAACACCGGCTTTTCAGGGCGGATGGGCGCCTCGGCCGTTGCGCCGTCGGCGCCCGGCTTGGCCATCGGCTCGACCAAATCGGCGGTGGGCCGGTAGAACCGGTCTTCGGCATCGCGGTTCATCACGATGATGCTGATGCGGCGGTTCTGCGGCTCGGCCGGGTCGTTGCGGTTGAAGGGCTGGCTGCTGGCCAGGCCCAGCACGCGCAGCACCCGGTCCTCCGTCAGGCCGCCCGCCACCAGCTCGCGCCGGGACGCATTGGCCCGGTCGGCCGACAGCTCCCAGTTGCTGTAGCCCCGGTCACCGCCGGGGAACGGCGTGGCGTCGGTGTGGCCCTCCATCGTCAGGCGGTTGGGCACCTCTTGCAGCACACTGCCGATGGCACGCAGCAACTCGCGCATATAGGGTTTGACCACTGCGCTGCCCGAGTCGAACATCGGCCGCGACTGCTCGTCGACGATCTGGATGCGCAGCCCGTCGCGGGTCATGTCGAGCTTGATCTGGGAGGCGTACTGGGCCAGCTTGGCGCTGTTTTGCAGCGCCGATTCCACCTGCTCGCTCAGCGCCTGCAGTTGGGTGGCCTCGGCCACCCGTTGCTCTTGGCGCAGCGCCTGCAGGTTGATGGTGCTGCGCGGCGCCTTGACATCGCCCTGCTTGACCTGGCCGCTTGATCGCGACAGATCCTGGCCGCCACCCTTGAGCAGCGACGATGAATCGCCAGACCCCGAGCCGCCGTTGAGCAGCGCCACCTTGAGCGGGCTTTGAAAATAGTCGGCAATGCCCTTCTTGTCGCCCTCCGACGTGCTGCCCAGCAGCCACATCAGCAGGAAAAACGCCATCATCGCCGTCACGAAGTCGGCATAGGCGATCTTCCAGGCACCACCGTGCACCGCATGGCCACCCTTCTTGATGCGCTTGATGATGATCGGTTGGAGCTTTTTTGCGTCACCCGCCAAGATATTCTCCGCCTGTCATTTCTTTTTCACGTGGGCTTCGAGCTCGGTGAAGCTCGGGCGGTCGCCCGAGAACAGCACCTTGCGGCCGAACTCGATCGCCACCTGCGGCGCATAGCCCTGCATGCTGGCCAGCAGCGTGGTCTTGATGCACTGCAGCTCCTTGCCGGCGTCCTCGACCTTTTGCTCCAGCAGGCCGCCCAGCGGCTCGACAAAACCGTAGGCCAGCAAGATGCCCAGGAAGGTGCCGACCAGCGCCGAGGCGATCATGCCGCCCAGGATCGCCGGCGCCTGGCCCACCGACCCCATCGTGTTGACGACACCGAGCACCGCCGCGACGATGCCAAACGCCGGCAGGCCACCGGCCAGCCGGGCAATCGCGGCCACGGCGGCATGCTCTTCGTTGTGGTGGGTCTCGATCTCGCTGTCCATCAGGCTTTCGATCTCATGCGCGTTCAGGTTGCCCGAGACCATCATGCGCAGGTAGTCGGTGATGAACTCGGTGACGTGGTGGTCGTTGCCGACGATCGGGTACTTCTGGAACAGCGGTGAGCTGTGCGGGTCTTCGACGTCTTTTTCGATCGACATCAGGCCCTCTTTGCGGGCCTTCTGCAGGATGTCGAACATCAGCGCCAGCAGCTCCATGTAGCGCGCCTTGTTGAACTTGCTGCCCTTGAAGCACTGGCCCAGGCCTTTGATCGACGCCTTGATCACCTTCATCTGGTTGTTGGCCAGAAAGGCGCCGGCCGCCGCGCCGAAGATGGTGATCATCTCGAACGGCAGCGCCTTCAAGATAACCTGGATGTTGCCGCCGTGAACGATGTACACCCCGAAGATGCACACCATGGCAAGTAACCAACCGATGATGACGAACATGGTGTGGGGCTGTGGCTTTGGCAGTAGTGCCGGACCGGATGGCCGGGCTAGTTGAAGGGGTTATCGGCCGACGCCGCAGCAGATTGAGCCGGGATGCTGATCCGCCGCAGCCCCTGCAGGTTGCTGGTACAGCCATACCGGTTTGGCGCCCGGCCGACGCAGCACGGCGCTGGGCACCACATCGGGCACCGCAAACTCCAGGCTGGCCAGCCACGCGCCGGGCGCCAGCTCGGCGCGGGCCTTGGCCAGCGCGCGGGCCATGCTTTCGGGCCGCTGGAACACATAGACCAGCGCAACGCCGGACCAATCGTCACGCCACATGTCGCCCTGCCGCACCCGGGCCCAGGGGCAGCGCAGGGCTGCGGCCAGGCGCAGCGGCCAGCTCCATTCGACCCCTTCGAGGCGGGCCAGTGAAAATTCGGCATGCAGTGCGGCCAGGCCGTGGCCCAGGCCACAACCCGCATCCAGCACGCGGGCGCCCGATGGCAGCGCGACCAGCGCAGCCAGGCCCTGCAAAGCACCCGCCGGCGTCGGGAACAAGGGCGCGTCGCGCCAGGCCCTGACCGGGTACACCGCCAGCAGCAGCGCGGCCGGCAGCAGCCAGGCCCAGGGCGGCATACCGGGGGTGGATGGCAGGCTGCCGGTCAAGGCCGCGGCGCCGTTGGTCGGGCCTGCGCTGACCAGCATCTTGACCAGCGCCGACACCGGAAACCCCGCGGCCACCATCAGACGCCGCCAGCCGCTGGTGTGCCGCAAAACCAGGGCGACGAGCACACCCAGCCCCGTGGCTACCAGCCACGCGCCGCTGCGATGGGTGGGTGTCAGCAAAAACAACAGCGCCCAGGCGGCCAGCCAGGTCAGCAAGGCCGGGGCGGGCCACGGCCAGTGCCGGTGCGGGCGGAAAGGGTGGGCAGTCATGGCTGCAGTGTCGGCCGCGACCACCTCGGGTGATCGATCGAAAAGCGCGGTGCCAGGCCGGATGGTCAACGCTTGGCCTGGCCAGCACCGGACGCCGTCGCCCGGGTGCCAGCGCGGATGGATCAGCGCCGGGCCATCAAGATCTCGTGCGGCGGCGTCACCCGCACCTTTGCTGCACTCACCGCGCCCTTGACCGCAAAACGCCGGTCATTGGTGTCGCGCTGCGCTGCGTTGCCGCGGTGTACACCATCGGCGCCGATCAACACCGCCACGACCGGCAGGTTGGCGCGCGGCCCACGGGCCACCACGATGCAGATCTCACCGTTGACCAACTCGACAAAGCTGCCGGGCGGATACAACCCCACCGCCTTGAGCAGCGCCCCGCCGATCTCGTCGGGCGTGCCGCTGGGCCCCAGGCAGGCTTCACGCGCCGCCTGCACCGGCGACATCGGGCCGCGGGTGGCACGGCGGCTGAGCTTGGCGGTGAAGATGTCGGCCCGCCGCAACAGCCGCGCCGCCCGCTGCGCCGGCGTCAGGTCGCCCAGCGGTTGGCCCTTGAGGCTGTCGTCGTGGTGCAGGCGCACGATCTCGATCCAGTCCGGGTCGGCCACGCCGGCCTCCCGCAACATCAACGCCGACTGCTCGGCATGGTCGGCAATCAACGCGCGCGAGGCCGCCGACACCGGCAGATCGCTGGCGGCCAGTTGGTCCTGCAGGCGCCGCATCGAGGTGTTCATCGTCAAAGCGGCCATCGACAGGCTGTTGAGCAAGCCGGCGTCCCAACCCAGCTTGTTGGCCGCCTCGATCCCCACCAGCATGCACAGCAGACCGTGGTTGCTGCTATAGCGCTCGGTGGCGTTGCCCGCGGTGTAGATCAGGTGGTAGAGCGAGGCGTCGAGCCGCTGCTCGGCCAGGCGAGACGCCCGCTCGTGCACGGCCATCAGCCGGCTCATCCAGGGGGTGTCGGCGCGCAAATCGCGCAGCGTGACATCCAGCACCGCGGCCAGTTCACCCCACTGCTCGCCCAGGCCCTTGGCCGGGCCGGCGCTGCGTTCACGTTCGGCTGGCGCCCGGGTGTCGGCGATCTTTTGCAGCGTGGCGTTCTGGCGCATGGCCGTGTCCAGGGCCGATCCCAGCCGGCGGCGCCACTCGTTGGACTCGTGATCGTCGGCAAACAACTCGGCGGCCTGCAGACCGGCAAAGGTCTTGGGGTCGTCCATGCGCACGTTGGCAGCCAGCAAAAGACGCCCGCCGACGTCGCGCAGCGGAAACGGCAGCGCCTCGCCCATGCGCAGGTACTGTTTCGAGAAGGGGGACAGGTTCACAGCGGGTGTCCAGATCAAATCACGTCACACCGACGCTATCGGCAGTTTTCGGGCCGGCTGAAGTGCGCCGGGCAGAAAAATGGGCGATCACCCGGAGGCGATCGCCCAGAAGGCACCTTGCGGGTGCCAGGAGGAGACACACTAGAAAACCAGATCGCAACACCCAGTCAAACCCGGTCCATGCATCCGGTATCGGCCGGCACCCGCGCGGCTTGAAGCCTGACCCTGGCACCGCAACCGCAAAAACTATTGAACCAGGCAATCCTGCACGGACGGCAACTGGATGGCGCCCGCATTGCGGCCCTTGCCGGCACGCGCCGGCGGGTTGCACAGGCCGCAGACATAGTGGCGGGCGATCTCGTGCGGGTGCGTCACGAAGTGGCCACCGCATTTGCTGCAGGCGGTCATCGTCAGCATGCCGTTGTCGACAAACTTGACCAGGCGCCAGGCGCGGGTGACTGAGAGCTGCGGCTCCAGACCCTGGGCGGTGATCTGCTCCATGTAGAGCTTGTAGGCCTTGATGACCGAGTCGATCTCGTCGAGCGCCGCCACCTTGTTGAGGTATTCATGGATATTGAGGAACAGGCTGGCATGGATGTTGGGCTGCCAGGTCATGAACCAGTCGGTCGAGAACGGCAGCTGGCCCTTGCTGGGGCTCTTGCCGGCCACCTCCTTGTACAGGCGCAGCAAGCGCTCGTAGCTCAGGTCGGTCTCGCTCTCCAAGACCTGCAAGCGGGCGCCCAGGCGGATCAGTTCCACCGCGGTGTCGATCTGGCGGGCTTCGGTCAGGATGCTCTTGCTACGCATGGTGCTCTCTCCTTGGGACTGGTGGGTCAGGCCGGTGGCGCAGCGGGCTGCGCCGTCCTGCCCGGGGCCGGGCAGGTCAGGCCAGGTCAGGCAGCTTCCTGGTGGCGGCCGGCCATCAGGATGGACGCATGCAGGCGCGACACGCTTTCGTTGGCAGCGCCCTTGCCGTGGCTGGTCAGCAGGCTCCAGACCAGGTCATCGTCGCAGCGCATGCGGCACAGCAGGGTGCTGCCCGAGGCAATCTTCATCATCTGCGCCGGCGTCAGTGCGGCAATCATCACGGCGCTGTCCTCGGTCACGCCGAGGCGGAACAGCGCTTGTTCGAGGTCGGAGCGGATCAGGGTCTGGGCCAGCATCAGGTACGACAGGTTGGCTTCGCGGATTTCGGCAAGGATCTGTTCGGTGTTCATGGGGGTCGGTCCGGTAGGGTGCAGGCGTTGATGAACGGGGGCTGGTGTGAAACGAACTGTAGAGATCGCAACAAGGCTGCAACATCAGTCCAATTCGTCTTCTTGAGTCCCGATTTGTCGGGCAGCCTTGTCAGGCAAATTCCTACACGCTGTCGCCGTATCGGCCGATTGCCCCTGGCGCCGCCGGCCGATGGCGGCGCTCGGCCGTCTCTTGCGGCAGGTCACACCTTGCCCGCGTACCGGAACCGGCCCCGATTTCGACCGCTGTTTGGCGCTTTATGGGCAAACCGGCTGCCTAGACTGGCGGCTCACGATGGACCGGAGACCCCCCGCCATGAACGCAGCCGCCCTGGCCCCGCCCCCCACCCAGCCCCTGGCCCTGCCACTGGAGGCCGCCCTGCTGGTGGCCCCCGCACCGCCTGTCGGTGCGGCCGTCGCAGGCCTGACGCTGACGCCAGACAATTGTGTCGAGCTGACCGCCACGCTGCTGCTGGCCGCGTGTCGGCGCGGCCAATTGGAGGACGCCAGCGCCGCCGCACGGGTGGCCCTGGGCATCGCCGAGCCGAATTCACCGCACCAGGCGATGCTGCGGGCACTGGCCCAGGCCCAGCCTGCGCTGATGCAGGCCCCGGAGGAGCAGCGCCTCTACCTGCTGCGCCACCAGGACGGCACGGCGCAAGGCCTGATACGCCTGCGCGACAACGGCCGCATCGGTGCAGCACCGCCGGCGGGCATCGCCAGGTGGTCGCTGCAGGAGGGCAACCTCGTCCTGAGCAACGACGACGACCAGCCCCGGGCGCGTTTTGCGCTGTGCGGCACCATCGACGGTGCACGCCTCTACCTGGGCGAAACCCTGAACGACGGCACGCCGACCCTGCTGCAGGAGTTGCGCTGCACCTTCAGCCGGCTGCACGGCCTGGACCCCGAACTCGTCGCACCTTTTTGCGCCCTGTTCGATGCCGATGCGCTGGTGCCTGCCACCCTGCCCGCCCGCTCGGCGCTGCTGCTGGCCGCGCCGCACTGTGGCAGCGACACCTTGCGGGCGGCGCTGAACCACGGTGCTGCAATCAGCTTCGACGGTGACCTGCTGGCCCCGCTGCACATTGGCCTGGCCGAGGGCGTTGTGCCGCCAGCACAGGCCGGCGCGCTCTACGACCTGCGGGCCAAGGACCCGGTGTGGTTTGCGCGCATGGTATTGAACCGTTCACACGACAGCGCGGGCCGCGACCTGGGCACCAGGGCCGTGCGCGGCTTTGCGCTGGCACCGGTGCATTCCCGGCCCGCCCTGGACTGGGCGATCAGCGAGCCCAGCCTGCGCATCGTGCACCTGGTGCGCAGCAACCTGCTGGCCGAGTTTGCCGACACCCTGGCCGGCCAGCCCGGTGCGGGTGCGGGTGCGGGTGCGGGTGGGGATGCGCCGCTGCACTTCGAGGCCGAGCGCTTCCTGCGCTTCGTCGGCATGAAGCAGCGCTACCACGACAGCCTGCGCCAGCGCCTGGTGCAGCGCGACGGCGACACGGTGGAGGTCGACAGCAGCCGGCTCAATGCCGCAACACTGGATGCTTTGCTGGGCTTCCTGACCGACCAGCCGACCCCGCAAGCCGCGTTGGCCGGCTTGCCCGCAGCATCGTCACGGCCGGTGCTCGATCGCTTCGACAACCCGGCCGCGGTGCTGCACTGCCTGGACGCGCTGGGCCAGCCCGGCTGGGCCGATGTCGAGGGCCGGCTGCCCGACGGCGCCTGACAGGCCGGGCTGCCGATCAACTGATCGGCAGCTCGACGCACCAGGGGCCCGAGGGCCCCTTTTTTGTTGCCCTGCCCCAGGCTTGCGGGCGGTCGGGCGTTGTCGGGCGGTTCAGCCCGCCGCTGCCGGCAGTGCAGCCGGCAGTGCGGCCGGCAGTGCGGCTGGCGGCAAGCCGTCCTGCCAGCGTTGCACCATCCGCAGCAACAAATCGCCCAGCTCGGCGGCGAAGCGCTGGTTGTCGAACAACGGCAGATCACGCCGGTTGTCCCACAGGTGGTCGCGGATGCTGCACAGCGCCTCGTCGTCCTGGGCCAGGCGCACCGCGATCTCTTCGTAGTCTTCGGCGTTGTCGACCGCCAGCTCCGGCAGCCCCACCGCCGCCAGCAGGCTGGCCGCCACCCGGGACGCAAAGCTGCGGCCCACCTGGGTCAGCACCGGCAAGCCCATCCACAGGGCATCGCTGCAGGTGGTGTGCGCGCCATACGGAAAGGTGTCGAGGAACACATCGGCCAGCGGCAGCCGGGCCAGGTGCCCGGTGATGGGCACAAACGGCGCGAAGACCAGCCGGTCGGTGGCCAGGCCCTGCGCTGCGGCATGGCCGCGCAGGGCGGCCTGGATCGCCGGCTGCGGCACCAGCAGCCACAGCACGCTGCCGGGCACCCGGTGCAGGATGCGGCACCAGCGCGCAAACACGTCCTCGGTGATCTTGTAGCTCTGGTTGAAGCAGGCGTAGACAAAGCCCTGCTCGGGCAGGCCGACGTCGCTGCGGCTGGCGGTGGTGTCAGGGTGCTCGCGCCGCTCGTCGGTGGGCTCGTAGCACAGCGGCAGTTGCGCCAGGTGCTCGTCGAAGTCTGCGGCATGGGCCACCGGCGTGATCACCGGGTCGGCAATCAGGTAGTCCACCCAATCGGCGCCCAGGGTGCCGGGATAGGCCAGCCACAGCGCCTGCACCGGCGCGGGGCGCAGTGCCATCAGTTGCACCCGCGAGCCGGTGGTGTAGCCGCTCATGTCGATCAGCACCACCACACCGTCGTCCTGGATGCGCTGCGCCTGTGCGGCCAGGCTCATCGTGCTGCAGTCGACAAAGCAGTCGGCGGCCGCCTCGATGCGTTGCCGCAATGGCGTGCCGTCGTCGTCGCCATGGGCGTACAAAAACACCTCGAAGCGCTCGCGGTCCAGGTTCTCCAGCGTCTGCACCAGCAGCAAGCCGGTGGCATGGGTGCGGAAGTCGGCCGACATCAGGCCGATTCGACAGCGCCCACCGGCCAGCTGCCGCGCCGCCAGCGGGTGGCTGGCCAGGCTTGAGGACAAGCCGCGGTGTTGCCGGCGATAGCGCTGCGGCGCGCCGGGTTGCACACCCAGCTGCCCACGCACCTCGTGCGTGAGGCGCCGCGCCTCCAGCTGCGCGGCACGCCGGTGCAGCATGGCGTCGTCATCCATCGCAAGCAAACAAAACGGGCTGAAGGCCTGGCCAGGCACGCCGTCCCGCTGCCGGGCCAGGGCCGAATGCAGCCGCTGGCGGTCGGTTGCCGTCTGCTGCCAGTCGCAGGCCCAGGCGGCATAGTGGGCGGCATAAACCGCAGCGCCGAAATTGGCCGGATCGATGATGGCCACCGTGCGAAAGCACTCGGCCGCCTCGGCAAACTGCCGCAACGCCGCCAGTGCAAAGCCCAGCTGCAGGTAGGCCTGGTGGTCGCCCGGCTGCAATGCCAGCACCTGCAAGAACACGCCCGCAGCGTCCTGGTGCCGGCCCAGCGCAGCCAGCACCGCGCCATGCAGCAAACCGTGCTGGGTATCGCGTGCGGTGTCAGCACGCAGTGCGTCCAGCAGCACCAGCGCCTGGGCGTGGCGTTGCTGGCCCCGCAGCAGCTCGACAGCCAGGTGGCAGCTGATGCGGCAAGTCGGGTCCAGCGTGAATGCACGCTGGGCGCTGGCCAGCGCGGCCTGCTCCTGGTGCAGCCGGCGTTGTACGTTGGCCAGGTTCAACCAATACAGCGAGACCTCGGGCGACGCCCGGCAGGCCCGCTCGAAGCAGCGGGCCGCCAGATCAAGATCACCCTGGCGCAGGCTGGCCAGACCCCGGGTCCAGTCGCGGCGCGCTGGCGCACTGCCCTGCGACAGCGCTGCGCCTTGGGCTGCCGGTGCCGACCGGACGACGGCCGCGGCAGGGCCGGCGGCCACGGATCTCTGGCGGGATGCGGTCGGCGCAAAGGCCATGGGCGACTCCGGTTCTAGGGTCTGCCCATTCTGCAAAGCCACACTTGAGGCCCAGCGCGGGAACAAAGCGTGCAAGACCACGCATTCTTCTTGGCAAGCCGTATTGACAGGCCCGCAAATTGGTTTGCGAGAAGCCCTCAAGTTACGAATCGCAACCGCCGATACCCAAACCAACGGGCGGTCTACAAGACCCTCGCGGTCCGGTTAGCCGGCCGATGGACAAGGGTCACTCAGGTGTCCTGAGAACAGCGGCGACTAGTGCGGGCGTGTCGGACAAGGGCCGCAAGGCCACTGTACGGCGTGCGAAGGTGGTGACGGGGTTGTAGCGCCGCCACCCGAACAACGCCCGGCGCTCTCGCCGGGATTCATGCAGCTGAAAGGAAATTACCGTGCCTCAGACCATCAATACCAACCTCAACTCGCTCAACGCGCAGCGCAACCTCAGCACGTCGCAGTCGTCGCTGGCGATGTCGATGCAACGGCTGTCATCCGGCCTTCGTGTCAACTCGGCCAAGGACGATGCTGCGGGCCTGGCGATCGCCGAACGCATGACCTCGCAAGTGCGCGGCATGAACGTGTCGATCCGCAATGCCAACGACGGCATCTCGATGTCGCAGACGGCTGAAGGCGCGCTCGGCAAGGTGGCCGACTCGCTGCAACGCATGCGGGAGTTGTCCGTGCAATCGGCCAACGCCACCAACTCCAACAGCGACAAGGACTCACTCGACAAGGAGTTCGGCGAACTCAGCAAGGAAATCCAGCGCGTGCTGGGGGGTACCAGCTTCAATGGCCAGCACATGCTGGGCACCGATGCCAAGGCCTTCACCTTCCAGGTGGGTGCCAACACCACCAGCAACGACACCATCGACATCACCACCGTCGATCTGACGGCCGATGCCACGATCACCGCGGTGGCCGGCACCGACAACACCGGCGCTGCGCGTGCCTTGATCGACTCGTCCGCCTCGGCCGCCACCATCAAGGGCGTGATCGACAACATCGATGTCGCGCTCAGCACGGTCAACGACAAGCGGGCGGTGATGGGTGCGTCGCAATCCCGCTTCGAGTCGGTGATCACCAACCTGCAGATCTCGGTGGAGAACCAGAGCGCCGCCCGCAGCCGCATCATGGACACCGACTTCGCGGCAGAAACGGCCAACCTGAGCCGGTCCCAGATCCTTCAGCAGGCGGGCAACGCGATGGTCGCGCAGGCCAATCAGCTGCCGCAGCAGGTCTTGACGCTGCTTCGATGAAGCCTTGGCAGGCTTGATCGCGCGGCCGGCGGACCTCGGGTAAGCCCGCGCGCCCCCAGCGCCCACCGCCCCAGCACAACGCGCCGCCCTTCGGGTCCGGCGCGTTGTTTTTTTCACATTTCGGACCAGCCTGGCATCAAGCCCGGGTTTGATCTGTCGATAAGCCTTATGAGTCAACGCTGGGCCGCTCCCGAGTTGACTGCTCCCCCATGGGGGGGCGGCGGCGGGCCTTTGCCGCCGCCTGGGGGGCGCTCACACCAGGCGGCCAGTTCGGCCGATCCCCAACAGGCCATCGCCACCAAAGGAGCCGTTCGTGCCGCAAATCATCAACACCAACATCGTCTCGTTGAACGCGCAGCGCAACCTCAATGGCTCGCAGGCGTCATTGGCCGTATCGATGCAACGGCTGTCGTCGGGGCTGCGTGTCAACTCGGCCAAGGACGACGCTGCCGGCCTGGCGATTGCCGAGCGCATGAGCGCGCAGGTGCGCGGCATGAGCGTGGCCGCCCGCAACGCCAACGACGGCATCTCGCTGGCGCAAACCGCCGAGGGCACACTCGGCAAGGTGTCGGACTCGCTGCAACGCATGCGTGAGCTGTCGGTGCAATCGGCCAACGCCACCAACTCGCCCAGCGACAAGGATTCGCTGGACAAGGAGTTCGGCGAGCTGGCCAAGGAGATCCAGCGTGTGCTGGGCGGCACCGCCTTCAATGGCCTGCACGTGCTGGGCAGCAACGCCGGCACGCTGTCGTTCCAGATCGGCGCCAACACCAGCAGCAACGACAGCATCACGATCACCACCACCGACATGACGGCCGACAGCAGCGTCACCGCCGTGGCCGGCACCGACAACGCCGGTACCAGCCGCGCCTTGATCGACTCCACCGCCAACGCCGGCACCATTCAGGGCGTGATCACCAACATCGACACGGCGCTCGACACCATCAACGCGCAACGCGCCGTGCTGGGCGCATCGCAATCGCGTTTTGATGCCGTGGTGTCGAACCTGCAGATCTCGATCGAGAACCAGAGTGCAGCCCGCAGCCGCATCCTCGACACCGACTTCGCGGCCGAGACGGCCAGGCTCAGCCGCGCGCAAATCCTGCAACAGGCCGGCAATGCGATGGTGGCGCAGGCCAATCAACTGCCGCAGCAGGTGCTGCAGCTGCTGCGCTGAAACCTGGGGATTCCCGCCGCAAGGCGGTCGCAAGCCACCCCACCAGCCCCGCCGGCACCCTGCCGGCGGGGCTGGTTGCTTTTGGGGCAGGCGGCTTTGAACTGGCCCGGCTTTGGTCCGCATATCGAGGCTTCGGTCGGGCTGGCTGTTCCCACAATGGGCACCAATGCTTGAGCTGCCGCACAAGTGTTATCCGGAGCAACCGCCCAAGACACAACCAGGCGGGCCAGGCCGGTTTCGAGGGCGGCAGTCGGCCAAGTGGCCGAGAGTCGCTTTTGATCACCGGCCAACCCCGCCGGGGTTCGTCTTACCTTGAGGAATGGCCACCATGCCCCAGACGATCAATACCAATCTGAGTTCACTCAACGCCCAGCGCAGCCTGGGCAATTCGCAGATGTCGCTGCAGACATCGATGCAGCGCCTGTCATCGGGCCTGCGGGTGAACTCGGCCAAGGACGACGCTGCCGGCCTGGCAATCGCCGAACGCATGAGCTCGCAAGTGCGGGGCATGAACGCCGCGGTGCGCAATGCCAACGACGGCATCTCGCTGGCGCAGACCTCTGAGGGCGCGCTGGGCAAGGTGGCCGACTCGCTGCAACGCATGCGGGAGCTGGCGGTGCAGTCGTCCAACTCCACCAACTCCAACAGCGACAAGGATTCGCTGGACAAGGAGTTCGGCGAGCTGGCCAAGGAGGTGCAGCGGGTGCTGGGCGCCACCACCTTCAACGGCAAACACATCCTGGGCTCAGAAGCCGGGGCGATGAGCTTCCAGGTGGGCGCCAACACCACCAGCAACGACACCATCGACATCACCACCGGTGACCTGACGATCGACGCCACGATCACCGCGGTGGCCGGCACCGACAACACCGGCGCGGCCCGTGCGCTGATCGACTCGACCGCGCTGATCGGCACGATCCACGGCGTGATCGACAACATCGACCTGGCGCTGAACACCGTCAACGCGCAGCGCGCCACGATGGGTGCGTCGCAATCGCGCTTCGATTCGGTGATCTCCAACCTGCAGGTGTCGGTCGAGAACCAGTCCGCGGCCCGCTCGCGCATCATGGATGCCGACTTTGCGTCGGAGACCGCCAACCTGAGCCGGTCGCAGATCCTGCAACAGGCTGGCAATGCGATGGTGGCCCAGGCCAACGCCCTGCCGCAGCAGGTGCTCAAGCTGCTGCAGGGCTGACAGCGCGCCGGCCACCGCGCAGCGCGCACGGCCGGCAAGCTGCCGCAAACCTTGCCCCACAGCCTGACCCACAGCCGGCACAACACCACGGCCCGGACTCTCCGGGCCGCAGTCGTTTTGGGCGGCCCCTCAAGTCCACCCGCAGGCGGTCGAAAAACCGGCTGCGAAGGAGCATTCAACCATGGCCACATCCGTCACAGGTACCGGCAGCATCAGTTCAGCAGGCATCGGCAGCGGGCTGGACGTCACCAGCATCGTCGGCAGCCTGATGGCGGTGGAGCGGCGACCGCTGACGCAGTTGCAGACCCAGGCCGGCAACCTGGGCACCCGGTTGTCAACCGTAGGCAAGATGCAGGGCTATTTTTCGGCCCTGCAGACCAAGGCCAACGCGCTGACCTCGGCCACGCTGTGGAGCGGCACGATCGCCACCTCGTCCGACACCGCGGCGGTCAAGGTCAGCACCAGCACCGGTGCGGTGGCGGGCAGCTATGCCGTGGCGGTGGGCAACCTGGCAGCGGGCCAGACCGTCACCGGTGCCGCATTGGCCAGCAGCAACGCGACCTTGAGCGAGGGCAGCCTGACGATCGAGCTGGGCAGCTACCAGGCCGGTGTACCGGCCGCCGGCTTCGACCCCAAGGTGGGCGCCAGCGCCATCACGCTGAGCATCGGCAGCGGCGACACCAGTCTGGCGTCGTTGCGCGACAAGATCAATGCCTCGGGCGCCGGCGTCAGCGCCACGATCATCTCTGACGCCTCCGGCGCGCGGCTCAGCCTGCGGTCCAAGGACACCGGGGTCGAAAACGCCTTCCGCATCAGCGCCACCGAGACGGTGGACGATGGCGACGCCGCCACCGGCCTGTCGGCGTTGGCCTATGACGCCACGGCTGGCAGTTCACCGATGGCGCGCACCACCACGGCGATCAACGCCGCACTGACGGTCAACGGCATCCCGCTGAGCTCAGCCAGCAACACCCTGAACAACGTGGCCGACGGACTGAGCTTGAGCCTGCTCAAGCCCACCACCAGCGACATCGATATCTCGGTGTCCGCCGACACCGCATCGGTCAAGACCGCGGTGACCGATTTTGTGGCGGCATTCAATACGCTGGCCGGGTTCATCAAGGCCCAGACGGCCTACAACGCCGACAGCAAGGTGGCGGGCACGCTGCAGGGCGACCAGGCCACGCTGGCGCTGCAAAGCCAGCTGCGCTCGGTGCTCAACGAGGGCAGCTCGGCCTCGTCGAGCTGGTCGCGGCTGTCGGAGATCGGCCTGACGCTGAAGGCCGACGGCACGCTCGACACCAACACCACCAAACTCGACAACGCGCTGGGCAACCTGCCCGAGCTCAAGAAGTTGCTGGCCACCGACGGCAGCAGCTCGGCCGACTCGGGCTTTGTGCGCCGCTTCAAGCGTCTGGCCGATGCCGCGCTGGGCAGCGACGGGGTGTTCCAGAGCCGCACCGACAGCATCAATGCCAGCGTCACCCGCAACACCAAGTCGCAGGATGCGATGCAAAAACGCCTGGCGATCACCGAGGCCCGGTTGAACCACCAGTATTCGGCGCTCGACACCAAGATGGCCAGCCTGAACAACCTGAGCAGCTACATGAACCAGCAGATCACCCAGTACAACAAGTCCACCGCCTGACGCTCTGCGCAGGGCGCGCCGGCGCGCACCGCGCCAGCTGCACGCCCCTCAGCGGCCACGCCCCTGCCACAGGGGCGTGGCCGTTTTTACGGGGCAGCAGCGTGGTGTGCCGTCCCGTGCTGCCCTGGCACCGGCGTGCGCTGGTTGGCGGTGCGGCAAACGCCAGACCGCCGGCCACGGTCCCAGCCAGTTTGGTGCACCACGCGGCTCAAGTCCGGCGGCCCAAGTCCGATAAATCCACTACCAAGACCGAACCGCAGCCAGCCACGACACCCTATGTTCAGCGCACCGCACGCTCAGCCCACACCCCGCTCGCAACAGTTCGCCGGCGCCTACCGCCAGATCGGCGTCCAGACCATGGTCGCGGGCGCCTCGCCGCACGGTCTGGTCACCCTGCTCTTCGACGGCTTCATGGCCGCCGTACACCGCGCCAAGGGCGCCCTGCGCAACCAGGACATCGTCGTCAAGGGCCTGGCCATCGGCCAGGCGGTGCGCATCATCGACGAGGGCCTGAAGTCCGCCCTCGACCTGAAGGACGGCGGCAAGCTCGCGGCCGACCTGTCCGACCTGTACAGCTATGTCTGCATGCGCCTGACCCAGGCCAACCTGCGCAACGACGAGGCCGCGCTGGACGAATGCGTGGCACTGCTGACGCCACTGCGCGACGCCTGGGCCGCCATCGGCACACAGGTCGATGCGACCGCCCACAACTGACCTCACGAGGCCTTTGAGCGAGCCCACCATGAACAGCAGTCTCCTGAGTTACTACGAGGCCATCGAGAAGGCCAGCGCCGACATGCTCGACGCCGCCCGCACGGGCAACTGGGACCATGTCATCAAGCTGGAGGGCGCCTGCGTGCTGCTCATCAGCCAGCTCAAGAACGCGGCCCGCGGCGCCGCATTGAGCGGCGAGGAGACCCAGCTCAAATCCCGCATCATGAAGCGCGTGCTGGTCAACGATGCCGAGATCCGCCACCTGGCCGAGCCCTGGATCGACGACCTCGACCAGATGATTGGCGGCCGACCCAACACCCTGCACTGAGTGCCTGAGCCCACCGCCCGCCAGGCGCGCCCACCCAAGACAGCCAAGGCCCCGCCATGCCCTTCATGGACACCCGCCCGGCGCCGATCGACGACGACGAAGACGGTCGCGACCCGTTTGCCGAGTTCCGCTGCGACCACCCCCGCGAGGTGATGGCGCTGCTGCGCAGCCTGCGCGACGGCGCCACGCCGGTGTCGCTGTCCGGCCCGACCGGGGCCAACCTGGGCGCCACGGTCTGGACCGTGGACAGCGACCGCCAGCGCCTGGCCTTCGACGTCGAGACGCGCGATTCACAACTGCCGGGGCTGGTCGAGACCAACGAGGCCACCGCCGTGGCCTACCTCGATGCGGTCAAGCTGCAGTTCGACCTGCAAGACCTGGTGCTGGTACGCAGCCCGCGTGCCACCGCCCTGCAGGCGCGCCTGCCGCGCTGCGTCTACCGCTTTCAGCGCCGCAGCAGCTACCGGGTGCGCACGCCGGAGCGGTCCGCGCCCACCGCCTACCTGCGCCACCCGTCGCTGCCCGACATGCAGCTGGCCCTGCGCCTGCTGGACCTGAGCATCGGCGGCTGCGCGCTGCTGCTGCCCGACGATGTGCCCACCTTGCCGCTGGGCATCACGCTGCGCGGCGTGCGGCTGGCGCTGGACGCCGGCAACCCGCTGGACGTGACGCTGCGGCTGCAGCATGCCAGCTCGATCATGTCCGGCGCTGCCGGGCTGCGCCTGGGTTGCGAGCTGCTGCAGCTCGACGCGGGCACCGAGCGCTCGCTGCAGCGCTACATCGACCAGACCCAGAAGCGCCGGCGCCTGCTGTCGCTGGACTGAGAGGCGCGGTGCGCCGTCTCGCGCGCCGGATCGGCTTCACGCTGCTGGAGCTGATGATCACGCTGGCCATCCTGGCCGTGCTGGGCGCCATCGCCACACCCAGCTTCAGCGCCTTGATCGACCGCCAGCGCCTGCAGGCCGCTGCCCACCACCTGCAGGCCGACATTGCGCTGGCCCGCCATGAGTCGGCGCAACGCCGCCAGACCGTGCACCTGCGGTTCCAGACGGGTACTGCGTGGTGTTATGTGCTCAGCACCGGCGCGCCTGTCGATTGCCAGCAGGCCAGCGCGGCCACGTTGCCGGGTGTGATCAAGCTGGTGCGGGCGTCTGAATCCGCCGGTGTGCGGCTGCTGCAGGCCGATGCCATGGCCTTCCAGGCCGACAACGATGCCAGCCTGCACGCGCTGCTGGCCAGCCAGGCCAGCTTCAGCTCGCGCGAGGGCCTGCAGCTGCGACTGCGGCTGGGCGCGCTGGGCCGTACCAGCCTGTGTGCGCCCGAGGGCCACCTGCCCGGCACGCCGCCCTGCGTCGCGCCCAAGTCTTGAATCAGACCTGCATGTTCATGATGTCGCTGTAGGCCTGCACCAGGCGGTTGCGCACCGTCAGCGCAGCCGTGAAGCCGATCTGCGACTTGTTCATCGCGACCATGGTCTGCTCCAGGCTCACGGTCGGGTTGTCCAGCTGCAACTCGCGCTGCAGCTTGCCGGACTCCAGCTGTGAATCACTCACCGCCCGCAGCGCCTGGCTCATGGCCAGGCCGAAGCTGCCTGGCGTGCCGGCCGGAGCAGCCGGGCCCACCGGGTGGCCGTCCGGCCGCAAACCGGCACGGGCCACGGCCTGGGCAAAGTCGAAAGGCTTGAGCTCGAGTTTCATGGCGGGTTGAAGTGGCTGCGGCACGCAGGCAGACCGCCCCTTGCCACGACAGGCACTGTAGAGCCCGGCCTCGGCAATGAGGGCGTGAACTGAAGCCCTAAATGCGCGCTGTTTGCGCCATGCCGACGGCTGGGCCGATCCAACAATCAACGCCGAACAAGGCTCTCCGTTCCTCATCGCCTGCACTGCGGGCCTTCAACCCGCCGTCACCAGTACCGACCCCCCTGCCCCGCCCATGGATGCTGCTGTCACTGCCCTGACCCCGACCAACGAAGCCGCCTTGCTGGCCGCTGCGGGCCCCGGCACGGGCACCGCCCTGACAGGCCCGCTGGCCCCGCTGAACCGGCTGCAGTCGCTGCCGGCGCGCCAGAGGACGATGCTGGCCATCGGCACCGCCGGCCTGCTGGCACTGGCCGTGGCGCTGGCCCTGTGGGGCCGCCAGGTACCGATGACCCCGCTGTTCTCGCACACCCTGCCCGAGAACGAGGCCGGCGCGGTGATCGAGCAGCTCACCAAGCTGGGCGAGACCTTCCAGCTGGGCACGGTGGGCAGCCTGATCATGGTGCCGACCGAGCGCGCCAACGAGCTGCGCATGAAGCTGGCCACCCAGGGCCTGCCACGCTCGGCCCCCAACGGTTATGAGCACATGGACAAGCCGACCTTCGGCCAGTCGTCCTTGCAAGAGCGCACCAACCTGCAGCGTGCGCTGGGTGGCCGGCTGGAGCAGCAGATCGCCACCATCTCGGCGGTGCAATCGGTCAAGGTGATGGTGGCGCTGACCGGGCAGAACGGCTTTTTCCGCGACCAGGACAAGCCGTCGGCGTCGGTAGCGCTGACGTTGCGGCCCGGGCACACGCTGGACCGCACCCAGATCGCCGGCATCGCCCACCTCACCGCCACCGGCGTGCCCGGCCTCGTGGCCAAGGCCGTGACCATCACCGACCAGGACGGCAACTGGCTGACCCAGCCCGACGGCGAGGGCCGCAGCGACCTGACCCAGCAGCAGCGGAGCCACTTGCGCGACACCGAGGCCCGGCTGCTGAAAAACGTCAAGGAGGTGCTGGAGCCGGCACTCGGCCCGGACAACCTGCGCGCCACCGTCACCGCCGAGCTCGACTTCAACCAGGTCGAGTCCACCAGCGAGGCCTACGGCGCCAACAAGGGCGCGGACCAGAAGGCCAGCGTGCGCAGCGAGCGCAGCGCCGAGGCCGGCCCCAGCAGCAGCGTGATGCCCAGCGGTGTGCCGGGTGCTGCCAGCAACCAGGCCGGCACGGCCGCCACCGCGCCGGTGGTCGGTGCATCCGCACCGCTGCAAACCGCCCAGGCCGGCGCCAACAACAGCGGCCTCAAGCGCGAGAGCCAGGTCAACTACGAGGTCGACAAGCAGGTCGAGACGCGGCGCATCGCGGTGGGCAACATCAAGCGCATCAACGTGGCCGTGCTGGTCAACCACCGGGGTGGTACCGACGCCAAGGGCAAGCCCACCAGCCTGCCGCTGCCGCCCGAGGAGATCGAGAAGCTCACCGCGCTGGTGCAGGAGGCGGTCGGCTTCAAGAAGGAGCGCGGCGACTCGGTGCGCGTCGTCAACATTCCGTTCCGCGCCGAGCCCAAGATCGAGCCCGAGCCGGTGCCGGTCTACCGCCAACCCTGGCTGATCGACCTGGTCAAGGTCGCCGGCGTACCGGCCGCGCTGACGCTGATGGCGCTGATGCTGCTGTTTGGCGTGGTGCGCCCGGCGCTCAAGAAAGAGGTGGTCGAGCCGCTGCCGGCCGAGTCCAGGCTGGACGCGGTGGTCGATGACGTCCAGGCGCTGCCGTTGAGCGAGGCCGAGGCCCAGCTGGCGCTGGAAGGCCCGCGGATCGACAAGCAACTGGCCGATGCCCGCCTGATGGCGATGGAAAACCCCGCTGCGGTGGCCAGCATCCTGCGCGGCTGGGTCAGCGGCGAACCCGCCTGATGCACCGCCACCCAGTCCGGCACCTGTCCCGCCACCCGCGCCACCCCCAACCGACAACTGACTGAGCCCCCCATGGACGATTCCGGTGTTGAGGAAGCAGCCATCCTGCTGATGTCGCTGGGCGAGGTGGAGGCGGCCGAGGTCTTCAAGCACCTCGCGCCCAAGGAGGTGCAAAAGCTGGGCGAGACCATCGCCCGGCTCAAGGTGGTGCCGCGTGAGCGGCTGAACCGGGTGCTCGACAAGTTTGCCGTCGAGGCGGTGGAGCAGCACACCCTGGTGGCCGACACCGACGAGTACGTCAAGAGCGTGCTGCGCAAGGCGCTGGGCGAGGACAAGGCCAACCTGCTGATCGACCGCATCCTGCAAGGCAGCGACGTGACCGGCATCGAGGGCCTGAAGTGGATGGACCCGACCACCGTGGCCGAGCTGCTGCGCAACGAGCACCCGCAGATCGTCGCCGCCATCCTGGTGCACCTGGAAAACGACCAGGCCGCCGAGGTCATGAAGTGCTTCACCGAACGCCAGCGCAACGAGGTGATGGTGCGCATCGCCACGCTGGACGGCATCCAGCCGGCCGCGCTGAAAGACCTGAACGAGGTCATGAGCAACGCCCTGGCCGGTGGCGACAAGATGCGCAAGGCCTCGCTGGGTGGCGTCAAGACCGCTGCCGAGATCATCAACCAGCTGGGCAGCGCGCTGGAGACCAGCGTGCTGGACTATGTGCGTGAGTCCGACGCCGACCTGGCGCAAAAGCTGATGGACAACATGTTCGGCTTCGACGACCTGATCAAGCTCGACGACAAGGGCGTGCAGGCGATCTTGAAGGAAGTGCAGAGCGAGTCGCTGGTGCTGGCGCTCAAGGGCGCCACGCCCGAGATGCGCGAGAAGGTCTTCAAGAACATGTCCAGCCGCGCCGCAGAGACCCTGCGCGAGGACCTGGACAGCCGCGGGCCGGTGCGGGTGTCCGATGTCGAGGCCGAGCAGAAGGAGATGCTCAAGATCGTGCGCCGCCTGGTCGACGAAGGCCAGATCGTGATCGCCAGCGGAGGCGCGGATGAATTCCTCTAGACGCGAAAACACGACGCGCCAAGTGCCGCCGCCGCCCAACTCGCGCGCCGGCACGCCTTACACCCGGTTCATCCCGCGCGAGGAGTTGCAGGGCTTTGCCGCCTGGACGCCCGAGTCCTTCGGCGCCCCCAGCACCACCAGCGCCCAGCCCGGCCAGCCGTGGGCCGGCACGGCGCAGGCCGGCCAGACCGCGCCGCAAGCTACCGGCACCCAGGTTGACCCGGCACCCTCGCCCGAGGCGGTGGCCGCGCTGAGCGCACTGCAGGCCGAGCTGACAGCCCTGCACCAGGCCGAGCTCAAGGCCCAGGTGGCCGCTGCCCGCACCCAGGGCTACCAGGACGGCTACCGCGACGGCCTGGTCGCGCTGGAGAGCTTCAAGCAAAGTTTTGCCAGCCAGACCAGCAACCAGATGGGCCAGGTGCTGGCCGCGCTCGACACCGAGCTGGGCGCGCTGGAGCAGCAGATGGCCAGCAGCGTGGCACGCGTGGCCACCGAGCTGGCGCGCCAGGTGGTGCGCAGCGAGCTCAGCGTGCGCCCGGCGCTGGTGGCCCAAGTGGCGCGCGAGGCTGTCAACGCGGTGCTGATGAGCGCCCGCCAGATCACCGTGCTGGTCAACCCCGACGACCATGCACTGGTGGCCGCCGGCTGCGAGGAGGCACTGGCCGCCCGCGGCGCACGCCTGCTGGCCCAGCCCTCGGTGGCGCGGGGCGGCTGCCGGGTCGAGTCCGATGCCGGCGTGATCGACGCCCGCATCGGCGCCCGCTGGTCCCAGGCCACCCACGCCCTGGGCACCCGCGTGTGCTGGGACGACGACACCGGTGGCACGTCGCCTGCCGGCGCAGACGCATGACCGCTGGGCCCGACCTCGCGCTGGACCTCGGCATCGATCTCGGGGCCGACCCGGTGACCGACCCTGAAAACGATGGCCATGCCGACCCGGGCAACTTGCCGGATGGGGTGGTCGATACCGAAGCGGCGGCTGCGCCGACCGCGCCTGTCGCGCCGCCGCCACCGACCCCCCGCCAGCAGCGCTGGCGCCTGTTTCTGGACGACCTGCAGGCCTATGCCGCCGTGCGTGCACCACTGCAGACCCACGGCACGCTGGTGCGCGTCACCGGCCTGGTGCTGGAGGCCGCCGGCGTGCGCGCGCCGGTCGGGGCGGTCTACGAGGTGCACGGCGACGCCGACCAGCCGGTACAGGCCGAGGTGGTGGGCTTCAACGGCGACCGCGCCCTGCTGATGCCCACCGGCGAGCTGCACGGCCTGTCCAGCGGCGCCCGGGTCAGCCCACGGTTCACCCCGCACGCACCGCCGCTGCTGGGCCGCGACAACCAGCTCTGGCGCCGCAGCGAGGACCGCGGACTGCACCTGCCGATGGGCGACGGCCTGCTCGGCCGGGTGGTCGATGCGATGGGCGCGCCGATGGACCGGCTGGGCCCGCTGCAACATGTGCGCAACGAGCCGATGCTGCGCCGCCCGATCAACGCGATGGAGCGCGACCCGGTGCGCATCCCGCTCGACACCGGCGTGCGCAGCATCAACGCGCTGCTGACGGTGGGCCGCGGCCAGCGCCTGGGCCTGTTTGCCGGCACCGGCGTGGGCAAATCGGTGCTGCTGGGCATGATGGCGCGCTACACCGAGGCCGATGTGATCGTGGTCGGCCTGATCGGCGAGCGCGGCCGCGAGGTCAAGGAGTTCATCGAGGACATCCTGGGCGCCGACGGCCTGGCGCGCAGCGTGGTGGTGGCCGCACCCGCCGACTCGGCCCCGCTGGTACGCATGCAAGGCGCTACCTACGCCACCGCGGTGGCCGAGCACTTCCGCGACCAGGGCCGCCATGTGCTGCTGCTGATGGACAGCCTGACCCGTTACGCGATGGCGCAGCGCGAGATCGCGCTGGCGATCGGCGAGCCGCCGGCCACCAAGGGCTACCCGCCCAGCTGTTTTGCCAAGCTGCCGCAGCTGGTCGAGCGCTCGGGCAACGGCCAGGACGGCGTCGGCTCGATCACTGCGTTTTATACCGTGCTGACCGAGGGCGACGACCCGCAGGACCCGATCGCCGACGCCGCCCGCGGCATCCTGGACGGCCATATCGTGCTGTCGCGCGAGCTGGCCGAGGCCGGCCACTACCCGGCCATCGATATCGAACGCTCGATCTCGCGGGTGATGAACGCGGTGGCGCCGCGCGAGCAGATCGACGCCGCGCGCCGCGCCCGCGCCATGCTGGCCCGCGTCAACAAGGCACGCGACCTGATCCAGCTCGGCGCCTACCAGAACGGCCACGACCCCGAGCTCGACTTGGCGCTGGCCCTGAACCCGCAACTCATCGGCTTGCTGCAGCAGGACATGCACGAGCGGGCACCGATGGCACAAAGCCGCAACCAGCTGTGCCGGCTGATGGGCGCCTGAGCGCCAGCCCGCCCCCCAACCGCCCCGCGCCGCCCAGCAACGCCCGGCAACGCGCGGCAAACCCCTGCAACCCCGTCACCCCGCCCCTTGCCGCACCGCCCGTCCACCCCAAACCGCCCCGCCCGAGGTTCCGCATGTCCCTGAACTCGATCGCCCTGCTGCAGGCCCTGCTGCAACGCAGCGAAGGTGAGCGCGACGCCGCCCTGGGCCAGCTGCGCCAGGCCGAGAGCCTGGTGGCCCAGGCCCAAGCCCAGGCCCAGAACTTGCGCGACTACCGCGGCGAGTACGACCAGCGCTGGCAGACCCGCTTCCGCGCATCGGGCACGCCCGAACTGCTGCACTGCCACCGCGGCTTCGGCCAGCGGCTGGACCATGCGATCGCGGTGCAGACCAGCCAGGCCGATCAGCTGTGCAACCGGGTGCAACGTGCCCGCGACCTGTTGCTGGCGCGTGAAATGCGCGTGGCCGGCGTGCGCAAGCTGATCGCGCGGCGCCAGGCCGAGCTGCAGAAGATCGCCGCCCGCCGCGATCAACGCAGCACCGACGAGGCCGCCCAGCGCAGCCACGGCGGCGGGCTCCCGATGGCCACCCTGTTCACCTGACCCCAAGGACAACCATGCTCAAGACCCTGCCGTCGATCCTGACCGCGCCCGCCCAGGCCGCAGCCGTTGCGCTGTCCGGCAAAGCCGTCCGCCTCGACCCCGACGCCGGCACGGGCTTTGCACGCCTGATGCAGCAGCAGGCCGACCTGCGCCAGTCCGACCTGCGCCTGGCCCAGCAGCGCGAGGCGTCCGGTCGCAGCGCCGAGCCGCGTCCGGTGGCGCCCGCACCCGCTGCCCCGGCCCAGCCCGCTGAAAGCCGCCCGGCCACCGCCGATGGCAACGCCTCCAGCAAGCCGCTCAGCGCTCCGGCAAGCCCGGCGCAGTCAGCCCGCAACGCCGACAAGCCGATCGAGGCCGACAGCCAGAATGCCGTCCCGCCCCGCACGGCCACGGCCACGGCACAGCCGGCGGGCAGCGAGACAGCCGGGACCCCCGCTGGTGCCGCTGGTGCCGGATCCAGCCCGGCCGCCGGCAGTGCCTCGGACAGCCGCGGCGCCACAAGCCAGAGCGTCAACGCCACCGCGGCCCGGGCACGCCACGCCGCCTTGGCCGGATGGCGCCCCACCGCGGCCGACGGCGCAGCAGCACGTGCCGGCGCCCCGCCGCCCGGCGGCACGCAGGATGACAGCGATGTCACGCTGGACCCGACCGGTGCACGCGGCTTCGACGACCCGGTGCCAGCGCCGGACAGCAGCCTGGCCAGCACCCTGCCCAGCCCGGCCCCCACCGCGCTGCTTGCCGCCGACCCGAACGGCCCTGGCCCCATCTCAGGCGCTGCGCTGAGCGCGCCGGCGTCTGCCGCGCTGCCGGTCGTGACCGTCGACGAGGCCAGCGCAATCACGGCAGGTGCTGCCGATAGCGCGGCCGCCCGGGGCATACGCGCCGAATCCACTGCCGGCTGGGTTGCCGCGCAACAGCGCCAGCGCGGTCCGATCGGCGATGCGGCGGGTGCGCAGGACAGCGCCTTGGGCGCCGCCAGCACCGCAGCGGACCCGGACGACACCAGCAGCCGCATGCGCCGGTCGGCAGCGGCCGGCAGCACGGCTGTCGCCGCACCGCCCAGCGCTGCCGCATCGCACGCGCTTGTCACCGCCGAGGCGGCCCCGACCGGGGCCACCTTGCAGCCTGCGGCCACCGCCACGGCGCCAAAAACGGCCACGGCGGCGGCGGTGGCCGGCCCGGCGGGGCGCAGGATGGACCCGCCCGAAGTGGCGACGGAACGGGGCGAACCCCGGTTCGACGGCGGCCCCGACGCTGCGGACAGCTACCCCGGTGCGCCCGACACCGGCACCATCGCGGCAGCACGCAACCCGCGGTCTCAGCCCGGCGATGCCAACCTGACACCCGCTGGCAGCCCGGCGCCCACCACCACGCTGCGCCGCAGCGAAACACGGCCTGACCGCATTGCGGTCGAACCCGCTCAATCCGGCCCAACCGAGGCCGTGCAGGCCGCCGCTGCCGCGCCGCAGCGCCCGGACGCAGCGCTGCCGCCCGGCGTTTCGGGCACAGCGGGCGCAGCCTTGCCCGCAAACGCCGGTCCGGCCCAGCGCGTCGCGCCCGAGGCGGCAGGACCGACCGACCGCGCCAGCTTGACAGGCGCCACCCGCCAGGACGGCGCCGACCCGTCTGCCGGCAGCCCCGACACCAGGCCGGCAGACGGCACGGCGAACACCCGTCGCACACCCGGCCTGCCGGCCGAGGCCGTACCGGCGACCCCCCGCGACCCGCTGGCCATCCAAATTGAAGGCAAGGCCGTTGCCGCCAGCGTGGCCACACCCGCCCAGGCCGCCAGCGTCCTGGCTGGTTCGGGCGCCGACATGCCGGGCGGCCCGCGCCGCAGCGCTTCGGCTGATCGACGGGTACCCGCGGTGGGTGATGACGCCGCGCCGGACGCTGTCGGCCGGACCAGTGCAGACCGGGACACCCACCGCCCGGACTGGCTGGCAAGCGGCGCCGCCCGGCTCGAATCACCGGCCCCGACCTTGCCGGTGACGCATACGCCCAACGCCGCGGCTTCGTCAGCGCTGCAGGCTGCGGTTGGCGCTGAAACACAGCCCCGCGCCAGCGCAGGCGAAACGGCCGGCAGCGCCGCGGCGGTTGTCGGCGTCAACACGGCGCAGTCCGCCACCGCCACCGGCGGCCTGGCCAACACGCCCGCCGCCGCAGCCGCGGTCGAGGCACGCATCGCCGTGCCGGTCGACAGCCCGGCCTTTGCCCCCGCGCTGGGTGCCCAGGTCAGCCTGTTCGCCCAGGGCGGGGTACAGACCGCCCGGCTGCAGCTCAACCCGGCCGACATGGGGCCGATCACGGTCCAGATTGCGCTGGACGGCAACGCCGCACGGGTGGACTTCCAGGCCGACCGGGCCGCCACACGCGACCTGATCGAGGCCTCGCTGCCGGTACTGGCAGGCGCCATGCAGGACGCCGGACTCACACTGAGCGGCGGCGGCGTGTTCCAGCAACATCCCGGACGCCAGCCAGCGCCGGAGCACAGCCCCACCGCGCAAGCCCCGCGCAACCCGCCTCGCGACACCGGCCCGGACAGCGGCACCACCGATCAGGCCCTTGCCAGCCGACGCGGTACGCCGCGCGGCCTGGTCGATCTGATTGCCTGAGCGTTTTTCAACTGCACCGGCGGCAAATCACGGCGCTTTGCACCGCTATTTGCCGCATCGCCTGGCCGCGGTGCTCCGAATAATGGCCTGAGGGGATCGCCGCATGCTGTCGGTATGCGCCGCCCGCCTTCGCCCAGGAGATCCGCATGTCCGCCGCACCCGCCGCCACCGCCGACGCCGTACCCGCCAAAGGCGGCAAGAAAAAACTGATCATCATCATCGCCGCCGTGCTTGTGCTGGTGCTTGGCGGCGGTGGCGCCGCCATGGTGCTGCTGAAGAAAAAGCCGGTCGACACCGAAGAGGACGCCGGCGACGGCCACGGCGAGGCCGAGGCCGCCGAGCCGGCCAAGGCCAAGGCCAAGGCCAAGCACGACCCCAAACACCCGCCCACCTTCGTGGCGCTGGACCCGTTCACGGTCAACCTGGCCGACAAGGAGTCCGAGCGCTACGCCCAGATCGGCGTCTCGCTGGAGATCGACGACGCCAAGACCGCCGACGAGCTGAAGACCTACATGCCGGCGATCCGCAACAACATCCTGATGGTGCTGGCGCACAAGACCGCCGCTGAAATCCTGACCCGCGAAGGCAAGGAGAAGCTGGCCAAGTCCATCCTCTACGCCGCCGTGCGCCCGCTGGGCTTCGAGGTGGACGAAGAGGAAGAAGCGCCAGAAGAGCCCGCTGCCGACACGGCCAAGAAAAAGAAAAAGAAGAAAAAAGCCGCCGCGCCCGCCCTGCCGGTGACGGCCGTTCACTTCTCGAACTTCATCATCCAGTGACCCTCGCCCCGATGGCCCATCGCATGCGATCCGAGGCGCCGGCATGAACCAGCAGATCCTGTCGCAAGACGAGGTGGATGCGCTGTTGCAGGGCATCACCGGCGAGAGCCAGAAGCTCGAGACCGAAGAGACCAAGACCGAGGGCATCCGCGACTACAACATCGCGAGCCAGGAGCGCATCGTGCGTGGGCGCATGCCCACGATGGAGATCATCGGCGAGCGCTTTGCCCGCAACATCCGGCTCGGTCTGTTCAACCTGATCCGAAAAAGCCCCGAGGTCTCGATCGGCGGCGCCAAGGTCATCAAGTACAGCGCCTTTTTGCGCGAGATCGTGGTGCCGACCAACTTCAACATCGTCAGCGTCAAGCCACTGCGCGGCAGTGGGCTGATCGTCTGCGACCCGTCGCTGGTGTTTGCGGTGATCGACGCGCTGTACGGCGGCAGCGGCAAGTACCACACCCGGATCGAGGGCCGGGATTTTTCGGCCACCGAGCAGCGGGTGATCCAGCGCCTGGTCGAGACCATCATCGTCGAGTACAAAAAGGCCTGGGCCGGCATCTACCCGGTCGAGCTGGAGTACCAGCGCTCGGAGATGCAGCCGCAGTTCTGCAACATCGCCACGCCCAGCGAGGTGGTGGTGGCCACCAGCTACACGCTGGAGATCGGCGACACCACCGGCACGGTGCACTTCTGCATCCCGTATTCCACGCTGGAGCCCATCCGCGACGTGCTGTATTCGGCGATGCAGGGTGATGCCGAGCCGGACCGGCGCTGGATCCGGCTGCTGCGCACCCAGATCCAGTCGGCCGACGTGCCGGTGGTGGCCGAGCTGGCCACGGCCCGCGCCACGGTGGAGCAGCTGCTGAGCTTCAAGCCGGGTGACTTCATCGAGCTGGACCTCAAGAAGATGATCCAGGCCAAGGTAGATGGTGTGCCGGTGTTCGACTGCCACTACGGCACGTCCAACGGCAAAAACGCCATCAAGATCGACCGTTTGTTGACCGGCACCGACGCCGGCTGGTTGGGAGACCACCATGAGTGAAGAAGTCGAAACCCTGTCGGAAGAAGACCGCATGGCCGCCGAATGGGCGGCCGCGCTGGACGAATCCAAGCCCGAGCCCGCCAGTGCGGTGAGCATGCCGACCGAGTCGGTGGCAGCGGCGTCGTTTGCCAACTTCTCGGCCACGCCGGGCGCGGCCAACACCGCCGGCAACGACCTGAACATGATCCTGGACATCCCCGTCCAGCTGACGGTGGAGCTGGGCCGCACCCGCATCCCCATCAAGCACATCCTGCAGCTCGCGCAGGGCTCGGTGGTGGAGCTGGAGGCGCTGGCCGGCGAGCCGATGGACGTGCTGGTCAACGGCTACCTGATCGCCCAGGGCGAGGTGGTGGTGGTCAACGACAAGTTCGGCATCCGCCTGACCGACATCGTCACGCCCAGCGAGCGCATGCGCCGCCTCAGCAGGACTTGAGCCACCACACACCATGCCCTCTTCGTCCCTGATCGGCCCGCTCGCCGCCTTTGTCCTGATCCTGGCGCTGATCCCGGCCGCGCTGTGGCTGCTCAAGCGCTCACCGCTGGGCAAGTTCAGCGCCGGTGGTGCGGGCGGCCCGATGCGGCTGGTCGCCGCGCTGTCACTGGCCCCCAACCAGCGCATCGTCACGGTCGAGGTCGGCTCGGGCGAAGAGCGCCGCTGGCTGGTGCTGGGCGTGACGCCAACGGGCATCCACACCCTGCACACGCTGCCGCCGCAAGCCGAGCCTGGCGCCGCCCCGCCGGGCGCGCTGCCGATCTTTGCGCAACTGCTGGCGCGCCAGCAGCGCAGCACGGCCACACCGCCCGATACCGGGAGCCCCCATGCGCGCTGAGCCCATCGCTGTTTTTTGCCGCGCCGCGCGGCTGGCCGTCCAAGGCCTGGGCTTGTCGGTGTTATCGGCCCTGCCTGCAGCGGCTTTAGCGCAATCCACGGCCAGCGCCGGCGGCCCCGGCTTGCCGCTGCTGATCGGCCAGGCCGCCGGTGGCACCGCCTACTCGGTGCCGATCCAGACCCTGCTGTTTTTCACTGCACTGTCCTTCCTGCCGGCCATCCTGCTGATGATGACCGGCTTCACCCGCATCGTGATCGTGCTGTCGCTGCTGCGCCAGGCGTTGGGCACGCAGGCAGCGCCGCCCAACCAGGTGATCGTCGGGCTGTCGCTGTTCCTGACCTTCTTCGTGATGTCGCCCACGCTGGACAAGGTCTACACCGACGCCTGGCTGCCCTATTCGGCGCAAAAGATCGAGTTTGCCGAGGCGGTTGAAAAAGCCGGCAAGCCGATGCGCGAGTTCATGCTCAAACAAACCCGGCACAGCGACATGCAGCTGTTTGCCAAGCTCGCCAAGGTGGCGCCGGATGTCGCCGGCGAGGCCATGCCGTTCACCGTGCTGGTGCCGGCGTTTGTCACCAGTGAGCTTAAAAGCGCCTTCCAGATCGGCTTCCTGATCTTCATCCCGTTCCTGATCATCGACATGATCGTGGCCAGCGTGCTGATGAGCCTGGGCATGATGATGCTGAGCCCGGTGCTGGTGTCGCTGCCCTTCAAGCTGATGCTGTTTGTGCTGGCCGACGGCTGGAACCTGTTGCTGGGTTCACTCGCCGCATCATTCGCAACTTAGTCGGAAAGGACCGCCGCCGGGCCGCTCCCAAGGCGGTCCCTCCCCCTCGGGGGGGCGACGCCAAAGGCGTCTCGGGGGCAAAAGAATGATATGGACAGCCAACAAGCGTTTCACCTCGGCCAGCAAGGCCTCTACATGCTGCTGCTGGTCTCAGCCCCGATCCTGCTGGCGGTGCTGGTGGTGGGCCTGGTGGTCAGCGTCTTCCAGGCCGCCACCCAGATCAACGAGGCCACGCTGAGCTTCGTGCCCAAGGTGGTCGCGGCGGTGGCGGTGCTGGCGATCGCCGGGCCCTGGATGCTGACCATGCTGGTCGAGTACATCCAGCGCACGCTGCTGGCGATCCCGACGGTGATCGGCTGACGCGTTGGCAGCGTCAGCATCGCCAGGATGTGATCGCGCGATGAACACCTTGTGATCTCGTTCACCGAATCCCAATTGCTGGCCTGGCTGACGCCGGTGTTGTGGCCGTTCCTGCGTGCGCTGGCGCTGTTCACCGCGCTGCCGGTGTTCAGCCAGCGCGCGGTGCCGATGCGGGTCAAGATCGGGCTGGCACTGTTCATCGCGCTGGCCGCCCAACCCTCGCTGCCGCCGATCCCGGTGGTGCCGTTGGACTCAGCCCTGGCCGTCATGGTGCTGGTGCAACAGTTGCTGGTCGGCTTCACGCTGGGCTTTGCGGTGCGGGTGGTGTTTGCCGCGGTCGAGATGGGCGGCGAGCTGATCGGGCTGCAGATGGGCCTGAACTTCGCCGGCTTCTTCGACCCCGCCACCGCATCGCAAGGCACCGCCAGCGGACGATTCTTCGGCACGCTGGTGGCGTTTTTGTTCATCCTGTCGAACGGCCACCTCGCAATCATTGCCGCGCTGGTGCGCAGCTTCGAGGTGTTTGCCGTCGGCGACGAGCCGTTTGCCTTTTTGCGTCACACCCAGCCCCAGCGCTGGGGCGCCGAGGTCTTCACGCTCGGCCTGTGGATTGCACTGCCGCTGGTGGGCATGCTGCTGTTTGTCAACCTGGTGCTGGGCGTGATTTCGCGCGTGGCGCCGCAGATCAGCGTGTTTTCGGTGGGTTTTCCGATCACGCTGTCGGTCGGCCTGATCGGCATGCTGCTCACGCTGCCGCTGCTGGAGCAGCCGTTTGCGATGGCGCTGGCGCAGATGTTGGCGCACTTTCAGTAAGCGGCCGGGTTGCGCCCGGAAAGCGGTCAGGCTGGCCAGTCAACACACGGTCGCGCCTCAAGTTGCCACCGCGCAGGTCGAAACGCCTGAAAGCACTTCAACCGCCGCCATGCCACCCAGCCCACCCACCATCCAGCGGTTTTTCGAGGCCAGCCAGCAACTGCCCACCCTGCCGGAGGTGGCACGCAGCCTGCTCGGCACCTTGGGCCGCGACGATGTCTCGCTGGCCGAAGTGGTGGCGCTGGTGGCGCAAGACAGCGCGCTGGCAGCACGCCTGCTGCGGCTTGCCAACTCGGCGCGTTACCGGCCCCTGCACCGCATCACCCGCTTGCAGGACGCCGCGGCAATGATCGGCCTTGGGCCGTTGCGCTCGCTCGCGCTCGGCGCCTGCCTGGCGCAGGCGTTTCCGCGTGTCGCGGGTTTCGACCGCCTGCGTTTCTGGCGTTTGAATTTGGCAACCGCGGGTTATGCCCGCTGGCTGGCAGGCCGGCTGGCCCAGGACACCGACCGCGCCGAAGTGGCCGGCCTGCTGCTGCGCAGCGGTGAGTTGCTGATGCTGATGACCGACCCCACGACCAGCGCGCTGGTGCAAGCGCTGATCGGCCCGCCCGACAGCGTCTTTGCGCTGCAGCAGCAGCATTTCGGCTGCACCCATGCCGAGCTCAGTGCCGAACTGGCGGTGCGCTGGCGCTTCCCGACCGCCTTGGTGGACGCGCTGTTCACCGCATCCGACCCGATGGGCTGGCAACCCGTGTCGGTCGAGGGCGCAGTACTGCGTATCGCCAGCCTGCTGGCCGAAGCCGCCGAGATGCAGCTCGACCCGCTGGTCGCCTTGCAGCAACACCAGCCGAGATTGGTGCGCTGCCTGGGCCTTGACCTGTTTGCACTGGCGCCCCAATTGCCGGGTTACAACAGCCTCACAACGCCGGTGGCCGAACTGCTGCAATGACGCTGCGGCTTTGACACCGGCGTAGGCAATGTGAATCGCTGGCAATTTGGCGGACAACTCTCGGCTCTGAGCTGCCTTTCGTTTTTTGGCCCGTAACCGGCCGTTCGCGGGTGTTGCACGACCGCGCCGCGCCGGGCTGGCGTGCCCCGCTCCGTGTCATTCCGGGCCGGAAAAGCACCGGCCCTCCCTTCTTTACCTGCGCGGGACACGCCAGCCCGACACGGCGCTACGCCACCTGCTGCGCGCGCTGGGTTTTCAAGCCAACGCACGCGGCAACGGTGGCGGCGGCCAAGGGCGTTGGGTGACCGGATCCCGTAAGTAAAGGAGGAGATGTCGGCCAGCTGGCCGGCATCGGGGGACATGGAGGGAGCCGGTTGCC
>Ga0209181_10001603_pt1 | contig 38994 bp, 24 predicted proteins | sample MAT05_FD_187208 | JGI IMG/M metagenome (GOLD analysis project Ga0209181, IMG submission 187208) | Freshwater microbial communities from Lake Fryxell liftoff mats and glacier meltwater in Antarctica - MAT-05 (SPAdes) (version 2) | ecosystem: Environmental > Aquatic > Freshwater > Ice > Liftoff... | reverse complement strand
CTCAAGCCGTTGGTGGTTAAATTATAAACACCCGGACCGGGATCAAAATCGGCCACATCCTCGAAAAAACCGGTCGTGTATACGTTACCAACAGCATCTGTTGCAATGTCATTTCCCACTTCGCCCTGGAGGCCGGTCATTTGTTTTGCCCAAACAAAATTGCCGTCCGGCGTTAATTTTAAAACAAACATATCATCCTCACTGCCCGAAGCCGTAATATTAAATACAGCCGGGCCGGGATCAAAATCGGCAGTAAGCTTAAAACGCCCGGTCACATATACATTTCCCTGTGGATCCAATGCAACCGCTTTATTACCATCTGAACTGGCTCCACCTACAGCGCCAGCCCATAAAAAATTGCCAAGGGCATCCATCTTTAAAATAAAAATATCATCCGCCCCTTTGGCTGTTAAATTAAATACGCCTGCCCTGGGATTCATATCTTTTGTACCGCTAAACTGCCCTGCGATAATGATGTTGCCCAAGGCATTGGTTGTGATATAATGGGCCATGTTAAAACCGCCTGCAATATGCTGTGCCCATAAAAAATTCCCATCCGGGTCCAGTGCTGAGATATAGGTGTCGCTCAGTATTCCGGCAGTCATATTAAATATGCCGGCGCCGGGGTCAAAATCTGCAGTACCTGAAAAATATCCTGTTGTATAAACAGTGCCTGTTGCACTGATAGCCACGGAATACCCAATTTCACCCTGGGTGCCACCCTGGCTTTTTGCCCATAAAAAACTTCCTGCAGCATCCAGCATTAAAATGAAAATATCATTTTGACCAACACCGGTTAGGTTAAATACAGCCGGCCCCGGATCAAAATCTTTGGTCAATGAATACTGACCAGTGATGAAAACATTTTCTGCTGCATCGGCACGGATGCATTCCGGCGTAACACCAAAGGGAAGCTGCTTTGCCCAAACAAATTGTCCGGAAGTATTTAATTTATAAATAATAACCGTACCATCGGCACCATTCAAATTATACACACCGGGCCCGGGATCAACATCCAGTGTAGCGGAAAGCCCAATGTTGCCGAAAAAATAAGTATTTCCCAAAGGGTCTGTCGCAAAGGATTTACTGTCTGATCCCACCATCTTATTTACCCATTGCAATCCAGGCACGTGAGCGTTGGCAGCGGTTAAGATAAGGAGGCAGGCGACGAGTAGATGAATTGTTTTCATAAATAAAAATTTTGAAAACAAAGTTTGATTTAGTTAAGGCAGCAGTCAACCCCAAAAAGGGGGAGGCGGCCCCCTAAATCCCCCCCACGGGGGGCCTTTAAGCAAGTGTATATTTATAGACGTTTTTGCTGAGTAGCAATTAGTAGGGAGAATTGAAAATTGAAAGGTATCTTTTTCGGACGCCTTAAAGTATGGGTATAGTTTATGAAGTTGCTGAGTACAGTTGGTGAGAGGGTAAAAAAATTAAAGAGGTTAAGTCATTGCCGAAGAAAGATAAAAAGATGATGTGGAAGATATATTGTTTGGACATGTTTGAAGGCACCGCTCCTTTCCTTTGGGGAAAGAATAAGGAGGATGAGGCTTAGAGAGGCTTTAGATCAACCGTTCCTTAATCGCTTTGCTCACCGCTTCCGTAGCAGAATGCACCTGTAGCTTTTCGTATATATTTTTAATGTAGGAACGCACCGTTTCAAAAGCAATGCCTGCCTGCGCTGAAATCATTTTATAACTGTTGCCTTTGCAAAGCAGTTCTAAAATTTGTTTTTCCCTTACGCTAAAATTGTATTGCTTAATACCTGCATTCTGCTGCATTGAGTGAATGACCATTTTAGCAATGGCCGGGCTCATGGGGGCACCACCATCCAGCACTTCTTTAATAGCAGGGATCAATTTTTCCGACGCATGTTTTTTCAACAGGTAGCCGGAAGCGCCGGCACAGATGGCATCCAGCACATGTTTATTATCATCAAATACCGTTAGCATAATAATGGCGGCTGCTGTGTCGAACTGCCGTATTTTTTTTACAGCCTCAATGCCGGTCATGCCGGGCATGTCAATGTCCATCAATATCACATCGGGCTGGCTGCTGTGTACATGTGCCTCCGCTTGCAGGCAATTTTCGTAGCTTCCCAACACCACAAATTCATCACTGAGCATCAGCAGTTCTTCCAGGCTTTTACGCAGGGCATCATTGTCTTCGTATATCAGTAGCTGCTTTGTCATTTTAAATATGCTAAATTATTTCTTTACGGATAGTTTAGACACCCCAATATAGGTGAAGTTAAACCGGGCATCTTAACTCAATGAATGTACCATTTCCATTTTTTGTTTGGATGTTTAATTGCCCCCTGAGATGAGCAGCCCTTGTTTTTATATTTCTTAGTCCATTTCCCTTCTTTACCAAATCATCGTCAAAGCCTTGTCCGTTATCGTGTATGCTCATTACAAATTCATTGCTGCTGTTCTTAAAAAATTTTATGGACAGCAATGTGCATCCACTGTATTTGGCAGCATTGTTCACCGCTTCTTTAAATAACAGGAAAATATTTTTCCTGTTATCGGTGTCAAAGGAAATTTCCTCCATTTCTTTTGATGCATCGAACTGAAATGCGATCAGTTGCGGCTCGCAAATTTCTGCGGCAAACTCTCTCATTCTAGCCAGCATACTTTCAAAGTTGTCGTACTGGGGATTGATAGACCATACAATATCACTCATACTGTCCATCGTTTTTCTCGCCTGCAGCCGGATCTTTGTGAGTTGCTCTTCTACAGCGGCCGCATCATCTTTTTTTACCAGTGCAATGCGGCTGCTGATGTCAATACTGGAAAGGGTAGAGCCGATATCATCGTGCAGGTCGCCGGCAATCTGGTTACGCAGCAATTGCTCTTTTAAACTTCTTTTAATCTTCAGCCGGTTAAACAATAGCCAGCCAATTATAACCGCCGCAACAAACAACAAAATAAAAATGTATTGTAGCAGTCTCGTCTTCCTGAAATCTGCTGCTGCCAGTTCATTCCGGGCTTTTAGTAATTTTATTTCCTCTTCTTTTTTTTCTGTCTCAAATTTTTCTTTCAGTTCATTTGCTTTTTCTATTTGCTCTACCGCATTGATACTGTCTTTCAATTCAGCAGCCTTTTGCAAATACTGGTATGCCTTCTGCAAGTCGCCGGAGCCTTTGTATAACGTTGCCAGCTCCGAAGCTGCATCAAGTTGGTAATTGATCATCTTTAAAGAATCATTGATCCTGTACGACTGGAGCAGGAATTTTTCTGCATTACCCGGGTCGTTTAATTTGGCAAATGTTTTACCGATACAAAACGCTTCATACGCCAGGTCGGCCCTGTTGTTTATTTTTTCAAAAGTAACATAGGCCACCGTATAATGATTTAATGCCTCAGTGAAATTTTCTTTGATAAAATAAGTTTCTGCAATATTTTCTTCGGTCATTGCCAACTGGTAAGGAGTTGCTTTTTTTTCTTTTGCCATTTGCAGGCAGCGTTTAAGGATAGCGAGGCTGCTGTCTGCAAGTTTCATTTTTCTATAAAGGATACTTAAGCTGACACCTGTATTTACATAACGGAAATAATCTCCCTGTTTGCTGAAGCCTTCCAGCGCCTGGTTAAAATATTCTGCTGATTTTTTTAGATCACCAGATTCCCTGTACACGATGGCCAGTTGCCGTTTTATATCGGTCAGCACCGGGATATTATTGATTGTTGTTCCTATTGAGTCGCCGTGCAGCAGGTGCCTGATTGCACTTGCTACCTGGTTTTGTTTGGTGTACACTTCTGCAAGATTGATATCAACTCTTGCTACAGCATACTTATTTGTTGTTCCTTCAAAAAGCTGCCATGCTTTCTGAAGAAAAATTACCGCCGAATCAAGATTGCCTTTATGCATGTATGCCCAGCCGATGGAATTGTATGCATGTGCTTCAGCTTCTGTATGCTTTAATTGTTTTGAAAGCAGCAGGGCTTCATTTGCCAGTTGCAAAGCCGAGTCTGCATTTCTAAATGACATTGCAAATGCTTCGGTGGCTTTTTTAATTGCGGTGCTGTCTGCAGAGATACCATTGTTGGTTTGGGCCTTTACTGCAACAATGCTGAGAAGAAATAATATTGTCATTGCCAACTTCAAATGCATTTACTAATATACAGCTTATCAGCGTAGATAAAAAGTGTAAAACCGATGTTTTCATTTTGTGGAAAGCAATCCGGTAGTAAAATAATTTTATTTGAGTTGCTGCATCCTGCATTTATTATTTTAATTCACTATTGTCCGACTAAAACGCTACCCAATCGTTCAAATGCTTACTGGTTGAGGGTTCTGGCCCCTCTCCCTGTCCGTCCGGCCAGGCGGGTTTTGGAGAGGCCAGCCCGGTCGGACGGGGGTTGGGGTGGGGTCATGTAGGCTTGATAAGGGTTTCAGACATATAGTCGGACAACAATTATTTTAATTCTCTTTATGACAGCAAGTTTTAGTAGTAAGTAAACCGGGTGGATTATTTCCCAGCGCCGGGTGGTTTCCTGGTTGTACCCTTATTGGGCTGTTGTAATCAGGCTGTTTTTTCCATGTCTATTTTTGGTAAACCGCACCAGGCCCTCCACTACTTTTTTCGTTTGTGTTCCTGCTTCATTAATTTTCGGGGACACAAAATGAAGCGGCTGTCTTTTCTAAAATGTACCAGCGTAACTACTGGCTGGCCGTCTAACGGCGGCTGCTTTTTTTTATACCCGTTTGCCGAAACAACTGAAGCGGTCTACGGTTAATCTGTGATACCTGGAGGTAACAGTGGTGGAATGTTGTAGTGCCGGGACAGCATTTTTTTTAACCGCCATTACGCTGATACAAACGGCAGCCGCTGCCTATAGTATCAGAAAGATCTTTTTCATTGCAATTATTTTTAATCACTTTTGTCCGACTAAAATTCCACCATATCGCTAAAACTCCTACTGGCTGGAGGTTCTGGCCCCTCTCCTTTGGAGAAGGGTTGGGGTGAGGTCATGAAGGCGTAGTAAGGTATTCAGATATTTAGTCGGACAACAATTATTTTTAATTATTAAAACCTGTCGCAAGATAGATTTCATAAAGGCGGGAGAAAATGGGCATGCGTATCGATTGTAACAAATGCAGCATGGATTGTGCCTTTTGTATTGGTACGTTTAGATGCGGTTGGGTAAATTGAGCAAGAAAATAATTTGCCCGGTATTGCTGAGAATAAGATCCGTGTTTATTTTTTGTTGAGCAACGCCCAATATTGCAGATTGATAAATTGCCCGTTTTTAATTTCGCTTTCTGCCAGTGTGCCTTCGTACCTGAAGTGCAGTTTTTGCAACAGCTTTGTACTCTCACCGTTGCCATCTTCCACCACCGCTTCTATCCTGTGTATGTCCATGTTGGTAAATGCATACCCGATGATAGCAGGCACCGCTTCTGTCATGATGCCTTTGCCCCAATAGGGTGGCAGCAGCCAGTAACCCATTTCTATTTTCTTAAACTGTTTGTGCAATTGATTAAATCCACATGCTCCAATCACTTTTGCAGGGTCTTCATTAAAACAAATGGCCCACCATATACCTGTTTCGTTTACCAGCAAGTCGTTATAAAAGTTCATCTGGGCGGTTGTTTCTTCCAGTGATGTGTACGAAACACCGTAGTATTTTATTACCTCCGGGTGCGATAAGCCCTCAAATATGAAAGTCTTGTCAGCATCTTCAATTTTGCGGAGCAACAAACGTGCTGTCGTTAATTCCGGAAACGGGGCAGTCATGATTTCAATTTTTCCTGATAAATATATTGAAAGAACATGGGATGAGTGAAAAGGATATTCATCGCAATCTATCTTCAGATTGTAAAGTGGATTATCGTGTTAAACGGGCAACGCATTCAATATATAACCCGAAATTAAATCCCGGCAGGCATAGTAACAGGATTCGAAAGGATGATGATGTTATTCACTTCCATTGGCTGCCGGGCAAATATCTTCCAACGTTTCTGCAATCAGGGGCCTGGTAAAAAAGGGCTATTCTTAGCCGTTAATATGGAGATAGATAAAGCCTGCAGAAATGTTCAGCTCCTTTATAGCATGCATACCTGCACCTTACAGGATTGGCAGCAGTGATTTCCTGGACAATTACCACCTGCCGCTACCATTTTTTTATCAGGGAGCAAGGCGCTCTATTTTCCATTCTTCATCTTTTACGAGTGTGTACAGCAGCCGGTCGTGTAACCTGCTGGGCCTGCCCTGCCAAAATTCTATTGTTTGCGGGCGCAGGCGGTAACCACCCCAGTGGGGCGGGCGGCTCATGGAAGCTGCAGCAAATTGCGCCTCGTATTTTTTTACATTTTCTTCAATTACTTCCCTGTTTGCAATGACGGTGCTTTGGGGCGATGCCCAGGCTCCCACCTGGCTGCTTACCGGCCTTGAAAAAAAATAGTCATCATTTTCTGCGGCAGTAATTTTTTCAATGCTTCCGTCAATCCTTATTTGTCTTTCAAGTTCTTTCCAAAAAAATACCATGCAACCCTGCGGATTGCCAGCCAGTTCTTTTCCTTTATTGCTTTCGTAATTGGTAAAAAAAACAAATCCATTTTCATCATATCCTTTCAGCAAAACAATCCTTGCAGATGGTTTTCCTGTGGCTGTTGCTGTTGCCAGTGTCAAAGCATTTACTTCTTCTATTTCACTGTTAATGGCATCTTTCCACCAAATGCTGAACTGCTTAATGGCGTTGCTTTCTGCATCTCCTTCCTGCAGGCTTTGCAGCATATATTCTTTTCTTATATCGGCTATCTTGTGCATCTTGTTAATTTATCCGGCAAAAGTCCACCAATTTGGTGAGATAAAAAAGCAGCCGTTGTTGTGCCACGGGCAGTGAAGTAGTATTATTCGATCATCCAATGAGGATGCTATTTTTTATTTCTGTAAGTTCTTCGTCTGTATTGGCCAACAGGCTTTCCAGTTCTGCAATACGGCAAGCAAACTGCTGCTGTAAAATATGTTGATTATCCAGGTATTGGAGCCTTTCTGATACAGCGTGCAACTGTGCCTGCAAATGATCGTATTGGGTTTTTATGTCTTCCAATTGCCGGGTAGCAGCAACCGCACTGGCTGCTTCCGTTTCCAGTTCATTTTCTCTTTGTGCTATTGCGGCTGTTTTTTGAAGCAGTTCATGGATATAATTTTTATGCGACTGAATTTCTACCGACTGGTTTTGCAAACTGCTCATGATTTCTACGCCTGCAGAAGCCTGCTGTTGCAGCATTGCCTGCTCTCTTTCTTTCAGCATGGCAATTTGCTGAAATTGCTGTAAAAGCTGTTTCAGGCTTTCATTTTCTGCCTGCAGGGTTTCCGTTTTGGATAGCATTGCCTGGTAATCGGTATCACTGGTATTATACTGCATGGTATTTTTTTGATAGCACCCTTGTTTAGATGGATCCTCCTTTTACCAACACTGATTCAATGGTAAGTTCCTGTACAAAGGTACTGCCTGCAAGGCATGCCATCATACTGGAGAATGCTAGTTTACCTAATTTGTAACCACTTGTTTCCACATACGTAATTTCAGGAAAATACAATTTTGGGATAAAGCCGTTGCTGATGGAAATTACTGAAATATCTTTTGGTACCAGCAGCCTGGCCCGCTGTACGGCTTTCATGGCTCCAGCTAATATTTCATCGCTCATACAAAATAGGGTGTCGGGGTTTTCGATGAGGGATTGAGTGGTCAGTTCCTCCGCTTCTGCTGTACTATTGGCATATAGCACGGTGGTTTTAATTTTCCTGTTGATTGCGATATCAAAAGCTGCCAGTCTTTTTTTTGTAATGGAAAGATTCCTGTTTCCAAACAGGGCAACCACCTTTTTCTTTTTATTTTTTAGGATCGTATTGGCTGCGATGGTAGCAGAGACGGCATCTGCCACGCAAACTTTGTTGCAGGTGTTATCATCCGGTACTTTATCAAAAAAAATAACGGGAATATCCAGCCCGTTTAATTTTAGGTAAGGGTCCAGGTCAACAGTTTGTGACGTGATACATGCAAAAAGGCCGCTGATCCTGTTTTGCCTGCACAGTTTTATATTTTCCAGTTCAATAGCGGGCTCATCGCCAGACTGCAAAATCATCAACGAGTAATTACTTTTTCTGCACTCTTCTTCCACTGCAGCAATAAACGAATCGTAAAAAAAATTTGCCACGGTAGGCACCAGTAGTCCAAAAAGGTTGTTTTTGCTGGTCCGTAAATGCACCGCATTGGCATTTGGTTCATAGTCTAATGCATTGGCCAGTTCTGTTACCCGTAATTTGGTTTTATCAGATATGTCAGGATGGTTTTTCAATGCCCTTGATACCGTAGAGATGCTGAGCCCCAGCATCTCTGAGATCTTTTTGAGTGTGGTATTATTCATAATGACAATTAATTGTAAAATTAATTTATTCACAGCAATGGGTTTCGCAAACAATTCCGCAAACGTTTGTTATTCAATCGAACTGCTAAAATAGTGATGTAATGGTTTGGTTATCATTTTAACTATGAGAAAGTTTAAAATTGTGTTACATTTACGTTACCAATGGATAAGTAAGTGTTAATTTTTTTGAAAATTTTCATTTACTGTTTATAGGAAGGATTTCTTATTACCAAACATAAAACTTAACGATTATGCCTCATGCTATTATGAGAAAGGCTGCTATGCTATTGGTTGCCATCTTCGGGTTTACAGCTTTGTCGCTTGCCCAAACAGTTACCGGAACGGTAACAGACAAGAAAGGGGAACCTCTCCCCGGAGTAACAGTTACTCTAAAAGGTACTAAGACGGCTACTTCCACCAACAATCAGGGGGTTTACACATTGAACAACGTAGGAGCAGATGCTGTTTTGAGATTTACCGGCGCAGGTATTACGGCGCTGGAAGTTGCAGTAGCTGGAAAAGCTGCATTAAATGCAGAATTGGAAACCAGCGTAGGCAACCTGAACGAGGTTGTTGTGGTTGGTTATGGTACGGCCCGGCGAAAAGACCTTACAGGTGCAGTATCGACTGTGCAGGCTAAAGATTTCAACAAAGGAACATTTTTAGCCGCTGATCAATTGATACAAGGAAAAGTAGCAGGGGTACAAATGATAAACAATAGTGGGCAGCCAGGTGGTGCTTCTACTGTAAAAATAAGGGGTAACGCAACTGTAACTGGTTCTGGGCAACCTTTGTATATTATTGATGGTGTTCCTCTGGACGGACGCTCAGCTAGACCAGGGTTAAGCCCATCAGGCTTGGGGGATGCGCCAGGCGGAAATCCGTTAAACTTTTTAAATCCTAATGATATAGCATCCATAGACGTGCTCAAGGATGCTTCTGCTACTGCTATTTATGGTACAAGAGCAGCCTACGGGGTTGTTTTAATAACTACTAAAAGAGGTCAATCGGGGGAAACAAAAATTGAGTTTGGTACTTCCATTGGAACTTCATCTATATTAAGAAGAGTTAAAGTGTTGGATGCAAATCAATACCGTCAGGCTTTAAACTATTATGGTCTTGGGACGGCCAGTGATTTACAATCGAATGTTAATGCGTTAGATGCTATATTACGCAAGGGGCTGGTACAAACCTATAATGTAGCTATTAGTGGGGGTAATGATAATAGTAAATATCGCTTTTCCGGTAGTGTATTAGATCAGGAGGGAATTATCAATAAGACAGGTATCAAAAAATACACAGCAAACTTTGCAGGCAGTTTTAAAATGCTTGAAAGCAAAAAATTGGGGCTTGATATCAATATTCTTCCAAGTCTTTATCAGGAAGATATTGCACCAATTACAAATAATGCGGGCTCTGGAGGAAGTCTTATAGGCCAGGCATTGCAGTGGAATCCAACTGAATCGCTTAGAAAAGCAGACGGGTCATTAAATGTAAAGGCAGGTGATATTATTAATCCATTGGCAATGTCCGAAGCATACAACGACAGGTCAAAAGTGACTACTTTATTAGCTAGTATAGCCCCTTCTTATAAATTTGCAAGTTGGTTAGACTACAAGATGCTTTACAGCATTAATTATAGTACCGGTAATAGAAGAGCTTCCGCACAGCAATACATTAATTTAGGAGATGTCAAGGATAGAGGCTATGCCGCAATTGGTCAAAATGAACTGACTACCCAGACTGTCACACATACACTTAATTTTAATAAACAACTTTCATCCGCTGTAACCATGACGGCTTTAGCCGGATATGAGTATATAAAAACAACTAATAAAGGATCAAATTCAAATGCACTGGGGCCAACCGGCGGTTTTGGTCAATATGGACTTGATTATACAAACTATATCCAATTTTCAAATCCAGGGTCTCGTAATATTACCTCATTCGTAGATCCTTCTTTTGAACTTCAATCTTATTTTGCAAGGGTTGGTTTTAACTTTAAAGACAAGTACTTATTAACGGGTACTGTAAGAAGAGACGGTTCTACTAGATTCGGGACTAATAATAAATATGGAACGTTCCCAGCTGTTTCCGCAGCATGGGTAGTAACAAAAGAAAGTTTCTTTCAGGTAAGTGCGATTAATTCATTAAAAATAAGGGGCGGCTGGGGCAAAACGGGTAACCAGGATTTTCCATCAGGAGCTTCACAAGCAACCTATTCTTTTGGAAACAACGGAGGGTTAAGTCAAACCAATTATCCTAACCCCGATTTAAAATGGCAAAATGACCGTCAATATAATATTGGGTTAGATGCAAGCATGCTGAATAATAAGTTATCTGTTACAATTGATTACTTTAATAAAAAGACAGGGGATTTACTATTTCCAACATTTCCTGACCCATCTGGTCCTATTGGTGGAGCGGTATTATGGCAAAACCTGAAAGGGTTTGTTGTAAATAGAGGTGTTGAGGCAGCTATAAATACCACCATTATAGATAAAAAAGATTTTTCTTTTGACTTTGGTGTGAACGCAACCTTTCTTAAAAATGAAGTATCTGATTTGCCAGCACCAATTCCAACAGGGGGTTTACATGGCCAGGGTATTACAGGAACATTTGTTCAGACAATTAGAAATGGCTTACCAATTAATACTTTTTTTACCAGAGAATTCTTAGGTCTGGATAAAACTAATGGTCAGGCACTTTATACAGATGGTGGCTCCACCTTTTATCCTGTAGGTAACCCAAATCCAACTACTATCTTGGGGTTAACAACATCGATCCGCTACAAAAAACTTTCTTTCACAGCTAACATGAATGGAGCATTTGGGCAGAAATTATATAATAATACCCTGAATAATGTAATTAATGTAGGTAGTATCAAAGGCGGCAGAAATATAGCAGTATCAGTTTATGAATCTCCCGTTAAAGAAGCATTCTCTAACCCAGTTACAGCTTCATCAAGGTTTATTGAAAATGGCGATTACTTAAAATTGGCTAATGCTACTTTTTCTTATAATGTAGGCCAGGTTGGGAAAGTATTTAGAACAGCCAATGTATATATTACAGGGCAAAACCTATTTGTTATAACAAAATTCTCTGGTTTTGACCCTGAGGTGAACGTAGATAAAAACAATCGTGGAGTTCCTTCAGTAGGTATTGAATACACGCCTTATCCTTCAGCAAGGATCCTTACTTTGGGTGTAAATTTTTCATTTTAATTCATTCTAATAACTAAGTTATGATACGTAAACTAACAATTATTGCATCAGTTTTTTTCCTTCCTGGCATTTTTTCCTGCACCAAGCTGGACGAAAAATTTGGGGGCAATCTAACTCAATCGCAAATAGGTGGCGGAGGTGGAGGTAATGCTTCAGCCCTTTTGACACAATTGTACAATGACACTAAAGGTACATTTCAAAATCAGGATCAGATTTATGCCCTTTGGGAAATGACTACAGATGAATTAATCGGTCCAACAAGGGGGCCAGACTGGGATGATAATGGTGTTTGGAGGGTTTTGCACCAGCATAAATGGGATGGTGATAATCAGCGAATAATTGATGCATTTAAAAGCTTGAACGGTATAGCTTATGGTGCAACTGATCTATTGCGGTTTACTCCTACCCCACAGCAAGATGCTCAAGCAAGATGCATCAGAGCTTTAGCACAATTTTATTTACTGGATGGTTGGAATCAGGTTAATTATCGTGACCCTGGTGAAAGTGTAGTTACCCCATCTAAAGTAAGAACAGGATTGGATGCGCTGACTTTCATAATTACTGAATTAGAAACTATTTTGCCAATTCTGCCAGAGACTCCTGCTACAAATGCCACTAAAAATGGCGCAAGGGCATTATTAATGAAATGTTATCTCAACAAGGGGGTAATAGCTAACAGAGCCGCTCCTGCGTTTGATGCTGGAGATATGAATAAAGTAATAACTTATGCTGATCAGATTATTAACAGTGGCAGTTTTACATTTAGTGCTAATTACTTTGATAACTTTAGTCCTGATAATAATGCTATAGGAAAAGAAAATATCTGGACTCAGGAAAATTTTGGGGGTACCCAGTCTTTTGGCATTCGCTCCCGGTGGCGTTCTGGTATGCATTATAAGCAAAACCCAGGTGGGTGGAATGGGTTCAGTACGCTTTCCGATTTTTATAATAAATTTGAGGCAACTGATGTAAGAAGAGGTATTAATTATCCTACAACAGCATCTCCCGCAAACCCGGGAAACAGGAATACCGTAGGACTTTTTAGAGGGCAGCAACGTGACCTAACCAATGATACGCTTTTAAAAGACAGAGGAGGAGCACCATTAATTTTTACAGATGAAGTGAGGTCAATTGAAACGGGAGATAATCTTGAAGTAACAGGTATAAGGGCATACAAATACCCAATTGATTTCAATAACGAAATAAATGGTGGGGGTAATGTTGATAACGATTATGTTATTTTAAGGTTGGGCGATGTTTTATTGATGAAAGCAGAGGCTATACTTCGTGGTGGAACAGGGACCTCAGCCGGTGTTTATGGAAGTACTGCAATTGACATCGTTAACGCTATTCGTATAAATAGGGGTGCTACATCTCTATCAAATGTTACGTTAGATAACTTGATTGATGAAAGAGCACGTGAACTATATCTTGAAGGTTGGAGAAGGCAGGATTTAATTCGTTTTGGTAAATTTCTTTTGCCTATGCAGGAGAAACCAGAGGCTAGCGATCCAAAATATCTTTTGTTGGCTATTCCTAACCAGGCGTTGGCAATTAATCCTAACTTAAAGCAAAACCCGGGTTATTAATTCAGAATATAATATTTTAGTTAAAGGTCATTGAAAAATGACCTTTAATTTTTTGTATAATTTTAACCGGCCTATTAATGGATTACAATAATAGAACCCCTAAAATAGATTATCCGATATTTGATTTTTATAATGAAATATTATTATTATTTTTAATTGGTATTTTGTTTTTTTCATGTAAGGAAAAGACTCCACCAAGCTTATTCAGCCTTGTACAAAACTCAGGAATAGATTTTGATAATGAAGTTATAGACGGGCAATTAGAAAACAGTTTTTACTTCCGCAATTATTACAATGGTGGCGGAGTGGCTACAGGCGATATTAATAACGATGGCCTGCCGGATGTACTGCTCACATCCAATATGGGTGAAAATAAATTATACCTGAACAAGGGCGGTTTTAAATTTGAAGACATCACAGCCAAGGCCGGATTGAAACAAGACAGCATGTGGAGTACAGGGGTACTGATGGTGGATATCAACAATGATGGCTGGCTCGATATTTTCGTCTGCAATTCGGGCCACATGAAAAATGGCAACCGGAAGAATAAACTCTATGTTAACAACCGTGACCTCAGCTTCACAGAATCTGCAGCAACTTATGGCCTTGATATTGTTGCTTATACCACCCATGTTTCCTTTTTTGATTATGACCTGGATGGCGATTTGGACTGCTTCATGATCAACAACAGCCCTATCCCCATCAACAGTATTGGCAATTCAAACAGGAGAAACGTTCCGGATGCACAGTGGCCGGTGCCCGATTTTTTAAAAGGAGGTGGCGATCATTTGTATAAAAATGAAAACGGGCATTTTTCAGAGGTAACATTGCAGGCGGGCATTCACGGCAGCCTGATGAGTTTTGGGCTCGGCGTTTCTGTTGGTGATTTAAATAACGATGGCTACCCGGATATTTTTGTAGCGAACGATTCTTATGAAAAAGATTACCTCTATATCAATCAAAAAAACGGCGCCTTTAAAGATGTTTCAGAGGATGCGGTGGAACACCACAGTTTTTCGTCTATGGGCGCAGACATAGCCGATATCAATAATGATGGCTACAACGATATTTTTACCACCGATATGTTGCCGGGAGATGATTATCGACTGAAGACACTGGGGTCTTTTGATAACATTGACCTGTACCGGACAAGGGTGAATGAAGGCTTCTATCACCAGTTTATGAAAAACTGTCTTTTTGTGAACAATCAGAATGGGCAATTTGTAGAGACGGGCAATTTCAGTGGGGTGTCTGCAACAGACTGGAGTTGGGGCGCTTTATTCTTTGATGCAGACAACGACGGACTGAATGATATTTATGTTTGTAATGGTATCAATCATGATGTAACCAATCTTGACTTTATGGATTTTTTTGCCAATGATGTCATACAGCAAATGGTAATATCCGGCAGAAAAGAAAATGTGGATTCGGTTTTAAAACATATCCCCATCAACCTCGTCCCAAACAAAGCTTTTAAGAATAAAGGGAACCTGCAGTTTGAAGATGCCGGCGTTTCATGGGGATTCGCTGAACCGTCCTGTTCAAATGGAGCCGCCTACGCAGATTTAGATGGTGACGGGGATTTGGATTTGGTAGTAAACAACGAGAACCAGCCGGCGTTTGTTTATAAGAACCATTCGCGGGAACAGAATAAGAACAGTTATATTGGTATAACCTTAAAGGGTAGCCCAAAAAATAGTTTTGCCATCGGGAGCCGGGTACTGGTGTACAAAGGCAGTGAAGTACTGAGCCGCGAAGTGATGCCCAGCCGCGGCTTCCAGTCGTCGGTAGATTATAAACAGCTCATTGGCCTTGGCGCCAATACACAGGTTGATTCGATGATCATCATCTGGCCAGACAGAACCTACAGTAAATACGAACACCCGGAACTCAACAAAGTACATGTATTGCAGCAGCCGGCCACCCCCGGCCCAACCTGGCATTTTAACCCTGCGGCAGCAACTCCGTTGTTAACCACCATTGCTAACAGCATGGACAAACACACCGAAGATGACTACATCGATTTTTATTATGAAAGAAACCTGCCGGAACTGCTGAGCAAAGAGGGCCCGAAGATTGCCAAAGGCGATGTAGATGGGGATGGCCTCGAAGATATGTATATAGGCGGAGCAAAGAACCAGCCTGGCCAGGTGTACCTGCAAACCAACGACGGCAACTTCCGGAAAAAGGAGCAAGGCATCTTTAAACAGTATGCCGACCTGGAAGATGTGGCCGTATTGTTTTTTGATGCAGACAAAGACGGCGACCCGGATCTGTTCATTGGCGCCGGCGGCAACAATACCGAAGCCAACAGCCGCGAGATACAACACAGGTTGTACAAGAACGATGGCCACGGTAATTTCACCATAGACGGGAGCGCCTTCAGCAATAACAACATGAATATTTCCGTGGCAGTAAATTATGATTACGATGGCGATGGCGATGAAGACCTTTTTGTTGGCAGCCGGAGCATCCCCTATAATTATGGAGTAACCCCGCAAAGCTATTTGTACCAGAACGACGGGCAGGGGCACTTCACGGATGTAGCCAGCCAGCTAAATGCTTCCATCGCAAAGGCCGGGATGATAACAGGAGCAGTATGGGCCGATGTAACCGGCAACCCTAAAAAGGAACTCATCATCACAGGGGAGTGGATGGCCACGAGGATATTCAGTTACAACCAACAAAGCAAGCAGTTTGACGAATTACAAAACAGCAATTTAGTAGACAAACAGGGTTGGTGGCAAAGTATCGCATCGGCAGATGTAAACGGCGATGGCAAACAAGACCTGGTGATTGGCAATATAGGAGAGAATTTTTACCTAAAACCGGATAAAGACAATCCAGTACGGTTATGGACAAACGATTTTGATAACAATGGTACATCCGAACAGTTTATCACCAGGACAATAAGTGGAAAGGACATGCCAGTGTTTTTAAAGCGGGAAATAACCGACCAGTTCCCCGGGCTGAAGAAACAGAATTTAAAACACAGTGATTACGCCACTAAAACCATACAGGACCTTTTTGGCAAAGCGGTGACCGATAAATCGGGGCAGAAAGAATTTAATTACTGCCGGTCCATTGTAGCCATCAATGACGGTAAAGGACATTTCACGATACAGCCCCTGCCGCACATGGTACAGCTCTCGAGTGTAAATGCGGTTAGCACAGCAGATATTAATAATGACGGCAAGCCCGACCTGGTACTGGGGGGAAATATGTTTGAGTTTCCGCCGCAGTTTGGAAGATTGGACGGGAGTTATGGGCATGTGTTGTTAAACGATGGAGGTGGAAAATACAAATGGATAGCGCCTGCACAATCAGGGTTAAGTTTAAGGGGCGCAATAAAAGACATTCAACCCATACAAACAGCCGCAAAGGGTAAACAGTACCTGCTGATCATACAAAACAATGAACAGCCGGTGCTGTTGAAATTAAAAGAATAACTGAACTTGAGTATTTATATATGAGATTATTTAGCGGAAATATTATGCTGTTCGCATTGGTTTCAGCTTTGCTTGCTGGCTGCAAGCCAGGAAATAAAGTGAACGATGCATTGTTTGAAACACTGGATAATAAAAGAACAGGTATAGATTTCAGTAATAACCTTTCCTACAACCAGCAATTCAATTTATTCAAGTACATGTATTTCTATAATGGCAGCGGCGTAGGTGCTGCCGATTTTAACAATGATGGATTGACTGACCTGTTTTTTGGCTCCAACCAGCATGATAATAAATTGTATGTAAATCTTGGCGGTATCCGTTTCAAAGACATCACAAAGCAAGCCCATGTTCCTGTAGACAGCGGGTGGACAACCGGCATATCGGTGGTGGATATTAATAACGACGGGTTAATGGATATTTATGTTTGCCGCGTGGGTAAGTATGAAATTTTGCATAGTAAAAATCAACTGCTCATCAACCAGGGAATAAAGAATGGCGTACCCACTTTTGTTGACAAAGCAACAGAATACGGCCTCGACTTTTCCGGCTTCAGTACACAAGCAGCATTTTTTGATTATGACAATGATGGAGACCTGGATATGTTTTTATTAAACCATTCTGTTCATGAAAATGGAACATTCAGGCCACGAAAAGATTTTGCCGGCACCTACAATGACGTCTCCGGCCACCGGATGTTCAGGAATGACCAAAATATATTTACGGATGTTACCAGGCAATCGGGTATTAACAGTACTGCAATCGGGTATGGGTTGGGTATTGTAATAGCTGATATTAACCTCGACGGCTACCCTGATATTTACATCGGAAATGATTTTCATGAAAATGATTACCTGTACATCAACCAGCGGAACGGAACTTTCCGCGATGAAGGGGAGGAAAGGATGATGCATACGAGCCAGTATTCAATGGGTGTAGACGTAGCAGATATAAATAATGATGCTTACCCGGAGATCATATCAGTTGATATGCTGCCGTCTGATCCCTATATTTTAAAAAGGTCTTTGGGCGAAGATGCGTATGATATTTTTAAATTCAAGATCGGTGCAGGATACGCACATCAGTACACCCGAAATAATTTTCAGTACAACAGGCGAAATGGATTGTTTAGCGAGGTTGGCCTGTACAGCGGCGTTGCAGCAACCGACTGGTCGTGGGCTCCGTTGTGGGTTGACTTTGACAATGATGGATTGAAAGACCTGTTTATCTCCAACGGCATCCCCAAGCGGATGAATGATATTGACTATATCAATTTTGTTACAGGCGGTGAGATACAACAGATGATCCGGGACAATAATATGCAGGGAAAAGACCTGGCACTGATCAATAAATTTCCTGAAATAAAATTGCCAAATAAATTTTACCGTAACAACGGTAACCTGGTTTTTACAGACGAAGAAAACCGCATCGGATCAAGCCAGGCAACCTTTTCAAACGGCGCTGTTTATGCCGACCTTGATAATGACGGGGACCTGGATATTGTTGTGAATAATATTGATGCGCCGGTACTGGTGTATGAAAATAAAAATAGCCAGCCTGGTAAAAAGTCATCGATTGCCATCAGCCTGGAAGGGGATGAAAAAAATATCAATGCAGCGGGAGCCAGGGTAATCCTGTATTCGAAGAATGAAGTAAGGACGTATGAAAAATTTCCAGTAAAAGGATTTTTATCCAGTATGGAAGGCCCATTATTAATTGGGTTGGCAAATACAGCCGTTGATTCCATGTTGCTGATCTGGCCGGATAATTCTTACGAACACATTGCATTGCCTGCGGATAAATCAAATATAACTGTTGCCTATAAAAAGGATTTGCCAAAGTTTAACTACCGCCAGTTAAGCGGGAATCATAAAAAGGCCAGCACCCCAATGGTAGATATTACAAAGGCTGTAAAATTTGACTACCTGCACCAGGAAAACCAGTTTGCCGAATTTGACAGGGAACCATTGATCCCACACATGGTTTCTACCGAAGGGCCGGCACTGGCTGTTGCAGATATTAACCACGATGGGTTGGAGGATGTATTCATTGGTGCTTCAAGAAATAAAAAAGCAGTTGTTTTTTTACAACAGGCCTCCGGTAAATTTACCCGTAGTGTACAGCCGGTACTTGACCAGGACAGCATATATGAAAACACCGATGCCTGCTTTACCGACGTGAACAACGATGGAAATATAGATCTTGTTGCCGCCAGCGGCGGTAATGAATTTTATGGCAATGAATTTCATAACAGCCCAGGGGTTTACCTCAATGACGGCAAAGCAAATTTTACGAAACTGGAAAATGCGATTACTAATTTATATTTAACCGCATCTGCCGTGGTTCCTTATGATTTTAATGAAGACGGATTTATTGATCTGTTCATTGGTGGCAGGGTGGTGCCCTGGGAATACGGACAGGTACCCAGGTCGTACTTATTGCTGAATGACAAGACAGGAAAGTTTACCGATGTAACGTCAACCTATGCCCCGGAATTGGCACTGGCAGGTTTTGTAACACAGGCTTTGTGGTTTGATATAGATAAAGACGGCGATAAAGATCTGTTGCTTTCACTTGAATGGGGCGGCATTGAAGCATTTATAAATGACAAAGGAAAGTTTACAAAGAAAGTATTGACAGATAAAAAAGGCTGGTGGAATTTTATTTTGCCGGTGGATATCGATCACGACGGCGACATAGACCTGGTGGCCGGCAACCTGGGATTAAACAGCCGCCTGAAAGCTTCCGCAAAAGAGCCGCTAAGACTCTATTTCAATGACTTTGATGGTAACGGCAAAAAAGAACAGGTGCTTACTTATTACCTTGGGGGCAAGGAAATCCCTTTTGCCGGCAAGGCGGAACTGGAAAAACAAATGCCTCTGTTGAAGAAGAAATTTTTATATGCAGGTGATTTTGCCAAAGCATCACTGAAAGAATTGTTCAGTGCTGAAAAACTGGATGCGTCGGTATTATTAACGGCTGATTATTTATCCAGTGCCATACTGATCAATAAAGGCAAGCTGCAATTTGAAACAAATGCATTGCCAATGGAAGCACAGTTCTCTTCCATGAAAGATGCTGTAGTGGTAAATGCAAATGATGATAATTTGCCAGACATTCTGATAATGGGAAACTACTATGATCCCAATATTGAAATGGGAAGATACGATGCAGACTTCGGAACCATTTTAATCAACAAAGGACAGGGTAATTTTGCAGCAGAAACAATTAATGGACTTGCAGTAAAAGGGCAGGTACGCCATATTAGACCCGTAACCATTGGCAAGCAACCCGCCTTTATACTTGCCCGGAATAATGATAGCGTAATGGTAATAAAGTTTGATGAAAGAATGTACAAGAAAAAGTAAGGTGTCACCTGATGAGCATTACAAATCCTTTTTGCGAAACCCTGCTACCCGATAGCCCCATCATGTCAAGATAATAAACATAGGTGCCAGCACTCATTGGTTCGTTTTTATAAGTTCCATCCCAGCCCGTTACAGGGTTACGTGTTTGAAAAACAAGTTTACCCCACCGGTCGTAAATACTAAAGTTGAGCAGTTTATTTTTATTTGTAGGTGCTATTTTAAAATAATCATTCAGCCTGTCTCCGTTGGGAGTAAATGCAGTGGGCATAAAAATTTTATAGTCGCATTCATCAAAAATCTCAATACTGTCTGTTTTGCTGCCGCATACATTGTTTACACTCACATAATAATTGCCAGCTTGTGTAATATTGTATCCGGAATTGGTTGGAGTAAAGCTGCTCATCCAGTAATATTTTCCAAAACCTTCTGTTGCTTTTAACGTGATGTTGCTGCTGCCGGTTAAGCAGGTATCATCGCCAAGCGTAAGCAATGATACATCCTTGTGTAAATTTATTTTATAGAACTTTATACTATCACAACCCAATGGCGTTTTAAGTGTAACATAGTAATGCCCGGAGTCCTTTAGCACTGTACTATCGGGTAGCATATACGATTTACCCTGGCAAATATTGATTGTATTAGCCATACTGCTGTCAATTATATCCCTGCAGCAGGCAAGGGTTTGCTGGCAGATAATCTCTTTCGTTAATGGATAATCTTTGTCCCGTATCAGGGGACGCCCATAATCATAATATTGGTCAAACTGGTAGGAAGGATCAGTCCGCATGCTGTCATGCGTAATATCTAATGTGGCTGGCGAGGCAAGTATATTTACTGGGTCATTTGCACAATCAATAACACCGGTATTATCTGTTATCAAAAGCCCGTATTGTTTTGTCTTGTTATTGCTGCTAAAAATATTAAAGCCATTTCTTCCTGCGGAAAAACAATTGACCGGGAAAACACCTTCCTTATTTTTATAACCTTGCTGCCATGCAACCGGTCCACCGTCATCAATGCTTAATAAAATGTTGGTTTCATCGTTATTTAAAAGCAAAATCCTGTTGCCATTGCTTTTGTCAATAGCGGCTTCTTTTATTTGGCATGGGCTTCCATCTGCAGGGCTGTATGTAATTACATTTTGTATGTTGCCACGATTATCGGTAATGATATTCGCACCCTTTTCAGTAAAGCCATTTGGGCCATTGTTAAATAATGAAGTTATAAAGGAAAGTTTTCCGTCTGCAAGTTCTTTTACGCTTACAACATCGGGAACGTATTCATTATCAAGCGCACCAAATTCATGGCTTGCTTCCCAGTTGATATTGCCAGTTATGTAATCCAGTTCAAAAAAATGAAAGTTACCTTCTTGTATTGCACCGTTGAAGGCAATTGTTTTATGTGCTACATCAACAATTACAATATTTCCATTTGTTGTTTGTGTAATGGCTCTTTTATTATGTACGCCCAATCCCCCGGCATCAAAAAGAAAAGTAAATAAATAGGTTGACCATCTAATGGTTCCGTCAGGCCCAATACGCAATACCCTGTTATACGAATGATCGCCCGCTGACCTTTTGTAACCATTGTCTGCAGCAAGATAAGCAATGAAATCACCATCGCTTGTTTTGTAAATATTGGTAAAATTCAGGTCACCATTTGCAAGTAAGGTTTTGTTCCACACTACTTTGCCAAACCGGTCAATCTTTGCAATCAAACCTCACTTTTTTACTGGGGGATACTGGCCCCATGGCGATAACATCTGCTCTGCACTGCCTGCAATTACAAAGCCACCATCGGCTGTGCTTACCATATCACTTGTATTAATGCCTCCAAAAAATATTAGTTTTACAAAATCAAAATAATTTACCCGGAATGTGTACGACCATATTGGTGAACCCTTTTCAGAATATTTAGCAATATGCCCGGCATGATTACAATCATATAATTTTCCGGCGGAAATTATTTCACCATTGGCAGCTACAGTATTTTTTGTGAAATTTTCATACGTGCTTGTATTGAATTTTAAAGCAGAGAAATTATTGCTACAGTTTTGGCAAATGGCTGACACAGTAAAAGCAAACAGCGATACGAATAAAAAAAAACAAATTTTTAATGCTGCTGCAATCATTTAAAGAAGCTGCTTTCGTTAACTATAGCGAGCTTAAAATTAACCAATCTCCCTGAAGAAACATACCCCTATTGCTTTTTATGAGATATTAAGCAGGAGTACTATCAGCGCAAACGATAGAAACCGGTTTCTACTTAAAATACATCACAGGGTAATAAATCCTGGTAATCCATTTCGTGCTGTCTTTTTCTGCCAGCCGGTTGGTTACAAGCGAATAGAATGGTATGGCAGGGGATGACAGTTCGTAATCGCTTATATAATTTTCGATTATTCCAATAGCACTATCAGCTTTGGTAGGTGATCCTTTTATAACTGCAGTTAAAATGTTACCCCCGTACAGCATTTTTCTAAAAACGATATTACCTGTCGATGGCAGGGTTTTATTGGTAGGAAAGGCTACCCTGGTAAAAAAAATACGATTGTCTCTTGAAAAAGTATTCAGCATCGGCGAATCAGTTGCCACGGCTTGTTGGCTGCCTATATAATCCCTTAGCTTATCTATCAGTGAATAAATTTTTTCTGTAGAAGGATAACCCCTGGTTGAATCAAAAGTAGAAATCATGGTGGAGTCATCTACAATTTCACGACGAATATCAAGATCGTACAAATTAGCTGTTGATGAATAATGCTGTTTAATGTTGGTGAGAAGGCCTGGAATATCTTTTTGCAGGCTACGGGTAAAAAGATATGCCTGAAGCCGCTTTATTGGGTTTAAAGAAGTTGCTATTTGAATCTCCCAATCTAGTTTTGTGGAATCTGTTGACACAGGAATAAACGTCAAAGACGATTTTGTATCAAGTTGGTTATTTTTAATAGTAATAAAAATACTGCTAAAAGTGATGTCGGTAACTGAATAAAAATTGTTGCTGAATAATAAATCTTTCCCGTCTGCAGTTCCCGGCCACCATTTGTGCCAATTTTCATTTGCTGATAAAGCTCTTTTCAATCCCTTTAAATTATTCCCGATTACTAAAGATTTATTTACTACAATGTTGCCGGGGATAAAAACGTATAAGAGCGATGTCAACACTGCAACTGTAAGCACAAAAGCAAGAATTCTTTTTCTCATAGTGTAATAAAATATTTTAAACGGCCAGCAAATTTCCATCAAATAAAGGTAAATTCACCCACTTATTTTTATTAAAATATTTTTTATGAAACGAACGCTATTGCCAGTTTGCCTGGTTTGTATTGTAACAGCCTGCTATGCACAGGATCCATGGAAAATAACCGCCAATAAAATAGATCCTCCCAATTATTACGGCATCACCGTAGCCAACGGGCAAATTGGCATTGTAAGCAGCCCCGAAGCTTTTAAAGTGAAAGATGTGGTGCTGGCAGGTGCTTATGATCTGTATGGCCGTGGCAGGGTAAGCAACTTCTTAAAGAGTTTCAACCTGCTGAATATGTACTTGGAGATTGAGGGCAGAAGATTAGGCAATGCTGATGCAACAAATATGAAACAGGAGCTGGATATGCAGCATGCCAGTTTTACCACTTCGTTCGACTATAAAGATGTGGCAACCGTGTCTTACACGTATTATGCCCTGCGCCAACTGCCATATTCTGTTTTGATGGATATTACCGTAACTGCAAAAAAAGACCTGAACCTCGGTGCTGCAAGTGTGATGGAAGCGCCGGACGCATTGAAGGAAGTACAAAATTATTACAATGAAATTGACAGGCCCCATACTACCATCAGCCTGATGACCTCTACCGCAAAAAGCCCAACAGGAAAATTACTGATGTGTGCTTCCAATGCTTTTATATTTAGTGAACATCATGGCAGCGAACCAAGGGTGATACATGAAATGTGGGACAACAACATGCACCTGGTGAAGTTTGCAAAAAAAATAAAAGCGGGTGAGCGTTACCGCTATTCAATTGTTGGTTCCTCCATTACTTCGGCCCACCACAACGATCCACTGAATGAAGCAGAACGCCTCACCATTTTTGCCAAATTACAGGGGCGGGAGAATTTGATCGCAATGCATAACAAAGCATGGGATGAATTGTGGACAAGTGATATCGTAATAGAAGCCGCAGGCCCCGGGGTATCGGTAGAAGTTGCACAAACCCAGCAGAATATACACAGCATGATCTACCATTTATATTCTTTTGTGAGGGAAGGCACTTCTAACAGCCCGTCGCCAATGGGGCTCAGCGGGTTGGGTTACAATGGCCATGTGTTCTGGGATACAGAGTTATGGATGTTTCCGGCTATTTTACAACTGCACCCGGAGATAGCCAGGAGCATGGTTGAATACCGTTATGAAAGACTGGAAGCTGCCAAACGAAATGCATTTGGCAAAGGCTATAAAGGTGCGATGTATCCCTGGGAAAGTGCCGAGACAGGGGTGGAAGAAACGCCGGTGTGGGCTTTGAGCGGACCATTTGAACATCACATCACGGCCGACGTGGCATTGGCAGCATGGAATTATTATAGTGTAACGCAAGACAAGAACTGGTTGAGGGAAAAAGGCTGGCCGGTACTAAAAGCTACTGCAGATTTTTGGGCAAGCCGGGTAGAAAGAAACGGCCCCGGCCAGTACGATATAAAAAATGTAGTGGCAGCAGATGAATGGGCAGAGAATGTAGATAACAATGCCTTTACGAATGCTGCGGCAAAAGCCAATTTAACATTTGCCACAGAAGCTGCAAAACTCCTCGGTTTGGTTGCTGATGCAGACTGGATGAATGTGGCTAATAATATTCCTATTTTAAAAATGACAGATGGCGTCACAAATGAACATGCCACTTACAAAGGCGAAGGAATCAAACAGGCCGACGTAAACCTGCTGGCTTATCCATTGAAAGAAATCACCGATCTAAAACAGGTAAAAAAAGACCTCGATTATTATGCTGTAAGGGTTCCCAATGAAGGTACACCGGCAATGACACAGGCTATTTTTGCATTGCTGTATGCCCGTGTTGGCGACCGGGAAAAAGCCTACCACTTTTTTAAAGATTCCTATGTGTCCAACCTGCTGCCACCATTCAATGTAATTGCAGAAACCAAGGGAGGTACCAATCCATATTTTGCAACGGGTGCCGGTGGTATTCTGCAGGCTGTGCTGAATGGTTTTGGTGGATTAGATATTACATCAACCGGCATCACCCAGGTAAAATCTGTTTTGCCAAAGCAATGGAAAAGCCTTACACTGAAAGGGATTGGGCCTGATAAGAAAACTTTTATTATCAAGTAACAATTGCTTTATACAATGAAAAAAGGGTCTCAAGACCCTTTTTTCATTGTATATTAAAACACCGGCATAGCCGCCGCATTGATCTGCCCGCTTTACGTTTAGTTTGCTTATTTAATTGATGGTCCAGGTTTCATTTCCCTTTAATAATTTGTCAAGCTCACCCTTGCCTTTTTTGGCAATGATGTCTTCTATCTGCATGGTCATCCCATCTTCATAGCAAGCCCGTTCTGTTTCATAAAAAACACCGAATGGCCTTGGTAAATGCCCCGCCAGTCTTGGATCGTCAAACATACGCACCAGTATCTGCGCTTTGTAAAAATCTTTGTCATCATGTACCCACAAATCTTCGTGGCTGGCACCTTCGGCCAAATCAACAATAATGGGTTTAAATCCATCTAACTTGATGCCTTTGTTTTGTGTGGCACCAAATACCAGTGGCTTGCCCTGCTCTAAAAACAACACTTCATCCTGCTTGCTGCTTTTTTCGGTGAACACTTCAAATGCGCCATCATTGAAGATGTTGCAGTTTTGATATATTTCCAGGAAAGATGATCCTTTGTGTGCCTGTGAACGCAGCAACATTGCCTGCAAATGTTTGGGGTCCCTGTCCATCGTCCGGGCAATAAAGCTTGCATCGGCACCCATTGCCAGCGCCAGTGGATTAAAGGGATGATCAATGCTTCCAAACGGGCTGCTCTTGGTTATTTTATGTTCTTCTGAAGTAGGCGAGTACTGTCCTTTCGTTAAACCATAGATCTGGTTATTGAACAATAAAATATTGACATCAAAATTTCTGCGCAGCAAATGGATGGTATGATTACCACCAATACTCAGGCTGTCTCCATCGCCTGTTACGATCCAAACACTCAATTCCGGTCTTGCCGCTTTCAGGCCACTGGCAACGGCTGTTGCCCTGCCGTGAATGCTGTGCATGCCATAGGTATTCATATAATACGGGAAACGGCTGCTGCAGCCAATACCGCTTACTATTACTATATTTTCTCTGGGAATGCCTAATGTTGGCATTACCTTTTGCACCTGGGCTAAAATGGAATAATCTCCGCAACCGGGACACCAGCGTACTTCCTGGTCGGTAGCGAAATCTTTTGCGGTTAATGCCTGGGTCGGAATGGCTGTTGCTGTATCACTCATATGGCTCTGTAAATTAAGGACGTAAAGTTACTAATTGCCGGTAACAATATAAAAAAATAGGTTGTTCCGTTTGTTAGAATTATGCAAACGTTCCCGAATTCATAAAATAAGTAATCAATGCTCAATTTTCAGTTGTCCCGCCTTTTAAGGCGGGGCAACTGAAAACATAAAAAAATGGGCTTTAGCGCAAACATTGTTTATGCTAAAGCCCGGAACAAATAAAAATGTCTTTTTGGCCATGCCCTGAAGGGTAGGGCAATTCATTTTTGAACCCTTAACTTAATTACATTGTCCCAAGGGGAGGCATAATTTGTTAAGGAAACGATATTGCTTATTTATCATTTCCCTCCATTTCTTCCCAATATTCCGCAGCCCGCCGGGTATGTGGTATCACAATGGTGCCGCCCACAATATTGGCCACAGCAAACACTTCGTACAACTGTTCAGTCGTAACGCCCACTTCATGTGCTTTCCCCAAATGATATTTGATACAATCATCGCATCGCAGCACCATGCTGGCTACAAGGCCCAGCAATTCTTTTGTTTTTACATCCAGCGCACCTGCTGCATAGGTATTGGTGTCTAAGTTCCAAAGGCGTTTTATTACCAGGTTGTCTTTGTTTAAGATCACCTCGTTCATTTTGGTGCGGTAGTCGTTGAATTCTTTTACAAGTGCTGACATGTGTATGTATTGAATGGATGATTGAAATACAAATGTACAAGAGTGCAACGCAACCGGAGTGAGATAGCAGTACAAAAGCTGGTTACAAAAAACTACTATTATTGCCGGGGTAAAAATATTAAAACTTATGAGATACATACTAATAAAGGGTTTAAAAACACTCCTGTTGAGTTCCTGAGCACAGCGAACGGAAAGAGCGAAGCTCATTGGGGGGCAAGCAGTCGAAGAAAAGGTTTCAGGCATTTAGTTGGACAACCATGAATTACCTACTCTTTGCAACCAGCTAAAAAATCTTTTACTCCCACCACAATTTTATCAACCAACTGCTGCTGAAATTTTTCATCCAGTATGTTTGCCTCTTCCTCCAGGTTGCTCAGGAACAAAGTTTCGATCAACGCATTGGGGTATTCAGTAGGGCTGTTGAGCATAAAGTTGAAAGAACCGGTGTTGCCATATTCTTTCAAACCCAGTTCCAGCATGCGTTTGTAAATATCAAGGCTCAAATTTTTAAAACCAGTATAACGGTAATACGTGCTGGTGCCACCTGCACGAAAAGGATCTTCAGATGAATTGAGGTGAATGCTCAGTAATAGATCCGGCACACTGTCGCGATAAAAAAGGATGCGTTCTTTATTGTCAAAAAATTTTTCTTTGCTTCTTGTCATAATCACCTTTGTACCTTCCTTTTCCAGGGCCTTCTGTAGCTTTAGCGACAACGCCAGCGTAACTTCTTTTTCATAAATACCGGTTGCACCCACTGCGCCGTTGTTGGTACCACCATGACCTGCATCTACCGCAATGATCAATTTGTCGAGCGATAGTTTTTCGGGCTGATGTTTTACTTTTATAAAAAGACTGTTGCCTTTGTAAAATAGTTGATGCCCCCAGTGTTGCGGGTGTTTTAACCGGATGATGATCCTGAAAATATCATCCGCAATTTGTTCATAGTCCACTGCCTCAATTTCTTTTACGTTCTGCAGTTGTGTTATCCAGTTGGTATTGCCGGTAGCACCAAAAATATCTACCACAATCCTGCCTGGATCAGTTTGCTGGAATGATTGGTAAGGCAACCTGGTAAATAAGCCGACTCTCACAAAATCGTAGCCTGCTTCACCATACACATTCCATTTATCTGTTAACGACTCCGGCGTAAAATTTCCTTTTGGCAGCAGGGTTACATGTTCATCCGGGATGTAGGCTATTCTTGTTTTTGCCAGTTGCACTTTATAATGCGTGCCCACCTTGCCAATAATTTTCAACATAATATTACTGTCGATATAACCAATTTTTGCACCACCTAACCTGTCATCACCGAGGCCATATTCCAAATGTGCCAGCCTGCCCTTTGTAATAGCAATAGCTGAAGCCAGTGGCGACATCACAGAAAAAAAGCTATTAGTTTCTTTCGTAATTTTTTTTCCTGAGGAATCAATCACTGTTACGGCCATCTTCTTCACTGCAAAACTGTCTGATGGCTTCACAATGTATTCGCCCTGGTAAATGCCCGGCATTTTGTTGGTTTGGCTAACGGCCATTTCATACAGTACTGTTTCATTCCATGTTTTTACCACGCAGCCCGGCAGTGCTTTTACCTTAAACTTTATTTTATCCCCCGGGTGTAATAAAAGGTCTCCTTCAGGATAAGTGATGATGCTTTCAATATCCAGTGTTTTTACCGGTTCTGCAGGTTTGGGCGGGGTATAGGTATAGCTGATTTTTTTTACGGTCACTTTGGATGCAGCCTCTGCCCTGATGGAGAAAACAGTGTCTCCCGGAAACAGGTTCAGTTCAAATGCAAAGGCTCCGGTGGAATATACTTTTACAGGTGTATCATTAATCGTAATGCTGCAGGTTTTGCAGGTGCTTCCAGTAATGAACTGCCTTGACGAAGCCATATTGTTGCTTTGTTTAAAAGGATTCACCAGTTTTATAAAAGGCTGATTATTTGTTTGAGAAAAAACAGTGCTGCTTATAAAAATGAATACCAGTGAAAATATTTTTTGCATGCGGTAAAGTTAAAAACAAAAACGCCATTCACCTTAAATGTGAATGGCGTTAAATGAGTAAGTCACCCCCACAGGGTGACTCACTCTGAACTCAATCAAATAAAATTAACTTTTTACAAAGTATATTTGCCATCAGCGATCAGCCGGTCTGCGATCCTTCTCCTGGCATCTTTGCTGTTGAATGGAGTTGCTTTGGTAAAACGTTTCAATCCCAGCAGCATCATACGTTGTTCATCACCTTCTGCAAAAGCATTGATCGCTTCTTTGCCGGCCTTGTTGGTTTTGTCCACCGCATCATTCAGGCAGCACCGCATCATGTCAATGTACACCTGGCTTTCTGCTGCTCCTTTTTTATCTGCCATTTTTACTATCCTCAACAAGGTACTTTCGGCAACAAATACTTCCATCGCCATGTCGGCAATATTCATCAGAATTTCCTGCTCATCACTTATTTTCATCATCAGTTTTTGCACTGCTGCACCGGCTACCATCAGGATGGCTTTCTTCATATTTACAATGGCTTTCTTTTCTGCTGCAAAAGCGCTTTCATCCTCATTGCCAAATTCAGGGATACTCATCAGCTCTTTTGATACCGCCATCGCCGGTCCCATCAGGTCCAGCTTTCCTTTCATGGCCCTTTTTAAAATCATGTCAACAGTCAACAGCCTGTTGATCTCGTTGGTGCCTTCATAAATCCGGTTGATGCGGCTGTCGCGGTAAGCACGGCTAATCATATATTCATCACTAAAACCATTACCCCCGAATACCTGCACGCCTTCATCCACCACATAGTCAAGCACCTCACTGCCATGAACTTTCAGGATCGCACATTCCACTGCAAATTCTTCCGCTGCGCCCAGCACTGCTTCATTAAATGGTTTACCCGCATTCACCATTTCTATTTCCTTATTATCGATCCATTTGCTGGTTCGGTACAAAGCACTTTCACTGGAAAATATGCGGAGGGCGCTTTCAGCCAGCTTGTATTTAATGGCGCCAAAATTGGCAATGGCTGTTTTAAACTGTTCCCTGGTCTTGGCATATTCTACCACGCCATTCAATGCCATCTTACTTCCACCAATTGCAGCAGCACATAATTTCAACCGGCCGATATTTAAAATGTTAAAGGCAATGATATGCCCCTTACCAACCTCGCCCAGTAAATTTTCTACCGGTACTTTACAATCCTGGAAATACAATTGCACCGTGGAAGAACCTTTGATTCCCATCTTATGTTCTTCCGGCCCCTGTGTAAAACCTTCAAAGCCACGTTCAACAATAAATGCCGAAAATTTATCGCCATCAATTTTAGCAAACACCGTATAGATATCTGCAAACCCGCCATTCGTGATCCAGCATTTCTGTCCGTTTAATATATAATGTTTTCCATCAGCAGAAAGTACCGCCGCTGTTTTTGCGCCCAGGGCATCACTGCCACTGTTGGGTTCTGTCAATCCGTAGGCACCTTTAAATTCACCGGTAGCCAGCCTGGGAATGTATTTTTGTTTTTGTTCATCGGTGCCAAAATACAGGATCGGCAATGTGCCAATACCGGTATGCGCCGCGATGGCAACACTAAAAGAGTAGCCGCCACCAAGCCCTTCATTTACCAGGGTAGAGGTAATAAAATCTTTACCAAGTCCGCCAAACGACTCCGGGATAGCAGCCCCCAGCAAGCCCTGTTCACCCGCTTTATCCATCAGGGAGGGCATCAACCCCGGCTCCAGTTTATCAATACGGTCCACAATCGGGTGTATCTCTGTGTGCAGAAACTGCAGGCACATATCTTTCACCATCAATTGCTCCTCGTTAAAATCCTCGGGAGTAAAAGTGTCAAACGCATTACTTTCCTTAATTAACCATTCACCACCTTTTAGGGATGTTGTGGTTGGGATTGAAGTGTTCATAATTGTAAAATTTAGGCATCCGTAAACCCCTTCGAAAGAGGGGCTTTAACGTATAAATAATTGTTTAGTAGTTTTTTATTTATGAAACAGTAGATATCATAATTTTTAAAAGAATATCAGCAAATTTTTAAACCATTTCTTCAATAATCTTTTACACTCACCGTTTCATACTCTTGCCTTCCTCTCCCCCTTCGGGAGAGCCGGAGGGGGCTAAGTTGTTGTAAACATTCTGTAACACTTCCTTCGCTATTTCAATCTGTCCATTGGTTACCCCATCCAGCGCTTCATTCAAGGTTTGGTTCGCCAGCTCCATTGTTTGTTCCTGCAGTTGTTCCGCTTCTTTTGTAAGATAAATCATGTTGATGCGGCGGTCGTCTTTGCTGGCAACCCGCTTTACCAATTTCAGTTTTTCCAAATTGTCTACCAGCCTGGTAATGCTCGGCTTATCCCGGAAAGTGGCATCACACAACTGTTGCTGGCTCATGCCATCCTCCTTCCACAAATGATACAATACACTCCATTGTTCAATCGTAATATCTAAGTTAGCCTGTTTAAAATTTTTTTGCAGGCGCCTTGCAATGGCAGTGCTGGCCTTGCCCGTAATAAAGCTGTAGAGTTCCCCTTTCTTAAATTGGTTGTTTGACATATAGTTGTTTATGCAACTAAACAAAGTTAATCATTCGTTTGATAATTTAAAATTTATTTTTGTGTTGCCGGCTAAGTGCAACAATCGGCATTGTTGCGTCGCACTCTTGTACGGTTTTACCATTATGCAGCTATTTGTCCTCAGTATTTCATTGGTGCTTTTTATCCTCTATGCTGCATTGATTATTTATTATGCTTTTAGCTGGAACAGTATCTCAGAATACAACCTCAAACCTCAAACTTCAAACTTCAAATCTCAAACCCCAAACCTCAAACTTTCCATCATCATCCCTGCCCGTAACGAAGACCAAAACATAAAGGCCTGCCTCGATTCCATCTTTCACCAAAACTATCCCAAAGAATTGTATGAAGTAATTGTGATAGATGATTATTCCACCGACGGAACAGCCGTAATTGTAAAGAACGCTGCGGCAAAAAATGTACGGCTTATTTCCCTCAAAGAACTTACCAACGGCAAAACGCTCAACGCCTATAAAAAGAAAGCCATCGAAATCGCAGTTGCACAATCAAACGGGGAAATCATCATTACCACAGATGCAGATTGCCTTGTTCCGGAAAACTGGCTTCAAACCATTGCATCATTTTATCAACAAACGAATGCTTCTTTTATTGCCATGCCGGTTTCCTTTCTCCCCGCTCTTAAAGGAGAGGAGTTGGGGGTGAGGTGTATTGAAATCTTCCAGTCGCTCGATTTTATGACGTTACAGGGTATCACCGGGGCCTCTGTTCACAAACGGATCCACAGTATGTGTAACGGAGCCAACCTTGCTTATACCAGGAAGGCTTTTGAAGAAGTGAATGGTTTCAAAGGAATAGACAGTATTGCCAGTGGCGATGATATGCTGCTAATGCATAAAATATATCAACGGAATCCTGGGAAGGTCTTCTTCTTAAAATCGAAAGACGTGATTGTGCAAACACAGCCAATGAAAACAGGAAAAGACTTTTTTAATCAGCGCATCCGGTGGGCCAGCAAGGCAGATAAATATGATGACAAAAGAATTTTCGGGGTGCTGCTGCTGGTATATTTATTCAATTTGCTGCTAGTGTTGTTGCCGGTTTTCTGCTTATTCAGGAATGATCAATTATCCCTGCCCGAATGGATCGCACAGGCTGGAATGTTCAATTGTCAATTATCACTTTTTCAGTTTTGGGTAATACTGCTTATTTGCAAAACAATTGTTGAAATGATTTTCCTCTATCCCGTCGCTGCATTCTTTTCAAAACAATACCTGCTTTTCTATTTTCCCATAGCACAACCATTCCATATTCTATACACGATCATTGCAGGGTGGCTGGGTAAATTTGGTACCTATCAATGGAAAGGAAGAAGTGTAAAATAAATGTCCCGTAATAAGTCTGCTATTTTCCCAGGTTGGGTACCTGTACATACATGTCTTTTAATTTGAAACGATAGTCAATTGCACCAAGGTAAAGCTCATCTTCCAGGCCACTGGCAGTATTTAATATCCATTGTTGGCCATCACGGGTATATATTTCAATGCTGTGTTCCAGACTGCTGACTAATACATAATGTTTTAAAGAAGGAATAGAACGGTACAGCATAAATTTAGTGCCACGGTCATAATCCTGGGTGCTGATTGATAGTATTTCTATTACAATGGTTGGATTAAGTAACGTGTCAAATTCATTATCCAGGTATTTTTCTTCTTCACATGACACCACCACATCCGGATATGTATAAAGCGTATTTAAAGGATTGTATACTCTTGTATCACTTGGCTGCACCGAACATGATTTATCTTTCAGGTGTCCGAATAATTGCCCGATTACTGCTCCAGCAATTTTATTGTGTTCTTTAGTAGCACCCGACATGCCAAACACTTCTCCTTTATAATATTCACTTTTAAAAGAAGCTTTACGCTCCGTTTCCAGGTAATCTTTTTCAGATAAATATGGTTTCTGTATTGCAGTCATCATTTCTTTAAGTAAAGTTAATTCACTTTCTCCAATTTTTTTATCCTCCTGTTCATCACATAAAACCAAAGCGGCGGCAACAAAGAAAGCAACATACTGCCGGGATAACCCGTTGGCAATTGTGGCGCATTATCATGATGTTGTAACAGTTGATACTTCCTGCTGGCAAGGTAATGATGATCGCTGTGGCGGCTTAGTTCAAACAGCATCAGCCTCCCCAGCACATGGTTGCTGTTCCAGCTATGCTGTGGCATAGCTCTTTCAAATTTACCTGGCGCTGTTTCTTTTCTTCGGAGGCCATAATGTTCAATATAGTTTACCGTTTCCAGCAGCAGGATACCCATGAATGCAGCAAATAAAAAATACAAAGTCACCGTCCAGCCAAAACTAAAAAAAATGACCAATATAAATACCAGTTGTATAAAATGAGCCTGCAGCATTTCATTTCTCCAGTGGAGCAACGGTAAACCTTGTTTCCGGATTTCATTATTGGCAATCTTCCATGCAGAGAGATAGGAAAAAATAACAGTGCGGACATAAAAAAGATACACCGGCTCATTGTACCGGGCGCTGCTGGGGTCTTCGGGAGTGGCTACATTTTTATGGTGGCCCTTATTGTGCTCAATAAAAAAGTGCATATAGAGTGAGGTAAGCAGCGATGCTTTTGCCAATAATTGTTCATACTTATTTACCCTGTGTCCCAATTCATGCGCTACATTAATACCAAAAGTGCCGCACAGTAAACCCATACTGCAAACCCTTCCTGCAATATCCCAACCCGTTAAACCTGCTTCATTAAAATTGGTTAAAAAAATGTACAGGGAAACAAACTGAACCAGTACAAAACCGTACAGCATATAATCATATACCCGGTCTTTCTTTGCCACTTCTTCCTCTGCAGCATCCATATTTTTCTCATCCGGCCTTATCAGTAATTCAACCAGCGGAATGATAATCCAGGCATACATCATTGGGCTCCAGGTAAGCAATCCGGTTGAAGTAAAAGACAGGTAAGCAAGCATATAAATGGTAATGGGAGAAAGATATTTGAATGCCCGGATTTTCATATTACAAATACTTGAATTATTAAATTAATTACTGGTGCTGTGTTAACAATATGCTGAAATAATATTTATTACACTAAGTATTACGAATTACACGAATTGATAAATTAAAATTCGTGGAATGCGGAACGCCCTGGTAAGCTAAACATAATACTAACTCATGCAACCATTGAAACCTATCTAAAGTTACAACAATCAAAAACGTTGCGATGGGAAAACAGCAGGAAATATAATCTGCTGAAAAAAGCCCCGGCATTAAAAATACCGGGGATGTCATAGAGCTTTGTCTTTCCCCAATCCTGTAAATGCTGAAAAAAGCCCCGGCATTAAAAATACCGGGGCTGTCATAGGTCTGATAAAATTAAATGACCGGTTTATCTTTCTTAATTGCAATCCGGTACAAGGTAAATGCCATAACGGCAAAAAATAAAACCCCCAAAATTTGATATGTCCCATGACCGATAGCCCCGCTGAATCCGGCTTCTATATTCAGTTTATTTAAAAATGCTGCGGGCCCGTCAAACCCGGCCATGATCGCAAATATTACACCCGCCACGGCACCACCTGCCACCAGTCCGGTTGCAAATAAATTGCCTTTGCCCAATTCCTCTTCCTCTGCACTAAGCTGTATATTTTTTCTTTTCTGGTATATATCTGCGAGGCCCCTTACAGCACCACCGGCAAATATGGGTAAAGTGGTACTAAGCGGCAAGTAAGCACCCACAGCAAAGCTCAACGATTTAATGCCGCACAATTCCATTACGATCGCAAGAAATACACCTGCCAGTACAAACTGCCAGTCGAGGTTGAAAGACAAAATTCCTTTGGCCAACGTTGCCATCAAAGTTCCCTGTGGTGCAGGATAAAATTCACTGCCGATGGCATGGGTTGTTACTCCTTTTGCAACCATTGCAGCGGTAGGTGTATCCAGGAATTTTACCGTTAAACCAATCACAACGGAAGACACAATGGCCCCAACAAACAAAGCGATTTGCTGGTTACGGGGTGTAGCACCTACAATGTAACCGCTTTTTAGATCCTGGGAGGTAGCACCGGCATTGGCGGCAGCAATACAGATCATACCGCCTACTACCAATGCCATTGGTTCATAAGCCTTTCCTGTCCAGCCCACGGCAATAAATATTAAGCAGGTACCCATCAACGTGGCTATGGTCATACCACTGATGGGATTATTGGATGAACCGATCAGCCCGACAATTCGGGATGAAACGGTAACAAAGAAAGCTCCAAAGATGACCACCAGTAAACCTATCAGTAATTTTTGCCCGATACCATCACCCGGCAACTGCGGTAAAAAAGACATCAAAGCGATGAGCCCGATGCTGCCAAACAACACTACCTTAATATCAAGGTCACGGTCCGTACGCAATACCGCCGCTTTTGTTCCATCCTCATTTTTAGCAATGCTGCCAAAACTTCCTTTAAAAGATGATACAATGGTTGGAACAGTTTTTATCAATGTGATGAAACCGCCTGCAGCAACAGCGCCTGCACCAATCTGCCGTACATAAGCATAATAAATAGCAGCAGAGTAATCGCTGAAAGTATGTGCCACCGGATCCCAATCCCCTTTGCCACCCGCAGTTAAAGCATCTTTCAGGTATCCCAGTTTAATCAGTTGTGCAATAATTACCTCCGGGGGTACTAATTTTGATAACAGCGGGATCATCACCATCCAGGCAAACACACCTCCCGCTACCAGCACACCAGCGATCTTTGGTCCGATTATATAACCCACACCTAAATACTCCGGTGTGATCTCGCCGCTTACTTTTGCACTTTGTAAATACTTGTTCGTTTGCTCAGTAATAAATTTCGGCGTTTCAGCTATGATGTGAAACACTTTTTGAAGAATGGCATATACAAAAGCAAAGCCTAAACCATAGAAAGCAGTCTTGGCAAAATCTCCCCCTTTTTCTCCGGCTTTCAGTACATCCCCGCAGGCAGTACCTTCCGGGTAGGGAAGGGTATCATGTTCATTTACAATCAATGAGCGCCTGAGTGGTATCATCATCAGGGTACCCAGTATGCCACCAAATATGGCTAACGTAAGAATCGTTATATAATTAAAATATTTTTCGCCGCCGCCATCACTTAAAAACAAAAAACCTGGTAAAGTAAACACTACGCCTGCAGCAATACTTTCGCCTGCGCTACCCGTGGTTTGTATGATATTATTTTCAAGAATGGTGGTCTTAAAAAACTTACGTCCCAGCGTTATGGCGATTACTGCTATGGGGATCGATGCAGAAACAGTGAGCCCCGCCTTAAGGGCAAGGTAAACAGTGGAGGCACCGAATATCACCCCAAATAAACTGCCCAGTAAAATTGATTTCACAGTAAGCTCCGCCATTTTACTTTCAGCCGGCACAAAAGGCTGGAATATTTTTTTCTCAGACATAAGTCAGTATTGGTTTTTTAAAAAAAGGAAGATAAATAAAAAGAGACTGTCTTAAAAGTCAATGATCGCCGGAAGACGGAAAGCCCGAAAATTTTGTCAACTGATATTTAATCTTTATCGTCTCTCCGGCTTCCCGGATAACCAATCGTCAGCTACTTTTGGCACGGCCTCCTCAATGAAAAATTTAGCTGGTTATGCAGATCCCGTCTTGTCTTTTACAATTTGATTCAGTGATTTTAACCGGGCATAAATAAGGATGCCGCCGATAAATGCGGCTATCACCATGATCATAAAAAATATTTTCTTATCTGTAAAATCATCCCAGAAGCCTGTCATCACACCGGCTACTTTACCACCAATGGAAGTAGAAAGGAACCAGCCGCCCATCATCAAAGCGGTGAGCCTTGGCGGGGATAGTTTTGAAACGAATGACAAACCAATCGGGCTTAAAAATATTTCACTAATGGTAAATACAAAGTAGGTACCCCACAACCATAATGGCGTTGCTTTATGGGTATAGATAGATGGAACAGACATCACAGCAAACACCATTACCAGGGCCGATAAGCCTGAAATGAACATGGCCATTCCAAATTTCGATGCGGTAGACGGCTCTTTGCCTTTTCGCCTCAGGTAGTCGAATAACGGAACAAAAATCAGGGTAAGCACTACAATGAATAATGGATTAATCGATTGAAACAACTCCGTGTTGGTAAGCTTCACACTTCCTCCCCCGGGCCATTGATCTTTTGGTACATTATTAAAGTACGGATCGGGCCCCATTACCATCACCGGTTTGCCTTCTGCATCTTTTTGCTCTACAAAATACTCATTTACCTTGTTTACCAGTCTTGGCGAATCACTTACTTCCTGCAACGGAAATAATTTACCGGTAATGGATGCCGTTGTGGGAGAAGCCACCCTGTCTGTATGTTTCTCCGCCCAAAGAGTAAGCCCCGTGGCATTTTGATTATAAATGGTCCAAAAAGCAATGGCAATTACAAAAATAAAAAGCAGCGAACCAATGCCTTTTTTATCCTGGCCTTTTGCTTTTACCCATAGTGAAATGTAGAATGCGATGATGGGGATACAGGCAAAAATAAACGCATCATTTGCCTTGGTACCCATGATAGAACTCCCAAATATTTGTACAGGCAATATCCAGCCAATAACAGCAGCGATCAGCGCAGGTAAAAAGACATACCCAAATATCTGCGGCAGCGACATATCTTCTTTTTGGGTTTGTTTCTTTACTTCTCCCACCTTTATTTCTTTTAAATTCCCAGCCAGGAAGATGAGCCCGATCACCAAACCAACACCTGCCGCAGCAAATGCCCAGCCCCATCCATACTTATTACGCAGGTAGGCGGCAACAAAATTGCATACAAAAGCGCCGATATTGATACCCATGTAAAAGATATTGTAGGCATTGTCCTTTAAGGGTTTCAGGTCTTCCCGGTTGTAAATATTTCCCAGGAGAGTAGATATATTGGGCTTAAAAAAACCATTGCCCACAATGATCAGTGCAAGGGAAATAAACATGGCGGTATTGCCGGGTATCGATAAACAAAAATAACCTGCCGCCATCAGGCTTCCGCCTAAAAAAATTGACTTGATGTAGCCCAGGTACCTGTCTGCAATGAGGCCTCCAATGAACGGAGTAAGATATACCAGGGCAATAAAACTGCCTACAATATCCGCTCCTACCTTTTCATCAAAACCTTTACCGCCGGTTTTTGTATCAATGGTATAAAGCAATAAAATACCCACCATTAAATAATAAGCAAACCTTTCCCACATCTCTGTAAAAAAGAGTA
>Ga0209181_10001600_pt1 | contig 39079 bp, 29 predicted proteins | sample MAT05_FD_187208 | JGI IMG/M metagenome (GOLD analysis project Ga0209181, IMG submission 187208) | Freshwater microbial communities from Lake Fryxell liftoff mats and glacier meltwater in Antarctica - MAT-05 (SPAdes) (version 2) | ecosystem: Environmental > Aquatic > Freshwater > Ice > Liftoff... | reverse complement strand
GCATGTTCGCCCACGCAGTACGGATGCAGGCCGCTGCTTCATCGACCCACTCGAGAACCTCTCGCGGCTGGCGCCCCAGCGCTTCTGCGACAGAGTCGAACGAGCTACGCCGGAGATCGCGCCATTGGTTCGAGCCGCCCAGCTTCAGGGCAAAGCCATCGGACTTCACGAATAGACGAGTCGGAACCAGATCATAGGCGGGCGCGAGGCGAGCCTGGCGCGTGTCCGCGTAGATGAGCGAGACATTCTTCAGGTGCATGTCTTCGTTGCCCGAGAAGGCCATGAATACGAGGCGTCGGACAAATGCCCTGGCGTCTGCGAGGGCGTCCACGTCTGCGCTCACGACCCCGTGAATGACGGCTACGAGTCGCTCGTACGTGATGCCCTGATACTTTTCGTATTCACCAGGTGGACGGTCGAGCACTTGTGTCAGGTCCTCGATGTGGATGCGAGAACCCTCGGGTGTCCGATCGAACCGCGATACAGCGAGCGCCTCGGGAGAGGCTCGGCTCATCTCTGCAGGCACCCACGGTGCGTCGGCCGTGGGGCGAATCTTCACCGCAGGCACGTCGATGCCAGCGGCACGAGCCCACTCCATCGCTGCGAGCTCAGCGGAAGCGAGCCGCGGTCGGCCTAGGCTGGGGACCTTGAGAATGAGAGAGCCTTGTTCGTCTTTTCCGGGGAGGGTAAGTCCGCCATCCGCGCGCTCGATGACCGAGAACTTGGGCTGCAACCCCGCGAGCGAAAACGCGATGACCACGCCACCCACTGGGGTCGGCGGCTCGACCACGTCGGCGTCGAGCTGCTCGTCGTGACGCGCGCTCGGATCATCTTGCAGGATCCTCACGGCGCCCGGGAGGTCCGAGCCGACGTACTCCAGCAAATGGATTTCGTGTCTCCGCGCCTTGTTGAACGCTTGCGCTTCCACCATGGCGCGCAGCGCGCCTTCGGGGAGGAGCTGCGAAAACCAGTTCGGCAGCCGGCCGCCTTTTCCAACGTGCGCACGCGACTCGTCGTCGAAGAATATCTGGCCCAATGTCGGGCGTTGAATGCTCTTCCTGTAGGCCTCCGAGAGGGTGAATCGTGACGTGCCATCGATGAGCTCGATTCGGCCGACGTCGTGCTCGCCGAGCCGAATCGCAAGGCTCGTCACGCCGCCCCACTCAGCGCGCCGATCGACAGGCGATCCGATTCCTCCCAACGCGCGCGCCGTTCGAGCTCGGTCACCGCCACCGCGCGAAGCGTCGCTGCTCGGTCGCTCATGAAGGACTCGATCTGGACTGGCGCACCGACACGCACTGCTGCGGCCCAGATCGGCGAGATTCCGTGCGAAGCCGCGATCTCGTCGTCAGTTGTCAGCATCTCCAGGAGGCGCTTCGGATCAGTGACCGGATGGACCACGCGTGCCGCAGCTGCGTCGAACAAGTCGCCCGAGGTCTGCCGTTGCGGAAACAGGTTGCCGATCGCTAGGTTCTTGTTTCGCTCGAAGAGAAGCGTCAGATCGACGAGCCCTCCAGTCGTCGGATCGCGTGGTGCGAGACTCGTCATCGCTAGCAGCACGAGCTTGGTCGCGGCCGCGCGGGTGTCGAACTTCCGGTCGGTTGCCAGCTGCGCCCGCGCCGGTAGCTGCGCGAGGAGGCGCTGTGCGCTGGGCTCCTCCTCACCGATCTTGATCGCCGCCAGCGCACGCCGCATCTCGGGTGCGGTGACTCCGCTCGGCGCTTCGCTGATGGCGCCACGGTAGATCCAACGTCGCAAAAGCTCGCGCGTGCGCGGCTTTGGCTGCGGAAACACGTGGAAGAACCGCGCGAGCGTCATCAACGGTACGACCGCGTATGGCAGCAGCGCGAAATGCGGGATCTCCGCATCTCGTTTCAGAAAACTGAGCGTCTGCTCGAGGGCTCGCTCGGTTGCCTCGAATGCGCTGGCGTTGCGTGCCACACGGATCTCGTCCTTCATCCGCGTCGGATCGCCCCCTCGCGCTGCTATCAGGCAGCGCAAGACGAGCTGCTCTGGGAGATGGCCGAAGCCAATCTGAGAGAGATTGTCGGAGATCTGCCGAAGGTCGTTCGGGCGCGAGCCCGCCAGCCCGCTGTGCAATGCGTTGAACACTTCTGCGTCCCCGAGTCTCTTGCCAAAGTTGTTGATTCGGTCGAACACCGTGCGCACGTACTGCTCGTCTGCGTTTCGAAGCAGGTATGCGTTCAGCCGCGACTCGCGCACGAGCTTGTTGACCTCGAGTGCCTGCTCGAAGCGAGCCGACTCAGGCGCTATTCCGTTCTTGTTGAGCCATGTCATCACGGACCGCGAGTCGAGCACGTGGGCAAGTGGCAGGTGGGGGGGCCCGGCCTCGCCGCGTGGTGTGTAGACGAACGCTTCCGTGTCGAGATTGAACGCGTAGTAACGTCGCTTTTTCTCGGGCCCGATCGGCTCACCATTGGTACTGCCTTGGTCACCCAGCAGCGCGTTGGCGAGCGACGTTATCCGCTGCTGCCCGTCCACGACCCACCACGCGTTTGGAACTGGCGGAGCGTCGATCACGACATCCGAGAGCTTGAGTTGCTCCGCCTTGGCCTCCCGCTCCCAGAAGAGCAGCGTGCCGATTGGGTAGCCACGGTAGATGCTGTCGAAGAGCTTGCAAACGTCGGCCGCGTCCCAGCGGTAAAGTCGCTGGAAGTCGGGCACGCGGACCTTGCCGGCACGGACGTACAGCATGAGATCATCGACGCTGAGCTGAAGCGCCTCGGGCCGCGCGGCCGTGCGGCTTTGCATCGCGCAATCCTACCAGATCCGCTCTCGCCGGGCCTTCCTGCGCGTATCGGTTCGTGCGAATGACGCTACGTCCTGTTTCCCAACGGAGCACCGCCAATGATCCCCGTCTTTTCCGCCAAGAGCTACGACTTCACCGAGTTCGTCCCAGCGCGCAACTACATCGACGGCGTGTGGGCCGACCCGCTCTCGGCCAAAGCCACGCTCGAGGTGCTGAACCCTCGCTATGGCAAGGCCATGGCCAAGGTCGCCATGAGCGCAAAAGAAGACGTCGACGCCGCCGTGAAGTCGGGCGCCAAGGCATTCGAAGACTGGCGCCTGTGGCCCATCCGCGAGCGGGCGCACGTGCTCTACAAGCTGCGCGAGCTGATGGAGAAGAACATCGAGGAGCTCAGCTGGCTCGTCTCGCACGAGAACGGCAAGGTCTTCGCCGAAGCCAAGGCCGAAGTCGAGAAGGGCATCGAGTGTGTCGAGTACGGCTGCTCGCTGCCGAACCTCGCCGCCGGCAACCAGCTCGAGGTCAGCCGCGGCGTCGCTTGCGAGATCACCTACGAGCCGCTCGGCGTGGTTGCGGGGGTGGTGCCCTTCAACTTTCCGCTGATGGTTCCGCTGTGGATGCTGCCGCAAGCGCTGGTGGGCGGTAACTCGTTCATCCTGAAGCCGAGCGAGCAGGTGCCGCTGTCTTCACTTCGCCTCGCCGAGCTATTCAAAGAAGCGGGACTGCCGAAGGGCGTGCTCAACATCGTGCAAGGCGGCCGCGAAGTCGTCGAGGCACTGTGCGACCACGAAGGCATCAAGGCTGTCGGCTTCGTCGGCTCGACCAAGGTCGCCAAGCTCGTCTATGGGCGCTCTAGCATGGCTGGCAAACGCGCCCTTTGCCTCGGCGGCGCCAAGAATCATCTGATTGTCGTGCCGGACGCAGACGTCGAAATGACGGCGGAGAATGTGCTGGCTTCGTTCGCCGGTTGCGCTGGTCAGCGCTGCATGGCGGCCAGTGTATTGGTCGCTGTGGGTGACGTTGATCACATCATCAGCGCGGTTCAGCAGAAGGCTGCCAAGGTCGTGACCGGCAAAGACATGGGGCCCGTCACCAATGCAGCGAGCGTGAAGCGCATCGTCGACTACATCGATGACGCCGAAAAGCGGGGCGCCAAAGTGCTGCTCGACGGCCGCAAAGCCAAAGGCGGCGAGGGCGGCTTCTGGGTCGGCCCCACCATTCTCGACAACGTCACGATCGACATGCCCGCCGCCACGGAAGAGATCTTCGGGCCGGTGCTGTCGATCTTGCGCGTACCCAATCTCGAGAAGGCGATCGAGATCGAAAACGCCAACCCGTACGGCAACGCCAGCAGCATCTACACCTCGAGCGGCGACGTCGCTCGACGGGTGATGCAGAGCGTCGACGCCGGCATGTGCGGCGTGAACGTCGGCGTGCCCGTGCCCCGTGAGCCGTTCGGTTTCGGCGGCTGGAATGACTCGTTGTTCGGTCACGGCAACATCACCGGCTGGGACGGCTACCGCTTCTGGACCCGTCAACGAAAGATCACCAGCAAGTGGGCGCTCCAAAAAGACGCCACCTGGATGGGCTGAGATCCAATAGAGAGAGAGCAGGCGAACCACAGAGGACACAGAGGACGCAGAGGATTTTGGATAACGCGCCGGAACGGCAGCGCAGCCGATCGCTCCTCACTCAAATTTTCTCTTACCTCCGTGTCTGTCCTCTCCTCCGTGTCCTCTGTGTCCTCTGTGGTTTCTCCCTCTCCCTCTCTTCTCTCTTCTCCCTGGACAACTAGGTGCGCGTATGACGATGGAATCGAAAGAAATGATCGAGCTGTGCGTGAAGCACAGCCTGTTCTCGTGGTCGGCCACCGGCAAAGTCGACCCGCACCCGATCGCCAAGGCAGAGGGCATCTACCTCTACTCACCGGAGGGAAAACGCTGGATCGACTTCAACAGCCAGCTGATGAGCGTCAACATCGGCCACGCTCATCCGAAGGTGATCAAGGCGATTCAAGATCAGGCGGCCACCTTGATCTATGCGTACCCGGGGATGGCAACCGAGATCCGCGCGCGCCTCTCGAAGAAGCTCGCCGATCTGGTGCCCGGCGACCTCAATACATTTTTCTACACACTGGGCGGCGCCGAGGCGAACGAGAACGCCATCAAGGCGGCGCGCCTTTTCACTGGGCGCCACAAGATCATCGCGCGCTACCGCAGCTATCACGGCGCCACGCACGGCGTGATGTCACTCACCGGTGACCCGCGGCGCTGGCCGAACGAGCCGGGCATGTCAGGCATCGTTCGCGTGATGGATCCGAAGCCGTACGACTACTCCTTCGGCACCACCGAAGAAGAGATCGTCGAGAACAATCTGCGCTACCTGGAAGAGGTCATTCAATACGAAGGGCCCCACACCATTGCCGCGATGTTCATCGAGACGGTCACCGGCACCAACGGCATCTTGCCGCCGCCGAAGGGCTACTTGAAGGGCCTGAAGGCGCTGCTCGAGAAGTACGGCATTCTCTTGGTGTGCGATGAAGTGATGTGCGGCTGGGGTCGCACCGGCAAGCTGTTCGCATTCGAACACGGCGGCATCGTGCCGGACATTTTGACGATGGCGAAGGGCCTCACCAGCTCGTACATGCCGCTCGGCGTGATGGCACTGAGCGACAAGATCGCGGCTCACTTCCAGACCAACGTGTTCTGGGGCGGCCTCACTTACAACGCCCACCCGATGTGCCTTGCTGCCGCGCTGGCGGCGGTCGAGGTGCTGATCGAAGAAGGCATGGTCGAGAACTCCGCCAAGATGGGCGAAGTCATGAGCGGTCACATGGCGCGCCTCGCCAAGAAGCACAAGTCGGTGCGCGAGCACCGCAACATCGGCTTGTTCGGCCTGATCGAGCTGCGCAAGAACGCGAAGAACGAGCGCTTGGTGCCCTACGCCGGCAGCCACCCCGTGATGCCCAAGCTCGCCAAGTTCTTCAGGGACAATGGTCTGTTCACGGTGCTGCAGTGGTCGACGGTGATGTGCAATCCGCCGCTGTGCATCAACGAGGCGCAGCTGGCAGAGTCGTTCGACATCATCGACAAGGGCCTCGACTTGATCGACGAAGTGTACGAAGGCTGAGCGTCGGAACCAGCCGAGCGTTTCGGCTTTCGTCTGGCGGCCTGCTGCTTGCGGCCTGCTGCTTGCGGCCTGCTGCTTGCGGCCTGCTGCTTGCGGTCTGCTGCTTGCGGTCTGCTGCTTGCGGCCTGCTGCTTGCAGCCTGCTGCTTGCAGAAGGGGTCACTGTTCGCGGAGATCGAGCTGATCAGGCTCGACTGCGCGATCGACTGGCCCTTTCTGGCACAGGAGCGTCACCTCATGTCATGCCACACATCGCAAGAAGCCGTCACGCTGTCGCGTGATCTCGCCGCGAGACTGCTCTCCAGTATGGGGCTCGTGTCGGCGCTGACTGGCTGCGGCGGCCTGGTCGTCTTCGTCGAGGACGACGACGGCGTTGGCGGCGCGGGCAATGGTCCCGTGGGAGGCAGCGGGCAGGGCGTCGGTGGTCAGGGGGTCGGCGGTGAGGGCGTCGGCGGGGCGACCACATTCGTGTGCGATCCGACCCTTCGGTTCGATCAGTTTCCTGTCTATCAATGCATTTCGCAGATCGATGGCGCTTGCCCCGAGGCGAGCTCCAGCTCGACCCATACCCAGCTCGCCGACGTGCTCGAGTGGCAAAGCTGCGACGAGCTTTGCTGCTATAGCCAATCGGTCGATTCGGTGCCGTGTGGGCCCGACCCCACGGTGGTCGGCTGCTGCTACGTCGCTATCGTCGGTCACTACTCCGAGTGCATGGGCCGCCCGTTCACAGTCCTCGGTGAAGCGCGCACGGCCGCGCTCGCGCCACGCAATGATTGGGCCGCCAACCTCGCGCTACTGCAGAGCCGCGAGCACGGCGTTGTCGACGCCGCCACCAGGCGCGCGCTCGCGGACGCGTTTGCGAAGAGCGCCCTGTTCGAGCACGCGTCGGTGGCCAGCTTCGCACGGTTCACGCTCGATCTCTTGAGCATGGGCGCGCCGGCGCCGTTGCTCTACGAGGCGCAGCGCGCCATGGCTGACGAGATCCGCCACGCGGAGCTGTGTTTCGCCCTGTCCGCCCGCTACGGCGGTTCGCCGGTGGGTCCCGCGGCGCTCGCCTGTGAGATGACTGCGCCCCGTACAGCCGAGCAAATGTTGGCCGAAGTCGTCGCCGAAGGCTGCATCGGTGAGACGATCGCGTCGCTCCTCGCGGCGCGTGCGCGCGATCAAGCCAGCGACCCCGTCGTGCGCGTCGCCCTGACCGAGATCGCTGCCGACGAAGCCCGCCACGCAGAGCTCAGCTGGAGAACGATTGCGTGGGCGCTCGCGCTCGAACGCCCGTCCTGGCGCCTCGCAATCGAGGCTGCCTTCGCGGCGACGCTCATTTCAGCGCCGGTCTTGGTCGAGTCACGCGACGTCCCGCCAGAGGTCTGGCGGGCGCATGGCCAGCTCAGCCAACCCGAGACCAGCGAGGTTGTGATGGCGGCCCGCGAGCACGTGATTGAAGCATGCGCCCGAGCGCTGCTCACGACCGCGCGCGCGCCTGAAGCTTCGTAGCCGGCCGCGCACGCCGACCCTATGCGCCGGCGTGACGCTCGGGCATGAGGGGGGCACCATGCGAACTGCCGCGGCCGCCACCCTACTCTTGCTCTCCGCCTGCGGCGGAGCGCCCACCACGACGACCGTCGCCTCCAACACCACCGGTGCGGGAGATGGCTCGTCTTCCACCAGCGCTCCCGCAGCAACGGCAGCGCCGTGCCCCGACGCGCCAGCGACAGCCGCGCAGAGCGACGAGCCCGATGCCGACATCATGCAGCTCGCGGCAGCGGCGAAGAGCTGCGAGTTCTCGAGCGGCAGCTTCGCGTGGGAGTGCCCGGCCTACAAAGAATGGCGCGGTGAGAACGAAGACCTATTCGAGGGGCCCAACGCCAACGCCACCTTGCTCAAGATGCTGGAGGACAGTGACGTGCGCATGCGCACGCTCGTCGCCGAGCACGGCTTCTACGCTGCGCGCGGCTTCTTCGCCGATAAGAAGCGAAGCGAACGGTTGCTGGCAGTGGTCGAGAAAGAGCGCGAGTCGCGACTCTTGCGTGCATACGGAAAGTTCGTCGCGCACATCAACGGCGAGAAGGTGCTCGGCAAGGAGCTGCAAGCCCTCGCCAAGAACCCAGCGACCGAGTTTCGCGCTTCTTTTGCCGAGTATGCGTTGCCGCAACATCCGAACGATTTTTCCCTCGGATTGGTGAAGCTCTTCATCGACGATCCCGATTGGGCCGTGCGCCGCTCTGCCATCCGGTCGCTCTCCGCCAATGGCCGTACGCGTCCAACCGAGAAGATCTGCGAGCTGACCAAGGCGCAGCTCGTGCGCGATGACAAGCTTGCCGAGGACGCGCTCGACGCCGCGTCCTCCAGCAAATGCAAAGGCATGGATGCTATGGTAATGGCCGAGATCGAGAAGCGCGCCAAGGACCCCGCCAAGCTCGGCGCCAAAGACGGCCCCAACTTGAGCAGCCCACTCAGCCAGTTGTGCTGGCGCAGCGCGACCCCGGAAAATCTCAAGAAGCGAGCCTTCGACGTTGCCGTCAAAGTCACGCCCAGGGTCGAAGACAACTGGCGCCAGCGCTCCTGGATGAACCTGCTGCGTCGCTGCGACGCTTCACGAGCCAAAGCCGCGCTGACGCCCTACCTCAAGTCGAAAGACAAAGACACCGCCGCAGAAGCGAAGCGAGAGCTCGAAAGCTTGGAAGAAGAGCTCGCGCGCAACAAGTAGCGCGCATTCAGGGCGCGGTCGGCGGCGCGCTACACAGTGAAACCGTGTAGCGCCCGTCGGCGCGATAGGTCACGTCGTCCGTTGGGTCGTCCGACAGATCGTCTTGTAGTGGGCCATAGTCGGTGAAGCAGAGTTCGTGGATCTCGATGGTGATCGACTCTTCGTCGACGGCGACGATTTGACCGCTGCTCGGCAAATCGTACGTATCGTCATTGCAATGAAGGCCGCTGTCGATCCAGATGCCCGCAGGGCCGCCGTGTCCGCCGACGCTGTCGGCGAAGCCGATTGTCGGCCCTGCTTCTTCGTTGCCGCCGAAGTCGAAAGTAGTGCCGACCACCAGCTGATCGGCAGGCAACATCAGAAACACGGCCCAAGAAAATGCAGTCGCTTCCTCCAGCAGGTTGGCTGCATTCGGCATGGCGCACGATTGCGGGTCGTAGCTGCGGATGAAGATCGTGACGTCATCCGCACGAAGCCCCGCGTCGGGTATATCGATGCCCGAAGGTGCCATGATGCCGACGCCGTGTTCCCCGGCAGTGACGCCCTCTTGTGTGGCCTGGACGGTTTCGATGTCTTCAGTGCCGCAAGCTGCCGCAAACGTCGAGACCATTGCTGCGAAACGAAGCTGTTTATGCACAGTGATACTCCTTCTCTTTGGAGTTTGTCGTGCGCCGCACGCTTCCACCAATTCAATGGATCAAAACTCGATGCAGGTCGGCTCGTCCTCGAACACGACTGCCCTGAGGCAAGAGTTCACCTCGCCGCAGGGGAGCGAGAAGCAGCTCAGCATTTCTGCGTACGCGTCAGCTGTCATGAAATCGTACTCGCACCAATCCTGGCCCATGCCATCAGGGTTGCCCTCGCACGCGACGACGTTCTGATTGCAGCTCGAGACGTAGGCAGCGAACTCGTTTGGGGGTGTGCTGCCCGCAGTTGCGGCTGACCAGCAGTCGTCGAATTCACCGCAAACAGCGAGGCAGCTGGCCAATGCTGTGTGAAACTCGGGCCTAAAAATAACGAGGGTGCAGGTCATGTCGTAGACGCAGCTCGCCTCGATCTGCTGGCAGGACGCGCGCGCTTCGCAGATCGCCTCCGGATCAGGCGCGTTGCCATTGCCGCCGGTGTTGCCGCCGACAGGGGCGGCCGCGCCGCCGTCGCCAGCGCCGCCCTCGTTGCCGGCGCCGCTCGCGCCTTCGTTGTTGTCACCGACGACCGTCGCTTGTTTGCAAGCGGCGGAAAAAAAGCAAACAGACACCATGACGAAGTATTTCATTCGAGCCTCCAAGTTGATTATCAGAATGACGATGTCAGGGGGAGTTTGGCGTATCGAGCGCGCGAGCGCGGCGTGCGAGAGCGTCGCGCTCGGAAGCGTGTTGCCCATTCGGAAATTCGCGCGAGTGACTGTCGAGCGCGCGCAAAGCGGCGGCCTTGTCACCGCGGAGAATCGCCATACGAGCCGTGTCGATCAGCGAACGTTCGCGCTTCAGGCCGGTGCTGCCCAGCGGCGGTGCGAGGGCTGTCGCTGACGTCGTCGCTTGCACGCTCACCGAAGCGCTGGCGCTCGTCGAGCTTGGCGGAGCTGGCACTTCGACGAAGGGCGCAGCGGCCCGGGGCGGCATGTCACGCGCAGCGCTCACCGTGGCAGACATGCTCGGCATCGGCGGTGCTGCTGGCCGTGTGGCGACTGCGTGTACCGAGGCGCCTGCGCCCGCTCCCAGCCCAAAGGCGACCGCGGCGACGACGAGCTTCGACTTGATCGTGAACGCCAGCGCCGATTTGGCGGCGCCGCCGGCCGTCGCGAAGTGGGACGCGGCGTCGGCCGTCGCAAGCTGTGCAGCGTCGCCGCCTGCGAGGCTCGCCGCAGCAACAGCACCGCCGACAAACAGCGTCGACATACGTGCCGCCATCCGTTCGCGGACCTCCGGAGGAGGCTCAGGCGGCTGCCGCTCCGCTTCGAGCAAGCGGCGGGCGAGCTCAGGAAGCGGTGCGAGTCGTTCGTCCATGGCTCTCCTTTCTCGCGAGCTTCGAGATTGCGTCGCTGAACTCAGTGCGCGCCTTGCCTAGGCGAGAGTGGGCCGTGCCCTCTGGAATGGCGAGCACGCGCGCGACCTCGACGATGGCCAGTCCATCGAGCTCGTGCATCACGAAGACGGCGCGGCGTGCGAGCGGAATGCGCTCGAGGGCAGCCAACACCAGCCTCCGATCGTCCGCGCGGCTCAGTGCCTCATCGGCGAGCGGCTGATCATCGGATAGATGATCGTCGGGGGCCAGCTCGTCCGCCGGTCGCAGCTTGCGCCTGTAATTGGACGCGAAACGAAACGCGAAGCCGAACAGCCACGGCTTGACTGGTCGCTTCGAGTCGTACTCTGCCAGCGAACGATGCACCGCGATGAAAACCTCATGCGTGACGTCTTCCAGATCGGCCTCGTACACGCCGAGCCGTCGCAACGTGCGCATCACGTAGCTCAGCTCGAGCGTGAAGAGCGTTTGGAAGTCGAGCACGCTCATGGAAAGCTCACTGACAGCGCGGTCACCACGCGCCCGGCCACGGGCGGCGCACCGTACGTTACGACCGAGAACTTCGAAGAGCCGACGTAATGGTCGATGCTCGCCTCTAGCGGCGCCAGGTTCACGAGCAGGTCTCCTGCGATACGAATGTCGAAGTGGGGGGCCACGTGCATCGACGCGCCGGCGCGCGGCCCCGTGAAGGCCGCCAGCTCGAGCGAAGGATATTCATTGACGACCCCTTCGGCGCTCACCGACGCAGCACCGAGCGACACGTTGCCGCAGACGAGCGCCCGCCCCCAGCTGGCGAACGACGGCGTGAAGCAAGGCACGAGCGAGCCCAAGATGGCGTGCACCACGGCAGTGCCGACGATGTTTTCGCTCGAACCTGGCAGCTGCATGGTGCCTTCTGCCGACAGTTCCCATTGTTTCTGCCGAACGCCGATAGCCAAGGTCGGGCCAGTCGAGACGCCCGGCACGAAGCCGCCCCCGACGCCGAAGCCGGCCGCGACGAAGCCTTCGATTGGATCATGTTGCGTCGGCTGCGGCGGCGGTGCTACTGGCCGGTCGACGTACACGGGGACGAGCACCGGCACCACCGTCACCTCGGGCTTGCCTGCAACTGCCGGTGGCCTCGGCTCGGCCGCCTTGATCTCCGGGTCGAGCGTCACCGCCAGCGCGAGCACCACGCTCTCTACCAGGTCGTCGCAGCTCACGCTGGATGTCATCGTGCGTACCGAGTCAGCGCCGGAAGTCGAGCGATCGACGACACGAGCGGTGAACAGCCGCTCGCGACTGATCTCGATCGAAAAGGACCGCGCACGCGGATCGCTCACGAACGGATCGTAGCCAACTTCTTCCAGCACGCGCCCCCTCAGCTCCGTTTCGTTGGGACAGGAGCCGGCGCCCTCGCCGACTGCGTAGCGCAGCGAAACCATCGGCCGCTCTGCGGCGGCAAGCTTCGATGTCGTGACGAGCGCACCCATCACAAGCGCTGCCTCCAAGAACCTCATTGATCTCGTGAAAAGCTGTACCCCCGGGTTTGTGCCGAGCGCACGGCTTCCTTCAACAAATCGACACGCTGCCACGGAACGGGCGCTCTGGGGCATCAGATGACTGCTTCAGCGGCAGGAACCTTGGACGCAGTGGTTCGCGCAGCGGTGGCACACAGCGCTCCTGTCCGACAACGAGCTGGAGAATTCTTGATTAGACGAACGCTCCGAAGCAGCGGAAGCCGCCGAGCGTGGCCAGCTCGCGGGCATGTTCGACGATGGCCTCGACCGACCGACCTGCCTTCTCTGCGATGCGCCTGTCGAGATCGGCGGCGCGCAGCAGCATTTCGACCTCGCCTGCTCGCTTGCACCAAGCGTTCGCGTCGGCCAGCCGGCGCGCGGCATTCGTGAGGTCACCTTGCTCGCAGTCGATCAGGCCAAGCACGGAGTGGCAATGCGCCGCGTGGCCTCGCCAGTCCGCTCTCTGGCACATCGCGAGGTTTGCTTCGGTGGCAGCGCGAGCTCTGTCGAGCTCACGGGTGCGGATCCAATGTTCGGCCTCCCACAGCGCTCGGCGAGCGACGGGGACATCTCCGAGCGCACGTGCCTCTGCGAAGGTGGCAGACGCAAGCTCGAGGCGGCCCATGTCGGACTGAATCGCTCCGAGCAGCGCAACCCCCCGCGTCCGGGCCTCCACGGCGTCCGCGCGGATGCAGAGCGCGATCGAGGACCTCGCCATACCCTCCGCGGTGTCGAGCTCGGCCCGTAGACGATGCGTGTATGCGCGCGCACGAAGACTCGTCGCTTCTGCCACCGTGCTTTCGTTCGCACGTGCGAGCTCGCCGGAGAATTCATAGCAGCGCATTGCTGCTGGCAAATCGCCCAGCGCAGCCGCGTACAGGCCCCAATCGTACGCGAGGCGCATGCGTGCGTTGGCTGGCAGGGCCGCGCTCAGAGTCCGTACGTCTTGCGCAGCGTCGGCGGCGAACGCCCGAACCAACCGCAGCCCGCGCGAAAGCTCGCCTAGCTCGAGACCGAGCCGACTGAAGCCGCGCAGCACGAACGTGTACAGCTCAAACGCTTCGTCCAAATGGCCGGCGTGGAGCGTGTGTTCGAATAGCGATTCGAACAAATCGAGCGAGCCGGGTTCGACCGCCGCGTGCGTGTGAATGTCGAGCCGTAGCGACAGCCTATCGCGCTCGAGCTCGTGCAATCGTGGCAGGGTCGCCCCGAGCGCTCGCTGAAAATGCCGACGCACGAATGGGTGAGCGGAGAAACGCTCGCCACTTCCGTCAGTCGTCGCCAGACCCGCGCGTACCAGGCGCGCGATGGCGGCGCGCAGCTCGCTCGAGGACGCTCCCTCGAGCGCACCGGCGAGGGCGCCGCCCGCGCGGCTCATGCGACCAAGCGCGTCTCGCTCGAGCCCGCGATTGAAAGCGCACACGCGCGACAGCACGTCGCGATCCAGCGGCGAGAGTTGCCGGCCGTACGAGTCCAGTAGCCTCGCGAGCCGATGCGCGAGGGGGTCGTCCTTTTGCGCTGCCTGCAGATCCACCGCCAGCACCTGGGCGGCGTCTCCCCCCAACAGCCCTCCCACGTACGAGCCCATTACAGCGATGCTGAGCGCGTGCCCGCCGAACAGCGGGACAACCTCTGCAAGCGCGGCTGCCGAACCGCGAACGCCCCAACACCGAAGCAAGGCGAGTGACTCCTCCGGAGAGAGCGGTCCGAGCTTGAGCGTGGTGAGACCGCTGCCCTCCCAGCCAGCGAGATCGACTATGGCAACGCGAGAGGTGATCAGCGCCCGCACGCTGCCGAGTCCGCGCGCGACCCGCCGCAAGAAGAGGCGGATACGGGAGTCTTCCAGCTCTCCTGCCGAGCGTCCTGTCTCACCGGTGGCTTGAACCGCCTCCAAGCCGTCGATCAAGAGCAGCAGATTCCCCGCGTTGGCCACTGCGCGGGTCGCCCGATCAGCGAGCTCGCCGCGACCGGCTGGCGATGCCTCGCCGAAATGCGCCACCAAGGCATCGAAGAAGGCATCGGCGCGCGGGTCTTCGTAGAAGCTCCACACGAACGGCGCCGGATCGTTCGCCTCGAGCGCGCGCTCGACAAGCGATGTTTTCCCGGCGCCGCCGATACCGACGAGCGCGATGATTCGTTCCGTTGGCGCGTCTGCATATGGCTTGCGCGACCAACCGCGCAGTCGCTCCAGCAGCGCATCGCGGCCCACGAAATTGACGGCGCGAGGCAGCACGTGGTCGCCGGGTCCGGCAGGTCGCGGCTCGGCGGCGTCGCTCACCAGCTCTTCTTCGGCGATGCCGAGCTCAGCTGCCAATTTGTGGACAATCTGTCGTCGGCTCGCCCGATTCATCGCGAACGGACCCGCGGCGTTCACTTCGCCCGACTCGTAGCGGCGGTAAGTGCGGACATCGACGCCAGCGATCTGCGCAGCCCGCTCCTGCGTGAGCCCCAGCCCGACGCGAGCCTCCACCAGACGCTGATGCTGGAACCTGAGCGCCACCAGCGCAGCATCGTGGGGCCCTGCGTCCCCGCTGTCAAAGCCCCAGAATTGGCGGAATTCTGTGGCAGGCTGCCCGCCTCTGCCCGGTCTTGCCCTGGGCCCCCGCTGCGTTCGTTGCCACGCTCGTAGCATGAAGACGCTGTTCACCATTCCCGCGTTTCTGAGCCCGGATGAGTGTCAGGTACTGATCGCCGCCGCCGAAACGCGCGGCTTTGCTGCGGCTCCCATCACGACCTCGCGGGGCTTCGTGATGGCACCGGACATCCGCAACAATACGCGTTTCATGGTGGACGACCTGCCCCTGGCGAGTCGGCTGTGGAGCCGCCTCGAGCCGGCTTTGGCTGAGAAAGCGCCCGTGGGGGCCATCGGGCTCAACGAGCGCTTTCGCTACTACAGGTATGCGCGACGCGAAGCATTCCGTTGGCACCGCGACGGCCGCTTCATCCGTAACGAACGCGAAGCCAGCGCCCTCACGTTCATGATCTACTTGAACGAAGGTTTCGAGGGTGGCGACACCGAGTTCGACTTCCCCAAACACAGCGTGCAGCCCGAGACAGGCATGGCGCTCGTGTTCGAGCACCAGCTCTACCATCAGGGCGCGGTTGTCACGCGGGGTACGAAGTACGTGCTGCGGAGCGACATCATGTACGAGCGTCGCTTCGGTGACTCGCAGGGCTCGGCTTCTTGAGACGCATTCCCAGCAGGTACAAACCGCCGGCGATCAAGAAGCCGGTGAACCACGCGTACACGTAGATCGCGTCGAAGAAGCCTTTTTCGCCGGCGATGATCCGGGAGCTCTTCAAGAAGCCGGGCACGTTGGGCGCGATGCCGAGCGCGAGCGCAGCCAAGGCAATCACGTTCCACCGTGGGTAGCGGCCGTTGACGCGATAGAGGTCGGGCACGTCGAGCTCCGTTTTTCGCAAGATCCAATAGTCGGCAATCATGATGCCGGCGATGGGGCCGAGCAGCGCCGAATAGCCGACCAACCAATCGAAGATGTACACGTCGGCGCTGGAGAGAAACTTCCACGGCATCATCAGGATGCCGAGCACACCCGTGATCACGCCGCCGGTTTTGAACGAGATCAGCCGCGGCGCGAGGTTGGCGAAGTCATTGGCCGGGCTGACCACGTTGGCTGCGATGTTGACCGAGATGGTGGCCACGCTGACGCCCAAGAGCGCGACAATGGCGACGATGATGCGTGTGGCATCACCGGCGATCAGCGGAGCGTCGAGGCCCGGCGGTGGGTTCGGTGAGGTGAGCTGCGAGAGGACGAAGACAGGGTCCCACAAGTCTTTCAGCTCGGAGCCGGTGAGGATTGCCTGTGAGGCGCTGGTGATCACGACACCCATCGCCGAGAAGACGATCATCGTCGTGGGCAAGCCCAACGCCTGCCCCAACATTTGCTCGCGCTGGCCCTTCCCGAATCGGGTGAAGTCCGGAATGTTGAGCGAGAGCGTCGACCAGAAGCCGATCATGCCGGTAAGGGATGGCACGAATACCTTCCAGAACTCACCGGCAGTTTGAAACTTGGACGGCTGATTCAACATGGGGCCGACGCCGCCTGCAGCACCCACCGCCCATATCAAGAGGGCAGCGGCCATCACCATCACCAGCGGTGCCGCCCAGTTCTCGAAGACTCGCACGGCGTTCATGCCGACCAGGATGATCGCGATGTTGAGCACCCAGAAGATGGCGAAGGTGATCGCCGACGGAATGGACAGCCCTAGGATACGCGTGTCACCACCGAGCGTGGCAAAAGATGGCCACAGGGCGTTGATGAAGGTCTTCACCGCCTCGCCGCCGATGAACGTCTGAATGCCGAACCAACCGCAGGCGACGACCGCACGCAACACTGCCGGGACATTGGCGCCAGCCGTGCCAAACGAAGAACGCGCCAGCACCGGAAACGGGATGCCATAACGCGTGCCCGGATGCGCATTCAACAGGATGGGCACCAGCACGATGAGGTTGCCGATCGCGATGGTGAGCAATGCTTGCCACCAATTCATGCCCACTGCGACGAGTCCGCCGGCGTACATGTACGTCGGGATGCAATGGGCCATGCTGATCCACAAGGCGGCGAAGTTGTACGTCGTCCAGTTGCGCCGCGCTTTGGGTACTGGCGCAAGGTCACCATTGAAGAGCGGGCTGTCCGCGATGTCGGGCGGGAGCTCCGCGAGCGCCTCTTTGGCGAGAGCCGGGTCGTGCATGGCTGGGCGACGATTACACGGATGGGGGGTGTTGGGCTACGAAGAGTTATCGTGGCGCTGCCGACACTGTCGACGTACGCTCGGCGGATGGTATCCAACCGCTTTGCCTGCCTTGTTCGAATGACCGCCTCGATTGGCGTGCTCGGGGCAGCCGTAGTGAGCGCAACGCCTGCCTTTGCCGGTGATTGCCCAACCTGCATCACCTCGGCCGACTGTGGCGGAGACTTCTGCGTCAATTGGGCAACCAGCCCGGGCTGCGGAGCGCTTACGCAGATTTGTTGTCCAGGTCAGGGCTGCAATGTCGAGAACGGCTGTCCCTCTTGCTTTCTGGATGGCAACTGCACCGTGGTGGATGGCCCGGAGACATGTCCGCAGGCAACGACGAGCAGCGCCGGTGGTGGGGGCGTGGGTGGTGCGGGCACTGGTGGCAGCGCTGAGGGCGGTGGCAACGCGGGTGGGGCCAACGCCGGTGGGGCCGCGCCGAATGGCGCTGGTGGCGGCACGCCGACCACCGGCGGTGCGCCCAGCACGGGTGGCGGTGCGTCGGGCGATGGCGCCGACTCGGAAGAAGGTTGCGGCTGCACTGTCATCGCAACACCCACGCGTTACGAATCGCTCGTGGCTTGCGGCCTACTCATTGGCATTTGGGCGTCTCGTCGCCGCCCCGCGGCCTGACCTGGGCGCAGTCAGCGACCGTCTTCGGCGCGCAGTGAGCGCCTCTTGAGCTCCTTCCGGGGGTACTTCGTCAGCGCCAGCTCGGCGCGGTGAATCTGGGTGACGGTTGCCTCGCGGTCTTTGTCGAGCCGCGCTTGGCCCACGTCTGCGTCGACGTCGTAAAAATCGCAATCGCCGAGCCAGCGGCCGACCTTGCCGACCGCGTTGCCCTCGGCGCGATGCACACCAAACAGGTGAGAGCGCACCGAGATGGAACCCGTGTTGACCGCTACCTCGACGAAGTAGGTCTTCTTCGGCACGAGCTCCGCCGTCATCACGCTGATATTGTCAGCCGCTCCGACGAAGACGTGGTGGCCGGGGCTCATGATGCGAGAGAAGCAGCTGCCGGCCACGCTGTCGCCGATGAACTTTCCCTCCGAGGAGAAGATGGTGACGACCGTGTCCGGGGCTGTCGAGTTGGGCCGGATGAACACGACCGTGGCTGCTCCTTCGGGGGGCGACTCGACGCGTGGCGTGGAGATCTCGGTCATCGCATCCGAGCTCGCCAGGCACCCGCCTGACAGAAGCCCAGCGACCACGAGCGTGCTCCTGGCGGTCACTCTCAACTTTCGCCGACCTTCTCTTTGACGCCGCGCCGTTTCAGCGCTGATTGAGCGACCGCGAGCCGCGCAACAGGGACGCGGAACGGTGAGCAACTGACATAGTCGAGGCCTGTCTCGACGAAGAACGCCACGGAGCGAGGGTCGCCGCCGTGTTCGCCGCAGACGCCGAGCTTGATGCCGGGCCGACCTTTACGACCGCGCTCACATGCGAGCTTCACCAGCTCGCCGACGCCGACAGTGTCGATCGTCTTGAACGGGTCGTCTTGAATGATGGCCCCGCTGAGATATTGCGGCAGAAAGCTGGCCACATCGTCGCGGCTGTAACCGAGAGTGAGCTGCGTCAGATCATTGGTGCCGAAGCTGAAAAACTCTGCCTCTTTGGCGATTGCGTCCGCGACCAACGCAGCGCGGGGCACCTCGATCATGGTGCCGACCAGGTACTCGACCTCCAGCTTTTGTTCAGCGAACACCTCTTTGGCGACGCGGTGAACGATCTTTTTCTGGTGCACGAACTCGGTCACGGTGCCGACTAGCGGCACCATGATTTCTGGCAGCACGCGGACGCCCTCTTTGACCACGATGCATGCCGCCTCGAGGATGGCGCGCGTCTGCATCTCGGTGATCTCCGGGTGGGTGATGCCGAGGCGGCAGCCGCGATGACCCAGCATCGGGTTCGTTTCGTGCAGCGCACGGACTCGCGCGCGCAGACGCTCGACCGACGTCTGCATCGCCTTGGCGACCTCTTCTTGCTGCTTCGGCTCGGTGGGCAAGAACTCGTGCAGCGGCGGGTCGAGCAAGCGAATCGTGACAGGCAGGCCGTCCATCGCGCGAAAGATGCCGGCGAAGTCGTCGCGCTGAAATGGGAGCAAGAGCGCGAGCGCGCGGCGGCGGCCGCGCTCGTCGTCCGACAAGATCATCTGACGCATGGCGAGGATGCGATCTTCTTGGAAGAACATGTGCTCGGTGCGGCAGAGGCCGATGCCTTCGGCGCCGAAGGCACGCGCCACAGCGGCGTCTTTCGGCGTATCGGCGTTGGTGCGGACCTTCAGCGTTCGCACAGCGTCTGCCCACACCATGAACGTCTTGAAGTCTTCGCTCACCAATGCGTCGGCGAGCTGTTCTTGGCCCTGAATGATCTCGCCGGTGGTGCCATTGATGCTGACCCAGTCGCCCTCTGCGACGGTGACGGTGCCATTGCTCATCGTCTTCTTCTCGTAGTCGATTACGATCTCGCTACAGCCTGCGATACAGGGTTTGCCCCAGCCACGGGCGACGACGGCGGCGTGGCTGGTCATGCCGCCCCTGCTCGTGACGATTCCTTCGGCTGCATGCATGCCAGCGACGTCTTCCGGGCTGGTCTCGGTGCGGGCGAGCACTACTCGCTCACCGCGCTCGCGCCATGCTTCCGCGTCTTCCGCGAAGAACACGAGCTTGCCGACGGCGGCGCCAGGCGACGCAGCCAAGCCTTTGCCCATCACGCGACCGCTCTTGCGATAGCCGCTCTCATTCGCGAAGTACGGATGCAGCAATTGGTCGAGATGGGCGGGCTCGACCAAATTGAGAATCGCCGAGTCCTTGTCGACCAGCTTCTCGGCGACGAGATCGACCGCGATCTTCACGGCGGCGCGCCCGGTGCGCTTGCCGTGCCGCGTCTGCAAAATGAAGAGCTTGCCCTGCTGCACCGTGAACTCGATGTCCTGCATGTTGCAGAAGTGCGTCTCGAGCCGATTCGTGAGCGCGGAGAGCTGGGCGTAGATCTCGGGCATGCGTTGCTCGAGGGTGAGAATCGGCTGCGGTGTGCGCGTGCCGGCGACCACGTCTTCGCCCTGGGCGTCGACCAAGTATTCGCCGTACAGCTCCTTTTCGCCGGTTGACGGGTTCCGCGTGAAACAGACGCCGGTGCCCGAGGTGTCGCCCATATTGCCGAACACCATTGCTTGCACGGTGACGGCGGTGCCGATCAGGCCGCGCACATTGGTGACCGCCCGGTACTTCACTGCGCGGTCGCTGTCCCATGAACGAAAGACCGCGATGATAGCGCGCTCGAGCTGCTCTCGGGCCGTGGTGGGAAAGCCGTGCCCGGTTTGCTTCAGGTAGACTGCCTTGAAACGCGTGACCAACTCGCGCAGATCTTCTGCCGTGAGATCGGCGTCGAAGCGTGCCGCGCGCTCGTGTTTGAGCATGTCCATCGCGTGCTCGAACGGCGCCCGCGAGACGCCCATCACCACATTGGCGAACATCTCGAGGAAGCGTCGATAGGCATCCCAAGCGAAACGATCGCTCTTGGTGAGCTTGGCCAACCCTTCGGCGACCTCGTCGCTCATCCCCAGGTTCAGCACCGTGTCCATCATGCCAGGCATGCTCACGGCTGCGCCCGAGCGCACCGACACCAAGAGGGGACGCGCGGGGTCGCCGAACTTGGCATCCATCAAGCGCTCGACCTCGCCGAGGGCGGCCTCGACCTCCGGCCACAACCAGCTCGGGAGCTCGCCTTTCTCTTTCAGCACGTCACGGCACACCTCGGTCGAGATGGTAAAACCGGGTGGCACTGGCAGCCCCGCTGCGCTCATCTCGGCGAGGTTGGCTCCCTTGCCACCGAGCAGGTCTTTCATGCCGGCGTTGCCCTCGGCTGCGCCGCCACCGAAGCGAAACACGTGCCTTGTCATCGGGGCGAGCATCGACGCTCACAACCGGGCGATCAAGGCAGATCGCCAGGCATGGTCAGCGAGGCTGGTGGTTATGCCTTGTTGTCCTTGCGATAGGTCATCTGCGCGAGTCGGCTGGCGAGGCCGCGGCGATATTCGGCGGAGGCTGCGAAGTGGTCAGGCGCCGTCTCGACGCGCCCTGCGATCACCCCGCCGCATTTGGGACAGCCCGACATGTCGAGCGCGAGATCCGTGCGGCAGGTCGGCTCCGAGCAGACGTCGTGCGTGAATGGATGCCCGAACAGTGCGCCGGCCAGGCTGCCGAGCGACGCCAGCACCAGCGCGTGACTTTTCAGGACGATCGCAGCGAACACCCCGAACATCAGCCCGATAAACCCGCCGACGCCAGTCGACCGACGGCGCAAGCGGAAAACGGGCCGCGGCTCGCCATCCGGCAGCGCCGTGCGGCGCCGTGGGCCTGCGTCCGCCGCGTCCCAGGCGTGGCCACATTTGTGGCAGCGCCAGCGCTGCTTGCCCATGCCCAATAGCAGCGAAGCCACCACCTCGATCAGCAACCACGCGCGCGCCGGCGCGCCCAACCACACGCGAGGCTTCTCGAAGAAGGTGTACTCGAGCTCGCAACGAGGGCAACGCACGACCTCTCCGTCCTCCTCTTCGTCGCTGTCATCTGCCTCCAGGCGCGCGAGCCCGCCGAGCAGCTGGCGGGCGAGGTCGGCTTCGGGTGCAGCGACAGTGAGGCGCACGCCGCCCGCCGCGTCGCTGAGCGCTGGATTGAAGCTTGCCCCTTCGAGCACGAAAGCCCGGATGCCGTGGGAGCCGAGGTGTGCACTCGCGAGGTCGGCTGCAAGTCGGTCCGGGTAGCGGCTTACCTCGACGAGCTCAGCCATCTCTCTTTCATACGTAGCTGGCGATCTGCGTGGGAACCAGTGCTGGAAGCGTCTCGTTTCAACCGGAGGATTTAGAAGCGGGCGGGCTGTGACGTTCGACTTTCTAGCTCTTACGCGGCTTTTCCTGCGGGCGTGCAACAACTGTTGCGTAGCGCGACGCCCCCGCGATTGTGTAGGCGTTACGGTTGGATAGGTAGGACCGAGTGCCATTATTCACGCGTATTTTGGTCGTTGACGACGAGCCGCTCATCCTGAACCTGCTTGTGCGCATCCTCGCCCGCACCAAGGCGCAGATCGTCGCTGTGGGCACCGTCGCAGAAGGCCTCGCAGCGCTCGAGACCGGTGTCGACTTGGTCGTCACGGACGTTCAAATCGGAAACCGCAGCGGCGTCGAGATCGCGCGCGCCGCCGCTCAGCTTCGGCCGGCGCCGCCTGTTATCGCCATCAGCGCCTTCGCGGAAGCAGCCGAGGGGCTCGCGTTGGGCCAAGCAGGCGTGGTTGCCTTCGTCGCCAAGCCGTTCACTGCCGAAGACATCCTCGAGGTCGTCGAAGGCCTCGCAGCCCCCCACAATCAGGAGCTCGACGTCGTGGTGCGGCGCTGCGTCGGCGACTGGCCGATGCCCGACGTGCTCGATGCCGTGAGGCGCTCGATGGTGTTCGAAGCGCTGGCACGTTCGCAAGGCAACAAGTCACAAGCCGCCGCGCTACTCGGCGTCAGCCGGCAAAATCTCCAAAAAATTCTCTCTCGGGGAAAGGTGTGAGAGCAGCAGATATTTACCGCCAAGGCGCCAAGGAGTCCGAGTGTGACGGGCGCTTGGTTCACTGCCAAAGACGACTGGGAATATTTTGTTAGCGCAATGTATGGGTGAGCGAGATCGAAGCGTCGATCGAGTCGTTTGCTTCATGCGCAGAACAAAAATATCTCGGACCAGAGAACGACCGCTCGGTTGGATGAGCTCCTTGGCGCCTTTGCGGTAAATATCTCTTCTGCTCTCAGGCAGAGAGACGCAACCGCAACGGCTTACGGTTCGTCGCCGCCGCCTCGAGGACTTTGACGTAGGCGTCCATCTCGCGCTCTTGGTCGTCGCTCTTGTGATCGAAGCCGAGCAGGTGCAGCAGGCCGTGCGCGACGAGCGTCGTCATCTCGTCGAGCGGCGTTCGCTTGTGGGTCTTGGCTTGTTTGATGGCGGTCGGCACGGAGACGACGATGTCGCCAAGCAAGACGGTCGCAGCGAGCGTCGCCTTGTAAATGTCGCTGACAGGGAGGTCCAGCATCGGGAAAGAGAGGACGTCCGTCGTCTTGTCTTTCTTGCGCCAGCGCTTGTTTAGCTGCCGGATGACGACGTCGTCGACGAGCGCGAGGCTGACCTCGACGTTTGCCAGGCCGAGCGTTGCGATCATGTTCTCGGCGCGGCTGCGCAGTCGATTGGCATCGGCTGAACGCAGCGCGCCTTCTTGAATCGTGACGACGACTTCTGCTGGCGAAATTTTTACAGCGCGAGCCCGAGAAGCGCTCACGCCGGAGCCCTTGCTTGCTCTTTTTCCTTGTCGCTGTCGCTGTCGCTGTCGCTGTCGCTGTTGCTCTCGCTTTGGGCCGAGTCGCTCTCGGCCTCGTCTGCGCCGTGGCACGTGCTGAAGGGTTTGCCGCTGCCGCAGGGGCAATCCATCTCGGCGGAGATGAGCGGCTCGTCGTCCTCTTCGAGCGCCTCTTCTTGGGCACCCATCGGCAACATCTCTTCGTGCTTCGGCACGGCTCGACGCGCTTGCTCGGCTGCCCTACGGAGAAGCGCGAGCTCGCGCTGCTGCTCTTCGTCGGCGGCTTTCTGAACCTGCACGTTCATCAGCTTGGTCATCACGTCGGAAGAGACGCGCGCGACCATCTGCACGAAGATGTTGAAGCCCTCTTTCTTGTAGACCTGCTTCGGGTCTTTTTGGCCGTAGCCTTGAAGACCGATGCCGTCGCGCAAGTGCTCCATATCGGTGAGGTGGTCGACCCAAGCGCGATCGAGCTCTTCCAAATAGATATGACGGAAGACCTGCAAAATGAGCTCGGTGCCGAGATCTTTCTCCTTGCCGACGAACTTCGCTTCCGTGAGGTCGAAAAGGTGATGTGCCAGCGCTTCGGGGTCGCCGTATTCGGCGACTTCTTCGGGTAGCTCGATGCCGAAGGTGTCGCGCATGCCCTCGAAGATGCCGCCCCAATCCCAGTCTTCGGGTGGGCGATTGGTCTGACACGACTCGTCGACCATGGCGCCGACGAGGCGATCCATCAGGTCGAGCACACGTTCTCGTTGCTCCGTGAGCGCCTGCGGGATGAGCGTGGCCATCTCGTCAAAAATCTCTGGGACTTTGTCTTCGCGGCCCTCGAACGTGATCGGTACGCCCCAGCCCGGGAACACGCGCCCGCGATCACCCGTGTAGATCAGGCGACGCAGCTCATCTGTCTCCAGGAGCTTGTGCTTCTCGCCCTTTTTCTTGACGAAGTCTTTGCGAACCAGCGCCTTCGGTTTGCCCTCTTTGTCGTAAGGGGACACCGGGTCTTCGCAGTGCTGACCGAGAAAGGCGCCGATCTTCGGCAGCACTAGATCGACGATGTCTTTGCGCGGGACGATCTCGCGTTTTTCTCCCGTGGAGTGGCCTTCTTCGTCGAGGTAGTCGGGGTAATAACGACCCATCAACAGTTGTTGGCGCAGCTCGTAGACCGTCTTGCGCTGGGCGTTCATGACGTCGTCGTATTCGAGGACGTTCTTTCGGATGTCGAAGTTGCGCTCTTCGACCTTTTTCTGGGCGTTCTCGACGCTCTTGGTGACCCAGGGGTGCTCGATGGGCTCGTTGTCGGGCATGCCCATGCGCTCCATCAGGTTCTTGACGCGGTCGCCGGCGAAGATGCGCATCAGGTCGTCTTCCAGCGACAAGTAGAACTTGCTCGAGCCTGGGTCGCCCTGACGGCCTGCACGGCCGCGCAGCTGGTTGTCGATGCGCCGTGACTCGTGCCGTTCGGTGCCGACGATGTAGAGGCCGCCGAGCTCACGCACTTCGTCGCCTTCGGCGGTGCAGGCTAGGCGGTACTTCTCGACCAGCTTCTCGAACTCTTCTGGCTCGGCTTCTGGGATGCGGTTTTGCGTCTTGAAGTCGGCCTTGGCGATCATCTCCGGGTTGCCGCCGAGCAAGATGTCGGTGCCGCGGCCCGCCATGTTGGTCGACACCGTGATGGCACCCTTGCGACCGGCCTGCGCCACGACGAAGGCCTCGTTCTCGTGGTGCTTGGCGTTCAAGACTTCGTGCTTGATGCCCTTCTTTTGCAGGATCTTGGAGAGCGCGCCGCTCTTCTCGACGCTGGTGGTACCCACCAAGATCGGGATGCCAGCCTCGCTGTGATCGAGCAAATCTTGGACGACGGCGGTAAACTTCTCTTTCTCCGTCTTGTAGACGACGTCGTGCTGATCCATCCGGACGTTCTTCTTGTTCGTCGGGATCATCGTGACTTCGAGCTTGTACGTGCTGTGAAACTCGGCTGCTTCGGTGTCGGCGGTGCCAGTCATGCCGGAGAGCTTCTTGTACAAGCGGAACAAGTTCTGGAACGTGATCGTCGCCATCGTGCGGCTCTCTTCTTGGATGCGCACGTTCTCCTTGGCTTCGATCGCTTGATGCAGGCCGTCCGACCAGCGCCGACCGGCGAGGATGCGGCCGGTGAACTCGTCGACGATCATCACCTTGCCCTCGCGGACGATGTAGTTGACGTCGCGCTTGTACAGCGTGTGCGAGCGCAGGCACTGATTGAGGATGTGCAGCGTCTCGAGGTTGACGGCGTCGTACAGGTTCTTGCCCTTCAGCGCGCCCACCGCTTGCAGGAGCTTCTGCGCGAGCTCGACGCCGTCGTCGGTCAGCGTGACCGAATGCGCCTTCTCGTCGACGTTGTAGTGCTCCTCGTTGCGGAGGCGCGGGATGATCTCGTTGATGATTTTGTATTTGTCGCTGGAGCGCTCGCCCTGACCGCTGATGATGAGCGGGGTGCGCGCTTCGTCGATCAAGATCGAGTCGACTTCGTCGACGATGGCGTAGTTTAGCGGCCGCTGCTGGTAGTCGAGCGCCGAGAACTTCATGTTGTCGCGCAGGTAGTCGAAGCCGAACTCGTTGTTCTGGCCGTAGGTGATGTCGCTGCGGTAGGCGACGTGCTTCTCTTGATCGCTCTGCTGATTGACGACGACGCCGGTGCTGAGGCCGAGGAAGCCGTACAGGCGCCCCATCCACTCCGAGTCGCGGCGGGCGAGGTAGTCGTTCACCGTGACGACGTGAACGCCTTTGCCGTCGAGCGCGTTCAAGTAGCAGGGCAAGGTCGCGACCAGTGTCTTGCCTTCGCCGGTGCGCATCTCTGCGATCGACCCGGAATGCAGCACCATGCCGCCAATCAGCTGAACGTCGAAGTGACGCATCTTCAGCGCGCGCCAGCCGGCCTCTCTGCAAACGGCGAAGGAGGGCACCAGAATGTCGTCGAGTGAGGCGCCGTTTTCGAGCTGCTGCTTGAAGTCGGCCGTCTTGGCCCGGAGCTCTGCGTCCGACAGCGCTTTCATGTCGGCTTCGAGCGCATTGATGAGCTCGACCTTGGGGCGGAGCTTGGCGACGGTGCGCTCGTGTGACGTGCCGAACAGCTTCTTGATCCACGCGAACATAGGGCTGTCGGACCCTAATCCCGCCCAGCCCTCCTTGCAATGTGCTACGCCCCCGTCGGTGAGGACCGGCCTTCGGGCTTTTTACGAGGAGCGCTCGGTCGAGCTCACGCGCGGCCTCGCTCAAGTAGCGCAGAAGAGCGAGGCCCTGTCCAGCCGCCGCGGCATCGTGATGCTGCTGGCTGCTGCTGCGGTGATCGCCAAGTTGGTGGCTGATTTACCGAGCTGGTTCTGGTTCGTTCCCGGCGCAATCGGCGTCGTCTTCGTTGCGCTGGTGGTCAAACATGCAGCGGTCGCCTCCGAGCGTCTGCTTTTGGAGGAGCGTGCCGAGTACGTGAAGGCAGGCCTGGTGCGTATGGGGGCCCTTCCGGAGCCCGAGCTACCGGTAAAGCCGTCACTGCTGGTGCCGGCCGAGACCTACGGCGCTCGTTTCGCTCGGCCGGAGCACCCCAACGCTTGCGACCTGGACTTGTTCGGGCCGGGGTCGTTGTTTCGGTCACTGTCCCGCGCCGAGACGGCAGTCGGGGAAGAGACGCTCGCCAAGTGGATGCTCGCGCCCGCGTCGGTGCTGGAGATTCAAGCGCGCCAGGCGGCGGCGACCGAGCTCTTCGAGACGCCACAGTTCTTGGAAGACCTGGCGATCTTGGCCCACCGAGCCGAGAGTCGAGGTCGCTCCGACGAGCCGCTCACGACCTGGGGTGAGGCGCCCGCCGAGCTGCCGGTGTTCGGCAGCGCCGGTGTGCAGCCCCGTATCGGGTTGGTGCGCTTGGCGATGCTACTGGTGCCGCTCACGTTCGTGCTGTTCTTCACGCGGCACTTGCTGCAGGGCGTGTTCTCTTGGCTCGGCTACCTCTACTTGTTGCCGTTCTTCGGTCAGGTCGCGGTGCTCGGGGCGTTACGTGGGCCGATCGACAGAATGGTCACCCTCGTCTCGTCGCGCGAGTCGCCATTCGGGCGCTTTCGCGCGGTGTTCGCCCGCATCGAAGCGGCAGAATTTCGCGCGGCGCCTCTGAAGAAAGCGGTCGAGAGCCTACGCGGCGACCCGCCGGCTTCACGCGAGATCGCAAACCTCGAACGCGTGATCGGCTTCGCGGACGTCCGGCACAACGCGATCATCCACATCGTGTTGAACCTGGCGTTCTTGTACGACGTCTGGGTGGCGCTCGCGCTCGAACGCTGGCGAACGCGCTCGGGGAAACGCGCCCGGCCCTGGCTCGCCGCCGTGGGCGAGATGGAGGCGCTGGCCAGCATCGCGACCTACGCCGGTGAGCATCCGAGCTTCTGTTGGCCCGAGGTCGAAGCAGGGCCCGCGCGTCTCGAAGCCGAGGCGCTCGGCCACCCTCTGATTCCAGGCAGCGCTCGCGTGACCAACGACGTCAATTTGCCCGAGCAGGGCCGCGCGCTGCTCATCACCGGCTCCAACATGTCCGGCAAGAGCACCTATTTACGGTCGCTCGGTCTGCTCGCGGTGATGGCGAACGCAGGTCTCCCGGTGTGCGCCAAACGCGCGTCGCTGACGCCGCTCGCCGCGTGGACCAGCATGCGTATCAGCGACGATCTGAGCGGCGGCATGAGCCACTTCTACGCCGAGCTCATGCGCCTGCGCGCGATCGTCGATGCGTCTCGCAGCGGGCAGACGGTGCTGTTCTTGCTCGACGAAATTCTGCACGGCACCAATTCGCGCGAGCGAACGATCGGCGCGCGTGGTGTGGTTCACGACCTCGTGCGTGGGGGTGCGATAGGTGGCGTCTCGACGCACGACTTTGCGCTGGTCGCGATCGCCGAAGAAAGTGAAGGCCGCATCGACACGGTCCACTTCTCGGATCGCATCGAGCATGGGCAAATGGTGTTCGACTACAAGCTGAAGACCGGCGTGGTGCAGTCCACAAATGCGATTCGGTTGATGAAGGCCGTGGGCATCGACGTCGACTACGGTGTCTGAGCTCGTCGAATTCGAGCTGAAAGCTTGACTACGGCGGTGGTGGTGCTTTTATCGGCCGCATGGTGGGTCGCTTCGCTTCCGGGGTTGGGCTTCTGTGCGTGCTGGTGTCGCCGGCATGTGGCGGCATTGGAGCAGGTGACTACGCAATTTATCGCGTGGCGACGCGTCAAGCGGTCGTCAGCGGCGATTGCTCGAACGACGACAACGACTCGAGCAGCCTGCTGAGCTCGTCGTCGTACGTGCTGTACGTCGCCGGCGGCGAATCCGACACTCCGCTGCTCGATCTCGACGGCATCGTGCTCGCTGGCGTCGAAATCGATGACGGCTACGACTTCAGCGGTGAGCAGGTCGATCGCGAAGAGTTCGGCGGTCAGACAATCACCGATTCGGACCACGACGGCATCGACGACTCCGCTGATCCGGAGGTCGATGCCGACCAAGATGGAATGGACGATAAGCTCGACGACCCGGAGGTAGACGTCGATGGCGACCTGTTCGACGACCGTTTTGCAGACGATCTCGTGGACGCGAACGGCGACGGTGTCGACGACAACATCGTGTCGCTCGACGGCGACACCCTCGTCACGACACTCAAGATCGCCGTTCAGATGACCATCGATGGGCAAACGACCAGCGGCACCATCAGCATCACCACCCAGAGCGCGTGTGACGGCGAGTGCAACAACTTCGAGGGCTCGTCGTGCACGGCCACCAGCAACTTCGTCGGCGTCGAGCTGGAAGACGCCGTTGTCGACGTTCCCAATTGATCTCGAGGCATGAAATGAAGAAGGCACTGGCGCTGTTGGTGGCCCCGCTCTTGGCAGTCGGTTGTGGTGGTTTCGGCCCGGGCGACTACCAGCTCTACCGGGTCGCAGCGAGCGAGGCGTCGTTGAGCGAGAGCTGCAACGCGGACAACGAAGGCGATACCAACACGGTGCGCAACGGCAGCACCGTCATGCTCTTCTTCAGCGGGGGCGAGTCGGAGAGCGCTTTTCTCGACATCGGCGGATCGGTGCTCGAGGGCGCCGAGACAGAAGAAGGCTACGATTTCGACGGCAAGGTAATCGACATCGAAGAGCAGGGCCCTGCCACCATCACCTCGCGCCTCGACATCAAGGTGAGTCTCGTGTTCGACGGCGACACCGTCAACCTGACGTCCACCGCCACCAACGCGGTGACCTGTAGTGGAGAGTGCACGGGCTTCGATCCGGCGACCTGCACCGCGACCGCGCAAGGGGTCGGCGTCGAGGTCGACGAATCCGTCAGTGTTCCGATCGGCAACGGCGGACCCTGATCGAGTCCGCCAGCCGGGCTTTGTGGCCTTACTCGGCGACCGGGGCGTCGCGCTCGTCGACGCTCTTCTTGTTGTCGGCCTCGATGCCCTTCTTCACCTGCTCGATGGCGTCTTTGGTGAGCTTCGCCGCTGCTGCGCGATGCCCGCCCTTGTCATGCGTCGCTTTCTCCAGCTGATCTTTCGCGTCGTTCAAGTTCTTCAGCGCCGAGACCATGTGAGGTTGCGGCTCCGCTTGGGCCTCGAGGATGGCGTTGCCCGCCGTAAAGGCGCAGAACCCTGCGAGTACGAGCGTGGACGTCTTCCAAAGCGTAATGGCTTTCATGTTGTTTCTCCGAAGCGCCTTGCTTGGCGCGCCCTCCCTCGTAGACACACAACGTGCCACGAAGGTGAAATCGGGTTTGTACAGAGATCACCGCGATCTTCGCCGATATTTTAGCAGCAGTGCGGAGCAAAGGTGCGCGAGTGCGGAGCCGCTACCGCACGTCTACGCCCTCGCTGCAGTGCGCGCAGTGGCGATGGCAGCGAGCGCAACGGAGCGCAGCTCGAACAGCTCGCGTAGCTCGTCGCCGGGCCTCGCCATGCGCATCGTGCGGCGAAGACTCTCCAGGTGCTCGAGCCAATGTAGCGCGGCGACTGGCGACGCCAGGATGACGGCCGTGGCTGCCATCGCTCGACTCCGCGACTTTGCCAGACTCCACGCGCCGGCGATCAAGAGACCTGCCCACACTGGATAGGCCACGAGGCCCGTGCCGAGCTTGAGGGTCGAGTGTTGATCGACCTCGTCGGTGCGCGCCGCGACGAGACGCGGCAACTGATACGGAATGAAGTAAAGCACCACACCGACTGGGAACAACGGCAGGGCCAACCAGCGTAGAAGCTCGATCGCGGGCGTGCGCGCTTCACGCGGCGTGTTGCCAGCGACTTGATCGTCGCCCAGCCGCAGCTTCTCGAGCGATTCGAAATAGTGGTTCACGGTGCGAGTCACTTCGGCGATCTGCTCTGGCGCGCTGCCTTGCAGCGTGTCGCGTGCGTGTTCGACACCTTGGGCGAGCGCGACCGCTTCGGCGAAGGAGATGTCGCCTCGCTCGTTGCGCAAGAGCTCTGCCACGCGCAACACCAGGCGCCGCTCTTCCCAAGTTCTACCCTCGGTTACCAGGTCGGCGAGATCCGAGCGCATGGTGCTGGTGACGTCTTCGATTGGGTCACCTGGCACCTCATCGAGCCGGCGAGGTGGGCCATAGGCGACCACTGCCCTCGAGCGAAATTTGTGGCGCGAATCGAACTCGAGCCCAACAGCCTGAAACGTGAGATCGCGAGCGCCCAGCACGCGCGCGCGGTCGAGCATGCGGGCCGCGCCCGTCTTCAGGCGAATCATGTGCGGCTCGTTGTGGCTGGTGCCTTCGGGGAACACGAGCACGTTGCCGCCGTTCGCCAGGTGCCGCGCGATCTTGTCGAACATCTCGTCGTTTGCGGCGGCCGGCTTGTTGGCGTCGTCGCTGCGCCGTTGAATCGGCACTGCGTCTGCCAAGTCGAGCAGCCACTTGAGGCCCGGGATCTTCCACAAGGTGCTCTTGCCGAGCGGCGAGATGTCACACGGCGCGTGGGTCAGCACCAAGATCGGGTCGATCAGCGCATTTGCATGGTTGGCCACGAATACGCGCCCCCCCGTGGTGGCGGCGGGGCGCTCGCCGACGACCTCGATGCCGCTGAAGTACACGCGCAAGAGGGCTCGAAAGCCTGCTCGCAAGGTTCGCTTCAAAGGCCGCACGCAACGAGGGTACCCTTTCTTCTCGATGAGCGCAGGTCTCGCCCGCGTCGTGTGCACTGCCCTTGTCTGCGGCGTAGCGTCTGCATGTTCGCCCGCGTCGACCACCGGCCCAGCCGTGCCGCAGAAGGCCGCGCTGGCAGACGACCTGCGCACCATCGCCGAGGGGCCCTGCGCGAAGCTTTCGGTGGAAGCCGCCGGCGAGCGGCGCTTCATCGTGTATGGCGACACTGGCTACGAGCTGGCTGATTGGGCCGCGGGCGAGCAGCTCGCGGCAGCGCAGTCGTTGGTCGAGATCACGACGGCCGGCGTGGTCCGCAACCGGCTGATGCTGGAGGGGCTGCCCGCCGACGGCCGCGGCTATGTGCCTGCGTCTCTCGAGCTGGGTGTCGACTCGATCGGTGTGCCCTGGCTTTCTAGCATCGACACCCGTTATGCGCCGCGAGGCACCGGTGCGCTGTTCGAGCGAACGTCGCGTTCCTATTCACACCGGGGCGGCGCATGGCAGCCGCTGGCAGAAGGGGCCGCGCTCGACCTCGGTCCGGGCTCGCTGCCAGACGTGCCGACGGCCGAGGCTTGTGAGAGCCAGACGCTGAAGTTCGTAGCGCTGTCGCACGCGTTTGCCCGCGACGGTGGCGTCTTCATCGCCGGCCGCTGCCAAGACGCGAGCCACATCGCCTATGCCGACACCACGCTGGTGGTGGCGCACGCGCGCAAAGGTGCCAAAGAGTGGGAGCTCGCGCGTCTACCTCGCACCAGTCGCCTGGATGGCATCGTGAATGTGGCGCTGTTCGCTCACCGCGCCGATGACGCCTGGCTGACTGCTTTCGAGCCGTACGCCAACACCAATGGCAGACCGAGCTATCTCGTGCGCTTCGATGGATCACAATGGCGCGAGGTGGAGCTCGACATCGATGAAGGGCTGATGAGTGTGGCGGGCGACGCTGAAGGCAACGTGTACTTTGCGGCGGGGCGCGGGCTCTACCGCAGAAGCAGCGCCGGAGTCGTCGAACGCATACCACTGCCACCACTTCGTTTCACCAACGCGCAGCCCGAGCTCCACGTGCGCAGAGTCAGCGCCTTTTCGTCGGGAGAGCTCTGGGTCGAAGCCGGCTATCGAGTGACCAGGCCCACAGGCGAGCGGGGGGAGCCAGCCAGCGGCTGGGCGTCGGTGCTGTTCTCGAATCGCGTACTCCCACTGCCGCTCTACTGTGACGCAAGGGAGATGGCCTTCGACGCATTGGTGGAGATCGAGGGTTCGAGCCCGTGAGCCTGCGCTGCCTGCTTGGTTTGGCTTCTGGCGTGGCCTTGCTGCTCGTGGGCGCAGAAGCGCACGCTTTTTTCCCTGAGCGTTACATCGTGTGTCGCGCCAATGAACCGGCCGGCGCAGCACCCGCGCCCGAGAAGCCCAAGCTGCCCGAGAACGAGCCGCTACCGAGACGCAAGCGGCCGCTGCCCCTCGAGGTCGCCCCGCTCGAGGTCGCCGACGTCAGCACGCAAGATCCCATCCCAAGCGGGCATCGCGACCGACAGCTCGACCCGCCGCCACGTGTGGTGGTGATGCGCGAGGCGAGCAACGACTTTCGGTGTATCGGCATCCCCCGAGGCAAGGCCGGCATTTTGCGGGTGGTCGGCGCACCACCCGGTGCGAAATTCGCGCGGCACCAGCACCCCGATTCGTGGATCGAGGACAACGTGGATGCAGCGGCAGCCTTCGATTTACGCGAGGCAGTGCCGCTTCTCAGAAGAACACTCGAGCGGCCGATATCCAGCTCGCTTTTGCCATGGGCAAAGTTCGGGCGCATCCGCTTGCAGACGGCAGCCGCGCGTGGTCTGGCGGACTTCAACGAAACGTCCAGTGTGCCGCTGGTTTTGGCGCTTGCCCGAGGACGAGAGAACGAGGATGTGCACGGCGCCTATCGCGACTCGCTCGCCGCGCTGGCTCGCCTCGACAAAGTCGTGGCGCACGATTATGCGGTCGAAGCGCTCGGTCGCTTGGGCGCAGGCGCTGAGCTGGGCACGCGCGAGACCAATCGGCTGGTCGAGCTCTTGCCATTGATCACGCGAGAAGATCCGAAGGCGCGCGCGGCCCTCGAAACGGTCAGCAAGCGCCTCGATCCGAAAGGCAGCGGCGGCGGCTTTCAATCATGTCGTGTTTACGCGGCGCGAATTCGCGCTGGTGACGTCGCGATTCGCGATGGCTTTCGCAAGGAGCTGTCGGTCGATCTGGTCACCAACCGCGCCACCGTTTGTTACAGCGAAACGATGGAGGCGGCGTTCCTCGGAAGAGACGCGAGCGAGGTGCCCACGCTGCTCTATCGCCATCGCTACGAAGCGCTCTTGTCGTTCGTCAAGGACACGCAGCGATCGAGATCCACAGACCCCGCGGTCTTGGCAGCTCTATCGTCGATTCGAGCCTGGCTCGACAAACGCAAGACGGATCCCGATGTTGCCCTCGATCGCAGTGATCGACGCTTTCAAGCCGAGACGCGCGCGCTACATCTGGCGATCGCAGCCGCGCTCGGGGACAAGCTCTCCGAGCGAGCACTGTTCGAGCTGGTCGCGGACCCGAAGGACGATGGCACCGCGCCTTGGGTCGCGGCCGCCGCCGCGATGGACCTCGACCTCGCGGGAGCCGCAGACCACGCCGTGAAGCGCGTGCAGCTGGCGCTGACGCAGCACACGACTCGCCACAAGCGCGACTCTTGGCCCGAGCGCGGACGTGTGCACGTCACCGAGCACGTGGAGGTGATCGATCGGCTGGCAGCGCGTGACGATGGGCGATTCGTACTGGGGCTCTTGGATCGCCACGCGTTCGTGCGGGAAGCGACCGTGCACTGGCTGGCACGAAAGCGTCCGAAGGGCGCTTGCAAGCTGGTGACCGACAATGCGCGAGGCGCAGAAGAGCGCGCAGTGCAGGATGCATTCTGGGCGCTGTCGGTGCTCGGCGAGAGCTGTCACGCGAGCTTCAGGGAGCGGTTCGAAGATCAGCGCGAGCCGGCGGCGGTCCGAGGGATGGCCCTGGAGGCGCTGGCGATGTTGAAAGATGCCACGATCGCCGCTCCCGTCGCCCGCAAGAGCAAAGCCGACGACATACGGCCGGCCCGGGAGCGCGCCGCAATCATTCTTCATTCTCCCGAGTGAAAGCGCTGCTACACCTCAGCCGATGACGTCGGAGCCGACAACGCCTGCGCCGGAATCTCCGGACGCATCGGCGTCCGAGCTGTCGACGCCGATGCGTCGGCTGATCTTGGTGGGCGTGGTAGTCACCACCTTGGTGGGCGCTTTGGGTACGGGGTTCTTGCCGTACTTGATGGTGCGCCATCCGCTGCTCTTGCTGCTCACGTCCGCAGACGGCCGCAATCTCGTGCTGGTCGCGTCGCAGCTGGACCTGCCGGTCGTGCTGGCGGTGGCGGTACCTCGCCGCGTTCTGGCGATGCTCGTTACGTATGGCGTGGGTCGCCTGTATGGGCGCGCGATGCTCGAGTGGTCGCAACGCAAGATGCCGCGGCTCGGCAAAGTCGCGACTGCCTTCGAGGGCCTATTTCTTCGCTATAGCCGCTTGGTGCTGGTGCTCTGGCCCACCTACATGAGCGCGGCGCTGGCCGGCGTAAGCCGAACTCCGATCCGAGCCTTTCTGCCGTTCATGGTGCTTGGGCAGGTGGGCTACGTCGTGCTCTCGTTTTACATCGGTGACTCCATCTCCGGCGTCACCGATACGATCAGCGCCTTCTTCTCGAAGTACCTGTGGCAAGCGACGGTGGTTTTCGCCGGCGCTGTCGCAACACAACAGCTCGTTTCCTATTGGCGTCGGCGCAGGGCTGCTGACATCGCCAGCTGAGGGGGCCGGGCGGGCTGCTGGCGCTGGCGCTGGCGGGCGTCAGGCTGCGAGTGACGGCCGTCGGCTGGGCGCGGTGCTGCTCGGCCGAGCGTGGCGTGGCGTGGCGTGGCGTGGAAGGGCGCGGCGATTTCCGAAAAGCAGAAATCCTGGGCCACATCGGGTGGGTATGGGGTTTTGATTTCCGCTTTTCGGAAGCGACGACCTCAGCGCGTGCCTCGCGAGCCGCGTCGGCGTTCGCGCACGGCATTGTTGAGGCCGTCGATCTGCTTCAGTGGAGCTTGATCTAGCGCGGCACCGGCGGCACCACGACTTCGTTGATGGTCTGTACGCTGGCACCCGCGGGGTAAGCGTAGGAGACGTATTGGCTGTAGCCCGGGGTTCCGCTGCCGCCAGTCGCCTCCGTGCCCCAACCCCAGATGGTCAGCCCGAAGGGCACGTCGCTGAAGGCGCGGTTTTGCCCGTTGTCGCAGCCGTTTTGACCTTGAAACACGCCGGTCGACAGGTCTGCGCGGACGAACTCGTACTTGTCTCCGCTGCCGATCGGGGCCCAGCCGCTGAGCACACCAGAGCACTCGAGTGTGACGTCGGCGAAGCCATTGGCGCCTTTGCTGCGAATGAACACCAAGTTGGTCTCCGGATAGGTCGGGTCGGTGAAGAAGGTGTAGTCGCGCAGGTATTGCGCCGAAGGGATCACGTTGACGAACTCGGGGTCGCCGCGAAGCTGAAAGCCCGCGCCACCCGTCATGTAGGCAGCCACGTAGAAGGGGTGATCCGCGTCCTGGCTCTTCACGACGAAGGGCGTCGTCGAGCGCACTTCGAAGCTTTGGCCGCGACCGACAGTGGTCAGCGCGCCAGTGGGCGGTGCCGGCTCCCAGCTGAGCTCGGTGCCGTCGATGGCACCTGTGATGCGCACGGGCGGCTGCTCTTCTACCCCGTCGACGCGGTTGCGATAGCGCACCGAGACGTATTCGCTGCCCAGCGCGCGCACCGGCGGGATCTGCTCGTGCGCGGCGTCGCACGCGTAGTCGTCGATGTTGATGCAGCCTTGCTCGCCCCACACGCCGACTGGTTTGTCTGCGCTGATCACGCTGCCGAGCAAGTCTTCTTGTTGCTCGAAGCGCAGCACCTGCCCGCGCGAGAGCGGATAGGTCTGCGGCACATTGGCGGGGCCGGCGGCGATGCCTGTGCCCCCGGCGACTGCGACTGTCGGCAGCAGCGTCACGGTCGTGCCGTCTTCAGCGCCGACGATTGCCAGCGTGGGGTTCAGCGTGTTGTTCCCGAAGGGGCGTGGCGTGATCGCGATGTAGTTGGTGTCCCAGGTAGAGGTCGGCAAGAGCAGGCTTGCATCGCTGATCTCGCTGGAGCCACCCCCGAATGGGATGATGTCGTAAGCAACGACGGGCGCGCTGGTGAACACGCGCAACGCTTCGCCTAAGTTGTTGGTGCCTGCGATGCCGTCTGTCCAGGCGCCGGCCAATGCGTCCGTCTCGGCGGCGGGCATCGGGCAGGAGATGCCGAGGCCGCCCTGACCGTCGCGCAAGAACACGATGGCGACTTCGTTCGGCGGCAGCTCGCCGCCCACGCCGAGCGGCGTGAACGTCAGATCGACGCCAGTGCCAGTCGGCAGGTAGGCGTACTTCGACAGATCGATGGTCGAGCCGTTCGCGTCACCCGAGATAGTCACCGGCGCGTTCCAGGTATTGGCGATGAACATCGCATGACAGCCGCGGCCGAACAGCGTGAGCGGGTTGTGTGCGTAGTAGTCGCAACCGATGCTGCTCTTGTTGGCGATGGCGGCGTCGCACGCGGGAATGCAGCTCGCTTCGGCGCAGCCCTGGTCGGGCGGGCAAGTCGACTGGACCACGCCATTGCAGTCGACCACTGAATGCAGATCGCCCGAACAGCTCAGCCCACACGCGCCATTGCCCCCGCTGCCGCCGGCCTGAAAAGGCCCGGTCGAGCCGCCGTCGCCGCCCTGGCCGTTGCCGCCCTGATTGTTGGCGCCCTGGTTGCCGCCACCTTCTGGCTCGGTGCCGGGGCTACAGCTGCAGCCTGCAAACAGTGCGGAGAAGGAGAGCGCAAGAAGCGGAACGAGGTAGCTGAAGCGCATCGTCGGAGGCTATCACGCTGCTTTCGGAGGCCGAGGCGAATTGCGGCGCAAGTCTGCTCGCCGGAGAGGCCTTCCAAATCGCGCAGCACCAATACTTCACGATACGGTCGCTCGAGCGACGCAATAGCGGCGTGCACCGATCGCACGAGCTCCCAGCGTTCGAGGGCTTGCTGGGCATCGAGCTCGGCCGCGGGCAGCTCGTCTGCGTCGTCGACGCGTGCGCCCAGCGCGCGGCGCTCACGAATGAGAGGTCGCAGCATGCGGAGGCACGCGTTCCGCGCGACACTCAGTAGCCAGGAGAGCGCGCTCGGGTCGCGCACCACGTCGGGCCGGGTGGCGAGCTTGGTGAATGCTTCTTGTACGGCGTCGTCGGCGTCGAATCGGTTGCGGCACACGCGCACTCCGAAGCGGTACACGCGGTCATGATAGTGCGCACGAGCACAGTCAGCGCGGCGTCGTCTCCGCGCTCGGCCAACAGGGCGCTGTGCGCAACAGAAGCGGCAGCGGCGAGATCACGGCGCAGCTGAACATGGCCAGGGCTGCCAAGCCGCGGAAAACTCGATCGACGTTGCCGACGTTGCGTTTCATGGCTGGAGAAGCCTCGTCGGGCGCGAAAGGATTCGAGGAAACGCTGGTGGCCGACGTTTTCCTGCGCTGCACCGCGAAAGCGGCGTCGGTGATAACGTCAGGGCATGACAGCTGCGGGGCTTCGTGTGCGATCGCTCGGGGTGGTGGGCGTCGCGTTGTGGGCGAGCCTCGTGTTTGCGTGCAGCGACCCGCCCCCGCCCGAGCCTCCGCCGCAGCCTGCGCGACCCGCGTGCAACGGCATGCTGCAGACGACGTGCTTGCCGCCGATGTTGATCCCGCCGGGGGCGTGCCTCCCCGCTGCGCAAGTGGGCGGCCAATGCACTGGGATGTATGCGCTCAGCGAAGGGACGCTCGGGCCGGCAGGCTGCTGCTACTCGGTGTGCGTCGGCATCCCGGGGCAGTGCGGGCCGGGTGGCCAGCCGGGGCAGCCTGGCATGCAAGGCCAGCAGCCGGGGTATTCGCAGCCTGGTTACTCGCAGCCGGGGCGTTGAGTGGTTGCGGCAATGCTGCCGGCTGTGCGGGTGCGCCGGGATGGGGGCGGCGCACCTTGCGGCGAGGGTACTGGCTAGGGTAGGCCTCAGGGTGCGTGCTGGTCGCTGTTTGCAGCTGACGGCGCTGTAGCGGCGCACCTTGCGGGGGAGGGTATTGGCTAGGGTGGGCCTCAGGGTGCGCGCTGGGCGCTGTTTGCAGCTGACGGGGCGTAGCGGCGCACCTTGCGGCGGAGGGTGCTGGCTAGGGTGCGCCTCAGGGTGCGCGCTGCCTGCTTCACGCAGATCGCACCCGCATAGCAAGACCGGATCGCAGCGCGAGCTGGCGCTGGATGGCGGTGACCAATCGACGCTCGGGGCTGCGCTGTCGAAGTCGCCGCACCGAAGCGGCGGCGATGCCGAGCAAGGGTCCAACTTCGCGAGCAGGCGCGTCGACTGCGTGCGCGGCTGCGAGCCGCCCGGCCTCGCTCGAGAGGCAACGGGTCAGCGTGCCGAGCCCGCTTGCCGCGAGCGTCGCCTCCAGCAGCAAGGCGATCGGCGGCGGGTCGGTGGTGGCAATGTCAAGGGCGGCAATGTCGAGGGCGCCCAGCTGTAGCAGCGCGGCGCGACTCAAGCGCGGCAAGGCCGCGAAGAACTGGCGGCTGGTGGGCTCATCGAGCACGCGCAGCCCGACCAGGTCGACGAGGCTGCTCGCGTCGTGCGTCGGGTCGGCGTCGATGCC
>Ga0209181_10001599_pt1 | contig 39142 bp, 24 predicted proteins | sample MAT05_FD_187208 | JGI IMG/M metagenome (GOLD analysis project Ga0209181, IMG submission 187208) | Freshwater microbial communities from Lake Fryxell liftoff mats and glacier meltwater in Antarctica - MAT-05 (SPAdes) (version 2) | ecosystem: Environmental > Aquatic > Freshwater > Ice > Liftoff... | reverse complement strand
TTAGTCATTTGATGCCACCCTTTGTTCCATCATACGGCCGCTATTTTTCTTTAAATAGCCCCACTATTCGCAGAAAAATAGTGTTGTCTGATGAAAAAATGGTTGACCTAAAATGACTAAGTTATTATTTGCCCGTTCCTAACCATCCTGTCCATCCCAGTTTACCACAAAATCGTGTACAACGCCACGATCACCCCGGTCACGATCAGTGCACCCACGGTGAAGCCAGGGGAGGTACGGAACATGGAACTGTCTATCTCCAGGCCCTTCGGATTGTCGCGGCCTTTGAGTTCGGTGATGCTCATCACGTACATCACGATCACGCAGATCAGGAAGACAAATCCCATGCGGTCAATGAACGGGATTTCGTACACGCCGTCGCTGTTCTGTTTTGAAAAACCAGTGGAGGCGAGGAACGACAAATCCATGATTTTCGGCAGGAATTTGAAGAACACCGACAGGATAAAACCGCCAATAGTGGCAAAGAGCGCGGCGCTCGAAGTTGTTTTTTTCCAGAAAAAACCCAGCAGGAACATGGCGAAAATACCCGGCGATACAAAGCCGGTGTACTCCTGTATATATTGGAAGCCGCCTTTTTTATCAATGCCCATAAACGGTGCGATCAGCACGGCCACGGCCATTGCCACCCACACAGCCCTCCGGCCGATGAACACCAACTTTTCCTCGCTGGCATCCGGGTTGATTTTTTTCTTGTAGATATCAAGCGCAAAAATAGTCGAGATGGAGTTGGCTTTGCCTGCCAGCGAGGCCACGATAGCGGCGGTCAGGGCAGCGAATGCCAGTCCTTTCATACCAATGGGCAGCAATTGCAGCAGGATGGGGTAAGCGCGGTCGGGATTGACCTCGCCATCCTGCATCATCTCTGTTTGGAACATTCCCTGCTGGTGCAGCACGTATGCCGCAATGCCCGGCAAGCACACGATGACCGGCATGAGGAGTTTCAAAAAAGCGGCAAACAAAATACCGCTCCGGGCCGTGTTGAGGTCGGCGCCCAGTGCGCGTTGGGTGATGTATTGATTGCAACCCCAGTAATTGAGGTTGACGATCCACATACCGCCAATGAGAATACTCAGCCCCGGCAAGTCCATATAATTTGGATTGTTGCGGTCGAAAATCATGTGGAAGTGGTCGTCGGCATGTTGCATGGTCAGATTGAAACCTGCCAATGCGCCATCTGACCCAAACTTGTCAGCCACCATATCGAATGCCAGGTAAGTAGTCATCAGACCGCCGATGATTAGCACCAACACCTGAATAACGTCTGTATAACCGATCACTTTCATGCCCCCAAGGGTGATAACGATTGCAAAAACCGCCAGTCCCGCCATACAACCTGTGATGCTCAGCCCACTGATACCGCTCACAGCAATGGCGCCCAGGTAAAGGATCGAAGTGAGGTTCACCACCACATACAGTAACAGCCAGAAAATAGCCATCACTGTACTCACCGTATCGTTGTAGCGACGGCTGAGGAACTGTGGCATGGTGTAGATCTTGTTTTTCAGGTAGACCGGGATGAAAAATATCGCCACGATGAGGAGCGTAGCCGCTGCCATCCATTCATAAGTAGCGATGGCGATACCCATTTTGAAACCTGAACCGGACATTCCGATGAACTGCTCCGCGCTGATATTCGACGCGATGAGCGATGCGCCGATGGCCCACCAGGTGAGCGAACCTTCCGCCAAAAAGAAATCAGTGGCACTGGCTTCCGCTTTTTTCTTCCGCTGGTAGATCCAATAGCCGTAGCCCGATACGATCAGGAAGTAAATCAGAAAAACAATGTAATCTAAATTGCCCATGCGATTTCAGAATGAGTTTGAATTGTGTGAAACAGTTAGCGAAACAAAAATGGGGGTACGGTTAAGGGGGCCCAAATATATAGCAAGCTACCAAGTTGGGCAGGTTGGGAAAAATAAAATTCATTTTCGGGCAGGGCTTGCACAGTTGGAGGAAAAAGCCTTTTCTTTGCACCCGCTTTAAGTATTAAGGTTTCCTGGCCGAGCGGTTAGGCACAGCTCTGCAAAAGCTGCTACAGCGGTTCGAATCCGCTGGAAACCTCCACAAAAGGCTGGTCATTTGCGCAAGCAGGTGGTCAGCCTTTTTGATTTTAAGGTATTAATTACCTCGCAGAGTTCATCGGGACGTTCGCACTGGTTTTTTGCGGAACGGGCGCAATCATCATCAATCAGGAAACAATATGGTGTGATTTGGCACGTCGGCATTGCAGCAACTTTTGGCTTAATCGTCATGTGTATGATTTACACCTTCGGCGAAATATCGGGCGCACAATTCAACACCGCCGTGACCATCGGTTTTGCCATTGCGGGCAAGTTTGACAAAAAAGTATAATTTTGGAGCAAATGCAACTATCTTCCCTGAGTTGTTGACAGGCGCAACCTTGCGTTAGGAACGCGGCACCAATAACTTAGTCATTTGATGCCACCCTTTGGTCCATCATACGGCCGCTATTTTTCTTTAAATAGCCCCACTATTCGCAGAAAGACAGTGTTGTCTGATGAAAAAATGGTTGACCTAAAATGACTAAGTTATTGGTGCCGCGTTCCTTAGCACAATTGCGCTATTTTTGTCGCCGCACTTGCTCAACTGCTCACCTCTCTTTTCATTGCCCATGTCTGCTTTCTGCCTCAAAGACGTCATCCTCCGCGAAAAAGAACAATTGCGCCTGCGGCGCAAAAAACTCGGCATCGAGCATGGCTCACCCGAGCAGGAAAACTGGTTTGGCATCGCGCTGTCGGGTGGCGGCATTCGGTCAGCCACGATCAATTTGGGGATTCTCAAGACACTCAACAAATTCGGCATTTTGCAAAAAGCAGATTACCTGAGTTCGGTGTCGGGCGGGGGTTATACGCAGTCCTATGTGCAGGGGACGGCCAAAAAGGAAGGTGATTTTGCCAAACTATTTACCCCGGAGCAGATTGATGCGATGCGTCAGCATGGCGAGTACCTCATTCCTGGCAAAGGGAACGGCAAGCGGTTCAACACGTTCCTGCTGGCGGTGGCTTTTTTAGTGAGTTGGGTGATGAGCCTGATCAGTCCGCTGCTGGTGGGTGGTCTGATCTACCACATTTACCTGATCATCACCGGTTTATTGGGAAAGCAACCGTTTGGGCGGCTCAATTTTTTGCAGGGCAGCGATTTCAGTTGGTGGTGCTCTGTACTGGTGGGGGGGCTGCTGCTGGTGCATTTTATGGCGAACATCGTGCTGAATTTCAACCTCGGCGTCTCCAAAATTTTCAACCGCATAGAATCCATGGTTGTCGTGGCGGCTATGGGGTTGTATGCCTGGATCGTGTTCACAGGTTTTCAAGGGTCGGAATATCTGACGACTGGCGAAATTACAGACTACACCATTAATGCGGTGCTGCTGTTCATCCTCGGCTACTTCACCAACCCCAATGCGCTGAGTTTTCACCGCTTCTACCGCAAACAGTTGGCCGACTTGTTCCTGCGTTTCTCCGGTTCTTACGACAACATGGCCTTGAAGGATGTTTTTAGTGCAGAATCTGAAAAGAAAGAAGATTACCTCGCGCCTTATCCGCTCATCAATACCTGCCTCAACCTGCTCAATGTCGGGGGCGATGATGTATTCAAAGGTACCAAAACGAGCGACTACTACTTGCTTAGCCCGCTGTTCTGTGGGTCCAAATTGGTAGGTTATGTTCCTACCGACCGCTATTGGGACTACCAGCGTATGACACTCCCGGCGGCGGTCACGATTTCAGCGGCAGCCGTCAATCCGGGTATGGGGATGTACTCCAACAAGATGTTGAGCGTCCTGATGACGGTGTTCAACGCCCGCCTCGGCTTCTGGATTTCCAATCCGCGAATTCTGGAGCAAATGCGCGCGTTGGTGTGGTGGCCCGCCTATTTTTTCCGCGAATTGCTGGGCTATATCGGCTCCAACAACAAGATGATCAACATCAGCGACGGCGGGCACATCGAAAACCTGGGGGTGTACGAACTACTGCGCCGCGGTTGCCGCCTGATCGTTGCGGTAGATGCAGGGGAAGACAAATTGTACGCTTTTTTCGACCTCAACAACCTCATTATCCGGGCGCGCAACGAACTTGGACTCGAGATTCGTTTCCGCGCCGATGAACAACCGGAGGATCTGATCCGGCCGCGGCCATCGCAGGTGTATTCAAAAAAACGCTGGGCAGTAGCCGATATTTATCAGTGGTGGGACGATCAAAAAGTGATAGATCCGGCCACGCAACTGGACGTCTCACAAGTAGTCAACTTCGACGAGCCGCGCAAAATCGGCACGTTCGTCTATGTCAAATCCTCGGTGCTGGCCCCCACTGGCAAACCAGTGCTTTCAGAATCGGAGGACCGCCTGAAGTTTGGAACTTACAAGTACAAAATCTACCACCCCGACTTTCCGCACGAACCTACGAGCGACCAATTCTTTGATGAAATTCAATGGGAGGCCTACTATCAACTGGGTCAATACCTCGGCGCTGATTTGTTGGGAATCAATGATTTAAGCCAATACGAGGGTGATTCCGCTCCGGAAATTTCTGTGGAACAGTTGATCGCCTGGTTCGATCATCAGGACAACCCGCTCCTGATGCCGCTGCGTTTGCGTTCCAGGGCTTTCGTCCAGGAGCCGCCTACCTCGGGAAGTGCCGATGAAAGCGAATTTGAAAGCGTTAAAAAAGCGCCGGACATTCCTGTTCCGCTTCCGCAAGAAGAGGTGAAATACAAAATGTAAGCTCCGGACTCAACAAGCAATCTTGTCCACGCGCCGTCCATGCCGCCCGCCCTCGAAAGCGGTGCTGATGAAAATTCGTACCATGGCCTGCGCCATGATTTCCGGCACAAAACGCGCCGGAAGCGCAATTACGTTGGCATCGTTGTGTTGCCGGGAAAGCAGCGCAATCTCCTCCGTCCAGCAGAGGGCACAGCGGATCTGCTGGTGCTTGTTGGCCGTGATCGCCACGCCGTTGCCGCTGCCGCAGAGCAACACGCCCCGGTCAGCCTGGCCGCTTTCCACCGCTTCCGCCACCGCGTGGGCAAAATCGGGGTAATCCACTGAATCGAGTGAGTGGGCACCAAAATCGAGCACCATGTGTCCTTGTGATTGGAGCATGGCCACGAGGCCGTCTTTGTATGGGAATCCGGCGTGGTCACAGCCGATAGCGACTTTCATGTGAGCGTGGTGATGTGTGAAAGTGAAAATTGGTCAGGCAAAGGTAGGCTTTTGCTGATTTCGGACAGGCAAACGTAACAGGTCCCCCTACTTTTGGCCTTTGCAAACTATTTTTATGAAAAAACTACTGCTTCCTCTTGTCGCTATGCTGTTCGCATGTGCGGCCCATAGCCAGAATAACTGGCGCGAAAAAGTGTCAATTGACGTCCTGGCAGCCTTTGATCGGGGCGAAAATGCCGATTTTATCGTTATTTTTAAGGAAAAAACAGATCTGCGGGATGCGCGCGATCTGGACAGCAAGTCTGCGCGGGCCCATTACGTTTTTTCAAAACTGCAAGCCACCGCAGCCCGCAGCCAGGCCAATGCCCTTCAAATACTCCGAAAACAGCCCGCAACAGCCAACAGCCTGTTCCTCGTGAATGCCATTTCCGTCGAACGCGGCTCCGTGGCACTGGCCCGCCAATTGGTCGCGCTGCCCGAAGTCAGCCGAATCGCGTCTGATCCCTGGACGCAATTGGACGGGCCGGTCAATATTTTCGACGACTCAAAAGGAGATCTGGATTCAAGAAACACGATCGAGTGGGGCGTGAATATGATCAATGCGCCGACGGTATGGAACCTCGGATACACGGGCCAGGGCATCACGGTCGGCGGTTCAGATACCGGATATGAATGGACGCACCCCGCTATCAAGCCGCATTACCGGGGCTGGAACAACGCCACCAGTTCAGCCGACCATGCCTACAACTGGCACGACGCGATTCATATCCCCAGTCCCCTCAACGGCGCCGACACCATCAACCCCTGTGGTTACAACTCCCGCCAACCTTGCGACGACAACAACCATGGCACCCATACGATGGGGACGATGACAGGCGACGACGGTCAGGGCAACCAGATCGGGGTCGCGCCCGGAGCCCGGTGGGTCGCTTGTCGCAACATGGAACGGGGCTGGGGCAAGCCGTCGAGTTACCTGGAATGCCTGCAATGGTTCATTGCACCCACCGATCTGGACGACCAGAATCCTGATCCCGATCGTGCACCACACGTCATCAACAACTCCTGGTATTGTTCCTACGAGGAGGGCTGCACGGATCTGACTGTCAATGAGTTGATGCGGATGGCCGTTGTTGCGCTGAAAGCATCCGGAATCGTGGTGGTGGTCAGCAACGGCAATTTCGGCAATCAATGCGGGACCACCAATGCGCCCCCTGCCTACTTTGAGGAAAGTTTTAGCATCGGTGCTACCCGAAGCGACGATACCATCGCCCGGTTCAGCAGCCGGGGCCCGGTGTTGATTGACACGAGTTTTCGCATCAAACCCAATGTGTCGGCGCCCGGTCAGAATGTCCGCTCTTGTGTCCGGGACAGCAGTTATGCCTCGTTCAGCGGGACCAGTATGGCAGGTCCACATGTGGCGGGATTGGTAGCATTGATATTGTCGGCGCGCCCCGCGCTGGCCGGCCACGTGGAAGTCATCGAAGACATCATCGAGCAGACGGCAATTCCCAAAATTGACACGGTAGATTGTGGCGGGGTGCCGGCAGCCAGTCGCCCCAATAACACGCACGGCTGGGGTCGGGTGGATGCGCTACAGGCGGTACAACTGGCTTTGACCGTTCCAACGACTTCGCCGCAACACGAGACTCTCTTGGTACACGTCGCGCCCAATCCCATACACGAGGAGGCTATTTTTGAACTGAAAAATATGGTGGGTAAAACGACGCTTGATGTGCAAGCGGCCAATGGTCAACTTGTTTTTTCAAAAACCTGGACGGCGCAATCGCAGGAACTGGTGCAGGTTTCGCTCAAGAATCAACCTGCCGGTGTATATTTCTATCATTTGCGGAGCGAAAACGGCAGTGCAGCAGGGCGGGTGGTGAAGAGGTAGTTTTTGGGGGAGTAGTTTTTGGGAAGTAATTTTTTGGGAAGTAATTTTTTGGGAAGTAATTTTTTGGGGAGTAATTTTTTGGGAAGTAATTTTTTGGGAAGTAATTTTTTGGGAAGTAATTTTTTGGGAAGTAATTTTTTGGGAAGTAATTTTTTGGGAAGTAATTTTTGGAGAAGTAATTTTTGGAGAAGTAATTTTCCTGCGGGTAATTTTTGGAGGGTAAGTATTAAATCGAATTTACCGCGAAGACCGCAAAATGCTTAAATACAAAACTTTGCGTACTTGGCGTTCTTCGCGGTGAGGTCTCCTTCCTTATTTGAGCATAAAAAAACGCACTGCGGGTTTATCCGGCAGTGCGTTTTTTATACTCAATTCATTCATCATTCATCATCAATTTCCTGCGACCACAATCTGATCCGTATAGACTTTGTCGCCCTGCTGCACCTGGATCAGGATAGTTCCTTTGGCGTATTCTGCCAGGTCGAATTGTTGGTTGTAGTTGCCGTCGAATGCATTGAGTTCCTCGCGGAAGAGTTGGCGACCGTTGAGGTCGAGTAAGGAAACGACGGTCGGGACTTGTTCGGCTTTGAACTCCACCGTTATCTGTCCCTGTGTAGGATTGGGATAGGTGCGGAAGGACTGAAGTTGAAGTTTGCGGTCCGTAGCAATGCGCTCTTCGGGTGCGATCGGGGCTGGTTTGGAGGCATCGCCTTCGCCCCGGTGAATGGTGATGACGCGGCTGGTGCGCATTTCTTTTTGCGCCTTGTCGTCCCAGTTCCAGGTGAAGAAGCGGCGGCTCTGGTTATCGCCCTCGTCGTCGGTTTCATTGATGATCACCTGAGTGGAGTTGTCTTTGCAGACTTTCAGGGTGGCTTCGAGGTTGCGTTTTTCCGCGCCGCGCAGGTACGCTACCTGCACTTTGTCGCCCGGATTGTATTTGGCAATTTCATTCCACAAGTCGCTCTGACCTTTCACTTTGGCGCCATTGATGCTCAGGATCAGATCGCCTTCAGCCATAGTAGCATCGCGGGCGGCAGATTCACTGGTAAAGTCGCTGATCTCTGCGCCTTGTTCATCGCCCCGCGTGTCGGATTCCGTGTACACGCCCAAACAGGCTTTTTTATCCTGGGTGTTGATGTCCCAGTTTTGGTTGTCGGTGTTGCTCCAGGTGTTCCAGTCCCACGACTTGTGCTCGCCCAGGGTGGCTTCGAGGGTGTTGCGCTTGCCATCGCGTTCGTAAGTGACGCGCAGTTTGTCGCCCGACTGGCTCTCGCTGATGATATCGCTGATGTCTTCCCAGTCACTAATATCCGCATCGTTGAGTTTGAAAATCACGTCGCCGTTGCGGAGGCCGGCTTTTTCGGCTGCGGAACTTTTGGTGATGTTTACTTTCACACCGGCTTCTTCTGCATCCTCATCGGTGTCCGAAACACCTAAAAATCCTTTTTTGGGTGGATTTGGATCGCTTTTGATCTCTTTGCGAGTCGTCAGTGTAGCTTCGGCGGTAGCGGTTTTTCCACTGCGCCGATAAGCGATGCGGACTTTTTCACCGGATTTGGCAGTGCTCATAAACCTGGTGAGATCGCTCCACTGGTTCACCTTCTGGTCGTTGAGGCTCAGGACGAGGTCGTTGGTTTTTAAACCTGCCTGGGCGGCTGCAGAACCTTTCACGATTTGTACGACCAGGCCCTCCTCGTCAGCATCTTCGTCACTGTCTTCTTCGACTCCGAGGAATGCGCCGGTGTCGTTGCAGGTGCCCCAGGTGGATATCTGGCCGATTTTGTTTTCCCACACTTCGTTGAGGCGCTCAATTTTTGCTTCCCAGACATCCTCGAGGTCATTGTCATTGGTGCGGATGCGGGTACGAGTGCGGCTGGTATTGCCGGAATCATCACTTTCCACCCGGACTTCTACCTGTACTTTATCGGATCTGTTTTCCCGAATGTAGGTATCAACATCAAAGTTTTCAGCGGCCTTTCCTTTTTTCACAATCGTCTCCGTCACTTCCGAACCGTCAGCGTCTGTGCTGCGCTTGGTGATCACGACTTTTTTTTCGCTGGCAGGCGATGTATTGATTTGTTGGGCAAAAAGAGATGCACTACACCAGGGCATCAGGGCAAAAGCAGTGGCAAGAATCGTAGCAACTGTTCTCATGACGAAAGGAAGTTGTGTGAAGGATATGGATTCGATCAAGGGGAATTGTGGGGCCCGTCCGGCTTTGCCTACAGGGATTTTGGGAAAACAAGTGCAGGGACAATCCAGCCGGGGCGAAGTTGCACGGCGTGGTTGCTTTGTGGAAAAAACTTCGACGGAAGACAAGGAAGGATGGCTCAAATGGCAGATATTTTCGAATACAATTCGGCAAATTTGAACACAGAGGCACGGAGGTACAGCGTTTTGAAACTCACCATACTCTGTGCCTCTGTGTTCAAATTTACATCACGCCCCCATTTTAGGCGCCTATTTCACGATTTTTCGAACAGCCACCAGATAGGCCGATTGCGCTTGACTATCTTGTAGTTGAGGGAAATATACTGCCGGATATGCGCGACGGCCTCGTCAGGATCGTCCGTGAACAACAGCAAATCGAGGTCGCCGGGGGAGATGGTACCTTCAGCCACCATCACTTTGAGGTACTCCTGAATGGGCCGGTAATAGTCCATCCCCATGACAACGATTGGGAAATTGGCGATTTTGCCTGTTTGTACCAGGGTCAGCGTTTCAAAAAACTCATCGAATGTGCCAAACCCGCCGGGCATGATGACAAAAGCATAAGAGTATTTGACCAGCAGCACTTTTCGAACAAAGAAGTAGCGGATGGTCACAAATTTGTCGAGATAGGGGTTGGCATATTGCTCGTGCGGCAACTCGATGTTACAGCCGACGGAAGGCCCGCCTGCTTCGCGTGCGCCCCGGTTGGCCGCTTCCATGATGCCGGGCCCGCCACCTGTCATGATGGTCATGCCCAGTTGTTCGGAGATCTTGCGGCTGACCGCTCGGGCGGCTTCGTAATAGCGGTGACCTTCCTTGAACCGCGCCGAGCCGAATACCGTGATGCAGGGTCCGATGAAGTGCAGCCCACGAAAGCCGCGCAGAAATTCCCAAAAAACGTTGAGGGCAAACCCTAACTCGAATCTGCGGTCGCGCGGGCCTTCCAGCCAGATGGGTTCTTTTGGATTGAGCAGGCGGGATGTGGTAGGGAGGGACATGATAGGAGCGTCTGGATGGGAGAAGGGCCAAAAATAAGCATCCTTTGCGAGATATTAGTGTTGAGACACTTTTCCGCTTTTTATCGGTTGTTAGCGTACCTTCGCCCACTTTTCTATAAAATCATTCCCAAAACCAACCAATCTCCACCTTCATGGCAGAGCAAAATTTTGTTGATTATGTAAAAATCCTGTTCCGTTCCGGCAAAGGCGGAGCGGGCAGTGTGCACTTTTATCGCGGACCTACCACGCCCAAAGGTGGTCCTGACGGCGGCGATGGCGGTCGCGGGGGACATATTATTCTGGAAGCCGACCCGCAGGAATGGACGTTGCTCTCGCTCCGTTACAAACGCCACGTCTATGCAGGCGAGGGCCAAAACGGGAGCGGCGGACTAAAAACGGGCTCGGATGGGGCGGATATCGTCGTGAGAGTGCCGTTAGGGACCGTAGCGAAAGATGAAGAAACCGGCGAGGTGCTGCTCGAAATCACGGAGAAAAATCAGCGCGAAATCCTGTTCCCCGGTGGTCGGGGCGGTAAAGGCAACACCTTTTTCAAAAATGCTACCCACCAGTCGCCCCGGTACGCCCAGCCCGGCGAGCCGATGATCGAAAAAATGGTGATCCTGGAGCTCAAAGTGCTGGCGGATGTAGGATTGGTCGGTTTTCCCAACGCAGGGAAAAGCACCCTGCTCAGCGCAGTGACGGCGGCCAAGCCAAAAATTGCAGATTATGCGTTCACCACGCTTACACCACAACTCGGTATTGTGCAGGTGCGCGAGGGTCAGACGTTCATCATGGCCGATATACCCGGTATCATTGAGGGGGCACATGAAGGGCGCGGATTGGGGCATCGCTTCCTGCGGCACATCGAGCGCAACAGCGTCCTGTTGTTCATGATCCCTTGCGATACGCAGCGCACGTTGCAGGAAGAATTTGATATCCTGATGAATGAATTGGAGGAGTTCAACCCGGACCTGCTCGACAAGCCGCGTCTGCTGGCGATCACCAAAAGCGACTTGATTGACAAGGAGTTGGAAAAAATGCTGCGCGCCACGTTGCCTACCGGTATTCCGGTGGTATTCATCTCTTCGATCGCCAACAAAAACTTGCAGGAACTGAAGAATCTGCTGTGGCGGATGCTGAATGACCAGGAAATCAGTTAGGCTTTCATTCTGAGGCGTGTATCACGGTCTGCTCATTGTTTTTTAGCACGGTGGAAAGTTGTTCGGGCATCATAACATCCAGTGCCCGCATCAATTTTCCATCGGGCCAGGTGCCGAGATAGCGCTGGTCGGGCGTATTGCCAAAGGCCACTTCCCTATAACAATTCTGGCGGGTAGAGCACATCAGCGCATCGCCAAATTTCCAGTAGCAGTTGAAATCCACTTCGTTGAGCCGGGAAGTAGCGAGTACGCGCTTGGCTGTATAGTTGCGCACGCCGGTATCAAAGTCGAGATCGTAGGAATAGGGTTCGGAGTGACTGGCGCCTACCCATCGTTTGCCGTCTGTGCAGTGGCGGTGCACCACCAGGTTGCGCTGTGGGGTGTTCACAGCACTCTTGAATACCAGGCCGCCGAACTCTGCGCCCACCACATAATCGTCTTCTCCCACGACGACGACCAGTTCCAGATCGGCGGGTAAATTGGCATAATCCTTCAATCGGCCACCCTTGAACGGTCCACTGCCGGGCTGGCAGAGCAGCATCGAGGCCGGTTTAGGGATCCCGAATTTTTCCCAATGGCTACCTAAATTAGCAGCGATTACCCCGCCATACGAGTGAGCGATATAGGCGACTTTATCCGTTTTTGGCTTGATGGGACCGTGTCGCTCCAACTGGGTCAGTGCCCGGCGGATGCCAATGGCTGCGTTTTCGGCAAAATCCTCCGGGCGGGGCCACACCAGGTTTTTCTGATAGCGCGGATAAATGACGATGTTGCCCTTGGCGACCAGGTGCTTGATCCATTTGCCGTAAGCCATGGGGTTGTAGGCACCGTAGCCGTGCAGGAAAACGACTACCTCTGCCGTATCGGGGGTTGGAGATTGTGGCAAAAACATCCAATAACCGTCGGCGGTGGCTGCGCTGTCGTAGAAGGCAACTTGCTGGTGGAGGTATTCCGCGCCGCCCGGTCCGGTCAGCGGTTGGCCGACGTAAGGAGTGCTTTGAGCGGTAGCGAATATACCGCGTAGCAACAGCGGTGACATGGGGAACAATAAACGAAAAATCTGCCGCCAATTGCGGCTTTTTGCTGGAGCAGAAGGAAGGGGAAGCGCGATATCAGATGAAAACATGGTATTCAAAAATGAGCCGTGTAAACGTCGGAAAACGCTGTTTCGTTTAGGAAATGAGAAGTTAAGAGAGGTTTACCTAATTTAAAGCGGGTTTTGATGGCCTTTTCAAATCTTCCAAACCCTTTAATATTTTCCTTAAACGCTTCTCAACCAATGATTTTACCGGTTGGACCGCCCCAAATAGGCTACTAAACCGATCGGAGCATCCAAACCCTGCCAGAAAGTATCTTTTTGGACATGTCGGCTCATGCGGTCAGCCTCGGCAGCCAGAATTTCTTCCGGCGACCACCAGCGGACATCCGTGATGTTGTCGTCGCGCATGATGTTGTCCAACGAGAGCGGGCCATGTTCAACTTCCAGGGGAGTGCAGTCTATCCACAGGGTAAGCATAATCGCGTCATCCACGGAAGCGTAGTGCTCACTGATGAAGCGGACGGCTCCGGCCTGCACCCGAAGACCCGTTTCTTCAAACATTTCCCGCTCTACGGCCCGGAAAATATCGTCGTCCGTAATCTCCATGCCACCGCCGGGAAATGTCCAGCGTTTATGACCCGTGTCAGGGTAGTGTTGTTCGATGAGGGCGAGGCGGTCGCCGGAACGCGCGATGCCGCAAACGCGAATTCGGTGTTTCATAACGTTGAAGATATTCTGTACCCCGGAAGTCCGTTCCCGGATGTTTGTGCTGGAGGGTCATCCCCAGAACAGACTTCCGGGGTACTTTAGAAAAAACGAAGTTCCCACAACTCTTTTCCGTTTTGGAAAGTTCACTGCCCTGTTACTTCTCTACTTTTGCCGCATCTTTCCCGAACAGGGGAAATTATACTGACATCTCATGCACAAAATACTGACATACAGTTTTTTATTCCTGCTCGCAGGATCTTTCTTTTTTGGATGCCTCACGGCAGAAAAATCCTTCACCCGGGTCGCTCCAGGCGTCTGGCGGGGAGTACTGGAACTGGAAAAATTTCAAATTCCTGTCCGCAGCAAGGATACGGTGATTCTGCTCAACGACCAGTTCAAACCCGGCGAACTTCCATTCAACTTCGAAGTAACGTATGTGGACGACGAGCGATTTTACATTGAAATCATCAATGGCGCAGAGCGCATCCGCTGCGACAGTATCCAGTACGGGCGCGACCGGGCGCAGGCACGCGATACGATGAACGTACATTTTCCTGAATATCAGTCGTATATACATGCCGAGATCCGCGGCGGCGTGATGAAGGGCGAATGGGTGGTGAAGACGAAAGAAAATTACCGCATCCCGTTTTATGCCCACGCCGGGAGACCTTACCGCTTCACGACGATGACCGAAAAACCCCTGCGCGATCTTACGGGCGAGTGGGCGACCCTGTTCGATATCGAAAGCGAGCGTCCCAATAAGGCCATTGGCGAATTCAAACAAAACGGCAACCAACTGGCTGGTACGTTTCGAACGGAGACGGGGGATTACCGGTTTCTGGAAGGCACGGTGCAGGGGCGCAAATTCTGGATGTCCACCTTCGACGGTGCCCATGCCTACTTGTTCAGCGGCAGCATCCGGGGCGACAGTTTGCAAGGAGAATTTCGGTCCGGTAAAAGCAAAGGTAAACTCTGGACGGCGTGGCGCGACCCGAATTTTCGGCTTGGCAACGCCGATTCGCTCACGACCCTGAAAGCAGGAAAGCCCGATTTTTCTTTTCAGGTCAAAACACCTGACGGGCGCGACCTGACTTTTCCCGGCCCGGCTTTCGACAACAAAATCAAGATTTTTACGATCATGGGAACGTGGTGTCCCAACTGCCGCGACGAGCAGAATTTCCTGGTGGAATACGGGAAACAACATCCGGATGTGGCCAAAAACCTGGCTATTGTAGGTTTTTCGTTTGAACGGCACAAAGAGGTCGCACAAGCCAACGCCCACCTGGCGGAGTACAAACGGAAAATGGGCATACCGTTTGAAATAGTGTATGCCGGAAAAAGTGACGCAGCCGAAGCCTCGCGGGTTTTCCCTGCGCTGAGTAAAGTGATGGCCTTTCCAACGATGATCGTACTGGATAAAAATAATACGGTGCGCCGCATCCATACCGGCTTCGACGGCCCAGCCACCTCGAAATACGCCGATTTTAAAAAAGAATTTGAGTCACTCCTGGCAGAGTTGAACCAATAACCGACAACCGCAGCCGAACAACATGACGCGCATCCTATTGGCTTACAGCCACCTCAACGCCGACCTCGCCGCATCCATCGCTTCCGATCTGGGGCGAATCGGCATTCCATTCGACCACATTACTGACCTGTCCGGCGATGCGCGTGGCGATTTTGCCGCCCGCCTCCACCAGAAGGAAGAGCCGGTGCTGCTGCTGGTCACCGACAATTTGCTCCGGAGTGCAGCCTGCATGAGCGGTCTGTACCCAGCATTGCAAACCCTGGCCGAATATCGCCTTTTGTTGCCGGTGGTGGCCGATGGGAAAAATGCGCAGGGCGAGCCCATCCCGACGCACATTGATCGCATGGTGAATGCCCTGCAATTTATGAACTACTGGCAAAATACCTGGCTCGACCTCTGTACGCAGCAGCAAGAAGCACTCCCCGAAGTAAAAGCAGAGTTGGAACCCATTTTAGATGCTACCCGCACGGTCGCCAACCAGGTCGGCGACCTCATCGGCACACTGCGCGAAGCCGGCGCATTGGAATGGCCCCAGTTCAAACACCATGATTTTGCCGCATTTTTTCAGAAATTCGGCCTGCAGGAATGGCACGAGCAGTATAAACAACTCCATACCCTCGCACCCGAAACAAGTCCTTTACCCGTTGAAAAACAGGCTGCACCACTCGCCGAAATATCCGTTGTGACCGGTTTACTGGCGCCTGTGCCAACCCGTGACATGGCCCCCCATTTTGAAATGCCTGCGGAAGATGAAACAGATCCCGAGCCGGATGCAGAGTTTGCGGAAATGGATACGCTGCTTTCAGAGGTGGAAGCAAGGGTTGATCCCCCCGCCCTGGTGCCCGAACCCGAACCCTTTGAGACGGAGATCGCAGAAGTAGCCGAAGTGGAAGCGACTTTCGACAACCTCTTGTCCGAACCTGCCCCGCTGCCCGAAACCGATGTGACAGGCATGATTCGCGATGCCTGGTTTTGGGTCAATCAGGGCCACGCCGATCGCGGCCTCGAACTCTTTCAACTCGCTCTGGAACAATACCCTGACCATGCTGAACTGCGGGAGGAATATGAAAAATTCAGGAGCATAGAACAGGCAAAGGTCGTAGAGCAAGCAGCCAGCAAACAGCAAACAACAACCAGCAACGAGCAAACAACAACCGGCAACGAGGCCAAATCCTACGACCTGATGGGCGATATGGCTGCCGAAAAAGGTGATTACCTGTTCGCCAAGTATTGCTGGGATCGAACGGCGGAGCTGGATGCCAATTTCTCCGGCATTTTCCGAAAGTTGGGGCTGATGACTTACGAGCACCTGCGCGACTACAAAGAAACGGCGCTCGTTTATTTGCACAAAGCCTTGGAAACCAACCCGGACGATGCGGAGGTGCTGCTCGCCCTGGGAGAAAACGCCCATCAAAGCGGTCAGCACGATGAAGCCGCCCAGTATTATATTCATGCTACGCGCCTCGTACCTGCGCTCCGCACCTCCGATCGCGACCGGCAGTTTTTGCCCGAACCTTCCAACCTCCAACCTGCTAAAATCAAAGCGGACGAAGTACCGCAGAATGACAAAATGCAGCCAGCGGTTACCGATCCTCAAGCACTGAGAACGGATAACCGACCCCCAACAACTGTTCTCACCGTCCTCATCACCGGTGCTACCTCCGGCATTGGCCGGGCGACGGCGGAGTTGTTTGCTCAGCATGGCCACCGGCTTATTCTTACCGGGAGGCGCGCAGACAGGCTGTCAAAAATGAACCACGAATTTGAGGAAAAGTATGGCGTGGACACGCTCATGCTTCCTTTCGATGTGCGCGACCAACAGACGGTGCAACATATCTTCGACTCCCTGCCCGACTCCTGGCAAAATATTGACATTCTGCTGAACAACGCGGGTCTGGCCAAAGGGCTCGCCCCCATCCACGAGGGGGAACTCGATCATTGGGAGACGATGATTGACACCAACATCAAGGGCCTGCTGTATGTCACACGGGCGGTTGCGCCGGGTATGGTGCGCCGTCGCAAGGGGCATATTATCAACATCAGCAGCAGTGCAGGGAAGGAGGTGTACGCCAATGGCGCGGTGTATTCTGCCACTAAATTTGCGGTGGAGGCACTTACCCGGGCCATCCGACTCGACTTGCACAAATACAATATCCGGGTGAGTCAGGTGAGTCCGGGTCATGTGGAGGAAACGGAATTTGCAATCACCCGATTCGATGGCGATGCCGAACGCGCCCGGATTTACGACGACTTCCAGCCGCTGCGGGCCAGCGATGTAGCCGATGCCATCTATTTCATTGCGACCCGCCCACCGCACGTGAATATTCAGGACGTATGGATGTTCGGCACACAGCAAGCCAGTGCCACGGTGATTGATCGGTCGGGGAGGGGTGGTGGGGGGTAGTTTCTTGCGGGTAATTTTTTTGGGGAAGTAATTTTTTGGGAAGGGTAATTTTTGATGCATGGGTTTATGCCGCTTTTGTTATTCTGTCGGAATCCATCCACGTCGCGCTCGGCAGACACGAAGCGACATACGCAAGCGACGTGGACGGATATCCGACAGAATGACAAAAGCGGCTACCGGCTGAGCGCTTGGGTCAACCGCACATATTCTTCCCAGCCCAAGTCTTCCGGGCGTTGCTGGAAAAACGGATCTTCCATCAGGAGTTCTGCCGGAAAAAAGGGCTTGAGCGTGTTGCGTAGCATTTTTCTGCGCTGACCGAAAGCCGTTTTCACCAGTTGCCGGAACTTGCCTTCATCGCAGCCCAGTTCAAAACCATCCTTTCGGGTCAGCCGGATCACAGCCGAGAGCACCTTGGGCGGTGGGTTAAATGCCTCGGCTTCCACGGTGAATAAATATTCTGTCGTGTAAAATGCCTGCATGATGACACTGGTGATGCCGTACACCCGGCTATCGGGTTTTGATACTACACGTTCGGCTACTTCTTTCTGGAACATACCGACCATCTCCGGGATTTGCGGCCGGTAGTCCAGCATCTTGAAAAGGATCTGGCTGGAAATATTATAGGGGAAATTTCCGATCAGCGAAAACTCCTCCGTCCCGAATACACTCGTGGGGTCAAAATCAAGAAAGTCTTTGAAAATCAACCGCTCCTTCAATTGCGGATAATGCGCTTGCAGGTAAGCCACCATGTCGTGGTCGGCTTCCACTGCGTAGGTGTCGTATTCGGTGTGCGCGAGCAGGTACTTGGTCAGCATCCCCTGACCGGGACCGACTTCGAGCACCCGACCCGTGCGCCCGCCTTGTTGCAGGCTTTCGGCGATGCGCTCGGCGATGCTGTCGTGTTTGAGAAAATGCTGACCGTAGGATTTTTTTGCATACATGGCGGCAAAGTTACTCCCTTGGCGAACTCTGGAAGACGGTTACAAAAATCATTGCCAATTTCATCGGAAGGCTCACGGAGTCGTTCAGGTCATCCTGGATCACCCAATCGCGTGGATCTTGCCGGCGAGCGGTGTAGAGATAAAATTTTCCCCGGTTGGGATCCTGGGCGATCCACTCGTCATACTGGTTGGTCCAGCGGCTTTTGAGCGTGATGGTCACCGAGTTGTCGGTGATGCGCCATTCCGTGCGGTCGTTGGACCAGGCGGTGCGCATGGTGACGACAGTTCCGGTGTAAGTGCGGAGTTCCCATTGGGTGGGGTCATCTTTCCATTTGGCTTTGATGGTGCCGCGTTCGCCGCCGAGGTCGAAGTCCCATTCCGACCAGTCGTCGCGCACATTGAGCCAGCGGAGCTTGAACTCACCGAACAATTCTTCTTCGGGAATCACTTCCGTACTATCGTCTGCCAAATCCGTTTGGGACGTATCGGGCGGTGCAAGGGCGTAGAGTTCCCATTCTACGTAGGAATCGCTCCATTTGGTGCTGACGGTGGTGAGGGTGGTTTGTGCTGACAGGCAGAAGGCGGTGCAGATCAGGTTGAAAAGCAGGAAGAGTCTTGTCATTTTAAAAAAACGGCGGAAAGGTGTTGTTCGTTCATGCGTGCCATAAATCAAAGTAAGATGCAGCATTTTGAACAAACAGCGCACCATACTACCAGCGCGTAAAGGTAAAAAATCGACCTTTTGCCTATCTATGTCGAAAGTTGAAACACCATATAGATACTTCGTCTCTAAATTAACCGGAATTTTACCGGGCAAACCATTCCTCCTTTCAAAAACAGGACAGTTTTTAACATGAAACTTCTCAACCTCACCTGGCTTTTTTGTGCCTTGTTCGCCTTGAACGCGGCTGCTCAAAAAGCCTCCAATTTTTTTCAACCCGTTCCGGAAAGCGCTGCCCTGATGGCCGCGCGCAGTGCAACCCTTCCGGTGCAGGAGCCGGTGAAATACCAGACATGGCGGCTCGATTTTGATGCCATGCGATCTGCTTTGGTATCGGCGCCCTGGGAATTTACGCCAGCGGCCCGGCAGAGCGTCTGCAAGGTCGCCGTCCCGCTGGCCGGTGGTGCTACGGAAGATTTTGCCTTATGGCAAATCGCCCTGATGGAGCCTGAATTGGCCGCCAAGTACCCAGACATCCACACTTACGCGGGCCGATCTCTTCAAAATACCGGCAAAACGATCCGCTTGACCGTCACTCCGCGCGGATTTCAGGCCATGATCCTGCGCCCTGACTTCGGAGCAGAATATGTACAGCCATATTCTTTTGATCAGACGGAGTACTACGTCGCTTTTGACCGTGCCGATGTGCCGGCTGATACACGCCGCCTGACAACGGGAGTGGTAGCGGGTGCTGAAGTACCACCGATGATTTCGGAGCAACCTTATGCGCCGGAAATGGTGAACGACCGCGGTCCTTTACTGGAAACTGTGAAACTGAAGGTTTATCGCTATTCAGTGAGTGCTACCCACGCATTTTGTGAAGACCACGGTGGCACCCTGGCATCCGTCATGGCGGCCATCGTTTCTTACAACAACGAAATCAGTGGCGTATTCGAGCGCGACATCGCCATGCGCCTTAAACTGGTCGCTAACAACGACAAACTGATTTTCCTGACTGCTGCGACCGATCCTTTTCTCGGCACGGAGGTAAGTGGCTTTGCAGGCCAAAACTCCGGGATCACGAATACCATCTTGGGAGAGACCCAATACGACGTGGGCCACGTTTATTGCCGCTATCAGGGCGGCGCCGCAGCCGGAGTAGGCGGGGTCAGCGTTTGCAACGGCAAACAAAAAGGCGTCGGTTCTTCGTCGGGCAATGGGAATGGTGTTTATGAGCCGCGCTTCCGGGTGGTAGTCGGACAGGAAATCGGCCACCAATTAAGCGGAGGCCATACCTGGAACCGCTGCAACGGCGGCGGCGGGCGGCAGGGCAATACTGCTTTCGAGCCGGGCAGCGGCAGTACCATCATGTCATACGCCGGCATTTGCGGAACAGACAATGTGACAAATAACGCCGACCTTTATTATCACGCCGGCTCTATCGAAGAAATCCGCAACTACATTCTCTACGCCAACGGCAATGTGTGCGGCTCATATATAGAAACCGGCAACACTGCTCCCGTGGTCACCCTGTCTTATAAAGACGGGTTTTATATCCCGATCAGCACCCCGTTTGAACTTGACGGTTCGGCTGTTGATGCGGATGGCGATAAGATGAATTATTCCTGGGAAGAAATGGATGCAGGTCCGGAAGTGCCGCTGGGTGAGCCGAGCGGTGATGCGGCCATCTTCCGTACGTATCTGGCAGATAGTGTTACTTATCGATACTTTCCAAAACTCACTAAAATCATCAATGGGATCAATCAAAACGATTTTACGGAGCAACTGCCTACCTACACCCGCAACCTCAAATTCCGCCTCACGGCCCGCGACAACCGCCCCAACGGCGGTGGAGTAGGTTGGGCCGACGTAGCGTTTCGGGCCTCGGGCGATGCAGGACCTTTCAGAGTAACGAACCCGAATGCAAGCAGTGTCTCATGGCGCATCGGCGAATACGTCAATGTGCAGTGGGATGTGGCAAACACCGACAAAGGCTTTGTAAACTGCCAGAAAGTGAACATCCGGCTCAGCACGGACGGTGGAAAAACGTATCCGATCACGCTGGCTTCCGGTGTACCCAACAATGGCAGCCAATATGTGCTGGTGCCGAACAAAGTGAACATCACGTCGAGGATCCGGATTGATGCTGTGGACAATGTGTTCTTCGATATCTCGAACGCCAACTTCCGCATCCTCAATCCCACACAGCCCAGCATGACACTCGCCGTCAGCAATAATGCTGCGAAACTCTGCCAGCCCGAAAATTTCTCTACCCAGGTTTTGACCGCCGGTGTGCTGGGTTTCAGCACTCCTGTGGCATTGAGCATACAAAAGGGCACTTTGCCTGCTGTCGCGGGTGTGTCAATTGACAAAACTACCCTCAATCCTGGTGAAACAGCCAACGTCTCGGTGGACATGAGCCAGGTCAATCAAACGGGCACCTACACCTTCAACGTGAAAGCTGTGGTGGAGGGCACGACCGACACGCTGTTGCGTCCTGTTACCTTGACTTATTACACCAACGATTTTGCTGCCCTGGCGCTTCAATCGCCGGTGGATGGAATCACGGGACAAGGTCTGACCCAGACGGTGCGCTGGAATCTGGTGCCAGATGCTGATAGTTACGATCTACAAATCAGTACGACCCCGTCGTTTGCCGCAGGCACCATCATCGCTTCCAAGTCGGATTTGACAGTGGACTCTTTCAAAATCCCGGTGATGCTGGAAAAAGGCAAAGCATACTACTGGCACGTGCGTCCCAAAAATGAGTGCGGTGCTCATACTTGGACGGAGGCGAATTTCTTTTCCACGTTTGTGGAAAATTGTTCGGCTTTTTCAGCCAATGACTTGCCTAAAAACCTGTCGAGCAGCGGCACTCCTACGATTGAATCCGTCATTACGGTCAATGCAGGTGGAGCCATTCAAAGTATGAATGTGAAACAGGTCAAAGGATTTCACGCGTTTTTCAAGGATCTGGACGTGCGACTCATCAGCCCTGCGGGCACGGAAATCGTGCTTTTCAAAAACAGGTGCGGCAACTACAACGGCAATTTTAACGTGAAATTCGATGACATCGCTCAGGCGGCATTCTCCTGCCCGCCTTCCAATACCGGCACCTCTTACCGGCCGGAAAGCCCGCTGTCGCCCCTGGTTGGTCAAACATCCGCCGGCCCCTGGAGGCTGCGGGTGAAAGATACTGAACTCAGTTCCGGCGGTACAATTGATGGTTTTCAAATTGAGTTTTGTGCCGCAGCTACGATTAACCCGCCCTTTTTGGTCAACAACAATACGTTGAAAATCGTTACTGGCACGAACGCGATCATTACACCCGACCTCTTGCGCGTGGATGACGCGAACAATACCCATGCTCAACTCATCTTCACCCTGGTATCGGTACCCAAGAACGGCGAACTTCGCCTCAATGGCAATATTTTAGAGCCGGGCGCTCAGTTCAGCCAGTATGATGTTGATCTGGAACGGCTCCGGTTCTACGACTATGGAGCGAGAAGTGCGCTCGATGGGTTCCGCTTTGTGGCAACCGATAATGAAGGTGGTTTTGTGGCTACGCCAAAATTCAATATTCAGCCCGAAGGGGTGGATACCGACGAGCCAGGGCAAGGTGCGCTGGATTTCGGCCTCTTCCCCAACCCCGCCACGGAATCTGTCTGGGTAGCGTTCGATCAGCCGGCAACCTCCGATGCCTGGATTCGGATGTTCAACATGGCGGGTCAATTGGTGCAGTCTGCCCAATTACCGCAGGGCTCCAGCCGACTGCAGTTGCCGCTGGCACAATTGCCGCAAGGGGTATATGCCGTGCAGGTGGAAAGCGCAACCGCTACAGGGGTTAAAAAATTGGTGGTGAATAAATAAATGGCGATTGATGAGGTTGATAATCAAGACCTTTTATCAATATAGCGTGGTTTAAACAAACAATTTTATTCGCCGCTGCCGGATCTTGTCCGGCAGCGGCGAATTTTTTTTTAGGGCATTTACAATATACGTCCTGCTCGCCCGTCATGCCTGATATAAACGCATCAAAACTTGGAACTTGAATTGGCAAACGACCGGCAGCGTGACATCAGGATCACCGATTGGTTCGGGCAATATGGCCGGCGGTTACTGGCCTTTGTACGGTCGAAAATCAGCGACCTGGAAGCGGCTGAAGACGCGGCGCAGGATGTCTGGCTCCAACTCACCCGGCAGCCAGACCTGGAAGGTATCGAGCAGGTTGGCAACTGGCTGTTCACCGCAGCCCGCAATCGGGTGACCGATTATTACCGGAAAAAACGCCCGGTGCCGTTCAGCCGGCTAACCGGAGAAGGCGACCTGGAAAGCGGCTTTGACGGCGATGAAGCACTGGCCGACGACCTCGTATTCGACCATTGGCTGGAACAAAACCTGCCGGATACCCTCCTGGAAACGCAGGAATTCTGGCAGGAACTTGAGGAGGTCTTGGCCACACTGCCGCCCGAACAGCGCGAAGTGTTTGTGGCCCACGAACTCTACGAGGTGCCGTTCAAGGAAATGGCCGAGCAGACCGGTATTTCGATCAATACGCTGCTGGCCCGCAAACGCTACGCCGTACTGCGGCTGCGGGAACACTTTGCTGACTATTGACTGTTGACTTTTGACCGTTGACTTTTGGGTGATCGTTAGCTATTGAGTAACTATCCAGCCGCTTTGAAATGCTTTTTGCCCTACGACTCGGAGAGGTCAGAGGTTTGTAGAAATGTAGCATTTCAATGTTTTCCTGACCTCGGACAGGTCGAAGGTTTGCAGAAAATAGCGTTGAAACAAACGTTCGACCTCTCCGAGGTCGGGAATTAATATCAACCCGATGCATTTCTACAAACCTTTGACCTCTCCGAGGTCGGAAATCATAAGTATTTAGGGGCGGCTGGATAGTTACCCAAAAATTACCGCTCCAAAAAATTACTGCTCTGCAAATTACTGCTCCGCAAATTACCGCTCCAAAAAATTACCGCTCCGCAAATTACTGCTCTACAAATTACCGCTCCAAAAAATTACCGCTCCGCAAATTACTGCTCTACAAATTACCGCTCCAAAAAATTACCGCTCTGCAAATTACCGCTCCGCAAATTACTGCTCTGCAAATTACCGCTCCAAAAAATTACCGCTCTGCAAATTACTGCTCTGCAAATTACTGCTCTGCAAATTACCGCTCCGCAAATTACCGCTCCAAAAAATTACTGCTCTGCAAATTACCGCTCTGCAAATTACCGCTCCGCAAATTACTGCTCTGCAAATTACCCCTTCAAACTTCAAACTCACTCACACTTCTTACTATGAAAAAATGGCAATGGATAGTTAAGGGCACTGCCTTTGGGCTGTTGTTTGTAACGGTGTTCACATTCGCCACGATGCTGCTATGGAACAACCTGGCAGTGGCGATTTTTGGCTTGCCGGCACTCACCTTTTTCCAGGCCCTCGGCCTGATGGTGCTGGGCCGTCTGATCACCGGCGGCTTTGGCCCACGCGGTTGGCGGGGCGGTGGTCGCGGGCCCGGCGGTTGGCGGCGCGGCCAGTACATGCGCGAACGCTGGCAAAAGATGACCCCGGAACAGCGCGAACAGGCGATGCAACGCTGGGGCAGGCGGGGCTGTGGTCCAATGAACACCGAACAAACTCCAACTCCGGAGTCAACGCAGGCTTAGGAACGGGCAAATAATAACTTGTAAATTTGATATGCTTTCTTTTCACCCAGATGACCCATCTTTTTGATTAAATAGCCCCACTATTCGCTCAAAAAGATAGCCCATCTGAGCAAAAACCAATCTATCTGAAACTTACAAGTTATTATTTGCCCGTTCCTTAGGGTACACAACCCAACAAACCTTCTAACTTTCACACAATCAAAAAATTAAGCAACATGAACAAAAGACGTTGGATCATTGGCATTGCTGCCATGATACTGGGTGTTTTTACCTTCAAAAGCATCGGTATGTATCGCTGGTCGCGGCTTTCCGCAGAAGAAAAAGCCGGAACTATAACGGAAAAAATGACGCGCCGCTTTGACCTCAACGAGGATCAAAAGGGCAAGGTATACGCGCTGAATCTTGAAAAAATGCGCTCAGTACAGGCGGCAAAAGCGACCGGTCAGCATGGCCGCCAGTACTGGAAACAAACCCGCGAACAATGGAAAAATCAACTGCGCGAAGTGCTTACGCCGGAGCAGCAGCAACGTTTCAGACATTAAGGAACGCGGATTTTCGCAAATTTAAAATTATTGAACACATCGCTGCGCACAGGTTGTATGACCTGAGCGCGGCGTTTTTTATTCTTTTTAGCCGATCAGCGCACGCGCTCCTCCACATTTTTCTGGAAGGACAGTCTCCGGTTGCTCAGGTCGAATGCGCATAATTGTCCGAAACCATCCTCAGCGGTGCTGGTGATCGCACAACCGCAGTCGATATCGAGTACTTGCTGGCTGTCCAGATGGTCGAACATCCATTCGATATGAAAGCGCATCGAAGGGGTATGACCGTGTATGATCGTGCGGTCGCCGAGCCAGTCGTGCTGAATCTGATTGTGCCAGTCGCGTATCCAGATCAGACTTTCTTGGCTGAAAAACGGATCTCCAAAGCCAAAGTTGAGGCCGGCGTGTACGAGGATATAACCCGGTATTTCCCGGTAATAAGGCAATGTTCGCATCCAGTGGATATAGGTCTCGGGTAGCTCGCTCAGCTGCTGCACACCAAAACTCTCGACCAAAAGCGAACCGCTGGGTTGCGGCAAACCTGTCCTGACTTCTGTGTCGAAATTCCGGAACGTCATACTTTCATGGTTGCCCATCAGGCACTCTACCTGATAACCTTCCGCCTGCAAACGCCAGATCGTATCAATCACTCCTTTCGAATCTGGCCCGCGATTTACATAGTCGCCGAGCAGGTATAGTTCGTCGGCCTTGCTGAATGCCAACTGGTCGAGCAGGGCCAGTAAGGTTCGGTTGCAGCCGTGGAGATCGGAGATGGCGTATTGTGTCATAGAGCGTCATTTTCGTCATGGGCATCATGGGGCCATTATTGTCATTGGCTACCAGAGAGGACAAGTATATAACGCAATAACCAATGACGAAATGATCCAATGACGCTTAAAATATTGTCTCCTCTTCCTTTAAATACCGCTGTACATAGTCCTCAATACCCGCTTCCAGGCCGTAAAACGGCTCGTGGTAGCCAGCCGAACGAAGTTTGGACATATCGGCCTGCGTGAAATACTGATAGGTGTCTCGGATATCGGCCGGGGTATCCACGAAGGAAATATTGGGTTCCATCCCCAGCGCCTCGAAAGTGCTGGTGGCGAGGTCGAGGAAGGTGCGGGCTTTGCCGGTACCGAGGTTGTAAAGAGCGTTGGGCGGGCGTTTTTCCAGAAAAAACAACAGGACATCCACCAAATCTTTCACGTAAATAAAATCGCGGCTTTGGTGGCCGTCCTTAAAATCGGGCCGGTGCGAGCGGAACAGTTGCATAGCACCGGTGGCTTTGATCTTGCGCGCCGTGTGCATGATGACCGATGCCATGCGGCCCTTGTGGTACTCGTTGGGGCCGTACACGTTGAAAAATTTGAAGCCGGCCCAATGAAAGTTTGAGGTTTGAAAGTTTGAGGTTTGAAGTTGGGAAAGCACCCATACATCAAAATCCTGCTTGCTTTGGCCGTAGGGGTTGAGCGGCTTCAATTGCGGGATCAGCGCATGGTCGTCCGAGTAGCCGAGCTCGCCCAGGCCGTAAGTGGCTGCGCTGCTGGCGTAGAGGAAGGGGATTTGAAAGCCTGCACAGAGCATCCACAGCGCCTTGGAATATTCTAAATTTAACGCATCAAAGACAGCGCTATCCATCTCGGTTGTATCTGTGCGGGCACCAAGATGAAGGATTGCATCCACGTCAGCGTGGTTGCGTTCCAGCCAGCGCACGAAGTTATTGCGGTGTACCTGCCCCCAAAGTTGTTTGCCCTCCAGGTTGCGGTTCTTGTCGGGACGGCTGAAATCGTCCACAGCCAGGATATCTACGTAACCTGCCTCATTGAGTCTTTTAATCATGCAGGAGCCTATGAAGCCTGCGGCGCCGGTGACGACGATCATAGTTGAGTGGTTGAGTGGTTCGGGGTTGGATGGCTTAAGCAGGTTGTTGATTCTAGTGCATTCGCAATCAGGCGCCCTCCGGCAGGACAAAGATACTGCCGGAGGGCGCACCCACCTGTGCGAATTTTCGGGACGTTGTGGAAGGTGCGGATGTATACCAGAAAGCGGGTATTTTCCCCTTATTGAGCAGGCGAAAAAACGGCTCTAACCGATTTTTTTCGTTACCTTGTAACAGTATTGTTAATTTTGCTTTTCCAGAAAGAAAACAATTTTTGTCTTTGCATGGCAAGACTATATAGCGTAAATTTCGAGGTAATAAATTATTTCGGAATACTTTTGTTTTTTCCCTTCCCAGAGCGCTTCTCCAAAGACACTTACCAGGAAATAGCCCCCCTAAGGAACGGGCAAATAATAACTTGTAAATTTGATATGCTTTCTTTTCACCCAGATGACCCATCTTTTTGATTAAATAGCCCCACTATTCGCTCAAAAAGATAGCCCATCTGAGCAAAAACCAATCTATCTGAAACTTACAAGTTATTATTTGCCCGTTCCTAAAGGCTCCGATTCCTCATTTTTTCAAAATTAATCCCGCCTGTTTCAAACACGTTCAAACTGCTGTAGCCCATGAAATTTGTTTACCTCCTTACTGTTTTTTTTACACTCCTCATTCTTGAGGTTTCTGCGCAATGCCCGCCGGCAGGGTTTCCGCAGCCAGGTAATACCTGTGTGACGGCGCCTATTTTATGTGCCAATATTGACGGTTATTGCGCCACGATCAACAACAACAATCAGCAGCAGAACTTCCCGGGCTGCCCGGGCTTTGTACTGAACAATGACGAGTGGTTCGCTTTTATCGCTGGTACTACGTCCATCTCAATCGAGGTCATACCCAGCAACTGCACGAGCAACGGCAGCAATCAGGGAATGCAGGGGGGGATTTACGACAACTGTGTATCGCAGCCTATGGACTTGCAATGTTCTTGCACTGAAAATCCGTTTATCCTCAATTCCAACAATTTTGTCATCGGCGAACTCTATTACTTTGTTGTAGATGGTTGCGGAGGCGACGTGTGCGATTATGAGGTAAATGTTCTTTCTGGCTCCACCGTGCCACCACCGCCAGCCAATGCCGGACCCGTCAGCGGTCCGATCAAGGTCTGTGTCGGCACCTCTTCTACCTATACGACTCCGTCGGTATCGGGTGCGACTATTTATAACTGGACGCTTAGTCCTACCGGATTGGGCACTTTAGCCAACGGGACAGGTACTTCCAAGGTAGTCACCTGGGGCAACACGCCCGGTACCGTGCAGGTCTGCGTCAGCACAGCCAATGCCTGCAACACCAATCCCTTCCAATCTTGCCTGACCGTTGAGATTATTCCCAGGCCGACGGCGGCGATCTCCGGCTCTGGTATTCTTTGTCAGGGCAGCAGTACGCCCGTCAACCTGACGGTTACATTCACCGGCGAGGGGCCGTGGACATTTGTATACACCCGAAACGGTGTACCGCAGCCTCCCATCACGACCAGCGTCAATCCGTATACATTAGTCGTCACCCAGCCCGGCACCTACGCACTTCAGAGCATCAATACTTCAGCAGCCACCAACTGCGCCGGTACGGTATCGGGTTCGGCAGTGGTGACGCAGGTCACGCTCAACCTTTCCACCTCGACCGTTGCTGCCAACTGCGGCCTGAGCAATGGCAGCATTACGACGACGGCCAGCGGCGGTAACATGCCTTATACGTTCTCCTGGTCGAATGGCCCTACTACCCAAAACCAGACCAACGTGCCAGGCGGTACCTATACCGTCACGATGACCGATGCGAACGGTTGCACCAGAACCGCCACGGCCACGGTTGCCAATAACCCCATCAACTTCTCCGTAACAGGCAGCACCACTGCGAATACTACTTGCCTGCCGCCCGGAAACGGCAGCATCAATATCAACGTGGCACCGGCGGGCACCTATACTTACGAGTGGTCAAACGGCCCTACCACCCAGAATCAGACGAATGTGGCGCCTGGTACCTATACGGTTACTGTCAGCGCAGGAGGAACTTGTACACAAGTCCAGAGTTTCACAGTGGCAGACAATCCGAATTTGCCCGGCGCCAGCACGGTTGTGGTAAATACGACCTGCGATTTGCCGAATGGCAGCATCAACCTCACGGCCTCCGGCGGGGTGTCGCCGTACACCTTCAGTTGGTCGGGCGGCGAAACCACGGAAGACTTGAGTAACCTGCTCGCAGGTACTTATACCTTTACGGTCACGGGAGCCAACGGCTGCACCCGCAGCGCGCCCGTCACAGTCAGCAATACCAATCCTCCTTTCACGGTCACGCCTACGATCGTTGCCAATACCACTTGCACGGGGGGGAATGGCAGTATTACGCTCGGTGTCAGCCCGGCGGGAACCTACACCTTCAACTGGGGCGGCGGTCAAACGACTAACTCCATTGCCAACCAACCGGCCGGCACCTACGATGTGACGGTCAGCGCAGGCGGCTCCTGTACCCAGGTACAGAGTTATACGATCCCCGATAACCCCAACCTGCCCAACCTGACCAACACGGTGGTCAATACCACCTGCGACCTTTCGAACGGCAGCATTAACCTCTCGGTATCGGGTGGTGTCGCGCCGTATACCTTCGTCTGGGACAGCGGCCCAACAACGGAAGACCTGAGCAATATCCCCGCCGGCTCCTACGCAGTTACGGTCACCGGAGCGAATGGCTGCACCCGTGAATTGACCATAACCGTGTCGAACACCAACCCGCCGTTCAACGTCAACCCCACCATTGTAGCCAATACGAACTGCAACGGCACCGGTACCGGCAGCATCTCGCTGGGCGTCACCCCGGCAGGCACCTATACCTTCAACTGGGGTGGGGGGCAGACAACTTCCTCGATTGCCAATCAACTGCCCGGCACCTACGATGTGACGGTCAGCGCAGGCGGTTCCTGTACCCAAGTACAGAGTTACACGATCCCCGACAACCCCAACCTGCCCAACCTGACCAATTCCGTCGTCAATACGACCTGTGACCTCTCGAACGGCAGTATCAACTTGTCGGTATCGGGCGGCGTTGCGCCCTACACCTACCTGTGGGGGGGCGGCCAGACCAGTCAGGACCTCGCCAGCATCCCTGCGGGCAGCTATCAGGTCACGGTGACCGGTGCCAATGGTTGCAGCCAGTCAACCGCGATATCGGTCGACAACAACAATCCGCCCTTCAATATCAACCCCACCATCGTCGCCAGCACCACCTGCAATGCTGCCGGCAACGGCAGTATTTCTCTGGGCATCAGCCCGGGTGGCACGTATACTTTTATCTGGAACAACAACTCTACGAATCCCAATCAGGCCAACCTCTCGCCCGGCACCTATACCGTGACCGTCAGCGCGGGGGGCAGTTGCACCCAGGAAGCCAGTTTTGATGTGCCTTCCATCCCGAATTTGCCCAACCCGACCTACTCTGCCGTGGAGTCTACCTGCGATTTGGCGAACGGCAGCATCAATCTGAGCGTGACGGGCGGTGTGCCGCCGTATACGTACCTCTGGTCGAGCGGGCAGACCAGCCAGGACATCGCCAACTTGCTGGCAGGCAGTTATCAGGTCACCGTGACAGGCGCGAACGGCTGCTCCAACGTTGCCGATGTTGCCGTAGACAACAACAACCCGGTTTTCAACATCAACGGAACCGTACAGCCCAGCACGACCTGCAACGGCACGGGCAATGGCAGCATTACAGTGAGTGCCACACCGGCGGGCACCTACACGTATGTCTGGTCAACGGGCCCCACCACGCCCGGCATCACCGGTCTCCTGCCCGGTGTCTATGTCGTCACCGTCAGCGCCGGTGGTTCCTGCATTCAATCGGCTGATTTTTTAGTGCCGGAAGAGCCGAACGAGCCGCAACTGGACTTCATCCCGACAGACTCGCGCTGCGAATTGCCCAACGGCAGCATCAACCTGACCGTCATCGGCGGCGTAGCACCTTACACCTATCTGTGGTCGAATAGCCAAACCATTCAGGACCTCAACAACATCGTGGCGAATACCTATACGGTCACAGTAACTGGCTCGAACGGCTGTTCGACCGTCGGTTCAGTAGACGTGAACAATGAGCAGATACCCATACTGGTGAATGCCGATATTACCGACAACACTTCCTGCATACCACCCAACAACGGGCGCATCGCGCTGACGATCACGCCCGCCAACGCAACGGTTATCTGGTCCACAGGCAGCACCGCAAAAACCCTCAACAACCTGGGACCCGGTGAGTACACCGTCACTGTGAGCGTAGGAGGTACCTGTATAGAAGTGTTAACCTACGCGGTGGGCGACGGGACCGAATTGCCCGAACTGTACCCCGACGTCACTGACGCCAACTGCGGTTTGAACAATGGCGCTATCGAAATGGATGTCGTAAATGGTGCTACCCCTTATAAATTCAAGTGGTCAAACGGCCTGACGACACAAAACCTGAGCAATCTCCTGGGCGGCACTTATACCTTCACGGTTACGACCGCGCTCGGTTGCACGGCTGTGACATCCGTAGTTGTGCCTGACAATCCCATCACGATCAATATTTTTGGCCTCGTCGAACCCAATACCTCTTGCGGCAACCCCGATGGGTCCATTTACATTGACACCGATCCCAACAATTTTCCTTTCAAGTACAAATGGAGCACAGGCCCCACAACTAAAGATCTCCTCAGTTTGTCACCGGGTGTTTATACCATTACCATAACGATCGGTACCTGTAGCGCAAGCGAACCTTTCGAGATAGAGAACGCCGCTTTCCCGCCTAACCTCTCTGCCGCAGGTACACCTACCACGTGCGGTCAGAACAACGGTACGGCTACCGCCACAGCGAGCGGTGGAGTAACGCCTTACAAATACAAATGGTCGGCCAATGCCAGCGGTGCCACGACACAAACGGTCAACAACCTGATTGCCGGAACCTACACGGTCACGGTGACCGGAGACAACGGCTGTACGGCCACTTCCACGGTCGCCATCCCCAATAACAACATTCCGGTCAATATCACGGCTGCGCTTACCGAGAACACTTCCTGCACGGTGGGTAACGGCGCTATTAATATTAGTTTGACCCCTGTAGGAGTGTTCAAGTTCAAATGGAGCAATGGCCCCATCACGGAAGACATCAGCGGGCTGGATGCCGGGATTTATACTGTCACGGCTACCCTGGGTGTAAGTTGCACTACCACAGCCGTTTATACGGTGCTGAATAACACCTCGGATCCCGTCATCACGCCAGCCATCACGGCCTCGATTTGTGGAGCCAGCAACGGTTCGGTCAACTTGACGGTCAGCGGGGGCGGCACGCCCTACCAGTTCTTGTGGTCAAACACCGACACCACCCAGAACATTTCAAACGTGCTTGCGGGTAACTATTCGGTCACCGTCACTGCCGCAAATGGCTGCACCGCCGACACCACCCTGAACGTCTCCAACCAGAGCAACACGTTTACCCTTGCAGGAGTGGCCGCACCGCATACCAACTGCCCGAACCCGGACGGCTTTGTCAATATCACGGTCACGCCCATTGTCATGCCGGCCGGTACGTTCACCTACACCTGGTCAAATGCTGCCGTGACCGAAGACCTGACCGGGCTGCCGACAGGCACTTATACGGTCACAGTCAGCCAGGTCGGCAGTACCTGCACCGCCTCGGCGTCCTATGTTGTAGACGATGAGCGCACTTACCCGACGCTCTCTCATCTGTTGCAGCCTGAAGTGTGTGGTTTGCTGGACGGTGATATCGCCCTCAGCGTCAGTGGCGGGGCAACTCCTTACACCTATGTCTGGTCAAATATGGCCAGTTCACCCAGCCTGGCGAACATCGCCGCAGGTACTTACACCGTTACGGTCACCGGGGCAAACGGCTGTACGACCACTGATTCTGCGGACGTGCCAGCCAACAGCATCTCGTTTTCTTTATCCGGGATTACTGCAACCAACACCGCTTGCGCGCCCAGTAACGGCGGCATTGACCTGAGTGTGTCGCCTGCCGGGACGTACACATTTGAATGGTCGAGCGGTCCAAAAACGGAGGACCTGTCTGTTATTTCAGGCGGTACCTACGCCGTGACAGTGAGTGCGGGAGGCACTTGCACCAGTGTTGCTTCCTTCACAGTACCTGATAATACGGATGCGCCCATCCTTTCCCAGGCGGTTACTTCCGCCTCCTGCGCCAAAAGCAATGGCGGCATCAACCTCACAGTGAGCGGCAGCACGACACCTTTTCTGATCAAATGGTCGAGCGGTCCTACGACGGAAGACCTTTCCAATATTCCATCCGGCGACTATTCCGTAACTGTTACCGGTGCCAATGGCTGCGTTTCCACCAAAATATTTACCGTTCCGGAAAATGTAATTTCACCGTCCATCAGCGGCATCCCGGCTGCCAACACGGCTTGTGGTACCAACAATGGCAGTATTGCGCTCAGCGTCACGCCAGCCGATATCTACACGTTTACCTGGCAAAGCGGCCAAACGACCCAAAACCTGACTGCCATTGCAGCGGGCATTTACACAGTGACAGTCAGCAGCGGCGGCGCTTGTACGGCTACTTCCACCTTCGAAGTGCTGAATGCGACGGATGCGCCCGTGATTTCGCCCAGCCTGACGGAATCGCTGTGCAGTTCGCCTTCCGGCGCGATCGCCCTTGGCGTGAGCGGCTCTACCACACCTTACACATTTGCCTGGTCGAACGGAAAAACAACGAAAGACCTCACCGGGCTGGTGCCGGGAACCTATACGGTCACTGCGACCGGCTCGAATGGTTGTGTGTCAACGGCATCCTTTACCGTGACAGAGCAGGTGGTGCTGCCGCAAATCACGGGCAACACCGCGCCTAATACTGCTTGCTCGGCACCAACCGGTACGGCTACCATCAACGTCACACCGGTGGCTACCTACACCTTCACCTGGTCCAATGGGCCGACTACCCAAAACCTTACAGGTTTGCCGGAAGGCAGTTACACAGTGACGGTGAGCGGCGGCGGCTCTTGTGTTTCCACTGCCACCTTTGATGTGCAGAATGCGACGGACGTGCCCATCATTGCCCCGAATATCAAGCCGTCACTTTGTAGTCAGCCTGATGGTGCGATTGATCTGACGGTGACAGGCGCGACCACACCTTATGTGTTCAAATGGGCGCATGGCCCCACTACGGAAGATCTTTCCGGCATCCTTTCCGGCACTTATACGGTGACGGTCAGCGCGGCCAACGGCTGCACTGCAACGGCCTCTCTGGATGTTGCCAACAACAGCAACACCTTCAGCATCACAGGCGTGGAGGTGACCAATACCCTTTGTTTTGGTGGCAACGGATCATTGAACCTGACGGTGACTCCTCCCGATGCCTACACCTTCGGCTGGAGCAACGCGGCCATCACGGAAGACCTCAGTGCGCTGAAACCAGGCACTTATACCGTTACCGTTACCGACCCCGGCAAGTGCGTCGCTTCCGCCACTTTTGTAATTTTTGAAGAAGCAAAAGCCGTACAAGCAGCCGGTACCACGACAAACATTCTTTGTTTCGGAGAAAATAAAGGCGCTATTGATTTGACCGTTTCGGTGGGTAGTCTGCCGTTTATTTACAAATGGTCGCCAGTGCAACCAGGCAATCTCCAGGATCTGACCAATATTCCGGCGGGCAACTACGCTGTCACGGTGACCGACGCGCTCAACTGCACGGGAACGGCGGCATTCAGTGTTACCCAGCCGCAAGCAGCCCTGACGCTGGCTTGCACGATGACGAAAGTGGTCACTCAACCCGGTGGGGCAGACGGCGCAGCGGCAGTCACCATTTCGGGCGGCACAGCGCCTTATACGATCAACTGGTCCCCCGGCGGCAGCTTGCAATCGGGCGTCCCGGCCGGTGCCTTCCCGATTCCGAATTTGACCGTTGGCAGTTATACGACGACCGTAACGGATGCCAATGGTTGCTCCTCGATTTGCAATTTCAATGTTGGTCTGGAAAAATGTGAAACGGTGGTCGGCGCAATGGGCGCCGCTCAACTGTCACTTTGCGGACCGGGATGCATCACCGCAACTTACAATGCTGCGCTTCAATACCTGCAGCCCAATGATGTGCTTCAATTCGTACTGCACACGGGAACCAGCAATCAGGTGGCTGGTGAAATTGCCCGCAGTACCCAGCCGACGTTCTGTTTCGATCCGACGACGATGACCTACGGGAGCGTATACCGGATTTCGGCGGCAGCCGGCAACAACGACGGGTCGGGCAATGTAGTGCTGGCGGACTACTGTACGGTCGTTTCGTTTGGTACGCCCATTGTTTTCAATGAAAAACCGGTGGCAGATATCATGAAACCCAACCCCATCACCTGTGTCACGCTGGAGGTGAATCTGGTGGGCAGTTCGAGCATTGCCGGTTCGGTATTCGACTGGAAAACGACCAACGGCACCATCATCGGCAATCCTGCCGCACCTGCCATACAGGCCGGTAAAAAAGGGCTATACACGCTCTATGTCACCGCCAACGGCTGCGCTGACACCAGTTCCGTTCAGGTGCTCGATCTTCGCAACGACCCGAAAGCGGTCATTCTCCCGAGTCCCGACGACGTGCTGGACTGTAAAATTAACGAGATCATCCTCTCCGGCCAGATTGAAGGGACACTGAACGCCAACACGATCTGGTTGAGCAACGGACAGATATATTCCAATGGCAATCCGGTGATGATTAACGAGCCGGGCATCTATGTTTTCATCGTGCTGGATACGATTTCATTGTGCCGCGACACGGCAACCATTGTGATTGATGAAAATCAGGCCTATCCGCCGCTGTCGGTGAATCCGCCGGGTCTGCTGACCTGCAAAAATACGGTAGTGACCCTTTCCGGCGGTTCCTCCTTCCCGGGAGTGCAATTCCGGTGGGGGAAAATCAATGGGGCTGACACAACTATCATTGGTACCGGTACGAGCATCAGCATCACGACGCCGGGCACCTACGTGTTCATCGGCTTCGACCCGAACAATGGTTGTACGAACAGCCAGGGCGTTCCGGTGAATGCGGATGTGGTCAAACCGACCGCCGACGCAGGCGCAGGTTTCACGGTGGAATGTTTCGGTGAAATTGCTCAACTGGACGGCACCGGCTCGACCGGCCTGCCAGGCTTCCTGTACCTTTGGACGACGGGGAACGGCAAACTGACGGCAAATGTCAATTCTGCCACGCCGACCATCAACAAACCCGGCACGTATCAACTGCTCGTGACCAACCCATCCAACGGCTGCACCGATACGGACGATGTGGTGATCGCACCAGAAGTGCCGGTCCCCAACTTGTTTGTTCAGCAACCGCGCTGTTTTGGAGATCAGGGCGCCTTCACCATTACTTCGGTGGCGGGCGGCAAACCACCGTTCCGTTACTCGCTCGACAGCGGCCAGACCTTTACCAGCCTGAATAAATACAGCAACCTCACGCCAGGCAGCACGTACAGCATCTTTATCATTGACTCGGAAGGGTGTACGGCCACTTCGAGCGTGACCATGAACAACCCCGTGTTGTTCAATATTTCGATCAACCCCGAAATTGCGAGGGTCGCTCTGGGCGATTCGTACACGATTGAACCGGAGGTGAGTGTGCCGTTGTCGCAGGTCGGCTTTGTCAAATGGGAGCCCAGCAATCAGTTGGACTGCGATACCTGCCTGATCGCGACGATAGACACGGCCCTGAACACGACGTTCTATAAACTCGTTGCGGCAGATACATCCGGCTGTACGGACGTGGCATTTTTCCGAATCTATGTGGACAAGGAGCCGCACGTGTATATTCCCAACATCTTTACGCCCAACAATGACGGCGAAAACGACCTGTTCACCATCTTCGGCGACCTGAATCAGGTGGTGAAAATCAAATCGTTCCAGATTTACTCGCGCTGGGGCGAACAGGTGTTCGAACAATACAACTTCGTGCCCGACGGCAAAACCGGCTGGGATGGACGCCACCGCGGCAACGAGCTCAATCCGGCTGTGTTTGTCTGGTATGCAGAGGTAGAATTCATTGATGGCAATGTGGTGTTGTACAAAGGCGATGTGACATTATCGAGGTAGCGTCTTTTTTTGCCGGAGCATCAAAATCAAGAGGCCCTTCTTGTTGTGTATTTTTCCAAAGGAAAAATACACAACAAGAAGGGCCTCTTGATTTTGATGCTCATAAAGCAGGCACTTACTTTGGCACCGTCCTCAATTGTTCCTCAATCTCCCTCAGCCTGACCTGCCGGATGGAATCCACCAATTTAGCCTTCATGGTATAGCGCAGCCGGGTGCACATCGTATCTATTTCGATGGTAGCGAGGCGGATTTGCTCGGTAGCGGCCGAGTCAATGCGCTGCCGGCTGTCGGCATCGAGCGGTGTATTGGGACTGCCACAGGCACAAAGGGCAATCAGCAAAAGGCAAAAGGGCCGGGCAATTGTGGCATTCGGTATGCTCGTCATTTTTGTTATTCGTTATTGGTGCCGCGTTCCTAATTGCATCAAGATGCATCAAAATTATTCTCACCCTTTCCGCCGCGCAAAATCCTGCATCAGGTCAGCCAACGCCTGCACACTCTGTTTGGGCAGGGCATTATAAGCGCTCGCGCGGAAACCGCCGACCGAGCGGTGGCCTTTGAGTCCGATCATGCCGTTGGCTTCGGTTTCTTTCAGGAATTCCTTTTCCAGTCCGGCGTACTTGTCTTCCATCACAAAACAGATGTTCATCAGGGAGCGGTCTTCGCGGGCGGTTGTGCCCCGGAAAAGTGGGTTGGCATCCATCTCGTTGTACAGGATGGCGGCTTTGGTTTTGTTGCGGCGTTGCATGCCTTTCAGACCGCCGTTTTTCTTGATCCAGCGCAGCGTCAGCATACTGACGTAGATGGGATAGACGGGTGGCGTGTTGTAGAGCGAGTTTTCCTGGATGAAGGTGCGGTAATCGAGCATGGACGGCAAAGTGCGGCGCACGGTGCCGAGCAGGTCTTCGCGGACAATGAGGGCAGTCGCGCCTGCGGGGCCCAGGTTTTTTTGTGCTCCGGCGTAGATGAGACCGAACTGGGTCACATCGAACGGACGGCTCAGGAAGTCGGACGACATATCGCACACAATCGGTACGGGCGACTTCGGAAATTTATGCAGTTGGGTACCGTAGATGGTGTTGTTGCTCGTCAGGTGCAGGTATTTTGCTTCTTTTGGAATTTTATAACCCTTCGGAATGTGGGTGTAATTTTGTTCCTTCGAGGAAGCCAGTACCTGTATTTTGCCGAAGTTTTTGGCTTCTTTAATGGCTTTATTTGCCCAGACGCCCGTGTCTGTGTAAGTAGCCGTCTCGTCGTCGTTGAGCAGGTTCATCGGCGCCATGAAGAACTGGGTGCTGGCGCCGCCGGACAACCAGAGGGTGCGGTAGCCGTCGGGCAATCCGACGATTTCCTGCATCAGCGCGTTGGCTTCCTCGATGATGGCGGTGAATTCCGGTCCGCGGTGGGAAAGTTCGAGCAGGCTGAGGCCGATGCCTTCATAGTTGGCGACCGCTTTGGCGGCTTCTTTGATCACGGTTGCGGGCAGGATGGCCGGACCGGCGGAGAAATTGTGTTTTTTCATTGAAATGAGTCGAGATACTATGAAGTATGAACTATGAACTATGAACGAGAGAAATTGTGTTTTTCAAGGAAATGAGTCGGGTGGATGGCAGTATCGAACGCGATGACCGTTCAAAGCTGCTTCCATCCACGAAGTTGATTCATAAAAAGCGGGGCAAAGGTAGGGGGAGTGGCGTATTTTTCGGCATTTCACTTCCATTCGTCCTTTCATCGTTGGCAAACTATGCAGGTTTTTACCTTAGTTTTTTTGGGCGGCGGCCTCGGCAGCATCTGCCGCTACGCGATCACCGTCTGGATGCAGCCCTGGCAACTGCGGTTTCCATGGGCCACTTTGGCAGCCAATGGTTTGGCTTGCTTTGTATTGGGCGCTTTGCTCGGCTGGCAACTCAGCGGCCAAATGCCCGATCGCTACCGGCTGCTGCTGGCGACCGGTTTTTGCGGCGGCTTTAGTACGTTCTCCACGTTCACCGCCGAGACCTGGCAACTCTGGCAAACAGGCCAAACCACTGCGGCCATGATCAATGTCGCAGTCAGTTTGGCAGTCTGTATGGTTTGCCTACTTTTGGGGCTGGTTTTTGAAGCGGTAGTTTTTTGAAGGGGTAGTTTTTTGAAGGGGTAATTTTTTGAAGGGGTAATTTTTTTGAAGGGGTAATTTTTTGTAACTAT